>Ga0209542_10018401_pt1 | contig 11313 bp, 10 predicted proteins | sample RifCSPhighO2_01_FD_184028 | JGI IMG/M metagenome (GOLD analysis project Ga0209542, IMG submission 184028) | Soil microbial communities from Rifle, Colorado - Rifle CSP2_plank highO2_0.1 (SPAdes) (version 2) | ecosystem: Environmental > Terrestrial > Deep subsurface > Rock core/Sediment ...
TATGAGCTATCATGAAATCGCCGAACTGCTAAAGAGAGATGACAGAACTATATGGACGTCATATAATAAGGCTAAAGAAAAACAAAAAGAACACTTAAAGATAAAAGAAACGCAAATACACCTGCCGGTTTCCATATTTAAAGACAGAAACTTGACTGTTTTAGAATCAGCAATACTGCACTTAAGGAATAGGAAAATGAAATACTCAGAAATAGCCAAATTACTTGAAAGAGATGTAAGAAACATACAAACTATTTACTCAAGAGGTATAAAAAAATTAAAATAAAAAATCCCAATCACATCAAGCTATGGGGTATTTTTTAAGCCTCAAACTGGGACGAACTAAAAATCGTAGCAGGCTACTGGGTATGAACCCTAGTTTGAGCAATAAAAATGGTAAAAATTAACAATAGTGAACAAAACAATACCAAAGAAATGTTTAAAAATGAGCGGAGATTCACTTAGTAAATAAAATGGGTGAAAAGAGATTAATATATATTATTCTAGCTGTAGGATTATTTGTAATATTTATGAGTTTTTTAGTTACAGCCGGTTTTTCTGATTGGCTAAACAATATAAGAAGCAAAATAACGGGAGAGGCGACCTCTTTTGTTGATTTTAATATTACAGTTGGAGCGGGAAATGTGCCACAAATAATTAATTTAACAAAAGACCAGGTAGGTTCTTTTACAGTAACTGAGAACGGCATGTCAAATATAACAATTAATTTTAGTGTGGTGGATGCGGATGGAATCTCCAATCTAAATACCTTAGCCAATGTCTCTCTGCAGAAAACTGGAGAGTCAAGAAGAACTAACACAACATGTCAACAGGTTGTTGCAGTAGGAAACAATGCAAATTATACTTGCCAAGTTGATTTATGGTTTTTCGACGATGATGGAGCTTGGACTGTAAATGCGACTATCTCAGATGTAAGCGGAAACAAGGCAGAAAATAGTACAACAACATTTACAGTTGCCACACAAACGGGATTTATTCTGGGTCCCGGAAATTTATCTTTTAGCACACTAAGCCCGGGAGCAAAAAATCAGACGGCTTCAACAGCATTAACACTTAACAACACTGGAAATCAGGATATCCCGGATGGAAACATTGAGATTAACGCAACAACACTTGCTGGAGAATCAAACTCTGTTTTAGGATTACATTCAGGAAACTTTACTATAAGTAATACAACAACGGCGGGAAAAATACAATGTGATGGAGGAAATAATACTGCGGTAGTATTATCAAAAGTATCTGGAAAATCATTTATTGATATAAATCAAACCGGTGTCGGAACATTTGCAAATGTTACAACAAATATGTCAAGAGGAAATCACTCTATAAATAATGGAATTATAGGACAAGAACAGCTTTATTTATGTATAACTCTTGTCGGCCCCGAATTAACCCAGCAGTCGTATTCAACTTCATTAAATAAACCTTGGACAATTCAGGCAACCTCCGCGGCATAATAAAAAATGGCGAATAAAAGTATAACACAAATGCTTGGAATTTTTATAGGAATTTTAATTATACTATCTGCTGTAGCTTCTGCATTTTCAATTTCAGCGCCTTATATGGAAAATAGGAAATTGTACCTATCACCTGGAGAAAGCGAGGAATTAGAATTTGTTTTACAGAACGCTTTTGCAACAGAACCTACGGAAGTGGGCGTTAAAATAGAAGAGGGAAGTGAGATAATGCAGATTATTGATCCTAAATCAACATACACAATTCCTGTGAGTGGAAGAGCCTCTGTGAACACCCAAGTTACTGCGCCTCCAAATGCAAAAATAGGAGATATTTATAAGATTAGAGTAAGCGTAGGAACAGTTCCTGCTGAGGGTGGAGCATTTACCTTTGGCAGCAGCATAAATCACGATTTTGAGGTTGTTGTTGGAGAAAAACCAAAAACACAAATAACTGGAGAACAAAGTAAAGGAGAAATAGCCTCAAATCCAAGCCTTTACCTGATAGTTGGAATCATTATAGTAATATTAGTGATCTTTTTTGCTCTCAGAAAGAGAAAAACAAAAAAGCGCTAAAGTTTTCCGACAACTAAAAAGGACATAATTTTTTAAAGATTTGTATCATACTCAGAATATGAGGTGGTGTAATTATCTTCTAGTTTGCATAACGGTCTTATTTATCATGCTTTTTATTTCAAACATTTCAGCAGAAACTAATGATAGCCGTATAACAGGAAATACAATAACTGGCGAGAGTATTACTGGAAAGCCAATCTTTCAGTTTGGGCTGAACGTAACTCTGGTTGCAACACCCCCAGATATAATAATAATAAAACCCAGAAACCAGACGTATATAGGTAATGACTCTTTGATTTTAAACTTCTCGGCAACAGGAGCAAGAGTTATTTGGTATAATATAGATAACGGCGAAAATATAACAATAACCTCTACAACTTACCTCAATATTTCCCAAGGATACCATATATTATACCTTTTTGCAAATAACAGTGATGGGAATCTGACAGCAAAAAATGTGACATTTTATGTCAATAACTCTCAATTTTCAGTAACTAACACAAAATATTCTGGGGAATACAAGGGAAATTCTACGCTCTTTAATTATCATGATTATGAAGAGCTCCAAAATCTGAGCAATATTATATTAGAGGATACTAGACACGGAAAGATATATTTCAACGACTTAATAAACCTCACAGGCGACGATGATGAAGACGACTTTGATTATGAAATAGATATTGATTCATACATAAATATTACCTCTAATTTTATATATATAGACACAAACTATCTCCCAAATTTCAACAAAGAAGCTACACTTTACCTTTATGATTTGAACTTTTCAAATCCAACAATACAAAAAGATGGAGTTACCTGCCCATCAAACATTTGCACACAACAAAGTTATTCTGGGGGCGTTCTTGTATTTAATGTAACCCACTTTACATCCTATTCTTCCTCTGAATCGTCTGGGGGGGCTGAAAGCGGAAGCACTGCAAGCTCGGGAAGTGGAACAGGAAATGGAATATTGAGTGAAGATTTTATTGTATCTCCTCAATCGCTAAAAATACCCGTAAGAATTGGTGAAAAAACAACAAGCCAGATTACAATAACGAACAACTTGGGTGGAAGCGAGGAATTTTCTGTAAGTATGGGTCAAGAAATTGAAAAACTTATAAAAATAAATGAAAAAGATTTCATATTAAGCCGAGGAAGCTCAAAAACAATAACTCTAGAAATTGAAATTCCGGAAGACATCAAGCCAGATTTATATTCGGGGGAGATTATTGTTTCATCTGAAAGAAGTGGAAACAAAAATATCTTTGTAATAATTGAGGTTAAATCAAAAGACAGCTTATTTGATGTTTCTGTAGAGATTCCGGAGAATTATAGATATGTAATTCCAGGGGGAAAATTGCTATCAAATATTGAATTATTTGATGTTTCCGGGCAGAAAAAATCAGACGTTAAAATCGACTATGAAATAAGAAACAGAAACAATGAAATTATTCTAGCTAGTTCTGAAACAGTTGGCGTTGAGACCCGTGCTAGTCTGATAAAAGAGTTTATCATCCCTGAAAACACAAAAGAAGGAGATTATATATTGTACGTAAAATTGAGCTTTAACGGACAGGTAGCAAGTGCAAGTGAGCAATTTGTGGTGGGCAAAAAATCAATATCTCGAGGTGAAATTGTAATTTATATTATCTCCATAACATTATTAATCTCAGTAATCATTATGATATGGGAAATTAGAAAAATTAAGAGAGAAATAAAGAGATATCATCAAATAACCGAGCAAGATTTAATCAAGGCAGGTTATATAAAACGCAAAAAGCGCTAAAATAAGAAAAGTTAATAAATGCAAAAAAACAACAAATGGTTATGTATTTCGAGCTCATATCAACATTAGTATTCGTGATCTTAGGATTGGCCACCACAAATTGCGGTATAAGAGTTTCTATGAAATGTAACGGAAAATTAAAACTAGTAGTTATGTTGCTTTCAGCAAGTTTGATTGTACTAATGATACATGAGATTATAAATGGATTAAGCCTAACTGGGAGCGTGATAGGAATTAATTTTCCCACAAATCTTAAATTAGGAATAATAAACGGAATTGGACATATAATGATATCCATACTTGCCTTCCTGGCCTTTTTAAATTTGGACAATATCATAAAAAAGATAAAGAAGTGAGATTCAACCTCTCGCCCTATAGGCCTCTTGAATTTTACCCACATTAGCGCAGTGATAGGGATCTCTCATACCCATCGCTCCGGCTTGTCTAAACTCGGCATCAAGCTCAAACATAGCTCTTGTTATGGTTCCTAAACCTTCAACATTGACAAGTTTACCAATATAGAACCTGACTCTTTTGCTGTTCAATTCCTCCCTAATCCAAAATCTCTTCCCTACCGAAAAATCTCGGATTACATAATACTTATTGTTCTCGTCTCTTTTTCTATTCCCACTTGGTTCAACCTTTTCCCATTTAGACAAATCAATTTCGGGACTTGCAGCACTTGTTTCATCAACTTTGGCTTCTAGCTTTTTTACCATATTAAATATTAAGCAGAGGCCGAGTTCTTATATTTTACTATCATTTTTACTTATTATAAAATATTGGGGCGAGCAGGGACGAGAAGAGTCCCGGCTACTTTATTTATACTATTAAGCGGAGGCCGGGACTCGAACCCGGGAAAATCTCCTGTCTGCATTGAATCCTTCACCCTTAAAAGGAGAGGGTGTGAGGGAGAACCATTACTCTCTCAAAGGAGATTTAAAAAGGAACATTGGTCCTTTTTAGGTTCTTCTCATCTGCAGGGAGACGCAGTAGCCGCTGTGCCACCTCCGCAACTTTGTTTCGGATGGTACTGAGAACCGCAGTTCTCTAAACCTCCGCATATATCAGAAACAGCCAAAGTTTTATTTAAATACTTTGTTAAGAGCGTGTTTTTAAAAATAAAGCCTAATAATCAGAAACCCTGTGATGATGATTATGAATCTTGTGCTGTTTATTAAAATAATTCCTACCGTGCTTTCTTATTCCCCTAATTCTTCTAAACATAAAAAAAGCGAATGCAACGAATAAAATTATCAAACCAACGCTGAAGATATTGTCTCTGCTATCCTCATCTCCAAAAATCACAAAACCCGTTGTGGGTGAAGACGCCCCTAAAATCAAATTTTCCTGAACAAAACTAGAATAAGTTTCTGAATTTATATTAACTAAAAGAGTAAAATCTCCGCTTAGTGAACTGTCAAAAGGGATTAAAGTTTCGTAACTATTTCTTGAATTGGCAGAAACATCTAGGTTCTCTATCTTCTCTGCAACCCCCTCATTACCCAAGTTTGACACTAAAAATTGAAGCTCAACTTTTTGATCTTCTCCTGAAAGATCTTCAATATTATATGAAACCTTTATATTATCACCTTCTCTAACTGTATTAACAATTTCTAGATTGAATTGTTTGTTTACAATATTAATATCAAATGTAGAACTTCTTGAAAGTTCAGTGCAATCAACATTAACAGAAAGAGAGTAAACTCCCGCTTCAGCTTCGTCAGGAATTTGTAAATTAAAATTTACTTCATGCTCTTCACCAGCCGCTAACCCAATAGACTCGCCTCCAGAAATCCAAGAGCTTTTTTCTCCGTTAATTGTAAAGACACATTCATTAAGGAAAGAAGTACCTGTATTTTTTGCCACAACATTAATTGTTCTGCTCTCTCCTGCATTCGCTAATACATCTGACAATGAGGTTATAAGTAAAGCACTTGAAGACAAAGTCTGACTTGCTGTACTGCTACTTCCCCCACCACCACCCCCCCCACCATTACCTCCTCCTGAAGAAGTTGAAACTGTAAATGTGGAGCTAGCAGACTTTAAATTTCCAGCCGAATCGTTAACATAAAGGTTTAGTGTAAAGTCAGCGTCAACAGTAACACTGAAAGTTGTTGAATTATCATAACAACCAATCGAAGTATTAGAAATTTCAGCATTAACCCCTCTGAAAACATTATAAACACAGCTTGTTGGAGAAGAATCATTAACATTGAAATTTAATGGAACTCCTGTCCTTGAAGTCTTAGTACCTGTAGGCTCACTAACAGTTACGCTGGGAGAGGTAGTATCAACATAAAAAGTTTTATTTCCATTAAACGCGCTGTTTCCAGCACTATCATTACAGAATATATTCCAGTTATAAGTCCCATCATTTAAATTGTCAAGAGTGAAATTACTAAATGTTCCGTTACCTGGAGAAGAAGTGGTCTGATTTAAGGAAAAATTACCGATAAAATCTCCCCACAATTGGCAGGAGTTCAAATCGACATCTGAAGCGTTATATATGAAAGTAACATCATTATTGTTTAAATAAGAATCAACGGGAGAAGATATTGAAATAGTCGGAGAGCCAACACTAACTGAAAAGTTTGAATTTGTTCCGGCTTCGTTTCCTAAACTGTCGTTCGCATATAATGTTAAGGTAAAATCTCCACTTCCAGAAACATTAAAGAAAGTATCTGCACAATTTGTAAGAGTGTTATTAGCCCCATTATTAAGATTATACCAGCATCTTTGCACACCAACCCCCGAATCACTTACAGAAAGATCTAAGGTTAAAGATTCGTTCGTTCCATAAGTATTTCCATTGCTTGGACTTGTTATACTAACGCTAGGAGCTATTGAATCTACAAAAAAAGTTACTGAAGAGGAATTTTCATTTCCAAGAGTGTCATTCACATATGCAATTAGGCTAGTGCTACCTTGTGAGAAAGTTGAGAAAACAGAGTCGGTATATGTAATATTAGCACTTCCATTATAAAACAATATGCTGTCAAGATTGTCATCTGCTGCAGAGATATTTACTAAAATACTATTTGTCGTGTAAGTTTGATTTACCGGCGATAAAATTGTCAAATTAGGATTTATCACATCAAAGATAACATAGCCTAAGCTAACATTAAACAATTGTGGAGTCAAAGCAGAATCTTGGGAAGAAAAAAATGCTTTATACTGAAAATATCTTCCCTGAAAAGAAAATGAATTTAGTGCAGAATTTGAAAAGTAACTTGAAGAAGTATTATCGGGCCCAAGAAAAACCCCATCACTACAATCGGAAGAAGAGCAATTTTTAACCTGGAAAGAAATATTTGTTGTTAAATTTAAAGAGTTTAGCCCAAAGACATTTCCATTCCCACCATTAAAGTCTGATATTAATTTAGTAAAGGTTGTGCCACCATCGGTTGATCTTAATACATCCTCACTTCCATCAATCACATAAGTATTATTATTCAGGTCTGCATAAGCAACAAGTCCGTCATTGCTGTCTCCAGCACCATTAACATCATCATTCATTAAACTCCAGGTAACTCCATTATCAACAGATTTCCAAAAATCCTGTCGATCAACAATATATAAATTATTATTTTGATCTATAACCATATCATCTACGCTGTTTCCAATTCCCCCCCCGTTATAATCATCTTTAACGAGATTCCATGTAATGCCTTGGTCTAAAGAATTCCAAACATCGGCATGAACATCTACAGCAAAAATAGCTCTGGAACTGTTTATTGCAAGACCTAAAACTACCCCATTTCCTCCATTAAAATTAGAAATTAGTTTAGCAAAGGTTATTCCTCCATCAACAGATCTCCAGACATCTTGATCTCCCTCAACGATATAGATGTAATTGTTATTGTCTATTCCCAAAACATCCCCATTTTGCCCTTCACCACCATTATAATCATCATTAATTTTATTCCATGTTAATCCTTTATCGGAAGAAGTCCATAAATCTTGATTAAAAAGAATGAATAAAGTTGAAGAATTTTTTTCCATATCTGTTGCTCCATTTCCATCCCCCCCATTATAATCGTCCTTAACCAAACTCCAACTTTCCCCAAAATCAGAAGATTTCCAAAAATCTGATTGAGCATCAACTGCAAACAGGTACTCGGTATTAGCTAAATTTTTACTCCAGCTTAGGTTATTCCAGACTGAAAGTTTGCCCGCATCAAATATTCTTGAAGTAAAATTACCTTGAATATTTCCGGAAGAAATAATAACGGCGCTGCCGTTATATTCAGTAGAAGAAAAAGTTCCATTGCTAAAATTGGCCTGAGTTAGGTCTTGAAAAATCAATCCGTTTGAAAAAGCAATAAAAGCGATTATAGTCAGAAAAACGCCAACAGCTAACAATAATAGACCTCTTTTTAGTTCCATATAGTAAAAGGGTGTTTGGCGTTTTTAAATATTGTTCTGTTAAGCTGAAAGAAATGTTTAAATAACTGAATTCATTTGAGCAAATATGGTAAGAAAATTTTTAATAATGCTCTTAATCGTCATGATTTTGCCCGCGGTAATGGCACAATCAATAAAAATCGAATTTTCTTCGCCAGAAAAAATCTATGCTGTTGGAGACAATATTAACTTAAAAGTTTCTATTTTTGATGCAAGTAACAAACTAGTCAGTGATCAGGTAAATCTTGTCATTGAAGACCCCATAAAGATTACAAAGATAGAGCAAACAATTCAATCGGGAAGATTTGTTGATATCTCTCTAGGAGAAAATCCATTAAATGGAAATTGGAAAGTTACAGCTGATTACAATGGAATAAAAACAACAGAAAATTTCATTATTGATATAAATGAAAAGGCAAGATTTGAATTAAAAGACGACGTTCTAACCGTAACCAATATTGGCAATATACAATATACAAAAACAGTAAAAATAATCATAGGAGACAGAGTGGGAATAAAAAAGCCTGTCTTAAATATTGGAGAGGGCGTTAGTTACAGGTTATTAGCCCCTGACGGAGTTTATGATGTGGTGGTTAGTGACGACGGAGCAAGTAACCCCTTATCCAAATCTGGTGTAGCACTTACAGGAGAAGTTATAGGTATATTAGATCAGAGTTTAGGAGGAAGCGACGCACTTACAGGAACTCTTGGTCCTAATGAGAACAACTACACCTTATTCAAAAGAAACAAATTTGTTTATGTTTTTATGTTGGTTATCGTTGGAGCAACAATACTTATTGCTGTTGAAAGATATTACAGAAAAAAGGCAAGATGATCCTACAAGATTAAGCTAACTCTAAACATTTTTAAATACCTTCTTTTCTTTAATTAAACACAAAGGTCTCGTAGCTCAGCCTGGATAGAGCACTTGCCTTCTAGGGAAACCAAGTTTTCCCTTAGGAGCCCTTCCTTGGGTAACTAAGAGAGAACAACGAAGAAAGCAAGGGGTCGCAGGTTCAAATCCTGTCGAGGCCATGTTTTTATGAAAAAGATGGATTATAATATCTCAAAAAATATAAATAATACTTGATTAATATTATATAATGGAACCTACACCGAGAAACACTAGAGGGACATATTCTCTTCCAATAAATGAATCTAAAGCCAGATCCCCATCAGACTCTCCTCCAAATTCCATAAGCTATCATGATCTTAGCAAGACTAAAGGTTATAACTTAAGAAATTTCACTGACAGTTCCCATAATTATCTATATGAGGATGATAAACAATATAGGTCTTTTCGAGCATATAATCTTGGTGAACAAGATGATAGAACAATTTATGGTACAGAACAAACAAAAGGGTTAGAAAACAAAAAGTCTACAAATCTCGCAGACATATTTGTGCCTTGTGAAAAATGTGGGAGCCCAATACCTAAAAATCTGGCTTCTCGCTCAAGACTTTGCCCGTTATGTGAAAAATTATACCCTGGAAAACGTATCCAGTCTCAGGTCTCATTATCCCCTGTATTACCATATGTAAGCGATTTTAGTAATTATTTGAATAATTAAATCTCAACACCAACAAAATCTCTTATAAATTTTATAATCCAGAAATTTTCTAAATCTCAACGCTCATCAAATCATGAGCCAAATGAGTATTTTTAAATTTCTTCTTTGCCTCTTTTAAAACCTCTTGAAAGTCAGTATTCTCATATCTCTGACTTATATGCGTCAAATAAAGCGCCTTAGCATTCGCATCTTTTGCAATCGAAGCTGCCTGGGTAGACGTCATATGCTTATGATCGCTAGCAAGTTCTTTTTCTTCATCAGCAAAACTTGATTCCATAACAAGCAACTTCGAATTCTTAACGAAAGGTATTAAACTTTTATTGTAAGATGTATCTAACACAATAGAAATTTTTCTGTCATTATCTTTGTAAGTAAGCTCTTTAGCCTTAAACTTTCTACCTTCAAGAACTATATCCTTACCCTCTGCCAATCTTTTCATATGGACTCCATGAGGTAATTTAAACTTTTTTATCTTATTTTTATCTATTCTAATAAGACCTTTTTTTACAAAATTATATGCCAATGAGGGCACACCATGAAAAGTTTTTTTGGCCACCAAACAGAAATCCTCAGCATCAAAAAAAACCCCTTCTTTTTCAACTTCATGAACTTTAACAGAAAACTTGTCAACAAAAACAAACATTCTAAATAATTCCTGAACGAACTTTTTGGTTCCTTTAGGCCCATAAATTTCAAGCTCTTTGCCATACCCTGAAAAAGCCATTGTCTGCAACATTCCCGGCAAACCAAGAATGTGATCCCCATGCCAATGCGTGATAAGTATCTTAGTCACCTTGCACGGATTAAGCTTTGCAAGCCTGAATTGTCTTTGGGTACCCTCGCCACAATCAATCAGAATATTCTCACCTTGATAAGTGAGCAAAATCGCAGAATGATTTCTCTTCGCTGTTGGCATAGCATCTCCAGTACCAAGAAAAGTTACTTTAATCTGACCTGACATAATTACAAATATCAAACATCCTTTAAATAAGTTTAGAACTCGTTAAAGAACCGTCCTACTCTTTCTTTATGTTTGTAGAAGCTGGTGAAATGAAGATTATTGTATCTCCACGAAGAAAAGTCAGACCAATGTTTCTTTTAACTTCTCCACTTTGCATCTCTTTTGTGTTATCTAACACAATATTGATGTGGATATCAAAAGCAAGCAATGTGCCAACAAATTGCTTATCATTCTTCAAATGCACCAAGATTTCTTTACCTTTAGAACTGTTCAACAGATCTAGTGGTCTTTCAATTCCATTTGCCATAACAAGTGTTTGTATGTAGTATTTTTAAATCTTTTTATTTCAATAATTAGCAATAATACAAGACAATAAAGAAAATGAGCAGATTACAGATAAAAGCCCGATTGTAAAAGAGGTGATTAATTATAACCCGGTGTTTTATAAAAAATAACACATCATAAAGCAAACATTTTTAAACAAAAAACAAACCTCTATATTATGAAACTGGGAAGAAAAGTATCTGGTGGGAGATA
>Ga0209542_10018402_pt1 | contig 11313 bp, 17 predicted proteins | sample RifCSPhighO2_01_FD_184028 | JGI IMG/M metagenome (GOLD analysis project Ga0209542, IMG submission 184028) | Soil microbial communities from Rifle, Colorado - Rifle CSP2_plank highO2_0.1 (SPAdes) (version 2) | ecosystem: Environmental > Terrestrial > Deep subsurface > Rock core/Sediment ...
AAAAGAGGATTACTTAACCAATGTAGAGGAAGTAGCATCTAATCAAAGAGCAGCATTAAATGGGGATGTTAATAGAATTAGGAATAGATTTGGTCTTGAAATGATCTAGATTATTCTAAGAGCAATAATACTGCCATTACAATAATTCCAAGAATAAATGCAATCAATTGCAACAAACTTCTTGAAAGTTTATCGCTATGCTTTTGCAATTCAGGAATCAAATCACTTCCAGCAATATAAATAAATCCTCCAATGGCAATAGGAACTAAAATTTCTTCAATATTTCCAATAGCATCTCCCAACAAAAATACCGCAACAACACCTAAAACTGCAGTCAAGGCAGAAGCAAAATTCAACAATAAAGCCTTCCCCTTGCTAAATCCTCCATGTAATAATACTCCAAAATCTCCTATCTCCTGAGGAATTTCATGCAATGCTACTGCAATTGTACTAGCAACGCCAACAGGAATAGATACCAAATAACTAGCCCCAATAATGATTCCATCTAAAAAGTTATGAACTCCATCTCCAATCAAATTAGAATAAGCAAATGGATGCACATGTCCTTTTTCTTCCGGCATGTGGCAATGCCTCCAATGTATAATTTTCTCAACAACAAAAAACAATGCAATCCCTCCTAAAATATAAAATGACTGCACAATTTTCAAACCGTCTTCTGCAAGTTCAGGAATCAAATGAATAAATGCATCTCCTAACATTGCTCCAGCAGCAAAACTAATTACATAAATCAAAAATTTGCGCAAGCTATCAATTTTAATCCCTATAGTAAAAACCCCAACAAAGCTAATCAAACTTACAATAATTACGCTTAGTAAGCTGTACCATAATACTCCATTCATTAACAAAATAGCAATTATTAACTTTTAAACCTTTTCTTAATAACTTTACCTATAAATTTATAAATTAGTTAATAATCTATTTTCATGGAAAAAGATAATATAATATCTATGTCTCTAAAAAATCAGGATCTAATTAATTTGAATATTCTTACTAAGAAACTAAATTTAAAAAGTAGAAGTGAAACTATAAGAAAAGCCCTAGAATTATTAAATCAAGAACAAAAATCTTTAGAAAATACAAAGGGCAAGGTATCTGGAATTCTAATAATAATTCATGAACATTCCAAAAATACGCTGAAAATATCGCATGAATATCAACATCTAATAAAAAATCATAATCATTCTCATTTAGCAAACCACAAATGTATAGACACATTTATAGTAGAAGGCCAATCTTCTAAAATAAAACAAATACTAACAAATTTCAACAAGGACAAAAAAACTCTTTTAACAAAACTAATATTGATCTAACTATAGTCAATGACCTAATAAACTGAACAGAAAGGTCTTGACTATCAAGGGAAAAACATACTATTTTGTTCAATTATTTACGTTTTTCACTATACTTCTTAGCTAATCCGTGAGGATTATACATCCTAACAACCAATAAATATACTAAAGCTCCAACCCATCCTCCAAGAACAATTACAACAAGCCAAACTATTTTCTCAACACCATTTCTAAATGTTCTTTGAGCAGCATCAACAATCATCCAAATCCAGAAAGCCAATAAAAGAATACTTACAATAAGCCAAGCTCCGGTAAAGGCCATTCCAAACGGCCAAAGCCATCCAAACCCGTTCATCATTCCAAATACCATATTATCTATAGGAAAAACAGCTTTATAAATCTAATCGAAAATCAACTCTTGAAATATCTTTCTCTAATCTCGTGAAGATTTATATTTGCAGGAATAGTTACTCTTCCAACAACAGTAGGATCAACAGTTAACTCTAAAATTCTTTGTGCTGCATACGGCGCATCCATAATATATCCTTTTTCATTAAACTCTGCAACTAGTTCGGGCCTTAATGCTCTTCTTTCAAGAACTTTCAATATTCTTTCAGTCATCGGAGTTCTTACAAACGCAGGTTCAATTAGTTTTACACCTAAAACTTGTTTTTTTACTAGCCCATCATATCTAAATAAAGATTCTACTGCCCCTCTTAGTCCAGATTTAGAAGCAGAATAAGCCAATTGGTCGTGATTTCCATCTGCAGCTATAGACCCAATAACTGCAACTTGACCTCCGTTAACCATACTATCAGATATAATCAAGTTCTGTAATAAATAAAGATTTCCCAAAAGATTTGCATCAAAAATAGCCTGCATCTCTGAGAAAGAATGTTTCGAAAGATCCCCACTTAATTCTCTTCCAGCGTTAGCAATGAAATAATTGACAACATGACCAGTCGCACGCAATGAATCAATAAAATCTTTTGTTGAATCTGGAGACCCCAACACAAATCTTCTATGTTCTGCTCCTGTTCTTTCTGCAAGTTCTTTCGCCCTTCCTTCACCAGCATTGTAAGTGAACAAAACATTCGCTCCTAATTGAGAAGCCCTTTCAACAATTGCCTTTCCAATTCCATTACTTCCACCCGTAACAACCAATTTCTTTCCCTCAAGTCTCTGTCTTAAGTCTTCATCATCCATCAATCCCATAAAAAACAGTGATTTATAAAACTTCTTGAGAAAAGTTACTTAACTCTAGTATTGACAACTTTCCCTGCATCTTCAAACTTTAAATCATCATTTATCAATTTTCTCAAAGAATCTCTTAAATCTTTAATTTTAACACGAATCTGCTTTGTTGAATCTCTTTCTCTAATAGTCACACTTTTATCATTAACAGTTTCGTTATCAGTAGTAATACAGAAAGGAGTTCCAATTTCATCTTGTCTACTATATCTTCTTCCCAAGCTTCCCGATTTATCAAAAACAACAGGAAATTCTTCTAATAAATCGTGATAAATTTCCCTGCTCATCTCAAAAACTTCTCCCTTATTTACTAAAGGGAATACTGCTGCTTTAATTGGAGATAAAAGAGGATCCAAATGAAGCACGACATTTTTTCTTTTCTCGTCATACTCATATGCTTCCAATAAAAATAACATAAATGCTCTTTCAACACCTAATGATGGTTCACATACCACTTCTGGCAATACTCTTCCAACCTCACTATCGTTAATACTCATGCTTTTCTTGCTATATTTCTCATGCTGAGTTAAATCATAATTTCCTCTATTAGCAAATCCCTGCAATTCTCTAAATCCCATTGGAAACTTATATTCTAAATCCCAAGTATCAGAAGCATAGTGGCTTTTCTCCTCTTTTGAATGTTGTCTAGCTCTAAATTTTCCAGGATTTGCCCCTAAAGACAAAAACCAAGAATATTCCAAAGCAAGCCAATAAGCGTGCCAATCTGTTTTTATAATCCCCTTCTTCCAAGCATCAATAACTTTCATTTTTTTACCTTTCTCTCCGCTTTTCTGCATCTCTTCACTATATATTTCAATTTCCACTCCAGTAATCTCGTCCATATAAGGACATTTCATTCCTCCAGCTATGAAGTATTCTATTTCCATCTGTTCAAATTCCCTGCATCTAAATATAAATTCCCTAGGCGATAACTCATTCCTAAATGCCTTTCCTATCTGCGCAACTCCAAAAGGTAATTTCAATCTAGCGTTTTCCTGAATTGCCTTAAAATTGGCAAATATTAATTGTGCAGTTTCTGGTCTTAAATATGCTTTTATAGAATCCTCCTTTATTGCTCCGACATTTGTCATAAACATAGGATTAAACTCTCCTTTATTCAAAAATTCTCCTCCGCATTTATCACATTTTGCCTTTCCAAGTTCATGTTTATCAATTTTAGTTTTATTTCCACATTTCTTGCAAACCACCGCAACATCTAAAAAATTTGCAACATGCCCAGAAGCTTCCCATACTTTAGGATTGGTTATTATTGCTCCATCAATTCCAACCAAGTCCTCCCTGGAATGAACATGTGTTTTCCACCATTCTCTCTTAATATTGTTCTTTAATTCAACCCCTAAATGCCCAAAATCCCAGAATCCAGCTAGCCCCCCGTATAATTCTCCAGAAGGATAAACAAATCCTTCTCTCTTACAAAAAGTAGTTAATTCATCTATTGTTAATTCCTTGTTTTCAACCATGCTAATTAAACAGAAAATTCCTATTTAAACTTTGATGTCTTTTGCTTTGAATCCAACTAACTTGTTAGAATGTTGTCCTTTCATTTCTTCAACGGGATATCTCTTTTTATTTCTTTCAATTTTATTAGCTAATGCTTCTAAAATGTCCATATCAGTCTTATAACCTAAAATAAGTAAATACCATATAATATCTGCAATTTCATCTTCAATCTTCTTCCTTTTTTCTAAATCGGTATAAATATTAGAAACTTCATCTGCGTTAAGCCACCTAAAACAATCAGCCAATTCACCAACTTCACTAACCAATGCTATAAACAAATCCTTAGGATTATGATACTTATCCCAATCGCGATCCACGTTAAACTTTCTCAATTCATCTTTAAGTGTTTCGATATTCATTCAGTTTAAAAATACCCAAATTATTTAAACTATTCTAAAAATAAAAAAATTCCTGTTTAGTTACTTAAGCTTTGCAGCTTGATCTTTGCTTATAACTCTCCAGCACTCATGAGTTCCTGCTTTAGACTTAGTCACAGCGAAGTTTCTTCCACCTTTCTCTACAAGCTTATAATCATCAGTCTCAAACTTCTGCTTTGTTTTAACATCGTAGAAGCTCAATTTCGGTTTTGCCATTTTTTTTTACCTCCTTATAGTTTTATGATTTAATTTTAATTAATTTTCTAAAAACCCAAATATTCTTGGCTTTATAAATCCTTTTAGCAACATTTTTCCCTTGAAAATAATAAAAGCGCAGAGAGGGAATTGAACCCCCGAATATTCGGGCTGCAGCCGAACGCGTTAACCACTTCGCCATCTGCGCACATTTCTTATTCCTCAGAAGACTTATTTAAACTTATTCTTGATCAAAATCTTAACCCTTTTTTCTATATCTTTGACAGTTTTCTTTATTTTTTCTAAATCATCTTCCTGGACATCTTGAACTTCCCAAACCTCTGTTTTTCCCTTGGGAAACAAATCTAGAGAAACATCATCTGCAACAATCACTATTTTATCAGCCCAATTAGTCAACTCCTCACTTATTCTTACAGGTTTGTTATTATCCACTTTTAGTTTATATCCAGTCACTTCAAGCCCATTTACAGTGTTTCTCGCTATAAATCTTCTTTTATAGTCAATAACGATTCCTGCACTCTTAGCTTCTATTTCCTTGTTATAATTAATACTATTAAAAATACTTTCTGCAATCTTGCTTCTAAATCTATTATATTTGCATATAAATAAAACATTCATTTAAAATTTAATGAAATAGACTATAAAAAACAAACGCTCCTGACACGATTTGAACGTGCGACCCCCTGCTTAGAAGGCAGGTGCTCTATCCAGGCTGAGCTACAGGAGCATTATAAAAAATCACAGGGATGTTATTTAAACCTTATCAATAAGATAAAAACTTAATCTCTGCACCAGCCATCTTATCATTGAAAACGAATTCTTGCTTCAAATCTTTTGATTCAAAAAAAACATGATTCATTCCTTCCCAAATATTAAACCAGCTGGCTGGCTCCATTAAAATTAATATAAATTTGGAAAGAAAACTTTTGTTCCCAAAATCGTATAATGCTGTTGCAAGCACTCCTAAGATGGCCCCTATAAGTATCATGAGTATTCCTAAATTTCTTGTCTTAACAAGCCCTTTGTGATCTATGTGAGCATGTCTTTTGAAATGCTCTTTTAACCTATGTTTAATTGTATTTTCAACACTTAAATTCCTCAAATCTTTAGGCATTAATAAACTTAGTTGGAGGTCTCCCGAAGGCTTGTCTTTTGCGGCTCTTTTTATTTCTGGAAGAAAGTCATCAGACAAAGCCCTTTCCCCATATCCTCGAGCATCAAAATCAGAAAAAATATCATCATAAGTATCAAGAATAATACTTATTGAAGATTCCTGCAACAACTGCTGTTTCTTAAAATTGACAAATTCCCCTGTCTTGTCCTTATTTCTAAAAGGAGTTGAATAAAATTCATCATCTGTCTCTTCTTCCATGAAATCATAAATTCAAGCTAGTTTTTATATCTTACAATTCCAATTTTATTAAACCTCTATCAAATTTTCCAGCCAAATTAACAATTTTTATTTTTCCCCTTCTAATTTTATAAAAAGAGAATAATATCAAAAAAATACTAACAAAAATTGTCAAATAACTTAAAAAAACTCCAAAATTAATTCTGGGATAAACAATCCTCTGACTTACAGCAAAGCCAGCAAGTGTCCCAAAATTAGCAATTTCTATAATTCCGAGTATTAACACGAATGTTATCAACAACACAAAAAAACTAATCACCTTTCTTTTCATCCTTCCAATAACTCAGGGCTTTATATAAACTTTATCAAAAAGCTATTTAAATTGCCTTTTGTTAGAATAGAAATGGAAAAAGTCACTCTCTCATTTCTAGGAACTGGAAATGCAGTTCCAACAAAAAAGCGCAATCACACAGCAATTCTTCTTAATTATAAAGATCAATCTTTATTATTTGACTGCGGGGAAGGCACTCAAAGGCAATTCAAATTTCTTGGAATCTCAGCAACAAAACTGACAAAGCTTTTTATAACACATTGGCACGGAGATCACATTCTTGGTATTCCAGGACTATTCCAAACTCTGGCAATGTTAAATTATAATAAAACTCTGGAAGTTTACGGTCCAAAAAAAACTAAATATTATCTAGAATTAATGTCTGAACTTTTCAAAGATTTAAAGATCAAATTTAAAGTAAAAGAAATAGAATCTGCGATTTTAGATTTTGGAGACTTTAAAATAGAATCCCGGCCAATGAAACATAACACTCCTTCAAATGCATATTCATTTATAATAAAAGACAAACTTAGACTAGACAAAGCAAAGCTAAAAAAGCTAAAAATCCCAAACTCTCCTTTAATAAAACAATTGCAACAAGGTAAAGACATAATAATAAATGGGAAGAAAATTAAATCCTCTTCTGTAACTTACAAGGAAAAAGGAAAGAAAATTACAATTATCCTAGATACTTTAATGAATCCAGAAACGATAGATTTAGCAAAGAATTCAGACATTCTAATTTGTGAATCAACTTTCTCAGAAAAAGACAAAGAAAAAGCCCGTGAGTACTGGCACTTAACAGCAAAACAAGCTGCAGAGATAGCAAAAAAAGCCAAATGCAAATCTCTAATTCTTACACATATATCTGAAAGATATGAAAATGCTCTATTTTTAATAGAAAAAGAAGCAAAAAAGATTTTCAAAAATACAACTATTGCGAAAGATCTTTACTCCTTTGAAATTTAAACCAGTTCCAACTAGTCCTAAAGTTTTTTTAAACTAGGTAATTCAAATTAAACCTTAATCACTTGCTCAAAGAAGTTGATGCAGGAGATATGTATATTATTGTATCTCCTCTCAAGAAGGTAAGACCTATATTTTTCTTGTTCTCTCCGTCTTGCATTTCCTTAGCATTATCCAAAACCACATTTATATGGATATCAAATGCTAACAAAGTGCCGACAAATTGTTTGTCTCCCTTCAATTGTACTAAAACTTCCTTTCCCTTTGAAACATTCAAAAGGTCAAGAGGTCTCTCGATGCCATTCACCATATCTGCTTTCATTTTTGGCTGTATTTAAACTTATCGCTAACTAAAAAAAGAAAAAAGTATTTTAAATTTTTTGAAACGCAAGTTTTATAAATCAACTTCTTCCAATTAAATTTATGAATCAAGGAAGAAAAGTCTCTGGAGGTAAATATCACCAAAGAAGGAAGAGAAGATTTCATGAAAAACTAAATCAGGAAAATCATATTTTTCTAGGAGAAACAAAAAGAAAGAATCTTAGAGTTAAGGGAGAAAATAAAAAAACAATTCTACTGAAAGAAAATCTTGTCAATCTAATAATTAATGGAAAGGCAAAGAAAGCTCAAATTACCAATGTGGTAGAAACTCCACAAAACAGATTCTTAGCTAGACAAAACCGTCTTTTGAAAGGGGCAATAATTCAAACATCCCTAGGAAAAGCAAGAATAACAAATAGACCAGGACAGGAAGGCAATATCAATGCAATCCTAATAAAAGAAGTCCAATAAACCGACGATAATTCTTAAAACTGACAGAAAGATTTAAATACTGTTGAAAGCGTAAGACTTTTAAACCTTTCCTTTAAACAATGAGTTACGTAAAAAGATGCCCTGAGTGCGGAAGTGTAAATCTTACATATGATGATCAAAAAGGCGAGATTATATGCAATGATTGTGGTTTAATTATTGAAGAAAAAATGGTTGACACAGGTCAAGATGCTGGTGGTCAATTTGACAAATCAGAGAAAAAAGGCCGTGGAGGAGCTCCTATTTCTATGCAAAAGTTTGACAAAGGTCTGACAACAAATGTTGGAGAAATCTCAGATATATACAAATTAGAAGCGGGCCAAACAAGAAAATTCCTAAGATTGAAAAAATGGCAAGAAAGAGTTTCCACATCAATTGAGAGAAACTTAAGACTAGCAATGGCAGAGTTAAGAAGAGTTTCATCATTTCTAAATTTGCCCTCTGTAGTCAGAGATGAAGCCTCGAGAGTTTACAATTATGTTTTGCAAAGAGGCCTTGTTCGCGGAAGATCAATGGAATCAGTAATAGCTGCCTGCATTTATGCTGCCTGTCGTTCTTACAATATCCCTAGAACATTAGATGAAATCGCTTCTGCATCAGATGTTGAAAGAAAAGAAATTGGCAGAACATATAGATTTATAGTGAGAAAATTAAAAATAAAAGTAACCCCGTCAAGTCCAAAAGACTATATCTCTCGTTTCTCTTCAATTCTTCATTTATCTCCGAAATCACAGAATGAAGCTCTAAAGATTTTAAAAAAGGCAGATATTTCCGAATTAACTTCAGGAAGAGGTCCTGCAGGAATAGCGGCCGCGGCATTATATGTTGCCGCCTTAATGAATGATGAGAAAAAAACTCAGAGAGAAGTTGCAGACGTTGCAGGAATAACAGAAGTAACAATCAGAAACAGATATAAAGAACTAATAGACAGATTAAAATTAGAAGAAAAATTAAAATCAAAAGTAGCTGCTGCTGAAAAATCAGGAAAATAAAGTTCCCCACAGCGAGCCCTTTAAATCAAAAACTCAAACCAATTATTATCTCTTATAAAATCAAAAGCATGATGTGCCACTCCACCTTTAAAGGTGGAGTTTGAAAAGGCACTCATGCTTTGGATGCTCAAGGAACTACCACACCTTAAAAGGTGTGATTTTCTGTCAAGTTCCTTGACATAAGTTAGACAAAAATCATATTAAGCGGTGAGCCTTGCCCTCATCTTTTTTAATGCCTTCTGCTCAATCTTTCTCACCCCTTCATATGTAATGCCCATTTTTCTGCCTGCAGATGCAAGAGTGAACGTTATTCCATTACTATAAATCCCAAAATCATTTCCATATCTAAGTCTTAAAACTCTTCTTTCTTTATCACTTAACAAAGCCGTGCATTGGTCAAGCTCTTCTCTCGTATAATTATCAATTGAAATAGCTGGTTTCCCGTTTAATCCTTTTTGAATTTCTTCATGAACAATAATTTTTTCTTGCAATTTGTCATCCCTTAATACCTCTCTCACATACTGATAAAAAGCATTGTTTATCGCCACTCCAGCATAACTGGAAAACTTTCTTTTGTAAGGATTCCAAAAATCCCATGATTTTACCAAAGCCAATTGTCCATAACCTACTAAATCACTTGGGTCAAAAATATCTCTATCTTGAGAAAACTCCAAAGCTTTTGAAACAAGCAAAGCCATATGGTTCAGCAAAAAATAATCTTTAATTTTCTTTTCTCTTCTCTTCCATTTTTCTATCTCCCCTTCAATTCTATTCGCATGACCGTTAGCATTTGGCAATGTGTCTTCCAATTCAAAAATCTTAGCTCTTATTTTATCTCTTGTGTTTCCAAATCTTTTTTCTTTCTCTCTGGAAAAAGAAACTCTATCTTCTTGCTTAGGTGCACCTATGAAAAAATCATCCAATTTTTGGCATTCTCTCCTAATTCTTCTCATTGACCCAGTGGAATTCATGTTATTACTTTATAATTACAATATATAAACCTTGTTTCTGCTAACATCAAAAGCACGATGTGCCACCACGGCTTAAAAGCCGTGGTTTGTGACAGGCACTCGTGCTTTGGATGCTCAAGGAACTACCACACCTTAAAAGGTGTGGTTTTCTGTCAAGTTCCTTGACATAAATATATTTAAGAATACCATACTTCTTTGAAAGAAATGAGTGAAAATTCAAAATTAAATAGCTTATATCTTCCAGGCGTTCTATCTCCCGCAACAGGAGAACCTGACCTTTTGATTTTAGCAAACCTTGTTTCTGACTATGTAGAAAAAAATGGAATGCATCCAGTCTGTTTTCAGCCAGGAATATATTCGGGAAATTATAACATACAAGATATAACTATTAGTTATCCACATTTTAGTATACATCTAGAAATTGCAGAAAAAGATGTATTTCACATTACTGGATTTCCATCGCAGGATGGAAGAGGTTTTGTTGATTTTCAAAAACAAGCTCTACCTCTTCTCGAACAAAAACAAAGATCTTCGGAAAGATGGGCAAACAAATCTGTTTTGTTAAAAATTCTAGAAGAAATAAAGGAAGCTAAAGCCAAAGAACAACCAAGAGAATTAGACTTTCAAATATAATATATCTAAAAAACATTTTCACAATATATTTAAAAACCTTGATTGAAGATTATAAACAAATGGAAAAAACAGTAATAAGCTTGGGTGGCTCATTGATAGCCCAAAAAGCAGGAATTGACACAGAATATCTGCAGCAATTCGGTAGTTTAATAAGAACTTATGCACAGTTTAAGAGACATCAATTCTTCATAGTTTGTGGAGGTGGAAATTTAGCAAGAACATATATTGAAACAGCAACAGAATTATCTGGTGGAAATATAAGTACAAATGATAAGGATTGGATTGGAATTCAAGCCACAAGAGCTAATGCTCATTTAGTTAAATCTCTTTTCAACGGACAGGTAAATCCAGAAGTAATAAGTAATCCTAATACCAATCTGAAAGGTAAAAACTATCCAATAACCTTGGCTTCCGGATATCGTCCTGGAAACAGCACAGATGCGATAGCAGTAAGACTTGCACACAAAAATAGAATTAAAAGAGTAATAAATGAAATACCCAATCGCAGCAAGCTGCGGGGTATCAGATGAATTCATGCAAAGTTAACTGATCAACATTTCTTCCTTGAGACAAAACATATTTTT
>Ga0209542_10018403_pt1 | contig 11312 bp, 12 predicted proteins | sample RifCSPhighO2_01_FD_184028 | JGI IMG/M metagenome (GOLD analysis project Ga0209542, IMG submission 184028) | Soil microbial communities from Rifle, Colorado - Rifle CSP2_plank highO2_0.1 (SPAdes) (version 2) | ecosystem: Environmental > Terrestrial > Deep subsurface > Rock core/Sediment ...
GAAGTAAAAGTGGAATTAGAAAGAGAATATATAATCCCTATTAGAAAATATGTTCTAACTGTTCCAAGATATAAAAGGGCAAAAAGGGCTATTTTTGTAATTAGAAAATTTTTAGCAAGACATATGAAAGTTGAAGAACATGATATAAAAAAAGTAAAGATTGATAATCACTTAAACAATGAAATCTGGTTTAGGGGAATAAAAAAACCTCCAGCAAAAATAAAGGTTAAGGCTGTTAAAAAGATGGGAATTGTTTATGCAGAACTTTTAGACATTCCAGAAGTTGTAAGATTCAAAATAGAAAGAGAAAAAAGAAGAAGTAAAAAGGTGGTAAAAAAATCCCATAAACATGAGCATGATCACAAGCATGAAGAAAAAACAGAAAGTGAAAAAACAGATGAAAAAGAAAAGGAAAAATCAAGTGTAGAAGCAGGACTTGAAAAGCAAAAGAAATCTGCAAAAGAACAAAAACATACAGCTCAAGGAAAACATCAAGAAAAAACAACTCCTAGAAGAATGTCTTTAAAGAAATAGGTTTTTGAATTTTAATTTTATTTATCTGTTATGAAGAGATTGGTTAAGTATGAAATAATCCTTTTAATAATACTCTTATTAATTAATCTTATAGGATTCTTCTCTAAGAATATATCATGTACACAAAAATCTTGTGGATGTTATAATAATAAAGGAAGCAAAATCTCTTCTGGAGAAGTTGAGTGTAATAATTGTAGTGAAGGAAGATTTCTACTAATAACCGGTTTATTTAACTTATACAAATCAAGAAGTGGTATAGAAATTCTAACATGTGAAGAAGGAGAGGTTATTGATGAGAAAGTAAATTATAAAGAATGGAGATACTCTTGGATTACTTTGTTTAATATTTATAAAAATGAGTAATCTAAATAATTTTATTTCTAAAAACAAATAAATTAATCCCAAAAAATAATAAAAATGTTGCAAAAATCTCACTTTTGTCTAAAGAAGATTGCCCAATTACATTTCCGGTAATTGAAAAATTAAATAAAAAAAGTAAAATAGAAATTTCAACAGATAAAATACTAACTTGTATTATTTTTCTTTTTGAAGACTTATGTTCTTCAACTAGATCACTTAAATCTCTCCCAATTCTTTCTTTTACCTCTTTTTCAATTTGTTTTCTTTCAAATTGAAGTTGATCTCCAGATACATATACACTAGGTTGACTAAGCATTGCTATTGGATTAAGATAAAAATCTTTTCCGGATATTATATCCTCTATAGAGTAAGCTTCTCCTCTATTCCAATATTGGTAATTTGGAACCCACTTACCATCATCTCTTAATTTAAGTGTAATCTCAGGAGAATATTCTGGATTTATATGTATATATTTAAAACCATCCATTTTTTTAGGATTTTCTTTAAATAATTTCAAAAGAACTGGTCTAACTTCTCTTGTCCATTTAGTGTATTGTTCATTTTCTTCAAAACGCCTTTCTCTAGGTCTTACATATTCTTCTTCATATTCTTCTTCAGCTTGTTTTCTTATTGGATCATAACCTTTTTCTTTTATCTCTTTTTCTTTATTCTTTATATATTCAGCCAGTCTATTACGTTCTGACTCTTTTTTTCTAAATTTAAAAAATGAAAATCTCATAAAATAAGAAATAAAAATAACTTTATATAATTAACTTATATATCTCTCTAATGGAAAATATAAAGATAATAAACTTTTCATTAATAAATATTGATAAACCAACTGGTCCAACATCTTTTTCAGTTTCCGAATATATAAAAGAACAATTAAATCTAAATAAAACTTCTCATATGGGAACATTGGACCCAAAAGTGACAGGAGTTTTACCTATAACTCTTGGAAGAGCTTGTAAATTAGCTAGCTATTTTATCTCTCACGATAAAACCTATATAGGAATATTACATACACATAAAGAGCAAGATATAAATTATTTACAAGATTTGATCAATAAAAATTTTGTTGGAAAAATAAAACAAATCCCCCCACATAAGTCATCAGTAAAAAGAGCAGAGCGTGAAAGGGAAGTATATAATTTTAATTTTTTAGAATCTTTAGAAAATAGAAAAGATTTCTTATTTGAGTGTAAGGTTCAGGGAGGAACTTATATTAGGAAAATTTGTTCAGATCTAGGAGAAATGATTGGAGGGGCGCATATGGAGGACTTAAGAAGGACGGCTGCAGGAATTTTTAGTGAATCAAAATTATATAGTCTAGAGGAATTTACGGCTGCTGCCGAAGAATATAAAAGAGGAAATATAAAACCTCTAAAAAAGATGCTAATCCCTGCAGAAACTGCTATAAAAGAAGTCATGCCCTCACTACAGGTTCAAAAAAAGTCAGTAAAATCTCTTTATACAGGAAAACCTCTATTATTTAAAGATCTAGAGAAAAATACCTCAGAATTAGAAAAAGGGTCTGTTTTTGCATTATTCTCTGATGGAAAATTCATAGGAGTTTATAAAAAAACCTCTGAAAAAGAAATATTTGCAAAACCAGAATTTGTTTATAATTAAGATTTTTCTTTATAATCTTTCATTATAATTTAGATGTTTTTACATAAATCAAATATTTTCAATACTAATAATACTTAAATAAGGCTTATTTCTTGCTAAATAATGGAAAATAAAGAGGAAGAAAAAGCAAAAGGTACTTTTTATGAAGAATATCTAAATGAAGCCAAGGCTTTCTTTGAAACTTATAGAAAAGAAATTGGTCGTGTTGCAAAAGCCGGGGAAAAAATAGTTCATATAAACTTTGAGGATTTCTCTGCTCATTCACCAGAACTAGCGGAAAATTTAATTAATAGACCAGAAGAAACTATTCAGCTCTTAGAAGTTTCTTTAGAAGAATTAGAATGGACTCCAAATGATGCAAGGGCCCGTTTTATAACTTTATCCCCAAGCCAGGAGAATTTAATTAAGAATATTAGATCAAAACATTTGGGAAAGATGATTTCAATTGAAGGTATTGTAAGGCAGGCAAGTGAAGTAAGACCTCAGGTAGTAAATGCAAAATTTGAGTGTCCAAGTTGTGGAACTATAATTTCAGTGCTTCAAATAGATAAAAAATTCAAAGAACCAAATCGATGTTCTTGTGGGAGAAGGGGCGGCTTTAAAGAACTATCAAAAGATATGGTGGATGCACAAGCCTTAGTAATTGAAGAAGCTTCAGATAATCTGACCGGAGGAGAACAACCAAAAAGAATGACAATATTTTTAAAAGAAGATTTAGTGGATCCAAAAATGGAAATGAGAACAACTCCAGGTTCTCGTGTAAAGATAATAGGTATACTAAAAGAAATTGCAATTTCTTCTTCAAGTGGTGCAATGCTTACAAGATTTGATTTAGCAATTGAAGCAAACAACATAGTTCCAATGGATGAGTCTTTTGAAGAAATTGATATTGATGAAGAAAACGAGAAGGTAATTAGAGAGTTAGCTGCTGATCCCAATATAATGGAGAAGATGGTTAGAAGTATTTCTCCTTCAATATGGGGTAATGAAAATGTAAAAAAAGCTTTGGCTCTGCAGCTTTTTGGAGGAGTTCCAAAATCAAGAAGTGATGGAACAAAAGTTAGGGGCGATATACATGTTTTATTAGTTGGAGATCCAGGAGTAGCAAAATCTGTTATGCTTAGCTTTATTTCAGGAATTGCACCAAAAGCTCGTTACATTGGAGGAGGTTCTACAACAGGAGTAGGACTTACGGCAACAGTTGTTAGAGACGAATTTTTAAAAGGATGGAGCTTAGAAGCTGGGGCAATGGTGCTAGCAAATAAAGGTATTGTTTGTATTGATGAATTTGATAAAATGAACGAGGAAGATAGGGGGGCAATGCACGAAGCAATGGAACAGCAAACGGTAACAGTTTCAAAAGCAACAGTCCAGGCAAGCCTTAGGGCTCAAACCGCAGTTTTAGCCGCAGCAAATCCAAAATTTGGGAGATTTGATCCAACACAAAGTATTCCAAAGCAAATAAACTTAATCCCAAGCCTTCTTTCCCGTTTTGATGTAATTTTTATAATGAGAGATATTCCAAGTAAAGACAGGGATGAATCAATTGCAAGACATGTTTTATCAGAACATAAATCAGAACATAAACAAAGTACAAAACTTAATGTAATTAATAAGGACTTATTGAAAAAATATATTTCTTATTCAAAACAAAAATATAACCCCAAATTAACAGAAGAAGCAGTTAACGCTTTAAAGGAGTTTTATGTAGGTCTTAGAAATCAGCCGCAGTTGGGAGATTCTCCAAATAGGCCAATCCCAATTGGAGCAAGACAACTTGAAGCATTAGTTCGTTTATCTGAAGCCCATGCGAGGATGAGACTCAGTAAAGAAGTTACAAAAAAAGATGCAAAAGAAGCAATAGAACTTGTTAGGAGTTATTTAATGCAAGTTGGCTATGATGAAGAAACAAAAACAATAGATATAGATAAAATATCTGGAAATCCTGCAAGTCAAAGAAACAAGATTGCAATTGTAAGAGATGCAATTGAAGCTTTAGAAAACAGGCTTGGAAAATTAATTCCTCTAGAAGAAATAGAAAAAGAATTAAAAGATAAAATTAAGCAAGAAGATCTAGATGAAATAATTGGAAAACTCTTAAAAGCAGGTGACTTATTTAGACCAAGACGTGGTTATATTCAAAGAATGTGAAGAAATAAATAAACTCTAGTTGTTTGGCCAAGATATTATTCATTTATTCCAGATACTGTATTAGGGTCTACAGTCTTTATTTGATTATCGTTTTTTAATAAACATATTTTTTCATATATATCTGAACCATCGGTAATTTGAAAGAAAGAAGTGTTTAAATCTAGCCAGAAGTTTTTTAATTCTAATCCGTTTTTACTTGCGAAGAAATTAATTTCTGATTCGCTTAGTTTTTCATTAAATACAATTATAATACCACTACCTTCAACAATTTGAGATTCATATCTCTCCTTAAGATTTGTAATGCATTCAGAATTATCAGAACTATTTGTATAAAAAATATATATTCCAATAAATAAAACTATTATCAAAGTCAAACTTATAATCATAACAATATTTTTCTTCATAATATATCTTGCAAAACAGAGTTTAAAAGAGTTTTTATAAGTTCAAGGAAGATTAAATCTATCCAAATAAACTCTGGTTGTTTTGGTTTAAGTTCAACGCCCCCATGATTACTTAATCCTAAGGATTAACTCCTCTACTTTTTCCTCGTGATATAATTTTTTAGTCAAAAATTGAACATTCTTCCGATTTATTTTATCGTTAAACTCCAAATGAGATTGAAGTTATCAATACCTATTTAAAGCAAATTAGTTTAATAAATATGAGTTAAACAAAATGAAACAAAATACAAAATTTTTAGTAGGAATAATGTTTGGTTTAATCCTTTTATCTTCATTACATCTTGTTAGTGCATCAGAACTTAAAGATAATGTAATGCATTTAGTTGTTGGACAAGAGTCTGGTTATATTCCAGGATTTAAAGACATAAATATAAGGTTTTCTGAGATTATTCCAAGCGTTTGTAAAATGGCTCCTTGCCCTGAAGTGATTGAAATAGTTATAAGTAAAAGAGATGTATTAAACAAGAAAGCAAATGTTTTTACACTTGTAGAAGGAGATAGTTTAGAAGTGTATGGTGTTAATATAAAATTAATTAATGTTGAAAATGATACGGCTTCTTTTGTTTTATCGGATGGCAAAGACGAAATTATTCCAACCGAAAAAGAACCAATTTTAACGGTAATAGAATCTACTGATGGCACTACTGAAAATATTAAGATAGAAATTATTGGAGAAAAGACAATGATTTCAATAGGTGGCGCAACGGGTAGAGATTGTGAAGAATACTTAAAAGAATGTAATTTAGGTAATCAGGTTCTATGTGAAAAATGGCAAACAAACTGTCAAGAAAAGAATATATCTATAGAAACAAAAGAAGAAATTAAGATTAAAGAAAATAAATTATACCTGAATGATAAAGAGATTAAGGTTATGCCCGATACTGCTTCTGAAAAAGCTATAGCAACTCTTGAATTAAAAAAAGATGTTATTATAGAACTTAAAGACACAGGAAAACCGATTTATGAAATAACTGGAAAAAAAGAAGTTAAAATACTTGCTTTATTTAAAACTGAAATGCAGGTTAAAACACAAGTTGACGCTCAAACAGGGAATGTAGATAAAACAGAAAAACCTTGGTGGAGTTTTTTAGCAAAATAAATTTTTCTCGATAAATCATTTGGTTCAACGCTCCTCCCAAACATCTCACCATTTAGTAATACGCCCCCACCGGGCAGTGAACCAAAATAGCTAAAAGTTATTCGGTTTGCCTTCCTATGTTAATCCTAAGGATAAACTTACCCACGAGATGTTTAATGAATACTAAAAACCAAGTGATTATCTTGATTATCTAATTCCAGATTTTATATGTAGATTTTTGTATAGTTTTATAAGAGTAGATTATTTGTCTCCAATTATACAAATACTACCCCCCAAATCCTTATAAATAGATCCTCATTTTCTAAAAAATGGTTGAAGAATCAACAGACTTCAAAAAGAGGAATATAGCTTATAAGTTAAGAATAGGAGACTTATTAAAAGGAAAGGCAGTAGCCGAAGAAGGAAAATTTCTCTATTTAGAGCTGGGAGATAAAAAAGTTGTAAGAGTAAATATTTTAGCAAATTGTATTGATAAGTTTATACAAGAAGGAGATAAAAAATACGCTTCAATAACTGTAGATGATGCGTCCGGTCAGATAAGACTAAAGTCTTTTGGTGATGATATTGAAAATTTAAAAAATATAACTCAAGGAGATACTCTCCAAATAATAGGGAACTTAAGGGAGTGGAATACTGATCTTTACATCTTGCCAGAAATTACTAAAAAAGTAGATCCTCGTTGGCTTCTTGTTAGAAAACTTGAAATACAAAATGCAAGAAAAGATATCGCTTTAAGCAAAGATTCTCCAGTAAAAGATTTAGTAATGAAAAAAATAAGAGATTCAGAGATTGATGGCGGAATAGATTCAGATAGAATAATAATGGACGTGGAAGCAAGCCCTCAAATAATAAAAGAAGAGATTAAAAGATTATTAGAAGAAGGTTTGATTTATGAGCCAAGACCTGGAAGACTTAGATATTTAGGATAAAATTAAAAAGTACTATCAAAAATAATTCCATCACTAATGTATCTAATTTCTCTGATTGCTTCTTCATAGGCATTTGGTCCATTAAAGAATAATCCTTTATAAGGTCCATAATTTAAAAAATATTGAACTGCAGGATTTATTAAAGCTACAGGATTTTCAGCAAGTCTAAGGTCGCTTTTTATTCCTATAACTTGCCTCTCAAATTTTGTTGCAAAGAAAGAAACTTCGGCCGCAACTCCAGAATCTATATCAGAACCACTTCCATCAAATATAGCAATTAATAATTTTGATCTTGGCATTAGCACTTCATAATTAACTTTTCCAACAATATTTTTATTAAAGTCTCCCCAAAAATCAATCATTTCCTGATATCTTTCCCATCTTCCAATTAGTTCTTTATTAAGATATTCATCACAAGATCTAAATGGGCATAGAGCAAATATATCTGCTTTTTCTTCTAAAGCTTCATAAAAAGAAGGGAGTAGTGATCCTGGACTAAATTCTCCACAACTAAAGCCGTGAGGGCTTGCAATATATGCTGGAACTAATAATTTATTATCTTTTTTTCTCTTAATTAGCCCATCATCAGTAAATTCATTTTCGGTTATAACTCTTGGAAGTCTTTCTAAGCTCATATATCATCATCTAAATCAAGATCTTCTCCAATAAGGGATTCTGTTTGTTCTTTTCTTTTTCTTTCTCCTTCATTTTTCTCTCTCCTTCTTTTCATCTCAATTAAATCATTAAGAGTAACATGTTCCAAATCCTTAATATTAGAAAAGTCCATATTTCCTTTCTTTATTTTTTCAATACTGACTTTTTTTCTTTCATGTTCCTCTTCACTAAGTATATTTTTTGATTCTTTCATCTTTTTTTTGACTTCTTCTAAAATTTTCTCCTCAAAACCTTCAGCTCTAATGTAATGAATTTTTGCAACATCTTTTTTTAGAAGTTTAATATTAAAAAATTCTTCAAGTTTGATAAATAAGTCTTTGAAGTTTGAAGGAAGTTTTCCTTTTTCAATTTCTTGTATAACTCCTTCAGTTGTTCCAATTTTTTCAGCAAGTTGTTTTCTTGTAATTTTCTTTCTTCTTCTAGCCATATTAACTCTCCAAGAATAGTTTTCTAGTAAATCTTCATGGTATTGTTTTTTTGGCATAACTCTTAGCTTAGCAATATGTCCCTGGATAACTGATTGATCTTCACTAATTGGGGTAGTTTTTCTCCCAGTTAAATATTCCATTCTTTCTCTAACAGTCTGTCTAACATCAACAACTCTTAACTGCTCTTCACTTGGCTTTCTTATTATAGGAATTCCTTCATTAATAGAACAAGATTCACAAACATGAACAATCTCCGATTCAAATATCCCATCAAAAAGTTTAACTTCATCAGAGCTTTTCTTACAGATAACACACTTCATAAAAATTCAATAAAATTACCACTTTTAAATAATATTGTGATGGAGTATATATTGATTAAGAGAAGTTATAAATCTCTTTTTCTATTATTTTATATGGATCTATCAATAGTAATCCCCTGTTATAATGAATCTAAAGTGGTAGGAGGTTCTATTAGAAAGATAGATAATTATCTAAAAAGTAATAAAAAAATTGGTAAATATGAAATTATTTGTATAGATGATGGAAGCACAGACAAGACAAGAGCCATAATTTCTGAATTAATCAAAAGTAATAAAAAAGTAATAGTAAACAAAAAAAGAAAAAATAAAGGAAAGGGCTATTCAGTAAGAGAAGGAGTTTATTTATCAAAATATTCTTATATTTTATTTACTGATGCAGATCTATCAACTCCAATTTCTGAACTTGACAAGTTTATTTCAAAAAATAAAGAATATGATTTATTAATTGCCTCAAGAAATTTGAATGCTTCGAGAGTTAAAAGAAGTTTTATTAGGCTATTTATTAGTAAAACTTTTACATTATTAAATAAGCTGATTACTAGCCTAAATTATTCAGATACACAATGCGGATTTAAATTATTTAAAAGAGATGTAGCTTTAGATTTATTTAAAGATCAAAAAATAAATGGTTTTGCTTTTGATGTAGAAATTTTAATGAAAGCAAAAATAAAAAAGTATAATGTCTTGGAAATCCCTGTGATTTGGAATCATAATAACCATAGCAAAGTTTTGATTTTAAAAGATAGTTTTAAAATGCTTTTTGATATAGTTAGGTTAAGGATAATTAAAAATGATTTATAAAATAAAAAGAAACTTAAAACCTTTTTTTGTTTTTTCTTTTATAGGAATAATAAATACTCTAATTCATATTTCTATTCTCTACATTTTGACAGAATATTTTGAAGTTTATTATCTCTTAGCTTCTTTTATTGGTTTTATTTTTGCAGTTACAAACAGCTTTACATTGAATACTATTCTTACTTTTAAACAAAAAATAAAATATAAAACAAAATTAAGGTATTCAAAATTTTTGCTTGTTAGTTTAACAGCAGCTTTAGTTAATTTATTCTTGCTTTATATAATAACTGAATTCTTTAAAGTTTATTATTTATTATCCCAATTGATTGCAACATTTTTTTCATTAATTATAAATTTTTCAGGCAATAAGAAATGGACTTACAATTAACAAAAAAAGAGTTTAAGATATTATTATTAATAATCCTTCTAGCTCTTTTTGTAAGTATTATATTTCTAAATTCTTCTGCTATTAAAGATTGGGACGAAACTGTTTATGCTAATCTAGGATATGACTTGAGTAAAAATCCTCTTGAATATTCATTTTCAAAAAATGGTTGGAGTGATAGGGTTCCTGATGAGAGTTGGCCAAAGGCAGGATTTAGAGCTCCATTATTACCATATATTTTATCTTTATTTTATTTTTTAAAACTTGATTTTATGGTTATTTATATAATCCCTTTAATAAGTGCCCTAAGCATCCTTATTGTTTTTTATTTAGGTAAGCTTATGTTTGATAAAAAAGTCGGGATTTATTCTGCGGTCCTATTTACATTTATTCCATTAAATGTTTTAATGAGTTCCAAGATTATGACGGATTCTCTTTCAACTTTTTTTGTTCTTCTTTCTATTTTATTCTTCTGGAAAGGTTACGAGCTTAAGATTAAGAAATACAAAATTTTATTCGGTTTATTTCTTGCATTATCATTACTATCAAGATATTCTGTTTTATGGATCATGCCTATTTTTCCGATTTATCTTATAATTCGAGATAAATCTCTTAAATTTATTAAAGATAAAGAGTTAGTTTACTCTTTAGGATTATTTTTCATTATACTAGTTCCTTGGTTTATTTATGGATTATCTGAATATAATAATATTCTTGGACCATTTTTGCATGGTCTTAAAGCAGCTACTTACTGGGGCAGTACAGAACCATGGTATTTCTTTTTTCAAAATTCTTGGGAGATGTTTTCAATAGTCAGTATTATCTTTTTATTATCATTGATATCTGTATTTTTTAATAAAGATTTTAAAAGAAAAGAAATTTATTTTTTACTTCTTTGGATATTTATCTTTTTACTAATGGCAATGACGATGGTTCATAAAGAACAAAGATTTATCTTGCAGATTGTCCCGGCTATTTGTCTAATCTCTGCGTTTTTTATTAGGCAGTTTAAGTATTCAGAAATTGTCATTTTCTTTATTATAATTATTTTATCTTTTTCTCTTATCTCCCAATTTCAATATTATCATAGTCTGACTTATAGAGAAGACACTCTATGTTTCACTAAAGCAGGATATTTTTTAGAAAATAAAAGTAATAGTTTTGTAATTAGTGATCAGTCAACTTTAGGTTATTATTACTTTAAAAAGAAAATGACTTACTTTCCAGATCCTTGGGATTTAGAGAAACTTAAAAATAAAATTGACCATCAACCAGAAAAAGAAGTTTATTTATTCTATACAAAATTTAATACTCCAGATAATGAAAACTATCGACTAATGGAAAAAGACCTTAATCTTAATTTCAAAGTTGTTTTTAAATGTCCAGAAAATGAAAGTTCAAGTATAATCTATCAATACAGATAATCTTCTAGTAGATAAAAATAACCAATCAATTATTCTCTTAAATATTTCTCTATTTCATCTGGAGAATGAAATCCTTCAAGAACCGTTTCTTCGTTTATAATTATGCTAGGTAA
>Ga0209542_10018404_pt1 | contig 11312 bp, 9 predicted proteins | sample RifCSPhighO2_01_FD_184028 | JGI IMG/M metagenome (GOLD analysis project Ga0209542, IMG submission 184028) | Soil microbial communities from Rifle, Colorado - Rifle CSP2_plank highO2_0.1 (SPAdes) (version 2) | ecosystem: Environmental > Terrestrial > Deep subsurface > Rock core/Sediment ...
CTGGAAGAGATGACCGGAGGCGCGCCCGCCCGCGAGGCCCTGTCGCGCGCGCGGCAGGCAGGCGCGATCCTCTCGTCTCCTGATGGCGCATCGGTGATTGAGGGTGCGTTCGACGGGCAGAACATGATGGGGCCGGACGGCAAGCAGTATTCAGTGCCGGCCAATTACGCGTCCAAGTCGAAACTCGTGGAAGGGGATCTTTTGAAGCTCACTATTACCGCGAACGGCTCGTTTATCTACAAACAAATAGGGCCGGTAGAGAGGAAACGGGTGCGCGGCGTACTCGTGCGGGATGAAGAAACTGACGAATGGCGCGTGTTGGCGGAAGAAAAATCTTACAAAGTGCTCTTCGCGTCAGTCACATATTTCAAGGGCGAAGCAGGCAATGACGTGGTGATTCTGGTGCCGCGCGACAAACCGTCCACATGGGCGGCGGTGGAAAACATCATCCACGCGGGAGAAGAAATCGGAGAAGTCTCGGAAATCGTAGAGCGTCCGTCCGCGGCAGGCGCGCGCGCGGATGCACCCGCGCCGGCCGCGGCATCCGTTGACGCTGCTCCCGCGCCGGTGCAGGCAGCGCCCGTAGTCCCCCCTGCGCCACACATAAACAAGCCTGCTGCCGGCGCGCCGTCAGACACGGTGAAGTTTGACGATGACAAGGATGAGTTTGAGGAGATCTGATTTTCCCGCACACGCTTTTCTACGCACTCACCACGCACTTAGACGCGTGAGAACCTTCCTTACTCGGGGAGGTTTTTGCATGAATGATGTAATCACGTTACAATGTGCGTATACGCGCGTAGGTATGCGTTTGAATGCGATTGAAGTATGTTAGCGTTATACAGAAAATACAGGCCGGAAACATTTGGCGCGCTTATTGGCCAGGCGCATACCAAAGAAATCCTTCAGGCGGAAGTGGCGCATAACCAGGTGGCGCATGCGTATCTGTTTGTGGGGCCCCGAGGGACCGGCAAGACCTCGACCGCGCGCATTCTCGCCGCCGCGATAAATTGCGAAAAGCAAAAAGGAGGCGAGCCCTGCACCGTGTGCGCCCACTGCAAGGCTATTCGCGAAGGGCGGTATTTGGATTTGATTGAGATTGACGCGGCGTCGCAGACCGGCGTGGACAATGTGCGGGAAAATATCATTGAGAGCGCGCGCTTCGTGCCGCAGGTGGGGAAATGGAAGACCTACCTCATTGACGAGGCGCACATGCTCTCGTCTGCCGCCTGGAATGCGCTCCTAAAAACCCTGGAGGAGCCGCCGGAGCGGGTGATGTTCATTTTCGCGACGACCGAGCCCAGGAAAATTCCCGACACGATCCTTTCGCGCTGCCAGCAATTCAGGTTTACGCCGGTCGAATTCGAGGTGCTCAAAGCCAGGCTTACGTTCATTGCGCAAGAAGAAGGCGTCGTTGTGGAAAAAAAAGTGCTCTCCGAGATCGCGCTGCGCGCCGGCGGCTACATCCGTGACGCCGAATCGCTTCTGGGACAGGTGCTGTCGTTGGGCGGGAAGAAAGTCTCCTGGAAGGACGCGGAGGGAATACTCGGGCACACGGCGATTGACGTCGTGCAGGGTCTTATGGCGTGTGTCGTGAAGGGCGCGGCAGGGGATGCGGTGGAGAAGCTGGAGGAGCTGCGCGAAGAGGGCGTGGATCTGTATCAGCTGCCCGGCCATGCGCTTGATCTCCTGCGCGCGATGCATTACCACGCGCTGACCGACCGCGACCATCCTCTGCTGGTGAAGCGCTATGGATCGGAAGGGATTGCCGCGGTGGCGGCATTGCTCGCGGTGAACGCGGATGCGGCGGTGTTGCGCCGCGCGCTCACGGCATTGGTGGAACGGCAGGCGGCTGCGCACGAATTGCCGCCGGATTTATTTTTGGAAATCATTCTTTCGGAATTGGCGGAGATATTCAGCGAAGGACAGAGTGCTCCAGGTCATTCTTCTCCTGTCATTGCGACTCCGCCAGAGCGGAGGAAGCAATCTGACGCGATGCGTCATCCCGAGCCTGTCGAGGGATCCCTCCACTCGAGTCGGGATGACACAGGAAAGAGGTTGCCGCGTCGTTCCGGCGGTGTCGGAATTCCTCGCAATGGCCTGCGGACAAAAACAGTACCAACCGCAAGCGAACCTGCCGAAGAAGAGAAACCGGCGCCAAAGAACAAGCTGACGCTCCAACTGCAGGCGATCAAGGATGTATGGGGGGCGTTTGTCGACAAAGTGCATATCCGCAACCGCGCGCTGCAATTCATTCTCCGTACGGCAGAGCCGCTCCGCGTCAATGAAAACCGCGTGCATCTCGGCGTGCATTATCAGTTCCATCTGGAAAAGCTCGGAGAAGCCAATAATCGGAAAATTATCGAAGACGTCCTTGCGGAACTCCTCGGCGGCCCGGTCATCGTCCAGCTGGAATTGCTGAAGAATGAAGCGGTCGAGCCCGCCGCATCGGCGGCCGAGGAAGACCCCTCTGTCCTGCAGTTGATGAATTTATTCGGCGGGAAGGTGGTGGAGTCGTAAACGGAGAAGCGAGTTTACGCGACTGGCTGCGCGAACCGGCACAAATTGATATTAATCAACGCCTCGGCGTTGCATTTTTTGTGAAAAATGGTATTCTAGTGCGGGGATTGGGGTATGTTCCTGCGCAGTGCTCGGGGGTCGTCTAACGGTAGGACGCCAGGTTCTGGCCCTGGCAATCGGGGTTCGAAACCCTGCCCCCGAGCTTTACGCAGGAGAATTAATGAAAGGTTTTATGGGAGACTTAGAATTAGAATTAGATCCAAAACGAGAAAATATTATCTGGAAAGATATTAGCAATGAGTTTTTGACGTTGGACACGATTCAATTTCTTGATTTTTTAAAAACACAAAAAGATGAACCGTTTTTAAGCATCAATATAAATGGAGACAACGTACAGACGCGATTCGTTTAAAAGCATTTTTAGAAGATAGTAAGACTACAGACATTGGGCAGAAGAGATCGGCGACTATTCGTGCGACTCAAGAGGAGCATGATTTAGAATCAAATTGTTTCGCATCCGGGGTGAAATGGGAGAAAGTTGAAGTTTGATTAACTGATAAATTTTATGCACAAAACCACTGACAACGGATTTTATGGGCTGGGGATCGCCCCGGCGCTGCTCGACATATTGGGGCGATTAAAATTTGTAACGCCCACGCCGATTCAAACGCAGGCGATTCCTCTGGCAATTCAAGGGAAAGACATGGTGGGGATCGCGCAGACGGGGACGGGAAAGACTCTTGCGTTTGGCATTCCCATGATCCAGCGCCTGGCGCAGGTGAAGGGACAAGGGCTGGTCATATTGCCGACGCGGGAGCTTGCCTTGCAGGTGGATGAGGTGTTGAGGACCATAGGGAAGTCGATTAAATTAAGGACCGCCGTATTGATCGGCGGTCTTTCGCAGAAGCCCCAGGTCAATGCGCTCCTGAAGAAGCCGCATATTATCGTGGCGACGCCCGGGCGGCTCATTGATCATCTCAATCAAAAGCATCTGCATCTCAAGCAAATGCGCGTGGTGGTATTGGACGAGGCTGACCGGATGCTGGATATGGGATTCTTGCCGCAGATCAGGAGGATTATCGACGAGTTGCCCGAAGAGCGGCAGATGATGCTTTTCTCGGCTACTATGCCGCCTACTATCATGAAGCTTGCGTCCGTGTATATGGATCTGCCGGTGCGCGTGGAAATCGCCGCGACTGGGACTACGCCCACGCGCGTGACGCAGGAGCTGTTTATCACGCCGAAGGACAAGAAATTCCCCCTGCTGATTACGCTGCTTGAGCAATACCACGGGCCTACGTTGGTCTTCACCCGCACCAAATATGCGGCAAAATCCGTAGCGCGCAATCTGGTGCAGACAGGCGTCAATGCGGCGGAAATCCACTCCAACCGCTCTCTGCAGCAGCGCCGGCAGGCATTGGACGGTTTCAAGTCGGGCAGGTACCGCGTGCTGGTGGCCACCGACGTCGCGTCGCGGGGAATCGACGTGTCAGGAATCGAGCTGGTGGTGAATTATGATCTTCCCTCCACTTCGGACGACTATGTGCACCGCATCGGACGTACCGCGCGGGCAGGCGCGGGCGGCCACGCTATCACCTTTGCCATGCCCGGGGAGGGTGGGGAAGTGCGCGACATTGAGCATCTCATCCGCAAGCGCCTGCCGATCTCATCCTTGCCCGTGCTTGCGTCCATTCCTCATGCCGAGCCGCGCCCGTACGCGCGCATGCAGCCTTCGTGGAGCGGACGAGCGCGCAGTCCGCGCGCGCGAGAGGGTTTTGCCGGCCGCGGAAGGCCGTTTCATGGCGCACGCCCTTATCGCGGGAGATAGTATCTCATCTGAAAATTTGTTACACTTTAAGGGATGAAGAAATCAATTTCTCGCTGTCCCTGGCCCGTGCTCGATGATCCCCTCTATCTCCGCTATCACGACCGGGAATGGGGAGTGCCCGTGAAGAATGACCGAAAACTGTTTGAATTCCTCACCCTGGAAGTGTTTCAGGCCGGATTGTCATGGCGGACGGTGCTCCATAAGCGGGAGAATTTCAGGAAAGCGTTTGCAGGGTTCGACTACCGAAGGATTGCGGGGTTTGGCGTGAAAGAGCGACAGGGGCTTCTGAAGGATAAAGGCATCATCAGAAACAGGCTCAAGATCGACGCGACCATCCATAATGCGCAACGGTTTCTGGAGATTCGAAAAGAATTCGGCACGTTTTCTCGGTATATGTGGGGGCAGGTAGGGGGGAAGCAAATTGTTCATCGCTTGAAACGCTTGAAAGATTATCCGGCATATACTCATGAGGCCGCAGTCTGGGCAAAGGATTTGAAGAAGCGGGGATTCAAGTTTCTTGGCCCCACCGTAGTCTATGCGCATATGCAGGCGGTGGGAATGGTGAATGACCATGCCGTGGACTGCTTTCGCTATAAAGAACTTCAGGCATGACAACGCTTCCCGAAAATCAAGAGCTTATCGATATGGCAAGCAGCGGCGTGGCGACGCTTGATGCTGATCAGCAAAAAGCGGTGTCCCTCCTTCATGCGCTTGCGTCGCCCGAGGCTTCCATGATCGTGCTCGGCGTCATCGCCATCCTCGTCGTGGCGGTCGCCTATACGGGAATAGGGATTATTCTGTTCGCAATGTTTGTGAAAAAATAATAAATAAGTCGAAAGTCCATAAAGTCCATAAAGTCATAAAGCGTGACTCGAAAGACTTGACGGACTCGAAAGACTTGACGGACTTTATGACTATCACCATCGAAGTTTCGGGTCGGCATGTGCACCTGTGTCAGAAAGACCTTGATACTCTTTTTGGCAAAGGGCATAGCTTGTCGGTCTATCATCCCATTTCCCAGCGCGGGCAGTTTGCCACCGTGGAGACGGTGGGCGTGAAGATTGGGAAAAAAGTTTTGAAAGGCGTGCGCATCGTGGGCCCTGTGCGTGATCATTCGCAGGTCGAGCTGTCCCGTTCGGACGCATTAAGGCTTGGCATTGACACGGAAGTGCGGCTGTCGGGGACCATACAGGGCACGCCAGGCGCCACTGTTTTGGGGCCAAAGGGAAGGATACGGTTGAAAGAAGGCGTGATTATCCCTCATCGCCATATTCACGCGTCGCCCGCAGCGGCAAAGAAAGCGGGTGTGCGAAACGGTTCAATCGTTTCCGTGCGGGTTGCGGGAATACGCGCCGTCACGTTTCACCGCGTCATTGTGCGTATGCATCCGACGTACCGGTGGCATATGCATATTGACACTGACGAAGGGAATGCGGCGGGGATACAGCGAAAGGCAACAGGCATATTGATAAAATCCTAACTCCGAAACAAATTCAAAATCCCAATGACCAAAATTCAAAATGTTTTGAGCATTTGAGTTTTGAGCATTGTTTAGAATTTCGGATTTAGGATTTGGAATTTCTCAATTATGGATTCGGTATTAGTTTTCAACATCGGCTCTTCCTCCATTCGTTATCATCGTTATACGGTGGCGGGGTTTGAGCCGTTGAATCACGGGCATCTTTCCTTTGATTTTCCTCTTGAATCACATGAAGAATTCCTAAAAATCTTTAGAGATTGTCTGCGGGACATCGGCGATATTTCCTCAATCAAAGGGATCGGCCACCGCGTGGTGCACGGCGGCGACGCATTCATTGAGCCGGTAGTAATTACGCCTGAAGCGCTCGCGCAATTAAGGTCGTTTTCGCATCTAGCGCCGCTGCATAATCCGTGGAATATCGCAGGGATCGAGGCGTGCCAGACGTATGTGCAGGATATTCCGAATATCGCCGTGTTCGACACTGCGTTTTTTGCACCATTGCCAGAAGAGGCGCGCACCTACGCCTTGCCGCAGGAATATGCGCAGTACCGGCGGTACGGTTTCCACGGCATTTCGCACTCCTCGGTCGCAGAACGGCTTGCGAAGAAACTGAAGGTGCCGCTCGGAAAACTTAATTTTGTCAGCTGCCATCTGGGGAGCGGGGCAAGCGTTGCGCTCATTGAACAGGGGAAACCGATTGACGTCAGCATGGGATTTACGCCGCTGGAAGGGTTAGTGATGATGACGAGGCCGGGAGACGTGGATGCGGGGGTTGTGTTTGATATTGTGAAAGAGGCGCTTGGGCGCGCCGCCGATTGTGCGCACGCACAAAGAGCGATTGAAGAGATAGAAAAGAAATTTTACAAATCATCAGGGCTCTTCGCGCTGACCGGACTCACTTCGTTCAAAGATATTCTTCAGCTCAAGGCGGCGAAGGACGAGCGCGCGATCTTTGCGTTTAACGTCTTCGTCCGACGCGTGCGCAAATACATCGGGGCATACGCCGCGCTCGTGAAAAAGCTTGACGCCATCTGTTTCACCGGCGCAATCGGGGCAGGCGACCCAGTCACGCGCAAAGCGATTTTGAAAGATTTGTCCTGCGTGAAATACGCAAAATCATTCGTCTTCGAACCGGAAGAAGAGTTGGCGATTGCGAAGGAAGTCAGAAAATTAATATAGTTTGATGTGTGGAAGTGATTCTCGATAGCATCCGCAGTATTCACAATGTCGGCTCGATATTCAGAACGGCGGACGCGGTCGGGGTGAAAAAAATTTACCTTTGCGGCGTGACGCCGGGACCCATAGATCGCTTCGGCAGGCCGGTGCAGCAGTTTGTGAAGGTGTCGCTGGGTGCGGAAAAATATATTTCCTGGGAGCGGGTTGAGAATGCGGCGCGATTGATTGACCGGCTGAAGAAGGAAGGGAAGAAAATATTTGCCGTAGAGCAGGCGCGAAATTCCGTTCCCTATCATTCGGTGCGATTATCTCGAAAATCATTTGAAAATACCGTGTTGGTCATGGGCGAAGAGGTGAAAGGGCTTCCCGCCTCGCTCCTCAAATGCGCGGATAAAATTTTGGAAATACCGATGAGGGGGGAGAAAGAGTCATTAAACGTTTCAGTGGCATTCGGGATAGTAGTCTTTCATTTGTTACACTAAGTACCGCGAATATTAACACGAAGTACCACAAAAGAGGACTGTTGCAGCCTTATGTTCTGTGCTATAATTTGAGGGTGAGAAAAAGCACTGAATTGAACGAAAATTAGCCTAAATTAACCCCTTTTATTAATGGGGTTAATAATGTAAATTTTCAGTTGGAGTATGCCCGCTAAGTTTTGCGTGCGGGTATCATACACGAAATTTTGAACGGTCGGTTCGGTTACCAATAATAATATTCTTGCATCGTTAATTTGGTGTAAAACTTAGGCGGGTATGACTAAAAAATCAGCCAAAGCAGCCTCTGATTATCAAGCCAAGCACATCACCGTCCTGGAAGGCCTTGACCCGGTCAGGAAGCGGCCGGGGATGTACATAGGTTCCACCGGCGTGGACGGCCTGCATCATTTGGTGTGGGAAGTGGTGGACAATGCCATTGACGAGGCGATGGCGGGATTCTGCACGGAAATCGTGGTGAAGCTTAAGCCGGATCGGGTGGTGGAAGTGACGGACAACGGCCGCGGCATTCCCGTGGATATTCACAAGCAGGCCAAAGTGTCGGCGCTGGAAGTGGTACTGACGAAACTTCATGCCGGAGGCAAATTCGGCCAGGGAGGCTATAAGGTGTCCGGAGGCCTTCACGGCGTGGGCGTCTCGGTCGTGAACGCATTGTCCACGTATCTGAAGGCGGAAGTGCGGCGCGAAGGAAAGCTCTGGGAGCAGGAGTACGAGCGGGGGAAGCCGAAGCGGAAAGTGCGCGCCGTGGGAAGTGCGAAGGGCACCGGCACGACTATTACCTTTCAGCCGGATACGGAGATCTTTGGCGACATCACATTTAATTTCATCACGATCCTCGATCACTTGCGCCAGCAGGCGTATCTTACGAAGGGCGTGAAGGTGGTCGTGTGCGACGAGCGCGCGAAGAAGCCGAAGGAGGCCGACGACAGCTGGTTTGAGACGCCGAAGTCGTATCTTTTCTATTTCGAAGGAGGCATCGCGTCGTATGCGAAGCACCTGAACCATCACAAAAACGTGAAACAGGATACTGTGTTTTACGTCGAGAAAGAGATTATTCCCAGCGGCAACGGTGCGGATGCGCCCGCGGCAAGCGGCGGCGAAGACGCGGGGAGCGCTGCGGCAAAGGCGGCGCACGGCCCTGCGCAGCGCGCCGTGCCCGTTAAGGTCGAGGCGGCAGTGCAGTATACGGATGATTTTAAGGAAACCGTGTATTCGTTCGCTAACAATATTTTCAACCCGGAAGGCGGCACGCATCTCGTGGGATTCCGCACCTCGCTTACGCGGGTGCTGAATTCCTATGCGCGCGCCAAAGGGTATTTGAAAGAAAAAGAAGACAATCTCACCGGCGAGGACGTGCGCGAGGGATTGACCGCGGTGATTTCGGTGAAAGTGCCTGACCCGCAGTTTGAAGGGCAGACCAAGGCAAAGCTGGGCAATCCAGAGGTAAAGTCCGCGGTCGAGGCGGTGTTTGGCGAGGCGTTTGCGTCGTTTTTGGAAGAGCATCCGCGCGACGCGGAAGGGATTATCGAAAAATGCGTGCTGACCCAGCGGGCGCGCGTGGCCGCGCGCGCGGCGCGCGACACCGTGCTGCGCAAGGGCGCGCTCGACGGATTGACGCTTCCCGGCAAGTTGGCGGATTGTTCTACCAAGGATCCGAGGAGTTCAGAGCTCTATATCGTCGAGGGCGATTCGGCAGGCGGCAGCGCGAAACAAGGAAGGAACAGGGAATTTCAGGCGATTCTGCCGTTGCGCGGGAAAATTTTGAACGTGGAGCGCGCGCGGCTCGACAAGATGCTGTCGAATAATGAATTGAAATCTCTCATTATCGCCCTGGGCACGAACTTCGGGGAGAATTTTACTCTGACCGATTTGCGCTATGACCGCATCATCATCATGACCGATGCGGATGTGGACGGCGCGCATATCCGTACGCTGCTCCTGACCTTCTTCTACCGCTATTTCTCCGCCATCATTACCAGCGGACATCTCTACATCGCCCAGCCGCCGCTGTATCGCGTGCAGAAAGCAAAAGACGTACGCTATGCCTACAGCGATGAAGAAAAGGAGGCGATTATCCGCCAGATTCAGTCCGCCAGCGCCGACAAAAAAGCCGCGAAAGAGCAGAAAAAAACGGAGGCCGCAAGCGCGGAGGAAGCTCCCGCGGCAGACGCGGGGCAAAAAGCAGGCGAGGTGGATATTGGAGAAAAAGTGGCGGGCGCGGTCATTCAGCGTTACAAAGGTTTGGGCGAGATGAATCCGCAGCAGTTGTGGGAGACGACGATGGACCCCTCGGTGCGCGTGATGCACCAGGTCACCATTGATGATGCGGAAAAGGCGGATGCCATTTTTGACGTATTGATGGGATCCGAAGTGGAACCGCGGAAGCGTTTCATCCAGACGCATGCGAAAACGGTGAAGAATCTTGATATATAAATCGAAACTCAAAATGCAAATCTCAAAATAAAGGTATTTCGTCCCGCCCCGGGCGGGACTCCATAATTTTGACTTTTGATTTTTGCATTAAGACCTTATGCTTTTCTTAAGCACGCTTCATGACGCGCCGGTCTACGACAGCGCCTTGAAGAAGATAGGGACGCTCCAGGATATCGTTGCCGTGCAGGTGCCTGATCAATACAGTCCGCTGAAGGCGATCGTGGTGAAGAGCGGGCGGCCGTTTCGCGAGACGGTGATTCCCTGGCAGACGGTTGAGAATGCGAGCCGCGAGTCTGTCACGCTCACCACGTTGCAGGGGAAATTGCCTTTGTATCAGGAACAGCCGGACGATATACGTTTGCGCGCCGCAGTGCTTGATCATCAGATTATTGACGTCCACGGCGCGCGCGTGGTGCGGGTGAATGATCTCCAGCTGGGCGTGATTGACGGGAAAATGTCCGTTGTGGGGATTGACGTGAGCCTGAAGGGACTGTTGCGCAGGCTGCGCCTTGACGCGTTTGACGTGTTTGATGCGCTGCGAATAAAACTCATTGACTGGCGGCAGGCGAAGCTGGTGGGCGGCGGCGTGCAGGTGAATGCGCCGTCGAAGGATGTCGTGCACATGCACCCCGCCGATCTTGCCAACATCATCGAGGATCTCAATGTCCACCAGGGGAGCGCGCTGATGAAATCATTGGATCTCGCCACGGCGGCGCGCGTGTTTGAAGAGATTGATCCCAAAACCAAGCGCTTACTCGTTGACGCATTGGGCACCGAGCGCGTGGCGCAGCTGACCACCGCCATGCCGATTGACGAATTGGTTGACCTGCTGAAGTCGCTGCCGGAAGCGACTGAAAAGCGGCTGATGCAGCGCTTGCAGGAAGCAAAAGCAAAAAGCGCAGAGGCGCTCATGCAATACCCCGACCGTTCTGCGGGAGGGCTCATGACGACCGATTTCATCCATTGCGCCGTCACCCAGACCGTGGGAGACGTCGTGGAGAACATACGCACGCGCTCGCCCAACTTCCGGTTCGTGCATTACGTGTACATTGCCGATGCGCAGGGCGTGTTTTGCGGCGTGACATCCATCCGCCGGCTGCTGCTCAATCAGGATCGCACGGCGCCGATTTCCTCGATCATGCGGGAGCGCAAGGGATTGAAAGTGCTGAAACCCTGGTATTCCTTGCGCAAGATTGCGGCCATCATGACCAAATATCGTTTATTTTCGGTGGCCGTTTTGGATAAGGAGAAGAGGGCCATCGGCGTGGTGACGATTGACGACGTGATGCGGGCGTTGTTTCCGTATGCGTAGACGCTCGGGTTGCACGTGGCGAAACACGCGTCCATCGCGCCAGCGCGCGATGGCGCTCCGCCTCGG
>Ga0209542_10018412_pt1 | contig 11310 bp, 7 predicted proteins | sample RifCSPhighO2_01_FD_184028 | JGI IMG/M metagenome (GOLD analysis project Ga0209542, IMG submission 184028) | Soil microbial communities from Rifle, Colorado - Rifle CSP2_plank highO2_0.1 (SPAdes) (version 2) | ecosystem: Environmental > Terrestrial > Deep subsurface > Rock core/Sediment ...
TAATGACCACTTCAAGTGTCCGTTTTACCAAGGTGTCACCAAGGAGAGCGTCGGGCAGGATTCTTACCCGTGGCAACAGGTGAACTTAACTAAAACCATCGATGTTTATTATTATCAAAAAGATAACCGGCAAAAAACCAACAAAAATGTCATTCGCTATTTTAAATACGCCAACGAAGTGCCAATTCCGGCTTACAAGGTTGATGAGGGTATTGAGTCGCACATTGACAACAAATTCCGCGGTTTCCCGCTGGCTAGCAATGAGATTACTAATACCATGCTTATTCCGCTCGTTGATTCTAATGTTGATGCCGCTACCGGCATGAGACAACCGCTGACCGAGGTGTTTAACCCGGACTCGCGCTGGGGAGCGCAAAGCGAAGCCGAAATATATACTATGAATGAAAGCAAATATTTCGGCTTCAAACTACAAGAATTTAAACCGGAGAATAATATTTCAACCGACAATTATCCGGGGGTTATTTACGTGCTTTACAAACCCGACCGTTACGCCCTATACCCGCCGGAGATGAGGACCACCGAGCGCGCCGAATACAAAACCTCAAAGCCCTTGTATTTTGATGTTTATTATTCCGTCGCCAAGTACAATAAATTCTTTGCCAAAAGCTGCGACAAACCGGATACCGGCGGCTTGACGCCGCCGTGGGAATTCGGCGTCTGCCGCTACACCAAAAACGGCACGACACCGACCAATTCCTCCGCCGCCACCGTGCCCGCCGCGCCGTCAGCTGGCACCGTGAACACCGGCGAAAAGATTCCCGACATTGCCGTCACGCCGCGACTTCACCGAACCACTACCACCAAGTGTGTTAGCGGCCTTTCCCACATCGCGCCGCCGGCCGACACCGAGGGACCGTCGGCCAACGAGCGGTCGCTCGAAAGCCAAGATATTGCTCTCGATACCATATTCTCGTGGTACGTCGCACCCAATGTTTATGAAGATGCCATCACCAAGCCCGAGATTACTCAAAAGAGCGTTAACGACCGAACCAAGCTCGGCCTGCTCTACGAATCGATTTGGCCATTGAATGGCATAAGCGGTTTAATAAGCGGCGGTGGTGCCAGTGGTGTTAACTTCACGGCGCCGGGCTTTAATATAAATGAATTTACCGGCGAGCTTAATCTCAAGCTCAAAAACGATGCCGACCCTATCGAGCTATATAACTTGAAGGCCATAACCAGAAATCTCGACCCGAGCGACCAGTGCGATTGCTTCGCCCAATACCCCCGCGCCGACCAAGTTACCGAGCGTTTGCAGTGCGCTTTCAACCACTCAATCTACAAAGTTACTTTCGGCGACATCAAACGGGCATCTAACCGCGAAATTATTAGCGCGGGCGGTACGTTCGGCGAGCGCGACAAAGGCGGGGGAGGCAGCGGCAGGACACTCGCGAGTTTGCTGGGTGAGCTCAAAATAGAAGTGGGAAGAATAGGCATTGGCGGCATAAAGAATCCCCCCGACCCGTTTGTCAACCCGGCGATAGCGAGCGACCCAACCAACAAAACTCCCATCGTGCGCGGCTACGAAAGCGCCCATCCGCTGGTTGACTATAAGAATGCCATCCTCGACTGGCCTTGGTGCTGGTTCACGCCGGAATAAAAAAATTACCTTCCTTGTCATTGCGAGCCCCGACCCCGCTGGGGTCGTGGGCGCGGCAATCTCTTTTTATATTAGGGCAGGTCTTGACATGTTCTAATAACTTTCTATACAATATAAATGTATTAGAAAGAAACTAGAATGTCAAATAGGGGGCAATTATGATCTCAAAACGACAAAAAGAAGTTTTTAGTTTTGTCAAAAACTTCATAAAAAAGAAGGGATATTCTCCGTCTCTCGAAGAAGTTCGAAAGTATTTTGGTTTAGCTTCGGTCTCTACTGCTCATCATCATATTAAAAAACTTCAAGAAGCAGGTTGCTTGTTAAAAGAATATAACCAACCTCGCGGAGTATCAACGGCTGAAGAAAAAGAAATTATTGAAATTCCTCTTGTTGGCACAATTGCGGCTGGTCAACCAATCGAAGCAATTGAAGTGCCCGGACAAACCGTAACCTTATCAAGAGACGAGGTTGGCAAATTCGGAAATTTCTATGCTCTGAAAGTTGTCGGTAATAGCATGATTGATGAGGGTATTTTCGACGGTGATACTGTTGTATTGAGGAAGCAGGAATTTGCTGACAACGGTCAAACGGTAGTTGCGATAATTGATGAAAATAAGGCTACGCTCAAGAAATTTTATCGCGAAAGCGATCGTATAAGACTTCAGCCGGCAAACCCAGAACTATTTCCATCCTACAGAAAAGAAGTTGAAATTAGAGGTATTGTCGTTAAGGTTATTCGAAGCCTCGATTATCCCATCGAGAGAGAAAGTGCAAATGACTCAAAATATCAAAGACGGGTTGACTATTCTTGGGACTTTAGAGGTGAAAAAACAAAATCTTATACTCATGGTTTGCATACCTATCCGGCAATGTTTATTCCACAGGTCGCAAATCGCTTATTACAGAAATATAGCAAACAAGGAGATATAATTTGCGATATTTTTTGCGGTTCAGGAACAGCTTTAATCGAAAGTAGAATACTGGGCAGAAATGCAATTGGAATCGACCTAAATCCACTTGCAATATTTTTAGCTAAAGCGAAAACTAATGAAATCGACCCCCATATACTCCAAACTGAATATTTTGCTTTGCTTGACCGGATCTCGCAAATTAAAGACATCGAGGTAGTTATGCCAAGGTTTAATAATCTTGAGTTTTGGTTTAACGATAAAGTAATTATCAAACTTGCAAAAATCAAGAAAGCAATTAAGGAAATTAAAGATAAAAAAATCCAAAACTTTTTTATGGTTGGATTTAGTGAAATTGTAAGATTTTCATCAAATACCAAAAACGGAGAGTTTAAACTGGTAAGAATGAAAAAAGATAAACTTGATAATCATGATCCAGATGTACTTGGACTCTTTAAGAAAAAAACAGAATCGAACATTGCGGGTATGAAGTTGTATTTCGAAAACATCGATAAAAACACCAAAATTAAAATAATCTTTGGCGACTCTTCGAAAGACAATGGAATTAAGGAAGACTCTATTGACTGCATTATTACATCTCCGCCATATGGGGATAGCCGCACGACAGTTGCATATGGGCAGTTTTCACGCCTTTCGGCGCAATGGATCGATATTTTTGATAATCCGAATGAAGCGTCGGGAGTTGATAATGAGCTTCTTGGCGGACAAAACATTAAACAATTAGACAATCCGCTCAAATCAAAATATCTATCTGACGCGCTGTCAAAAATCGCTATAAAAGACGAAAAACGCGCCAGAGAAGTATTGAGCTTTAATATCGGTCTCAATGACTGCATGAAGCAGGCATATAAAATTCTTAAAAACAACAGTTATTTCTGTTTAGTAATTGGTAATAGGCAAGTAAAACAAGTTCGGATACCAACTGATTTTATAATTGCTGAATTGGGAGAAAATTTAGGTTTTGTTTGCGAAGATATTATTGTCAGAAATATTCCCGGCAAAAGAATGCCTGCAAAAAATTCCCCAACTAATGTCACGGGTGAGTTAGAGGAAACTATGAATAGAGAAAGTATTGTTGTACTGCGGAAAGACTAACCGAGAATTTTTTTATGAGTTTTAAAAAGCTTGAGCAAATCTTTTTTAAATATTCTAAATGCAGAACCGTGATCATGGGGTTTTCCAACCAATTTCCCACTACCATTTACCCCGAGCCTTATGTCATATTTTGAATATTCAATTAGATTCTCAACGTCGATGTCTTTCAAGAGATAAGCCTCTGAGAATCTAAATAATTCCTTCCCGCTTTCTTTTTTGTTTTCAGCCAAGACCAGAATCAAACCATTTCCGATTTTTTCTATTGCTTTTTCTTTAATAAAAGAAATTTCGTAATACCCAATCTTCTTATTACCCTTCTTCAAGTAGACCTTGCCATCTTTATCATCAACAAATAAACAAAAACCCATCGCATTTTTCCCTTTATTTAGGGTTTGCCGCAGGCATTTTACATTTGGGAAGTGCCGATCTGGATAGCCATACTTATTTCTTATCTCTGCATTTGTAATACCTTCGGGCTTCTTCGTAAATAATGTTATCATCGAACCCGTCTTAGCTCTCTGTGACTTCAGCTCCATTCGACCGAAATCGGGTAATGCAATATTGTTTTCTTCTAGCCCCATGAGGTCTTCTAGAGTTTTGCCAATACCCGTATCATGCACTCGATTTGAGGATATCCAGCCAATGGTATTTACTTCTTTGAGTTTGTTTTTAACTTCATTTAACGTCCATTTTTGCATTTTTTACTCCATGAAATATTCTATTGATTTTTTATAAAGTTCGGCAAATTTCTTTAGTTCGGTAATATCGAGCCGTCGTTCTCCTGCTTCAGATTTTGAAACATAAGATTGGGGCTTGCCGAGTTTATCGGCAACCTGCTCTTGGGTATAGCCAGCTTCAATTCTAGCATCCCTCAATTTTTCCGTAATTTTTTTGTGCTCGTCAGAGTAGATGTTGTTTGCCATATTTACCTCAACTATAACCTACGTTATATCCTAAAATAGAATATCCCAAATCAGGATAAGTCAATTTGGAGGTTGAAACCTGCTGGTGAACGCTCGTAGGACGCGAGCGCCATACGAAATAGCTCACTCCACTGGACTTGAACGATAAATTACTCGTGTGGCATAATATAGTGTACTATTATTTTAAGACGACCCTATGTCTAGCTCATTGACAGATAGGTGGAAGAAGATGCCAAGCGCTAATGCAGAATCAGTGGTTTCCTGTCTTCGGCAAGTGCCGCAAGATTCCGTCGCATGGCTTCAAGAACTGCACATCGTCATCAACAAGCCGCGCGAAGTGAAAGTCGCTACAGGTACACGTCATGAGTACACCGTCACCGTCTTCGATACAATCCGCCAGCTTACAGAAGACGAGTTGCTGGCAATACTCCGAGAGGTCCAAGACCACCAAGTGATCCTCTGGATTAAGACCAGTGGGAACTACAGCTTTGGCTATTCCATCTGGCGCCGGCCGGACAACAGAGAGATTAACGACAACGACGATTTCTTGTTGTGGATCTCGCCCGAGCATTTTCCACTGACTCTTCTTTCGGACTTGACGTCGCGGCCGTCGCCGCAAGATATTAATGATGCTGTTTTTTCTTTCATGGAGAAGTATCTTCGAGACGATACAAACTTGACCTTACTTGCTCGTTATAGCTTCAACCCACCGCGCGACCGAGGCTCTTACGAATACTAACAACCATATACGGATACTAGCACAATCAAAAGGAACGGCGCCTGCCGTTCCTTTTTCTTATTCCGGCTATTCTTTGGTAAAATATAACTATGAACCCATTGCAAAAGTTTCTTAGGTACGAAACTGGAAAGATTATGAGCGAGAGGCAAGAATTCTTAAGGAAGCGTAGCCCAAGCTACGTTGACGAAAGATTCTTGTATCGTAGCCATAAGATTTCCCGTTGCAGTATCCAATAGACTTTTGCAATGGGTTCAATCAAAGGAGGACTGTTGCCGACAGGATTTAATCCTGATTTTGAGGTATTGAGTCAGTTGAGCGACCAAACCAGCTCGGTGCTGGGCGCGGCGCGCCAACAAGCCGTCAGCTTGACTCAAGAATATATCGAACCGGAGCTTGTGCTTCGGGCACTCCTTGATGTTGCCGGCGTCGGCCAGGCGCTAAATACCGCCGGCATAGACAGAAATTCGCTGCTCGATATCACCGAGAAAGGCGCCCGTTCGGGCCACGCGGCCGCTGAACCGCGGCTGTCGGAGCGCGCCAAGGAAGGCATTAGCGCCGCTCTCGCCTTCGCCAAAGCCAACAATGTCGCCATCGTCGACCCACTGGCCCTTCTTATCGGCACTCTTGGCGAACAAGAACTGGCCAAAGCGCTCAAAAAAGAAAAAATTGACATTGAGCCGCTTAAAAGCAATATTGCCGCCGCTCTTGCCGAGCAATCGGCTTCTGCTTCGCAAGATACAAGATACCCCACTTCGCTCTCCGAGCTCCGAGGGGCAAGCAAGATACAAAACGCAAGGACAAGCGCCCTTGCCCAATACACCACAGATTTGACCGCTGAAGCCAAGGCGGGCAAAATCGACCCGGTTCTCTGCCGAGACGACGAGATAGCCCGCGTTATGCAAATCCTAACGCGGCGCACCAAAAATAACCCTGTTCTGATTGGCGAAGCCGGTGTCGGCAAAACCGCCGTCGCCGAGGGGCTGGCGCTGCAAATCGCCCAAGGCAAAGTGCCTTCGCTTCTCCAAAATAAAAAAATTCTCTCGCTCGACCTAATGTCGGTGATTGCCGGCGCCAGCCACCGAGGCGAGTTCGAACAACGCCTGAAGAATGTCATAGGTGAAGTCGAAAAAAGCGCCGGCCAAATCATACTTTTAATCGACGAGATGCACGCCTTAATCGGCGCCGGCGCGGCAGGCAGTGGCACGCTTGACGCATCGAACATCCTAAAGCTGCCGCTTGCCAAAGGCCGCCTGCAGGTCATCGGCATAACCACCATCCAGGAGTGGCGGCGCAAGATAGAACCGGACCCCGCTTTTGAACGCAGATTCCAAAAAGTGCAAATCAACGAACCGACCGTCGAGCAAGCCATGCAAATAGTCAAAGGCGTAAAAATTAAATACGAGGAGCACCACGGCGTTAAAATTCCCGACGAAGTTATCGATGAAGCCGTTAAGCTTTCCAAGCGCTACATTACTGACCGCTACCTGCCCGACAAAGCCATTGACCTAATCGACGAAGCCGCCAGCTCCCTCCACCTTCGTAACAGCACCGATGCCGTGACGCCGGAACTCATCCGCCAAATAGTGAGCCAGTGGACCGGCATCCCGGTTGGGCGCCTGACAGAAGACGAAACGCAAACCCTCATCCACCTTGAAGACAAACTGCATGAGCGCTTGGTGGACCAAGAAGAGGCGGTGCGCACCATCGCCGAAGCCATTCGGCGCAACCGCGCCGGCCTCAAAAACCCCAAGCGCCCCATCGGTTCGTTTATCTTCCTCGGTCCCACCGGCGTCGGCAAGACAGAAACCGCTAAGACGCTGGCCGAAAATCTTTTTGGCGACGAAGAGATGATGATTCGCCTCGATATGAGTGAATATATGGAGAAAAACGCCAGCGCGCGCATGATAGGCGCGCCGCCGGGTTACATCGGGTACGAAGAAGGGGGACAGCTCACCGAAGCGGTGCGCAAAAAGCCGTACTCGGTTATCCTTTTTGATGAAATCGAAAAAGCGCATATTGATATTTTCAATCTGTTTTTACAAATCTTGGAAGACGGGCGCTTGACTGACGGCAAGGGCCGCACCGTTGATTTTCGCAATGCCATCATCATCTGCACTTCCAACGTCGGCACCGAACTGATTCAACAAAATGTTAAAGCGTCGGATATCAAGAAAAAAATTATGGACGCGCTTCTCCAGCGTTTCCGTCCAGAATTCGTCAATCGCTTCGATGAGATTATCGTCTACGGTCCCCTGCGCCCCGAAGATATCGCCAAAATCGTCGAGCTGATGGTGGCGGGAGTCGGCAAAATGCTCGCCGAGCAAGGCATCGGCCTTCAGGCTACTCCGGCCGCCAAGCAATTACTTTCGCAAATCGGCTATGACCCTGTCTACGGCGCCCGTCCCCTGCGCCGCGCCATCCAGAGCTACATAGAAAACCCCATTGCCAGCTATATGATAAGCGGCACCCTCAAGAAAGGTGATACGGCACTGGTTGATGTTGGCGCGGCGCAAACCTTCATCTTCCGCCGCATCGCAAGTCAGAGCCAACCCAATACTCCTAACCCTCAAAACCCAGCCCCTAATCCAACAGCCGCTCCCTTCGCTCCTCCGAAAACCGCCGAATCGAGGCCGGAGCCGCCGCCGGCAACCAACGACCAGACGATGGCCGCCTCTGGCTGATGGTTTGTAAGGTTTATAAAGTTTGTAAGGTTTTTAAGGTCTGACGGTTTTGCTTTATGAACTTTATGAACTTTATGAACTTTATGAACAATTCTACTGCTGTTTCTTCATCCGAATTCCTGCGGCGTTTTGCCGCTAAAACCGGTACTACCTTGAAAGACGCCAAACCGATGCTCTATATGATAGAAGACGAGGTCGGCAAGGCGCTAGCGAGCGGCCGAGAGGTGCGTTTTTCCGGTTTGGGCATTATTAAACGAGCGCGCTTTAGCAGTAAAATCCTACCCAACCCAAATAACCGCCAGCAAAAACTCTTGGTGCTTGACCGATATTATCCCCATTTTCGCACCAGCCGAACCTTCAAAGATAAGTTAAGGCATGTTATATTCGGCTCACCCCTGAAAAATTCAACTTATACCCCCAGAACTTCTAATCTCCAGCCCCAAGTCCTAAATCCCAAAACGCCCTACGCCACGCGCCCTGTACCCAACCCAAAAGGTACTCCCATTCCCATTCGTTTTCGGCCGCGTATCCCGCCCCTTCGCCATCGCGCGCCGATGTCGCCTCTTTACCTCGACCTGTCAAAGCGCCAAATGCCCCCCGGCGAAAAGTTACTGCGTAGCTTGCTCCACAGTTTGGGAGCAAGTGATTCTGACTTAAGTATCGACCCGCGACAAATTACTTTTTACTCTCCCGAAAAAAATCTTCAAGCTCTCCCGCCAGCTCTTTACGACATATTAGCGCGCACCTTGCGACAAGCGTTGCCGCAGGCCATAAAGCACCCCCAAATGTGGCGCCTGATGGTTAATTTGCCGCCGAAAATTTACCTGAATTTCAGCGCCGCGCCGGCGGGTAACGGCCAATGGCTCTTTTATTTCCAAAGGCCGCGCCTCAAGCAGAACGACCATCACCTAGTCGAAGTCAATTTGCCTTCCATCGTCAACGCAAAAATCGACGGCCTTTTTGCCAAAGGCGCGGGACGCATCGCGGTGGTAGGCGCTCCCCGCGGCCAGTTGGCGACACTGCGTCGCGTTAAAAAGATATTCGACACCGAAGGGATAAATTATCACTACGCTGTCGAACACCACCACTGGCAGCCGCACGGCCACCATACGCTGGCGCCGCACTTGCGCCAACTGATGAAGGAAACCACCAAGCACCCCATTTTAATTATCGAGCACCTTTCGGCCGCCGATGACTTGTACCAGCTAAACCGCTTTGAGGGCATAGTGCTGGCCGGCTTTGCTTCCAGCGAGCATAGTCGCATCGGCAATACATTGGCCCGCCAGCGCCTGCCTGCCGATTTTTTCGACCTTACTCTCGAAAGCCACACCGTTCCCGCCGTTTGTGAGGATTGTCCGCCGGTCACGAAACCGGCCGTGCTCTTTGCGCCGCTTCGCCAGATTGCCGCCCATCACAACAGCCGATTAACGAATCATACCGTTTGCCTCGCCGCAGCCGACTGCGACCATAAAAAAAGCTATCGCTATATTGTGGTTGCCTATGAACCAAACGGCCAAATTGGGCCATCGCTCCGAGATCAGCTTTACGAGTTGCTCCTCGACCACCAAGTGGTTTACGATGCCGTGGAGAGTTCGCTCTAACATAACTTACGCAATCACCCCACCCGTCCTCCCCTTAATAAGGGGAGGAGTAGGAGGGGTCGATTTAGCGTTGCGTAGGTTGTGTTCTAACTATTATTTTTTTCCTACATCGCATACAATGATGGCAACGGAGGTAAATAATGCCGTCAAAAATGTCAGTCCTCATTATCGGCGCCGGTGACATAGGCCAGGCCATTGGCAAAGTCGTAGATGCCAATGCTTCTGTTGGCTTTTGGGATAAAGACCCATCAAAAATCAAGGGGGAACACGATTTCTCGGCGGCCGTCCAAAAAGCGAGGGTAATATTCATCTGCACTCCGTCATGGACGAACCGCGAGATAGCGCGTCAGATTGCGCAAGTTGCAAGTAACAAGTTACAAGTTGCAAGAAATGACAAAGACCGTCAAAGCCGGGGAGCAAAGTTGGTATTGAGTTTATCCAAGGGCATTGAAGAAAAATCGGCGAAGCTTATGGAAGATGTGCTCAAAGAAGAACTTGCCCACACTGCCGATTACGGTGTCATCGCCGGCCCCATGATGGCGGCGGAATTGAAAAAGGGCGAGCCAACGGCGGCGGTTATTGGACTTACCGGCACGAAATGGCAAGAGCGGCTACAAAATCTTTTTGGCGATACTACTCTCAACGTTTCATTTTCCACCGACATTAGGGGCTTGTCTCTTTGCTCGGCGCTCAAGAACATTTACGCGACCGGGCTTGGCATGGCCGAGGGCTTGGGCGAAAAAATTAACTTCAAAAGTGTTCTTACCGATATGGCTCTCCGTGAAATGCTGGCAATAGTCCCCAAACTTGGCGGCCGAAAAGAAACGGTCGTCGGTTTGGCGGGACTTGGAGACCTGTTGACCACCGGCTGGTCGGAGAAATCATATAATTTTGGAGTGGGGCGAAAAATCGTGCGGTCTCATACGCCTCCCCACCAAAGCGAAGGTACCGTTTCCCTCAAAGGCATTGCCCATTTGCTTGGAACCGATACTAAAAAATATCCCCTGCTTGCTATGATAAAAAATATCATCGCCGGGGAAAAATCTCCCCGAGAACTCCTGAAGATTGTCGCCGGTTAGGTTAAATAGTGCTTGAGCCGATTCAAGACAAAGTCACGGTCGAGCATCGACAGAAAGAAGCCGAGTTTGGGGCCCGAATCCTGACTCAAGAAAATGCGGTAAAATACCTGAAAAGTTTCGCGCGGCGTTAGCCCGGCGGCTTTGCCTGATTCGTAGATAGCGTTATGCAACTCTTGCCCCTCTTTCCCCTCTTCGGTCGCTTTTTGGGCCTCGGCGAGGACTTCTTTCTCCTTATCGGATATCTTATGAGGGGGCGGCTCTTGGGCAACGGAAAATTTATATTCCGGCGGAGCGTAGAGCTCGAGCCATTTCTTGACTTTATCAATCTGTATTTTCAAGTCGTCGGCTTGAGCATGGGCCGTGCCGTGGCCAGAGCGCTCGAGGAGACGCTTAATCTCCCGAGCGTTACCCTGCGCCGCCTGCATCACATTGACGAGGTGGCTAAAAGGAACCTCAAAGGTCGCGCGGCGCGCGGATGTTTGCGAATAAGCCAATATACTCTTTTCCACGGCGTCAGCTTGGCCGGCTTCCACTTTAGCTTCAAGACGGGCGAATTCATCGGTCAGATGCATTAGTCCCTTGCCGGGGTCAAACACCAGATGGCGTTCATTTTTTGAACGCAATATGAAATATCGTGCTACG
>Ga0209542_10018413_pt1 | contig 11309 bp, 12 predicted proteins | sample RifCSPhighO2_01_FD_184028 | JGI IMG/M metagenome (GOLD analysis project Ga0209542, IMG submission 184028) | Soil microbial communities from Rifle, Colorado - Rifle CSP2_plank highO2_0.1 (SPAdes) (version 2) | ecosystem: Environmental > Terrestrial > Deep subsurface > Rock core/Sediment ...
GTGAGGGACCGCGGCAAGGCCTTGCCTTGGCCTTCCTCATATCTTCATACGTCCTGCGTACACTCACGACCGTTACCCGCGCAATATTCTTCTATCGTTGTAATGAATTGTATAGGCGCACGTCATTGATGCCATGATTCCATTATCTTTCTTGTCGCAACGAATCTTCGTAGTCGCAGCGATATCTGCGACGGCGACCGTCGCGGGCGGATTACTTCTCTATCAGGGATACCTCCCCGTAGCACGGGCCTTTGGCTCGGGCTCGCCGACTACGAATTCCGCAAACGTCGTCTACCTAGCCCCCAATGCCGCCGCCACGTCAACGGTGCCAAAGGACCCCGTGCGCGAAGTGCATATCGCCAATACGGGGCTCACGCTCTTGCGCGGCGCGCGCGTGCTTTCCGTCTCGGGCAGCACCATCGTGGTCGGCATGGCGTGGGGAGCGTCGGAATTTACCTGGACCGTGGAGACGAGCTACTCTACAAAATTCTTCAACGCGCAGGGTGAAAAGGGCTCGCTCGCGAATATTCATGCAGGCGACATTGTGACGGTCACGGGAACGATATCGCAAGGCGGCGCCAAAACATCCATCAACGCCACTATCGTGCGGCAATCCGACTGAACCTTTTCTCAAGATGAAGCTCAGATGAAAATCCTGTGCGACCCGCGTAAGGGGTTCATGAGGGTTGCGTCTTCATGAGCAGAGAGCTTAGTCCGCTCTCCTCATTATCAATTATTGAAATTAATAAGAATCACTATGAACAGCACAATTTCTCGCACGTGGTCATTCGCAGTTGCGGTGCTCCTCTCCGCAGTCCTCCTGTGGGCGGGCAGCGCATCCGCACTTACCATGATTACGGCCCACCTCGACTTCGGGGCGACAGGAGGGAACGTCACGTCCTTGCAGCAGTTCCTCGCTGCGGATGCCAGTATCTATCCGGAAGGCCTCGTTACGGGCTACTTCGGTTCGCTCACGCGCGCCGCGGTGCAACGCTACCAGTGTAAGCAAGGCATCGTCTGTGGCGGTAGCGCCGCAACGACCGGATACGGCCGCGTTGGACCCCGCACGCTCGCCGCCATCAATGCCTCAATTGGAGGCATGGTGACAGGCGATGTGTCGGCTCCTCTCGCAAGTGGAATCGTCGCCGCAACGACGTCCGCATCAGCCACGTTCACGTGGACGACGAACGAGCCCGCGCGCGGTACCATCTACTACAGTTCATCTCCCCTCGCGGTCCTTGAGGGTGCCGTGGGAATCCCTGCCGTCATCGGCGGGCAGGCAGTAATGGAGTCGGCATTCGGATTCAACCACGTGTTGAGTCTCACCGGACTCTCTGCCAATACCACCTACTACTTCGCGTCGAAGTCGGAAGATGCATCAGGCAACGTCCAGCTCACCTGGCCGTCGTTCATCCGCACCGGACAATAGTCAGACAGGACTCCGGAACGAAAAACCGCCCCGAGTACCTAAGGAGGGGCGGTTTTTCTGTTGCGGCACGTCTTCACCTTTTCAACATCAAGCGTTCGTATACTGAACATCTATGGCGGAAACGGCATACTATAGGGATTATTACCCGCTCGGCTTCGCGGAGCGCGTGATAAACGCGGTCATCGGCTTCGTCGAAGGCGCTTTTGCGCTGCGTATCTTGCTCCAGCTCTTGGGAGCCAATCAGAATTCGGAATTCGTCGCCTGGGTCTATGGCGTCACCGAGCGGCTCCTCGGCCCTTTCGCGGGAGCATTCCCGGCATTCGCGATAAGCGCAACGGCCGTGCTGGATTTCTCGGTCATCCTCGCGATGATTGGCTACTCCATCTTGGGCTGGTTCATCGTCCGCATGCTTCGCTTTATGTTCGCTTCCCCCGCGCTGTCCGTAGATTACTCGGAACACAAAGACATGCCGCTTCGAGGGTAGTGGTTCCGGACTTCAGCGGGAAACGTTTTTATATGGTGGCGTGTACAATGGAAACCTTTGTTCCTTCAGGCGAACTTTCCGTACGTATCATCGCCTGAAGTTGATTTGCGAGGGCTCCGATAATACTGGTTCCCAGACCGCGCGGACCCTCTTTGACGTCTTCGCTTTGGCCGACGCCGTCGTCTTCTATGCTAAGTACCCACCCCGATTTGCTCGCATCGTAGTTCACGACAATGGCACCCTCTTGTCCGCTTGGGAAGGCATGTTTGATTGCGTTTATCACAAGCTCGGTCGTAAGAAGTCCCATGGAGACCGCCGTATCGGATGCGACCGTACCCGCGCTCGCCACCACACGCACGGAAATGGGCTTACGACCGCCAATCATCGAGCGGACCAGGCTCTTACAGAGAGCCGTCAGATACTTCGCAACGTGTATATCCTCACCTCTGCCGACCGGGTCCAGTTGCTGTTGGATGGTAGCGATGGAGAGAATGCGCTCGTGCGCATCTTCAAAGTGGGCGCGGCCCTCCTTGGATTCCACTGTCTCCGCTTTCAGGAGGAGAATGCTGGCGACGAGCTGCAAGCTATTCGCAATGCGGTGCCGCATTTCCTTGAGCAAAAGGTCTTTTTGCGTGAGCAAGTCCTCCCGCTCCGATTCGAGCGTACGCTGGTCGGTGATATCGAGCAGGGAGAGCAGGATTTTTCTCCGGTGGTTTTCATACCGTATCTCACGCGCGTTTACGAGCAGCGTGCGCATGCCCACCGCGGGAAAATGGTGCTCTATCTCGTACCCTTCGACGGTCGTATTCTTCGGAATCACCTCTTCGAGAAGGGTGCGCAACGCGGGAATGCTCCATTGGCCGTCGTCGAGGTCGTAAAAAAGTTTGCCTTGCGTATTTTCGTGCGTCAGTCCGAATTTTTTATAGAACGAGCCGCTTGCGGCGATGATGCGCAGCTCCTCATCCAGAACAATCAGTGGCTCGCGGATGGTGTCGATGATGGCTCTCGTGAGCAAGTGTCCATCCTTCGGGTCACCGAGTGGGTCAAGGACCCTCTCGTGTGTATCCACATTCCCACAGTACTCCTATTGTGGAATAAAGCGAGGCACATGTTCATGAGGAAGATTCATTAACCCTTCATGATACGAGGCGTAAGGTGCGGGACATGCACAGCGTCTTCATGAGTGATGCCGCGCATGTCGAAGTAGGTCGAACTTTCCAAGCGGCAGAATAATTCAGTACATTAGCAATTAAAAAAATATATATGAATCAAAACGTCACTATCGGAATCGTTGTAGTACTCGTTCTCCTCGGAGGAGGATACTTTCTCCTCAATATGAATCCCGCGACGGACGGGACGATGGCAACGACCACCCCGCCGACTACAGACGACAACACGACCACACCTCCGCCCGCGCAGCCGACCGCGGGTGTACCGACCGTGGTGACCGATTCCGGCGCCACGCCGTCGAATTCGACCGCGGTGGTTACGGGGAAAGTGACGCCCAACGGCGTCCCGACCACCTACTGGTATGAATACGGAGAGACCACCGCGCTCGGCGCGCGTACCGCAGCACAGGGCATCGGCTCCGGTTGGAGTGCGATACCTTCGCCCGGCTACATTACGGGCCTGCGCGCAAACACGCCCTACTACTTCCGCTTGAGCGCGCAAAACTCGTTCGGAACGGTAAACGGCAGCATCTACAACTTCAGCACCAACAGTAATCCTCCGCCTGCGGGCAATGCGCCCTCGGTGAGCGCGAACGCCGCAACGGACGTCGAGCGCACGACCGCCACGCTGAATGCGCGCGTGAATCCACGCGGCTCGCAGACCACGTACTGGTTTGAGTACGGCACCGACGCGAATTTTGGCAGCATAACGTCGTTCCAGTCCGCAGGTAGCGGAACAGCTCTGATAGGCGTCTCCGCTTCGCTCTCGGGCCTCTCACCCGCGACCAAGTACTTCTTCCGCGTCAACGCGCAAAATCAATTCGGCACCGTGAACGGCCCGACGCAGAACTTCACGACCAAGGGCCCCGCCACCGCGGCTCCCGCTGCGACGACCCGCGCCGCGACCAACGTCGAGGCGACGACCGCAACGCTGCGCGGTATCGTAGACCCCAACGGGCTCGAAACGACATACTGGTTTGAGTACAGCTCGGATTCCCTACTCGGCTCGCTTCTACTCCGTACTACGGCGCGGGTCTCCGCGGGTGCGGGTACGAATCCGGACTCCGTCGAAGCCGACGTCACGGGACTGAACGCAAACACGACGTACTACTTCCGCATAGTCGCGCAAAACAACCAGGGAACAGTACGGGGAGACAAGCTATCCTTCAAGACGAAGTAGCATCGCTACGTCGTTCAAAAAAGTGTTCTTTCGCAAACAGCCCGGCTAGGCCGGGCTGTTTGTCGTAGTAGAGCATTTTTGAGCTTGAAACCATTCACGACGGGAGGCGAAGCCTTGATAAAGAAGAAAACGGTGACTGTCACCGTTTTTCTCTTAAGAAGGCCTTACTTAGGGCATATTTCAGTATCCCCAAATTTCATTGACACTTCACTTGACAGGTATATACTGCGGGAGTCATTCGAAAAAGCCACGCGCAAGCGGGGCTTTTTCATTATGTGTTAAGCGGAGGGAATATCCTTTTTAATGATGTTCTTGATATCGTCCAGTGACATATAAAAGACCTTATCTCTTTTCTCGGCTATTAAGTCCCGAAGTTTCGTAGAAAATCTCGATAAAGTCAGCCCCGCCTTTGTTTCCTTTGCCGCGTAAGAAACTACGTACACTTTATCGACCCCCTTTTCAAGGGCTTTTCGTATAAGGTATTCAAAGTCCCCATCTCCCGTAAAAAGATATATTTCAACTTCAGGACCGGAGGCTTGAGTCGCGTCTACCGACAGTTCGACATCACAGTTTGATTTTCTGTTATAGCCCATGTTGACTGTGTGGACAGTCTCGGTTCCACAACTGGCGCACTTAAGCGGGATTACCTTGTCACGATTCTTATAGGCAAATACAGCCTTAGAGCGCACGACGCAACAGCCGGACTTGGCAAGAGCATCGAATTCATTGGCTGTTTCGGCGTCACCCTGGTCAATTCCGGTGTAAAAACTCACCTCCGTACATGACTTTTTATTCTTCAAGAAATCGGCAAGCTTTGACCAGTCTATAACGAAGCCCAGCATAATCTCTGCCGTACTAGCTGTGTTCTGAACATCAATAAATGCGTACCTCTTCATTGGGAGGATTATATCAGAAACTTATTAAGACATCTTGCCAAACGGTTTATCTTCAATACCTGTAAAACTAAGACGGCTAGTAATTGCGTCCCACATGTTATTTGAAGAGCATTTCTTCTTGCTTGGCAAATTCTGCGTTATCCACTCCGTAGTATTTCTCCACACCAATATAAGTCGACCCGACTAGCTCCTCGTTCGTATTCAAGTCTTTTATGTACTTGGTTACATTTGCTTTTTTAATACTAGGATCAAGATACCCCCCGCTATATAAGCAAGTGTTCAACGTCTTATTGTAGATATATTTTGGTACAAAGAAACTCAAGGCTGGATTTTCACGTATTTCGTTCTGGCGATATTCTTCAGCGATTCTCCTGCAACCTTCTTTTCTGGTATTAATTTCTTGACCCTGAACAACCACAAGGAAATAGTAGCTCCCAAAGATAAGCAATATAATCAATACCGAAATCTTAAACCAGTTTTCTGTGAGAAAGTTTTTCATTTGAATATTCTTACCCAGAAGCTCTTGAACGGCGAGACAACCTTCTGCCAAAATGTAGGATGCTTGATTGCTGAGTCTACTTGGCGAGCCGTCGTAGTTGCTTGTGAACTGGTCGCGACTTCTTTAACTCTTCCTTTTTGTGTGTCCATCGCTTTGATATCCGGACTCGGCCGCGGAGAGACCGCTTTAACCGGAGGATCCACCGCTCGCTTTACGACAGGGATAGGTGTCTGACACGTGTTAGCCCCCGCTACTCTTTCTGTGCCTGAAGGGCAGGTATCACAATTCTGTTTTTTGGTATTATAGAATGTTCCCAGGCTGAGCTTCACGCACCGCTCGTCATTTGAGAGCTGCGGTCCCAAGTCTACATTTTTTGGTGGCGTCGGTACTGAAGCTTTTGTCGGTGTTGTGTAGGTAGGTACATAGTAAATGGAATCGTCAGCTGAGTCCGCCTCTAAAGTGTCATCGTATGTTCTTTCGCGGTGTGTAATATTGCATGTCTGGTTATCATCCTGTAAAACAATCTTGTCCCATGTATCAAGATCAAAGTCAGTTCCTAAATTTATGACTATCTGCCTATCTTTATAACGGTTAACTGCGCTTGAGTAACATCCGGTACCGTAGGTGATCAGGTACCGTCGGTTGTCATAGGTGCTTTTCACAATTGCCTCTCTGCTATCCGTATCCACGTCCAAAAGTTTAAAGTAGACATTATTTTGTTTCTCTACACATTGATTCGTGTCATCGAGGGTATACCCGCTATCACACCCGCACTTGTTTGCCGAGTCTTTATAGCTCGAGTTGTAGCCATGCCTAGAATGACAAACTTGGTCTCCGTCCGTACATCGACTTCCATCAATAACGTACCCGTAGCTACATTCACATTTGTCATACAGGCTGTTATATCGAGAATTGTAGCCAAGTTGGTCTGAGCACAGAGAATCTAGAGAGACGCATTGTTTTGTGCCGTATGAACTTCCGAACGCATAACCACTATCGCACTCGCAGGAACTGCTTAGTGAGTCGTACGACGAATGATACCCGTACTTGTCATGACACACGGTGCTTCCCGATACACACTGCGTTTGACCCATGAAGTCCTTACCCATTACGTACCCGCTCATGCATTTGCAGCCTCCAGACAGGTAGTCGTACGAGGCCATGAAGCCATACTGGTCGCATTCTCCATATGCCTGAGTTGAGCTAGGAAGGGTGGCGATAACAAGAACGCAGATTAATCCACCTAACCTAAACCAATTTTCTTTGAGCCAGCTCATATGCGGCTCTGTGGGAAGTAACGTCTTAATAGCAAATCAATACCAAGAGCAATTATCATAATTGGTACAATAAGACCCCAATTGGGGTAGGTGCAATCTCCAATTCCTGCGCAAATAAATGGTTCTTTGCGGAAGAAATTGACGGAAAAAAAAGAAAATGCCTGCGAGGATCAAAATATCTGGAAGGTATTTTTTGAGCCAGTTCATAGTCTCATTCTCCACTACTTGTTTCTAATCACTAATATTCCAGCAACAACGAGCATAGATCCAACTGCGATAAGATCCAGGACTTCGCTGGGATAATAGTAAGCGAAGGTATAGGTATGTTCAGCTATTATTCCAAGAGCGAATTCGTCAACAGAGAAGTTGAAAATATTGTAGAAAAGTATACCCGTACCAAGCACGAGTATCGCTTCTCCCAAGTATTTTCTTACGAAGGAAACAATCATGGAAGGGTTTCGCAGGCTACGCCATCGCCATCGCGGTCGAGATTATGGGGATCAGACGAGGGTCCGCCGTTTGCCATAAAGAATGCCTGTGCCTGTGCGTGAGTTGAAAAGTCGGTACAGTCTTTGTCGGGTCCGCCTGTAGACAGAAACGCACGGGTTTCTAGAGGATTATCTGTACGAGTATTTGCACTGTTGGCACCGGGATTGCTGTTCCCGTTGCTGTTAAATAACGTATAGCCCCCTATCAGTAAGGCTCCGGCTATGCCTGCCCCAATAAGCCCGTTTTTCATGAAGTCAGTATAGACCTGTCTCAGGAAATGCGCTAGATAAAAAATCACCCCGCCCCGCCGCCCATTCAATTTTCAAAACCACCGCGAAATGGATAGCATGCCTGTCCGCCTTTGGCGGAGAGGATCGGCGCGAGTCTGAATATCAGGCCCCGTCCATAATTAACTCTACAGATATGGACGGGGCACTAAGTGGCCGCTTCACAAATACGAGGATGTTATTTGTGAACGGTCCCTCAGCGCACGTCGGCGACGTTGTCGCGGAGATAGCGGACAAACTGGTTCCAAAAGCTCAACATGTGCCTGAACGGCGTTTCGATGATGAAATCCAGAATGAATATGAATATATTGACGGTCGCAAACTTCCGCGAGAGCCAGTGCCCCGTACGGACGACCGGCACGGCAAGGAGATTGACCATCGCGGGGAACGCTCCGTCACTCAAGACCTTCCAGCGGTTCGCGTTGTAGCGTATGCGGAAGGTAAAGTAGCTCACGAAGAAAAAGAAAAAGTAGAAGAGCACGACGCTGACGATGTTGAATGAGAGTGCCTGCAGTATCGCGAGAATAGCCCCGAAGACGCCGAGCGCGACCACCGCATAGAGCGCCGCGAAGGTCTTCGCGAATCTGATGCGGCGGTATATCTCGATTTGCTGCGTATCCGCGCCGTACAAGACCACGCGCAACCCGCGCAAAATTGCCTCCGTATTCGCCGTGCCCAAAGAGACGACCTCGAGCGTGAGCCCGAAGAGCAGGAGCGGGTGGAAGAGGATGTTGACGACGAGCGGTATGGGCGAGACGCCGCCGAGGACATAGCGCTCATACGGCAGCTCGAGTACGAGTGCGAGGAATATCTTGGTGAAGAGAAGGTACCAGACCGCGCGCGTCCCGCTCGAGCGCGCCTTGTCGTTCTCCTCCGCATACTTCTCTATCAGAAACGCGGTCGTCGCGGCTTCCATCTTTTTCGGGTCGCCGAGCACATCGATGGCCAAACTCCCGTCGCGCCGCACGAGCTCGCGAATGATGCGGAAATAGATACACTCCTTTTTCAACTTCTGCACGATCTGCCATTGCACGGTGCTACCGACGTTCATCCGTATCGTGGAAATGATAGCGGGTACTTTGGCGGCAATTGCTTGAAAATCCCCCGACTCCTCTTTCCACTGCGGCACATAGAGAAGCCACAGCGCGTACGAGAGCGATGCGTCGTCCGAGCCGAGCAGCGCGCGGCGGCAGGCGCAGCGGAGCTGGACCTCGAGGTGGTCCTTCTCGAATTCGGGACCCTGAATGCGCGGCTGCGCCGTTAGGTAAAACGCCTGGACAAGCGCGTCGTCGAGGAGGTGTTCGCGCGGCGCGAGCACAGTCTCTATCTCGCTCGCCACGAAGCTCAAAACCGCGCGCTTGAGTGACGCCGACCCGCCGAGTGCGGGCTCGATGCGCAAAGCTTTTTCAATACTCTGCGTAATCTTGCGCGCGACGCCTTTCGTCGCCCCCGCGCGCGGCACATAGCCGCCCTCGACGAGCTCGGAAAGGAGCGCGCGGGCATCAAGCGTCTTTCTCTCTATCAGTACGGAGCGACGAAGGATACGTTCGATGGCGCTTCGCCGCACCGCGTGTTCCTCCTGATAATCAACGAGGTAACGCAGGTTTTCGTAGAGCGCGGCGGCGGGATTCGCGGTACGATGTTCCTCGACGACGACCTCGCTGTCTTCGGGCAATTCCTCGCGTGATTCATACCCCCTCATGCGGAAGAGGAGCTGCTGTATCGGCTGCGATAGGGGTTGCATAACTAGTATATTATTGGCTCTGCTCCGCTCTATAGCAGGGTCTCCGGACCATAGATTGCCCTAGATTATACCCCAGCCGCGATATGCGCCCCATCTCGCCCAGATCACCTAGGATTCTTCAATATCCTCCAATTTGCAGCTGTAATTTGGATGATATACTACAAAAGACTTTTAGGTAAACCCGAGGTCGGAATGATGCGATATAACCTACAGAGCAAGCATTCAATTCTCAAAAACCCCCTCACTCTTTTCTTTATTGCAGTCTTTTGCAAAACACTAGAATAGCAGTACCGATGCGCTGCAATATCTATACATTTGGAAAAGCCGCGGTCTTTTATCTAGAACAAATATCGGATATACTCCCTTCGAGCGGCGCAGTACCATTGATGTGTATTGTGCTCCCCGGTAGCGTAATGGTAACGCAGCTCCCTGTTAAGGAGTTGATTGTAGGTTCGAATCCTACCCGGGGAGCAGAGTGCGCATTGAGGGAGCAGATGAATTCAGCAAATGGGTGTTTTGCGTTTCTGACGCCGACGGATTCGAACCAGCGGCGCACGTAAACAACGAGCGAAGCGACTATGTTTACGTAGCGTCTCGACCGAAGGAAGAGGCGAATGCTACCCGGGGAGCAGAGTACGCATCCAGGTTGAGACAACCTGACGACGTTCACGAATCCTTCAGTTTCGGGATTTGAGTTATCCACTCCGCAATTATGTACATATAGAAGCGCGGAATGGAAATTGTCGGGAAAATCCGCACATTTTTGCAAAAAGTGTCCGTCGTATGATGCACGGGCTTATGCGCAACGTCCAAAAGGAATTAGAGTTTCTTGATATCTTCGACGACCATGCCGACGAGTTTTTCTCATACTGTGCGAGCCGCATCCCCGACCGGGCGCAGGCGCAGGAAATCCTCGAACAAACATTCAAGCGGGCTTGGGACGAGATGGGTGCCGGAGAGCCGCTACGAACCGAGCGGTTTTACCGTCTCCTCGACGAGCAGGTGAATGCGAGGGCGAATCTGGCTATCGGGAGGATAGTCCGCTTTTTTGAGTCCGTCAGGAGCAATGTCGCTCCCTCTTCATGAATCTTTCATGTATCGGATATATAGTGGCGGTACCCTATGCATATACTCATCGTCGAGGACGAAGAGGCGCTTGCGCAAAACCTCAAAAAGCTCCTGGAGTACAGAGGATTCGGCGTTGATTGGCTCGCCAGTGCCGAAAAAGCCCGGACCCGTGTCCTCCTCTACCGCAATGAGTACGACATGATAATCCTCGACCTCGCGCTCCCCGGCATGGACGGGGCGGCTTTTACCAAAGGCCTGCGCGCGGAAGGCATCACGACGCCCATCATCATCGCGACCGGCAACGCCGATACGCAAAACAAAATAGAGCTTCTCAACAGCGGCGCGGACGACTACGTGGTCAAACCGTTCTCGACCGACGAGCTCATCGCGCGCTTCGAGACGATACGCGGTATCGGCTACCGCCTCATGAAAGTATGATGTTTCCCCTTCCCGCACAGGATGAAACCCGTCCGCGCTCGGGCTCGTGGTCCGAGTTTTCCGTATCGGTCATCCTTTTTTTGATACTCATCGCGACGGCAGCCCTGGGGCAGCTTATATTTTATGGGATGGACACGTCGCCGGCGGTCATCTGGCCTCCTGCGGGAATCGCGTTGGCTGCCGTCCTTTTGTTCGGGTATAGGATGTGGATTCCGATTGCTTGCGCATCATTCGTCGCCGCCCTCATAAGCCCCTCCCAGCCGGAACCCGCGATTATCGTTGCCGTAACATTCGCCCAAACCGTCACGCCGCTTATTGGCGCCTACCTGCTCCGGCTCTTCAAGTTCGA
>Ga0209542_10018415_pt1 | contig 11306 bp, 14 predicted proteins | sample RifCSPhighO2_01_FD_184028 | JGI IMG/M metagenome (GOLD analysis project Ga0209542, IMG submission 184028) | Soil microbial communities from Rifle, Colorado - Rifle CSP2_plank highO2_0.1 (SPAdes) (version 2) | ecosystem: Environmental > Terrestrial > Deep subsurface > Rock core/Sediment ...
CACTCTTTTTCTATTGGGCCCAAGAAGGATTGAACTTCTGACCTTTCCGATGTGAACGGAACGCTCTACCACTGAGCTATGAGCCCGTATTAAAGAGTGAGGGATGAATGCAGTTCGCGCTTTATTTTATCTTACAAATAAAAAACGCCTTTGAAAAGGCGCTTTTTATTTCTATTTATTTATTGCAGTTCCGCGGTTGCTCCGACTCCTTCCAATTTTTTCTTAATTTCTTCAGCTTCTTCTTTTTTAAGGCCTTCTTTGACCGGCTTTGGAGCGCCTTCAACCAAATCTTTCGCTTCTTTAAGGCCAAGGCCGGTAACTTCTTTGACAACTTTGATAACGTTTATTTTCTGTTCGCCGGCTGATTTAAGAATGACATTAAAAGAAGTTTTTTCTTCAACTGCGACCGCGCCGGCTCCAGCCATTCCGGTTGCCATCGGCATTGAAGCAGATACCCCGAACTTTTCCTCCAACGCTTTAATCAGTTCGGACAGTTCAATCACCGTTAATTTTTCAACTTTTTCGATTATATCTTTGAATTTATGTTCCATAAATTTTAATCCGCAATTTATTTTTCGACCATTTTAGATTTCTCGTTTAATACATTCATAAGCATTTTAATCGGCATAGACAGCATTCCGACCAATTGGCCGAGTAAAATTTCTTTCGACGGCAACTGTCCGATTTTTTTAACCGTTTCAGCGTCAATAAATAATTTAGCCAATAAATCATAAGCCCCGAGAATGCCAAAGCTGCTGTCTTTTTTAAGCGATTTTGAAAATTTATAAACCGAACCTGCTATTTCAAAAATATCTTTATCGGAAAAAACAGTGGCCGCTTGCGCTTCAAACTGTTCGGGGTTGAAATCAATTCCGCTTTCCTTAAAAGCGATTCTCAATAATTTTTTCTTAAAAACTTTCATCTTGGCTCCAACATCCCTTAAAGCCCGCCGAAGTTTTTTCAATTCCTCCATTGCTACTCCGCTGAAATCAATAAAAATCAAGGACTTGTTGTCTTTTAAAATTTCTTTGCCTTCTTTGATTTGTTCTGATTTTTGCTGTTTGGTAAGCATAAAAATAAAAAACGGTCATTAGACCGCAAACGAAAACAAACAAATGTTTCCTCGGCAGGATTTCTTGTATTCGAATGCGCTTATTCGTTAAAGCTTTCGCATACTACCTGCTGTCTGCGGATTTTTGAATTATAGCCGATGAATATTTGTTGTCAAGCGACCGGCTTTTTCTTTTTGTTCCAGCCAATGGTTAAGTTCGGAAGAATTTTTAGTAGATTTAATTATCCGAAAAATAAAATTTTTAACGGATTCGTTTTCTTCCGGCGCTGTTTTATTTTTAATCGCCAATTCCCTTAAATAATTTTGGAGCTCGATGCGATTATTGATTTCTTCATGGTCAGCTTCTCCGACAAAAGGCCCGAAGGCCGAATCCCTGTACGAAGCGGCTTCCAAAATCGCTTTTGCCGAACAGTTCTGGATAAAATCCCACTCTTCTATTTGCTTTCCTGATTTTATTTCCGATAAATCATAAGAATAAATGTCTTTGATTTTTATTTCCATTTCCCGCATCGCCGAAGAATTAAGCTCATTTTCCAATTTTTCAATTGCCGGCATAATTTCACTATTCAGAGCCGATTCCGGATTGTCGTAAACCGACCGAGTATTGGTTTTGGGATTCCAAAGGTCAAATTTATTTTCCTTTGGCGCGATGACTTTTTCCAATTTTGCCTCTCTTTCTTTAATCTCAATTATTTCTTTCATTTTATCCCTTTCTTTCTTCAATTCTTCGCGCTTATTTTTATATATTTCCAGTTTTTCCTTATAATAATTTTTTATTTTCTCGTCTCTTACTCCTCTCTCTTTATTTTTGAAATAAGCCATTTTCTGGCCGTCTTCGTCTATCTCCTCGCGAATTTTAACGATATCTTTAGGATTTACTTTTTCAAAAACATCTTCGCCGAGCTGGGCCTTAACAAGGTCTTCCGCAAATTTCTCGTTTAATAATTCTTTTTCTTTATTCTCCATTATTATATTTCAACATAACCTTTAATCATATTTTCCTTGATTATTTCTTCAAGTTTTTCTTCGCCAAAATAATCAATGAAAATCTTGTTCCATAATGATTCTTGATGATGAAAAAGATATTTTTCCAATTCTTTCTCGCGAATTAAAGCCATTATTGAATCAACCAAATTAAAACTGACTAAAATTTCAATGCCGGTTGAGGTCTTGAAATAATCGCCGACCCAATCCAAATCCTGCCAAAAATTAAAATTGGCGTAAACGTCTTTCAGGGTTTTATTTATGTCAACAAGATGCCTTTCAGCTTTGACCCAAAATAACGATTCAGGCGAAATATGCGGCTCCATAAGCCGCCAATCATTGGGGTCGTATTTCGCCAAATAGCGAGGCAGAATTATAAAACGAAGCTTGTCGGTTTCCGGCAATCTTTTATCAATGATTTCCACTTTGACGATTGAAGCCAGATTTTGTCCGAAAGTTTCCGGTTCAGCGGCGAATTTCCTGAACAAATCCGAATGAAATTTCACTTCGTAAAAATAATGAAGCGCCATGGAAAAAGCTCTGGTTGTTTCGCCGAAAATTCCCAATTCCACTGGCACCACGAAAATAAAGCCGAATTCTTTAAGGTGCGAGATATTTTGGTATTTCTTTTTTAAGAAAGATTGGGCGATGCCGACCCATTTCTGATTCAAAGATTTGATTTCAATATCCCGCTCTTCAAAATCTTCCGGTTTTAATTTTTTGTATTGCTCCATGAAAATCCCATTAAACCATCCGGAATCCTCAAAAAGCCGAATGGCGGAAAATATCTCGTAAACATCCTCGCGGCTTATTAATTCATTGACGTTTTTATAACCCAAATAATTTATAACTTTCTGCGGCGGTTCGTTAATTAAAAATTCAACGGCTTTTTCTTTTTTCAAAAAAAATCCTTTAGAAGGAGGAATCAATTCCTTGACCTTGCTTAAAACCGTATCAACGTCTTCCTTTAACATAAAAGACGGCTTTCCAAGCGCTTTGAAAAGTTGAATATCGTCATTTTTTATTTTATCAAGCAAAGCGTTATGTATTTCTTCGGCAACGAGAGTCGCTCCGGATTCTTTTAATTGGAGCCGGTCTTTAATTAGGGCTTCATTTTGGAAAACTATTTTATCAAACACGCCTGATTTTCCGGTAATGGCGTCGGCTTTGGATTCCAAATTTTTGATGACATCTTTGTCAACTCTTAATATTTGCGCGATTTTTTCAGTGGCTAACATATATTTATTACTCCGTAATTAACGGCACGAAGCTAAACCCGAAATACTCCTTTTTAGCATATTCTTTTTTTCCAATTTTATCAATAACAACAATGCTGTTTTCAACCGGCGCGACGATTTTGCCGTTAATTTTAAGCTGTTTTTTCCATTCATCCGGAATATCGCCGTATGCCGCGGCTCCTGAAACGATTTTATCATAAAAAGCTTCTTCTTTATATCCTTTTGAACCGTCGGCTAAAACGATTTTAACAACGCCTTTTTCAATAAAATTGTATTTTGCCGCGTTTCTTTCAGCCATTTCTTTCAATTCCGGAACGCGTTCAACGCCGATAACTTTTCCGCCAGCTGGCGGATCGCCGACTATTTGCGCCAAAAGAGCCGTAACCCAGCCGCTGCCGGCGCCGATATCCAAAATTTTATCTCCGGTTTTCGGCCCCAAAAGTTCTATTATAAAAGCCACGGTCAATGGCTGGGAAATCGTTTGGCCAAAACCAATCGGCAAAGGAGCGTTGATATAAGCGTCATTTTTATATTTTTTCGGAACGAAATTTTTACGGTCAATTTTCTTAAATGCCTCAATAATTTCCGAAGTTTTCAAATAGCCGTCTTTAACGAGAGAATTGATTAAATTTTCATATTCAGGATTAATTTTATTTTCCATTGTTAAATTATAACAAAATAAAATTCCGGACTAGACCGGAATGCGGGTCCACGAGGATTCGAACCTCGATCTTTGGTTTTGGAGACCAAAATTCTGCCATTGAACTATAGACCCACCGAAAACGAAAATTATTTCTTCGCTTCTTTATGGACAGTATGCTTCTTGCACCACTTGCAGTATTTTTTTAATTCCAATTTTCTCTCCAGTGTTTTTTTCTTGCGCGTATAATAATTATACCGCTTGCAAACAGTACATCGCAATCTTATTAAATTTTCGCTGAATTTTGATTTTGCCATAATTTTATATTTATTTTTTCTAAGCCGATGGGGAGGATTGAACTCCCGACCCCGTTCTTACCATGAACGTGCTCTGCCACTGAGCTACATCGGCAATCTATTTTAAATTTTCAATCTATAGCCGCTAAATTATTATATTAACGACTAATATACAAGACTACTAATTTTTAAAATATTTTTCAAGGGCTTTAAAATAATCACTGCCGTCATTTAATTCTTTATAATTACTTTTATCAACCCACATAAATTTTTCATGTTCATCGCTTATTATAAAATCACCGGAAATATAACGACATCTAAATCCAACTAAATAAACCGTCTTGCCTGAATTTCGATGTTCCGGATGAAAAGGAAATGTAAAATGCCATACAAAAAATGGATTTTCAACTTCTATTTCTAAATTCGTTTCTTCTCTGACCTCCCGTTTCAATGATTCAATCAAATTATTTTCTCCTTCTTGAATTTTACCGCCTGGAAAATCAAGTCCATAAACCGGATCAATTAACACTAAAATTTTGCCGCCTTTATCTATAAAAGCTTTTTGGCCAACATAAAATATTTTATCTTTATCCATAATTCTGGAGCCACCTCCGAGATTTGAACTCGGGACCTTTGCTTTACAAAAGCACTGCTCTGCCGCTGAGCTAAGGTGGCAATTATTACTATTTACCAATTAACTTTTCTAATTCTTCCAGCATTTTTTTCGGTTCTCCTTTTGAAAAATATTCTCTTGCCGGTTTTAATAATTCAATTAAATAATCCGCAACGAATTTTTTTAAATCATCAGGATGAAGTTCTTTATTTTTAAATATCTCTTTCAATTCGTCAATGTTTTTGAGCGTTAAATTTCCGCCATGTTCAGGTTTTCGTTCAATTGTAATTTTTTTCATCTCGCCTGCCTGCCGGTAGGCAGACGGAAAAATCAGATATTCCACCCAGTCAATTATCGGATTAAATTCAATTTCGCCTTCCGGACAATAAGCTTTTTTAATCTTTCTTCTTATTTCATCTTCGCTGTCGTGGATAAAAACCGCGCTGTCCGGTTTGGATTTGCTCATTTTCATAGAAGTTTGATTGGCTTCTTTGTTTTCTGTTCCGACTGACGGTTTTTCTAATCCTAAAAGTAAATGATGGTGAATTGCCACCGGCTTTACGGTTTTATCGTTGATTTTAAGCGGTGAAAATTTTATCTGATTGGCGACGTCGCGAGCGATAACATTGGCTTTTCTTTGGTCTAATCCGGCTTGAGAAAAATGAAATCCACCGACAAAAATATCAGCCACCTGCATTGCCGGATAAAGAAGTTTGGCAAAATCAACTTCCCCGCCTTCTTTTCTGCCTAAAATCGTAATGCTTCTCTGCATCCTCGACAAGCTTGTGTTTTTGGCTATTTCAATAAGGGTTTGCCAATACAAATCGTTATTATGATAAAAATCAGAACCAAGGATAAAATTTAAATCTTTTGGTTCGCCGCCTAAACATTTATAAGCGATGCTTAATCCTTCCTTAAAATAACCAACCGCAACACGTTTGATATTTTCCAAATTGCCGCCGAGTTTGTCGTTTATCCAAGTGTGAAAATCAGCCAAAAAAATGTTTGTTTGAATTCCGGCATCGTTAAAATCTTTTACTTTCTGCATACATACCAAGCCCGTGCCCAAATGAATTTTTCCGGAAATTTCAAAACCGATGTAATGTTTTAACGGCTTCTCGCTTTTTAACAAAAATTCCAAATCTTCGGGAGTAATTATTTCTTCCGCAAAACGGGAAATAAGATTTATTTTTTCTTTAAGAATCATAAAGTGTCCGGCGGGAGGGATTCGAACCCCCGCAGCCACAAGGGCGCCAGATTTACAGTCTGGTACAATTGACCGCTCTGTCACCGCCGGATTTAATAGACCTAATTATTTTTCGTCAAATAACGTCGGTTTATTTTCATTATCATGTCCGTTGCCGTTGGTCTTTTTTATTTTTTTAAGATGGTCTGTCACCGAATTATCCCAGCGCATCAAGTTCAATTTTATTTTTCTCAATGTTTTTTCCATTAAAGTGCTTAAAGTAATATCAATTTTATCCAAAGGAATTAGGCCGATTAAACGGTCCAATTTGCCAGCCGATGATTTTTTGAAACTTTCTTCCAAATTTTCAATCCGCGGCACCGCTTTGGCGATTAAATAAATTATCGCTCCTAAACTCGCCATTATGATAATTTGAAGAATGAAGTTGTACATTATATTTCGTATCGGCAAAATTTTTCCACTCTCATATTCTCTCCTGTCTTGGCAATAATTGATTTTATCAGCGCTTCAACCGTCATCTCCTCATCTTTAATATAATTCTGATTGAGCAATAATTCAACGCTTTCCGGATTCATTGCCGCGATATGCATCGCCAAATTACGCGCTAATTCCTTAAAAATTTCGTTTCTGGCGACAAAATCGGTTTCACAGCGCAGTTCAAGCAAAACACCGACGCGTTCGTTATGGATATATGATTCCAAAATTCCGGCTCCGGTTATTCGCTCTCCTTTTTTCTCGGCTTTGACTATTCCTTTTTCATGAATAACAGCAACGGCCTTGTCAAAATCTCCTCCGGCTTCTTCCAGGGCGCGTTTGCAATCCATCACTCCGGCGCCGGTAATATCGCGCAATTTTTGAACTTGATCTTTCATATATCAAATGTCAGTTGTTAGTTGTTAGATGTTTTTCAAGACGATTCATTACCCAGTCAATGCTTTTTTTGGAATGGTCATTAGCGTAAATCGGATAATCAACGCCTGATGGGTCGTCATCGCTGTCAATAATCGCGACTATCGGGATATTTTTGCTTTTAGCTTCGCGAATCGCCGTAGCATGCCCCTTAAGCGACGGGTCAATCGTGAATAAAACCTCCGGAAGAGCCGGCAAATTTTCCAAACCGCCGAATATCTTTCTCATCCTTTCAATATTTTTACTGATCATTCCCTTCTCTTTTTTAGTATACTTGTCAAAACCGCCGCTTTCCATATCATTAACCGTTTTTTTAAAATACTCCAAACGCTGAAAAATAACTCTAAAATTAGTGATTAAGCCGCCAATCCAGCGGTTTCTCACATATGGCAGATTGAATTTTTTGGCGAAATTCTCCATTGTTTCATGAGCCGCTTGCTGAGTCGCCGCTAAAATAATAATTTTTTTCTGCTTTATTTGTTCGGCCAAAAATTTCGCCGCTTCATCAATGGCAGGAATTGTTTTAGTCATATCAATAATCTCAATACCGCTTCTGGCGGTTAAAATAAACGGCTTGAATTTCGGATTGGTTTTGGTTTTTTTGTGCCCGTACATCAATCCGTGAGCCATCATTTCCTTGATTAACTCGACATTTTCCAGCTCGCCGGAAAAAACATCTGTTTCTTCAAGCGTTTCCGACACCGTGTCCGGCGCCGCGGAATTTAATTTTTGATTTGTTTCTTCCATATAAATTAAATAATAGAGGCCTTAATTAAAGCCTCTATTATATGATAACGAAATAAATATCATTGTCAATCAGAGCCCGTCTAATAATCCATCATCGAGCCATGAGCATTTTCTCCTTTTTCTTTTTTCTCCGGAAGATTCGCCACCACGGCTTCGGTGATTAAAAACATTGAAGCGATGGAAACCGCGTTCTGCAAAGCCAAGCGAGTTACTTTAGTCGGGTCAACAATTCCGGCTTTAAGCAAGTGTTCGTATTTTCCGTTAGCGGCGTTAAAACCGTAATCTTCAGAATCGGAATGAGCCATAATTTTATCCAAAACCACATCGCCGTTATAACCCGCGTTTTCGGCAATCTGTTTGATAGGCGCGTAAAGTCCTTGAAGAACTATTTTTGCGCCGATAATCTGCGGCAATTGTTCTTTATCAAAACTATTGATTAAATTTTCAACGACTTTAGACGCCCTTACCAACGCCACGCCGCCGCCCGGGACTATTCCCTCTTCAACAGCGGCTTTGGTCGCCGCCACGGCGTCTTCAATGCGATGCTGTTTTTCTTTTTGTTCCACTTCAGTCGCGGCGCCAACTTTAATAACCGCCACTCCGCCTGATAATTTCCCTAATCTTTCTTGTAATTTTTCTTTGTCAAATTCAGAATCTATTTTATGAAGCTGGGATTTAATCTGATGGATTCTTTTTTCAATTTCTTCTTTCGCCCCTTTGCCGCCGACAATAGTTGTGTTGTCTTTGTTGGAAATTACCCGATGAGCCTGTCCCAAGGAAGCAATATCAATGCTTTGAAGTTTTCGGCCGACATCTTCGGAAATAAAATCAGCTCCAACCACAGCGGCAATATCCTGCAATAATTCCTTGCGGCGATCGCCGAATCCAGGCGCTTTAACCGCCAAAATATTAAAAATTCCCCTGATTTTATTAACCACTAAAGTCGCCAAAGCTTCGCCCTCAACGTCATCGGCGATAATCATCAGCTCTTTTTTGCCGGCTTGAACCAATTTTTCCAAAAGCGGCAGTAAATCGCTGATGGCGGAAATTTTCTTGTCAGTTACCAAAATATGCGGCTCTTCCAAAACCGCCTCCATTCTTTCGGCATTGGTAACCATATAAGGAGAAACATAGCCGCGGTCAAATTGAAGCCCCTCAACGATTTCTTTTGAAAGCCCGATGGATTGCGACTGTTCAACGGTTACCACGCCGTCTTTGCCGACAGTTTCAATAACTTCGGCGATTAAAGCGCCGATTTCCTCGTCGCGCGAAGAAATAGTCGCCACTTGGGCGGTTTCTTCCCTGGTTGAAATTTTTTTGGAAATTTTTCTCAATTCTTCCAAAACCGCTTCATAGGCCTTGGTCATTCCCTGCTTCATTCCGATTACGTCAATGCCGCTCGCGGCGTTTTTCAATCCTTCGCCGATAAGAATCTGCGCCAATAAAGTGGCGGTGGTGGTGCCGTCGCCGGCCGCATCGTTAGTTTTAGAAGCCACTTCTTTGATTAACTCGGCGCCGATGTTTTCAATTTTGTCTTCCAATTCTATTTCTTTGGCAATCGTCACGCCATCAAGAGTGACAATCGGAGCGCCATATCCTTTTTCCAAAATAACAGCCCGGCCGCGAGGGCCTAAAGTGATTTTCACCGCATCCGCCAGCTTATCTACTCCTTTTTTGAGCGCGGCCCGCGCTTTTTCGTTGAATAAAAGTTGTTTAGCCATAATAATTATTCCAAAATGGCGAGTATATCGTCTTCGTCTCCAACCAAATATTTTTTTCCGTCAATTTCAATTTCATCCGGTCCGTATTTTTTAAACAAAACGATATCGTTAATTTTAACCGACATCGCTAATCGTTCTCCTTTCTCGTTTAATTTTCCAAGCCCGACGGCAAGAACTTTGCCTTTAATCGGCTTTTCTTTTTCCGCGGTTTCCGGAAGAACAATTCCGGATTTGGTGGCTTTTTCTTCTTCAATCGGCTCAATAAAAAGATGATTGGAAAGAGGTTTAAGATTCATAATCTAAATAATTTTAGACATAAAATATCAATTGTCAAGACCTTCATCTTCTTCTTTCGGTTTTTCTATCGCCAGCGGTTCAATGCCGGCGGCCGCTCCGGTAATCCGCAAAACATCTTTGTCAATCTTGCCCAATTCTTTGGACGCTTTATTGTACATTCCCACGGTTGTTCCCAAATGCATTCCCATTTTTTTCATAAATTCATCAAAGTTGAGCAAATGCCTTCCCAATTCTTCCACCCGTTTTCTGATTTCTTTGGCTGATTCTTCAATTTGAAGCGCTTTCAATCCCTGCAAAACCGTTTGCAGATAAGCCAAAAAAGTTGTCGGCGAAACAATCATCACTTTTTTCTCGCCGGCGGCGTATTGAATCAAATCGCGAGTGCTGGATTTTACCGCGCCGATTTTATTAATGAGCAAATCGTAATAAACCGCCTCCGAAGGAATAAACATAAAAGCGAATTCCATCGTTCCCTCTGACGGCTTGATGTATTTGGAGGTCTCATCAATGCGGGTTTTCAAATCATCGCGAAACGCCGTTTCGTATTTTTGGCGTTCGCCGTCTTCTTTGGCTTCCAAAATCCGATTGTAATTTTCCAAAGAAAATTTTGAATCAATGGGAATGATTTTGTCTTTGACAAAAATTACCGCGTCAACTATATCGCCGTCTTTAAATTCATATTGCATTTGAAAAACGCCTGGCGGCAAAACGTTTTTCAAAACCGCTTCCAAATAATATTCGCCCAAAATCCCCCTTTGCTTCGGATTTTTCAAAATATCCTGCAAATTCTCCAATTGCTTGGCAATATCCACCACTTGTCTCTGGCCCTCGCCGACTTTAGTCAATTCGGTCGTGATTTCCCTGATGATTTTAGCGCTTTCGCCGAATTGACGCTGAAGAACTTTTGTTGATTCGCCCAACTTAAAATCCATTGTCCGAACAATTTCTTGAATTTGGTTTTGCAATAAAAGCAAAGATTGGTCATCGGTTTTCGGTTGATTAAAACGATTTTTCAAAAATAAAAATATACCGGTTAATCCGGCCAATAAAATTATTAAAATGATAACAAGAAAAATTATTTCCATTCCCAAATAAAAAAACTGATAATCGCCAGCGAACCGAGAATAACCGTCCAAATCAAAACTTTTAACGCTTTATTGATTTTTTCTTCGCTTGCTTGGCCGGAGAAAATCATCGTCAAAAAAGCGATTGCGCCGAAAATAACCGCCGACAAAACGCTTTTGCCGACCCAATGATGGGAAAAAACGTTTTTCAACCAACCCTTAAGAGGCAAATACAAATCCGCGCCAATCGTAACGGCGGTAATAAAAATAACAGCCGCAATCGTGCCGAACGCAACACTATAAATAATTTTTAATTTTGTATTGTCATTTTCCATATTCTCAATTCTCAATTCTCAATTCTCAATCCTTAATCATGATTATCTGCTGGCTGTCCCAGAAATTAAAATGCCGGCCAAACTGACGGCAATGCCGATAAAGACAATCAAAAAAGAAATAATCGCGGCCATATTTTTCAATCGCGGTTTCTCAATCAAACTTTCTTTATTCAGCCAAATAAT
>Ga0209542_10018416_pt1 | contig 11306 bp, 15 predicted proteins | sample RifCSPhighO2_01_FD_184028 | JGI IMG/M metagenome (GOLD analysis project Ga0209542, IMG submission 184028) | Soil microbial communities from Rifle, Colorado - Rifle CSP2_plank highO2_0.1 (SPAdes) (version 2) | ecosystem: Environmental > Terrestrial > Deep subsurface > Rock core/Sediment ...
TCTGTCTGTAATTCGGCAGAAAAAGGAGCAAAGTCGATACTTTGAGCAAGCTCTGAAGCTCTGGCGTGATAAAGGTACGGCTTTATTTCAGCTGGAGGAGGCAAATCGCCTTTTTGATCTTGCCAGGCTTCAATTTCTTTTAAGATATCAACTGAGGGCGGAGGCAGTGTTTGGTATGAGCGCAGTTCGGCAAACTTAAGCACTGATAGCGCTTGGTTGTAAATATCGGGATAGTTGACAGCTACTGCAGTATCAAGTTTTGCCGCTTCTGCCTGAGGAAAGGTGCCGGCGGCAGTAAGTTTATCAATTTCTTCGCGTACTTGGCTTCTTGAGGTGAGAGAATAGAGTTTGTCGCTTTGCTCGGGAGTGATGAGGCCGGCGTTTTTAAGTTCCTGAAGACTAACTGATAATTCTTCGGGAATTGCTGGTTGACCGCTTGTTTCCGCCGCTGAGTCCATGGCTTTTTCCGAGGCAGTTAAAAGCTGGTTCCAGGTTGTATTGGCGGCTGACGGAGAGGAAAGGGCAGAGCTTTGTGCTACGACGGCATGATCCGCAGAGAGTTTTTCTACATTCCCGGCCAGAGTGTCCGCTTGAGGATTGTTTTGTGCGGAGAGTGCGCGCAAATTGTCGGAAACTATATTCATGGCGTTTCTGTACTCTGCGGCAGCAGATTCTGCTGCCTGGTAGTTTCCCTGCTCAACTAAAGTTTTTGCTTCGGACAAACGCTCGGAGGCTAGCGCAAGGCGAAACTCTTCTTTTTTTATTGGGTCAAAAATAAAGGAAAGTTGTGCGTTTTCCGTCAGAGTTTCTAAAAAGTGAAAAGGACTGCCCGGAAGAATTCCAGTCGCTGGTGTTGGAGAGATATTTGCAGGGACCTCGATTTTTGGCAGCTCTTCCAAAGAAGAGAAAGTGATACCCAAAACTTTAGTTTGATTATAGTAAGGACCCCAATCATAGTAAGAACTGCGCTCTGCAGCAGATATTTGAGGCGGAGAAAGTAATACCAAAAAGGTAAGAAGAAAACAAAACAGGCTGGTTATGCTCTTTAGCACAACTTTTTTACAGCTGGCTTTCATTTTAATACTAACAATCTATTAACAACTTAAGTAAAGAGAGTGTGAAAAACTTTGTCAATAGCCTTTTAGCGGCAGGATTATCACTGAGCATAAGTTGTGTGTTATACTATAGACAATGGGAAATTTTAATAGAGGTGGAGGAGGGGGACGTTCTTTTGGCAGGCGGGATTTTAGAAGCGAAAATCGTCCTATGTTTAAAACCACTTGCAGTAATTGTGGAAATGAATGCGAAGTGCCTTTTAGGCCAACAAGCGGTAAACCGGTTTATTGCAGTAACTGTTTTGAAAGAATGGGCAACGCGAGGCCGGATTCTCCAAGGCAGGAAAGGCCTAGTTTCAGAGCCCCAAGTGTCTCCCAGAACAATGATCAGTTTGGAGCGTTGAACACTAAACTTGATAAAATATTGAAATTATTGGAAGAGAAAACTTCTGAAGCTATTGTTTCTACCCCAGGTGTAGTAGAAAAAGTTAAATCTCCAAAAAGTAAGAAAATATCCCCAGCAAAGGAAGAGTAATTACTTTTTCGAGCACAAAAAACCCCGCACGCAGCGAGGTTTTTTTGTAATGTACTTGCCTAAATTATTCGGCTAGTTTTACATTTTTTGCAGCTGGTCCTTTTTCACCATCTACAATATCAAACATAACGGCTGCTCCAACTTGAAGCTCGTCAAAAGTAACACCGACTAAGTCTGTTGAGTGAAAGAAAAGATCCTTTACTTCGCCTTCGCGAGAAATGAATCCATATCCTTTATCTGTCTTGGTTTTAATTGTTCCGTTCATATATATCTCCTTTCTGTTTTTATTGTACCATTTCAGGCGATAAATATCCAAATTGCGACAGAAGATGGTGATTGTCAACCCTTATTGGCTCCACTTAGCGGATGACGTTAGAACCTATTATTCTCTGTGTGAATTAATAAAATCTTGCCAAGATTGCATCTTTAGTTTTCCAAAACCACGAGACCTAAAGCGAACTTTATTGTGAGAATACACGAATTTTAATCTTTGATAACTGATATAGCTTAAAACAATGCCTGTGCTAGTTCCTAAATTTAAACTTTCAACAATGCCACCCATTGGAATTTGAATACATATATCAGCATCTTTTACTGCCTCATCAGATATTCCATTGGACTCGTTGCCAAACCACACCGCTAGGCGTTTTTGTGTAAATGTCCCTTCGTATAATTCTATATTTTTATTTCCTTTATTGTGAGACGAAGTTACTACCGATGTATAAAGATTTTTCTTAAGATGAGCCAAGCATTCATTCGTAGTATCAAAGTGTTTTACAAATACCCATTTATTTGCTCCTACGCTTATCTTTGATAGATGTTTATTGATTCGCGAAGACTTGAAATCTTCTAAGGTACTTGCGCCACCAACCACATACAATTTTGTAACTCCAAATGCAGAAATGTTTCTGATGGCTGAAGCAACGTTTACTAAGTTGTCAGGTTTTTCTAAGACACAAATGAAATACTTATTTTGTAGGTGCTTTATCTGTCTAACCCGTTCTCTTACTGACATATCTGAATTATATCAAAGGCTCAAACATCTCATTGGGGTATTATAAAATTGAGGCTAAAATATTTTGCTCGTTGGGGGGACGATTTTAGAACAGCGGATTGGGCAGATGAATATGAAATTAAAATTTAAACTGTACTTGCAAAGAAGCATCAAGGACACTTGCTAATCTCTTAAGAAACGATAAAGAGGGGGTGGTTTTGGCATTTTCAAAACGAGAGATAACAGATTGTGTAGTATGTAATGCTTTTGCTATATCACCTTGAGTTAGACCCTTTTTGACTCGCGCTTCAATAATTACACGAGCTAATTGATATTCTAGCTCAGTTTCTTTTAAAGCCTCTTTAAACCCTGGTTTTTGTAGTAATTCTTTTCTGTAATCTTCCCAGTCTAAATATTGTAATGTTTTGGTTTTCATATTACTTGTTTCCTATCTTTCAGATTATATCGCAAAATTGCGATAATTGCAAGTGTTAATTTATACCCCTGATCTTGTGTTCTGCAAGTCTGGCTAATGCAGTTTTTATTTCATTTTGTGGTGTTTTATCCCTTTTCTTTTTAAACCCGTGGAGTAGTAAAAAAGTTTTACCAGTTATTGCCACGTATAAAATTCGTATATTATCCGTACCTAAAATACGAAGCTCCCATAAGTCAGTTCCAGTAATCTTTTTTATATGCGTTGATCCTACTGTAGTACCAAAGTCTCTCAAAAAGTTTATTGTGTTATATACTTTTGTTTGTGCTTTGAGTTCTAAATTGTCAATGAACTCTTTTACCGGAGATTCACCCTGGGATGTTCTATATAAAAGTATTTTCCATGACTCTTCCATAGCCTAAATATATAATGGATAAATATTTTTGAGGTTTGGCTCCCCTGATAGACTCTATTAGAACCTATGCTACAATTCCAAAAGTCGGTCTGTCCGCTTAACTCTCTCTTCTAAAGTTCCGCTTAGCAACTCATACTGTATTCCTGCATCATCAAACATTTCAAGGAAGGCTCTGTGAAAGCCCAACCTTACTTCCTCACCTTCCTGTCTAACAGAATCTGTTTGGTAAGGCACATCTACAGGGTTGAGAAGCAGGAATCTGTGGTATGTTTGAACCCAAAGCCTTACCCTCTCTAAGAGTTGTCTTGAACCTGCGATATCGCCTTGAGATCGGACATAAGCAACTGCATCTAAAACTGAACGGTCACAGACTATTTTAGTCGCTTCTGAGTCGTGTGCTGATTGCTCATTTTTTAATGCTAAAGCCTGAACTTCCCCTTGGGCTTGTACTGCAAACCTGTCGGTTACATGAGGATTCCTTATAAAATACTCTCGAGCGGCTTCGTTAACGACAACTAATCCTGGAACTTTTCTGCCTATATAAGCCTCAATCAAGGTAGTTTTGCCGACACAGCTTGTTCCCACAAAGGCTATTTTGATTCGTTCTTTCACGAACCTATTATACCAAAGGTTCTCACTTCTAGTTTGGGGTACTCAAAAAATGAAGCTGAATTTATTTGCTCGAGCGATAGGACGATTTCAGAACTGCTCGGCAACTGGAATGCCTTTGTGAATGCAGATTGGACTCGCCAGCTCGAGATACCTGAAATTATATCACAGCAGGTTCAAGAGCTTCTTGCTGCTTAATCGAGATTTACCTTTTCTATTTGGGGAAAGACTTCTTTACCAAAGAAAACACTTGCTATCTCGAATACTCTTTGAGGTGCGTCGGTAACTAAGAACTTATTGTGTGATTCGGTTGAGTTAGACAAGAGGTCTTTTTCTCCAAGGATTTCCTTTAATTCTTCTGCTGTGGGTTGAGCCGAATCTACAAGAGCTATGTTCTTACCGATACTTTGTTGGATGGTGTCTCTTAATAGAGGAAAGTGGGTGCAGCCGAGTATTAAGGTGTCCACTCCCGTGCCAGTAAAAACGGAAAGATACCTATCTGCCATCACTCTTGCTACTTCGTCATCCCCTAAACCTTCTTCTGCGATTGGAACAAATAAAGTACACGCTTGAGAAATAACTTTAATATCGCCATTAATCTTGTTGATTTCATTGTCGTAAGCTTTGCTTCCAACTGTTCCTCTTGTGGCTATCACACCCACAACTTTTGATTGAGTAGTCTCAACAGCTACTTTTGCTGCAGGTTTGATAACACCCAGAACTGGTACGGGTGAAATTGCCTGAAGTTCTTCTAAACAGGTAGCCGAGATGGTATTACAAGCGACCACAAGTGCTTTAACATCAAGTTTGAGAAGGTAATCCATTAATTCTTTTGCAAAACGAGTTACAACTTCTTTACTTCTTGTTCCATAAGGAATTCTTGCCGTATCTCCAAGGTAAATAATGCTTTCGTTAGGAAGAGTTCTAGTTATTTCTCTTGCTACTGTGAGGCCTCCAATACCAGAGTCGAAGACTCCAATAGGCTGATTATTCACTTTCTCCTCCAACTGTCGAATATCTCTTTACAAACTCATAAGTAGCTTGATACATTTCTTGGCAAAGAGCTTTTTGTTCTGGAGTTTCGCCTCTTATTGAGCCGTGGTCTCCGCCTTTTAGAACAAAATCATCTTTCTCGTCTTGAATAAAACTTCTGTACTTTTCCTTTATTCCATCTGGGATGACATTATCAAACTCTCCGTAAATAAGAAGTAGAGGAACCCCTGCTTTTTGGAGAATGTTAAAAGCTGGGGACTCTATCCAGCTATTTTCTTTTCTTATGACATCTGTAAATGTTTGATCCATCTTTTTGTCTTCTGCTTCGGTTCCATATGCAGCTCCACCCTCCATCATTACCCCTTTTATTTCTGAGCGTTTCTCAAGAAGTCTTACTACTACGTGTCCTCCCATACTTGTTCCATGAACAAACACTTGGGTAGGGTCAACGTGGCTTGAAGCAAGAAAACATTCCAGAGCAGCTTCTGAATCTTTTACTCTGTTTTCTAAACTCGCATCTTCAAAGTTTCCTTCGCTGTCGTGTACGCCTCTACAATGGAAAGAAAGAGAGCTTATTCCTCTTTCAGCTAAGTATTCTTGCCAAGGTACAAGTAGTTGGTAAATCGTTTTTTCTTTACCAGAGCCATGAACAAATAAAACTCCTACTGGAGATTCAATATCAGTTGGGTAGACAAGCACTCCTTTAAGGGTATTTCCATCCGATTTGAACTCTACATTTTCTTTTACAGTGCTCATCTTTTCTTTGGGCTCGCGCTCTGGCATTTAGTACCTGTATTCTATCTCAAACTTACCCCACACTACTACTCACTATATTTTACTTCTCTTATAAAAATACTTATAATATTAAGAAATGTCATATTCATTATTCTTAACAAAGGAAAATAAAGAAGCAATTACTCCTGAAGAGCTTTCTTCAGCCACTGAGCAAATAAACCAAGAACTTCCAGAAGTAAGATTTGAGCCTAACGATACAAAAGAATCGTACATGGTTTATTTTAAGGAAAACGATGAGGATTTAGACAAAGTGGCGGTTGATTATGTCAGTGATTCAGACCACAAAAAGTTAATTGTTGAATCAAATAGTCGATTTGTTGGCTATATAGAGTTTGTCGCTTACCACTTAGCAGACAAGCTTGACTTAAAGGTTTTTGACCCTCAACCTCCATTTAACAAATTTGTTGAACTTAAAGATTTAAAACACACTTTAGAAGAAGCAAGAAAGTTTGAAAAAGAATACTTGGAGAAAGGGAAGAAAAGAATGACATTTAAATATGATTTAGAGAAGGCAAAAGAAACTGAATTTGGATACCACCCTGATAGAAAAGTTGGATTTGATATTAGTGATAAAGAAAAAGTCGTACAAGCAATAAAGCAGGCTGGTCAAGAGAAATTTAAAGAATGGAAGAACGAATATGAGTATAAAGAAGTTAAAAATGAAGACAATAAATTTGAATGCGAGTTTGTATTTGATAAAGACACAATCCACTTCCTTTGGGCTAAAACTCCTGAGAGTACATACATAGAAATAACCGGAACAAGTGTTCCAGGCGAGACAACATTAAATTACACAAAGTGGCTATTAGGGAAACTTCAAGAACTTCTCTCAAGTCAAAAATAGATAATCGGATTACCAAGTAACTTCTCAATTAGGAATACAAGAATGGCTGAAGGACAAAAACATTATCTCTAAGAACAGCACACCTCTGGGACACAGCGTAATCTGCACTATTCTCAATAACCCTTTCTATTACGGACTTATTCGTTGGCGCGGTCAGTCAAAGATTGGTAATCATCAACCTATTCTTTCTAAAGAGCTTTTTAATACCTGCCAGTATGTTTTGGCGAAACACAGGAATTTTTTGGTACGAAAAAGGACTCACGACTTCCTTTTAAGAGGGTTTGCTTATTGCCACTACTGTGGAGAGCGATATACAGCCGAATGGCACATAGATAAGCACAAGCTCAAGAAAAGAGGTGGAAAGATTGCTTACTATCATTGCCAAAAGAGAGAAAAGAGTGGTTGCCCTGCAAAATATATAGAAATGGATAGTTTAGAAGTGTTAGTGGAAAAGAGGTTTAAGGAAATGCAGTTTAGCCAGGAATTTACTGATACTGTAGTAAGAAAAACCCGCGAGATATTAGAAGAAGGCAGGGCTACTCTTGCGTCACGACGACAGGGCTTATTTAATAACAAAACGTCTCTGGAAACGAAACGTAATAAACTAGAAGACGCTTTACTTGACGGAACAATAGACAGAGATACTTTCAAAAGGAAACACTCAGAAATTCAAGCACAAATTATTAAGTGCGATACTCAAATTCAAGAAATAGAAGCAAAAAATAGAATAGACGTAGATTTGATAGAAGAAGTCCTAGCTTTTACTCGTAATATTTATAAAACATACAAACAAGCTCCAAAGTTTCTAAAAAGGCATTATCTTAGATTCTTCTTTGAAAAGGTAATGGTCAAAGATAAAGGAGTTTTAGAAGTTGTGCCTACACCAATATTTGCGATACTTCGCGCCAATCATCAGGTTATAATAACGAACTCTCTGCTCCCCTTAAAGGACATGTTCATTAACAGAGAGATTGAGTTTGATTATAGTTTAGAAAATCTGAAAATTCTATATTCTAAATGCTTTAACTACCTGACTTCTTGTCAATAAACATTTTTGCCTGTGCAGTGGCGTAAGCGTTGGCGTCTCTTTCGGTAGCAAACTCTTTTCTCCAAGTTAAGGGGGTTTCTTTTACACTATTGAGCATATCCTCGCCTAACATCAATTTCGGTATCCACTTTCTTGAAACTAACAGCTGATACGATAAGGGTTTAAGTGTAAGATTTTGGTATCTTATGTTTTGATTTCCCATACGAGCTTCTTGTCAATTATTCTCTTTCCCTAAATACAAAATTTTAAAGAATATTTTTCTTAAAGATCTTTGCAAGGAGGTCAGTATATTTTATGGATTTGTCCAGTGAGACCCAGATGTCATTGGGGATTAAAGTAAGTGTAATTAACAGAATAAAATAGAGTGGGACAAACACGATCATTATCAGTAACAAGGAACTTGTAAGTGTTGATAAAAACCATATAGTAGCGACGATAGCTAGAGTGAAAACAAGTTTCATTATGTTTTCTTTTCTCTCGCTGTCTTCTAATTTTTCTCTTTTTATCATGAGAACTACTTCGTCTTTCATTCAGCTCCACTTAATGGACTCAATAAGAACCCATTTTATGTTCTCGAATAATATCTATCATTAATGGATACAATCAATTCGTCCAATTTATCGATAAGTTTATTTACCTCTTCACCAAATTTAAGAACATTCGTATTTGTTGCTGTAAGATATTTATGCTTGCTTACAGTTCTATAAAAAGCGTCCATATATATAAATGCGCCCATAATATCGTCTAAGTCAAATCTAATGTTCATATTAGAGTATTTTTCGATGTATTCAGACAAGTGGGTTTGCTGCAGATTGATTACTTCGTCTAGTTTTTTCAGAGCTTCTCTGTGAAACTTACGCATAGAACGAAGTTCGCTAATAGCTTTCTTATCAGATGTTTCTATCCATTTTTCAAGAGAATCTTCTGTTGTTTTGTTTTTCTCACCAGTTAAGCGTTCGTAACGCTCCCTATCTTCCTCTATTAATCTTTTGACTAAATACAAATTTATGAGGTCGCTAAGTAATTCTGAGAATTTTCCAACTCTTTGTGAAAAGCCCTCATTTATGGCTAATTCCTTTTTGTATTTCTTCTCAAAATGACTTGCTTTTATTGTCCAATCTTCTTGTTTGGATTTACTCTTTAAATAAAAATACAGCACTACTACCCCAATAATTATTACAATTACTGTCCCACTTATGTACATAATTTTATTCTACACGAAACTCTTTTTTGCTTAGAGATGTTTATTTTTTAGAGGAGATAAAGAGAGAAATATATAACAGGGAGTGTGGCACTAGCGGACTATGTTGGAACCTGTTATAGAGGAAATTATCAGGAGTATTAAAAGTGGATGTTTGTTTAATCTTTTTGTATTAACCCTTCATTCCGAAGCTGCCCCTTATCCTAGTTGCATATTTTTCTGGAATTCCGTCCATAAGATATTCAGCAATAACTGGAGCTGCTTTACACCAGTAGCGGTCTGGAGCTTCAATAGCTTTATTGAAATCGACAGAGACATCGTTTGGTATAAGCCTACCGCCAGAGGCTCGTTTTAATAGCCACCCTCTTAAACCAGAAGGTTCTTTGGCTGTGTAAGGAGCTATCAATAACTTACTGTCGGTAGGAGAAAAATACAGATGGTAATTGCGTCCATATTTTTCTTCTCCGTATCTTGTCTGGTCATCTTTGTCAATTTCTAGTTCATCAACCAAGTTAGACTTATCAAATCGAAGCATAAAAGGGTCTGAATTTAATCTAACCATTTTAGCAACAGCCTCACTTAAGGCTTTTATCCTGGTTTCTAGGTGCTTGCCGTTTGTCTCTCGAACTTTCTCTTTTGCTTCAGCTCTTTCTTTGCGTAAAGCCATCACGGTATCCATTAGTTTGTCGTAGACTTCGGTATCTGTCTGTATTTTATCTCCGAGTTGCATTGATGCCATAACTACTAAATCACTCATTTCATCGAAAGTTAAATTGCCATACTGTTCGTTTTCTCCTACTTTTACTATTTGCACATGCGGTGGAGTCTCAGTGCGAATTGCATCAAGTCCTACAAATTCTTCATTTGGCATAACTGCTCCCACATCTGCGTAAGGAAAGAACTTGGGGTCTGGTCTGTCCGGGTGTAGCCCAATATCAATCAGCAAAACCTCGTTAGTTCGGGGTATGAAATAGCGAAGGTATTGGTCTCTCTGTTCACCGCCTATTGTAGGAAATAAACCAAGGTAAGGAGAATCGTATTGGTATTTTCCAGTAAATGAAGTTCGAATGTCCCTTTCTGGTAGTTTAATTATTTCGTCAATTTGCTCCAAGTTTTGAGGGTTGCCGAACACTTTATCGAAAACATCTCTCATTTTCTGGTCGACTTCGTGGTAAAGAGGACTGTCTTTGCCAGAGAATTCTAGTTCACCTTCCATTCGCCTTTGAGCTAATAAGTATGCGTGGTAAGAATTACCAACCTCAATTTCACGGGGGTTTAGTGTGTCAATATCAACTTGACCTGGTTCTGCCATCAATACATATTACCAGGTTTGTTAGAAGAATTCAATGAGAAGTGGAACAACCAACAAGTGCTTCAAACATTCGCCTCCTAGATTCTATTTAGAACCTATTATACAAGCATTAACTACCAGATGTCTTGATACCTATTGCGGCTCTTGGATCAAGAATTCGGAGTAGAAACTTCTCAAATATTTTCAGAACCACCTTTTGTCTAAGATAAAATTCTGGGTCGGGATATTTTTCAAGCCAGTCAAGTTTTTTGTCTAATATTTCTTGTCGAAGCGTATCGTCTGAATTCAAGTCGTGTACTTTATACATAAAGCCTTCCTCGCTGAGTTTAAGCTCTTTTTCTTGCGGGGTTGAAGGCGGGTATAACTCAAGTTTTGCAAACTTTTTGACATCTATGATATAAAAATCAGCTTGGTTTCTAGGTCGTCTCTCAACTTCGATTACGGGAAGAATTGTACGATTTATTTCGTAAATACCCACGAATCCGGGAACATTCTCATAACCAGTCTTTGCATCTACTTGGTATTTTGGTTTAAAGATACCCACGCTTGATGTGGCATACCAATCTGGATATGTAGTTGTAAGTATCGCAGTTGGCTTATAACCGGCTTCAGTGAGTTGTGCGATACCCGTCCGTATCGCCTCAGAAATTTCTGAGAAAGCCGTAGGGATAACTTTGACACTCTCAGCAATCTTCCGAAGTATTCTATTGTCTTCAGCTTGAGCAAGCTGTTCTCCATAATGTTTACCCCAATCTTGAAAGTTGACGTGCCACTCGGCAATAAATACACCCTTCTCATCTATTTGATTGAAACCCCACGCAGAAACATCTGTATTTATGCGCTTTCGATACTGTTTGAATGCCTCAGCATTTCTAAAGATGCTTCTAAAAGACGCTCCTGACTTGAAACCTTCTGTAACTTAGAAGTCGTTCTTACTCCAGGACACGCCCATGAGCATGCTGTGTTGGTGGCAAACACAGACAAGGGTAAGGTCGTAGTAGCGGCAGATATTTTCTGGTGGAATGATCAGGAGAAACAGCAGATTGACGATGCCGAAGCTCTTATCAATAAG
>Ga0209542_10018417_pt1 | contig 11306 bp, 10 predicted proteins | sample RifCSPhighO2_01_FD_184028 | JGI IMG/M metagenome (GOLD analysis project Ga0209542, IMG submission 184028) | Soil microbial communities from Rifle, Colorado - Rifle CSP2_plank highO2_0.1 (SPAdes) (version 2) | ecosystem: Environmental > Terrestrial > Deep subsurface > Rock core/Sediment ...
TCAGCTCGTCAAACGCCAGAGCATTGCCAGCAAACAGTGCATAATCAAAAGGGTACGGAGATTTAAGTTTATTTTTATTTGGTTTGAAATATTGAATGAATCTTGGTGTGCCTAAAACAAAAACATTATTTTGGTTCATGCCATGAATTCTTATTGCGTGCTCCTTTGTCTGCTTTCCCCAAACAGCCATATAATCCGGTTTTCTGGTTAAAATTGTTTTACTGCAAAGATTATCCCAGTTATCAACAAGCATCAGTGTTGGAATTTTTTCTTCTTTAGCAATCTTAATGATTTCAAAGTTTTCCCCCTCATAACCACTGGACGGCAAAAGAATAATATCCGGCTTTAGTCTTTTAATGATAATTCTCAATTTTTGGTCATTAGTGCGCCATAGAATAATTGCCTTGGTAAGGTTATAAATTACCGGTAGTGCTGCAAAGGTATAAATTCGCTGCATTTGCCTGTTCAATCTGGCAAATCGGAATTCGAAGGTTTTACTTTTGTTTGTAAACTTTTTGGTATTAATATTAAACAAGTGCCAATGTAATTTAGATTTTTCTTTTGAATACTCATAACGAATTGTCTTATTTTCCCCAAGCTTTTTGATTTGCAGATCAAAAATTTTATTGCTTACGAGAAAAGCACAGTTTTTTGAAATCTTAGAAAGCGCTTGTGAGTCGATATAATTACGGAAATATTCCTGAAAGTTGAGCACGAACAAAATCTTCTTGGATTTTCGAACCATGTAGGAGGAATTATAAACTTCCGAGGGCCAAAAGTCCTCGGTATCGTTTTTAAGTTTACATGAGCTCGCAGAAAAACCAAACATTTTATGCTTTTATCTCTCATAAGTATGTATTCGCTCAGTCCTCAGTGTCCTGCGAGCGAATATAAACTAGCCTTAATTAGCTTTGCCAGCGACAGGTAGTCAAGTTCGTGATATTTAAGCACTTCTTGATTTTGACCGCATTGGGGAATTGAGGCTAGACCTAAAGAAACTACTCTAATACCAAGGTTGTCTTTTGCGATCATAGAGGCAATCAAAGTTCCTTGTCCTAAATTAAGATAGTGATCATCAATTGTAATAATCGTCTTGTGTTTTCTCAATGTTGCTAGCCATTTTCCGTTGACTCGATTTAGCCAAGGAAGGTTGATTACAGAGCAGGAAATCCCTTTGGCTGAAAGTTCTCGAGTAGCTTTTACCGCTTCAGTCAGCATCACCGGTCCATAGGCAACAATTGCTGCATTATGACCTTCGACAATTTCTACCCCCCAGCCAACTCTTAATTTATAAGTTTTCGGCAACTTAAATGGTGTTTCAACCGCAATACTTACCAAACGTATGTAGGTACTTTCCCGATTCTCATTGATCGCCCATCTTAGGGCCATTCTGGTTTCTTGCTCACAAGAGGGCTCAATCATTGTCAAACTGGGGATAGACCCAAGAGTTGAAACATCGCGGACTGATTGGTGAGAGTGCCCAGGTCCTCCGGGCAAAAGTCCCGCCAAGGACCCCGCATAAATTATTTTAGTCTTTTCACTTGCATTGTTATAAATCTGCTCATTGGGACGGGTTGATAAAAAACAGGCAAAGGAATGAACAATTGGCAGTTTCCCAGATAAAGCCAGACCGCCGGCAACCGAGACCATATGTTGTTCAGCAATGCCGCATTCTACAAATCTGTCGGGAAAAGTGTTCTTATAAGGGATTAAACCTGTATCAAGCACTAGGTCGGCATCCAAGGCTATAATATCTTTTCTTTTCCTGGCCAGTTTAACCAACTCAGCCCCATAAGCTGTAACTAACTTTTGAAGATTTTGTGGTAATGTTCGCGTCTCAATTTCAAACTCCTCAAACTTTAGAGGCTTTAATTTTAATTTAGATAATTGTCCATTGACACGAGCCCTAAGTTCGCCCAAGGCTTTTTGATAATTATCAATATTGGGTGCCCCACTGTGAAACTTGTAATACCCATCACTCGCAAGCTCCTCCATAAAAGAGACGCCTCGGCCCTTAACCGTATCGGCAATTAAAATTTTGGGCTTTGATTTTATTTTTTTAAATTGTGCAAAAGCTTTTGATAAAGCTTTAAAATCATGTCCGTTACACCGTGCAACTTCCCAGCCAAAAGAACGAAGTTTAGCGGCAAGATTCCCAAGATCGCTAACTGTACGAATCCAGGTATCTGACTGAATCTTGTTGTGGTCAACTATAACTGTAATTTCGCCGAATTTGCCATTTACAGCTGGTTGCAGTGACTCCCAGAAGGCACCTTCCTGAAGTTCACCGTCGCCACACAGAACAAATATCTGTCCTTTTTTACGATCAAGTCGGCGGGCAACGGCCATTCCTATCGCTTTGGAAACACCCATCCCTAAAGGTCCGGTATTTGTCATTATGTAGGGAGTAATGATATCCGGATGTCCCGGTAATCCCCTCAGTCTTCGCAGTTTGTGGATGTAATCAAAATCCAGTCTTCCTGTTCCAGTTAACAAGCTGTAAAGCGCCGGCACGTCATGACCTTTTGAAGAAAAATAAATGTCCGAATTTTTTTTATCAGCTTCATTGGGATTTCTCATTTCTTGCATCCAGAGCCAGGTAACAATGTCAATCGAGCTAAAGCTTGAACCAGTATGCCCCGATCCGGCTTTTGTAATCATGTAAAGGGTATTAATGCGAAAAATATCCGCCAAAACTGCTGCTTTCTTAAAAGAATCTTTTATACTTTTTTTAATTCTTTGTATTTCTTCTAACGAAACAAAATTAAGATAATTCATTCGTTAACTCTACTTTAATGATTTAAATCATTAAAGTTTTAATTTCATTGATTTTGATTCCAGCTTTCTTTTCAAAAGTAGTTCGGCAAGCAGAAAATCAATCTCAGTATCTATGTCTATCGACGCATTTTTTTCAAGCATCACATATCTGATTCTTTTACCAGTTAAAAGCTGATCTTTCATCAGGGTGTTATATCTTACTGCAATCACATCAACGTGAGCATAGACCGGTGGTAAAAGCTGTCTGGCTACATTTGATGGTTCATCAAGTCCAGTTAGTTTTTTGGGAATAAAAGGTTTTAACTCATCGCCTTCAATTCGCCAAAGTTTATAAGGATGTTTTGGTGCAGGAGCGATGGTTCGAACTGATGTTGCCATTGGGTCATAAATTAAAAGTTTAATACAGGCATCTATAGACTCTGCTCTGCAAAGTGGGTTAGTGGGAATCAGCCTCACAATAATATCTGCCTTCCATCCCTCGTTTTTCTTCAGCCAGGCAACAGCATGCGTTAGATAAGAAATATCATCAGCATTATCTGTTGCGTATCTTTCCGGCCTGATAAACGGAACTTCGATTTCTAGTTTTTTACCAATTTTTGCATATTTTTCTGAATCAGTTGAAAGAATTAGCCGAGTTAAATGTTTAGATTTTTTTGCAGCTTCAATAATCCAAGCCATTAAAGGTTTGCCTAAAAGCGGCCGAATATTTTTATCGGGAATACTTTTTGAACCAGATCTTGCCCCCACAACTCCTAGAATGTTTAAGGAATTAGTCATCGGTCTTAAATTTGGTCAGGGAAGTGTTTTGTATAAATAGTTTTCCATTCCGAGTAAACATCCAAAGCTTCAGTGCCAGGTTCTCGCCAGCCGGTGCCGGAATTTTTAAGACCCCCAAAGGGCATATGGGGTTCGCTGCCATAGGTTGGGCCATTGATGGAAACAACTCCTGCCTGAATTCGGTTTTTAAAAACTTCAGCCCTGTGAATGCTTTTGGTATGGATTGCCGCCGTCAATCCAAAGGAGATATTGTTGGCAAGATTAATAGCCCCATCAAGATCTTTTACTTTATAAAGACAAGTGATCGGCCCGAATATTTCTTTTTGAGAAATTTCGGCATCTGGCGAAACGTCCTCAAGAATTGTTGGTACCATATAAAAGCCCTTCTTGTGCTGTCGATCAGTCAATCTGTTTCCTCCGGAGAGGATTTTTGTCCCTTCCTTCTTCGCTATTCCAACTGCCCCAAGCATTTGTTTTAATTGTTCTAGATTAATGACCGGGCCAAGATCATCATTATCTTCTGTTCCAATCTTAAGTCCCTTGGTTTTTGCAAGCATTAATTTGCGAAACTCATCATAAACTTTTGCAAAAACAATAATTCTCGAAGCCGAAGCACAGCGTTGTCCTGCGTTTGAAAATGCTGACAAAACTGATGCCTCTGCGGCTTTTTCCAAATCAGCATCATCACAAACAACTAGCGGATTTTTACCTCCCAGCTCAAGACAAATACGAGCCAAACGCTCTCCTGCCGTTTTTTGGATATATTTGCCAACAGGCACCGATCCGGTAAAGGAGATAAGAGCGACTCGTCCGTCCTCAACCAATACGGCACCAACTTCCTCTCCAAATCCCTGAACAACATTGAAAACTCCCGCTGGCAGACCAACTTCAGCCAAAATTTTGGCAAACCAAAGAGCAGTGTATGGCGCATCCTCAGACGGCTTCATAACAGCGCAGTTTCCACAGAGTAGGGCAGGGAAGGCTTTCCATCCAACATTTGCAATAGGGGTATTAGCAGGAATAATCAGACCACAGATGCCAACTGGTTGTCTAATTGTCATGGCATATCGATTTGAAACTGCAGAAGTTGTGGTTTTCCCATAATATCTACGTCCTTCGCCGGCCATAAAAAAGCCAAGCTCTATTGCACCGGCAACTTCTCCAGTCGCATCTTTACGGGATTTCCCTGTTTCCAAATGTACGACCTCCGCTATCTCCCTAATTCTTTTTTGCATCAAAATTGTTGCATCTCGCAATAAAACTGATCTATCAACCACCGATGTCTGACTCCAGCTTTCATAAGTCCTGATCGCTGATTTAATCGCCAACGAAGCATCTTTTTTGCCACTTCGCGCCACCTGCTCCAAAATTTTTCCATTGGCCGGATTGACTTTCGGGAAAAATTTTCCAGAAACTGAAGGAACCTCTTTATTATTAATAAAGTTTAAAACCTTTTTTGGATAAACCATTCTGGTCTATTGTTAGTTGTCAAATGTCAGTTGTTACTTTCAGAGCGCCGTAAATCCTCCGTCAACAACAATATTTGCTCCAGTTACGTAAGAAGACGCATCCGATGCTAAAAATATCAGCGGTCCAATCAGATCTTCTTTCTCAGCCATTCTCCCAAGGGGAACTCGAGCAGTATATTTTCTGACAAACCTTTTATCCTGGTCATTGAAAACTCCACCAGGAGATATACTGTTTACTCTCACGTTGTATTTTCCCCATAAAACTGATATGTACCTTGTTAATTGAATAAGAGCTGCTTTTGATGGGCCATACATGGGAGGTTTTATGAAAGGCGGTCTGGTTTTAATGTGATCATAAAAATGCGGATCGGGAGAAACTAAAGCATAGTGTGATGCAATGTTTATGATCGAGCCCTTTTTTAATTTAGTCATCTCGCCTCCAAAAACCTGAATCATCAAAAATGATCCCAGAACATTAACATCAAAAATTTTTCTTCCTACCTCAAAGGGAATCTGCTCAAAATAATATCCCTTTTTTGTTGGTGCTGGCGGTTGGTCAACACCTGCATTGTTGACTAAAATGGTAGGGGTCCCAAAATCTTTTCTAATATTTGCTAAAGCTGTCTCAACATCGCTTCTTTTTAATATATCGGCATCATAAACCTTAAAAACACTTGGCTTATTTTCTTTTTGAATTTCCTGAAAGTCTTGACTTTGTCTTGATCCTTTTAAATCAATTCCGGCGACTTTTGCTCCTGCTTCCAGGAGTGCTCTTACCCAAATAGGACCAAGCAGTCCCTTTACGCCAGTGACAACCGCAATCTTATCTGTTAAGCCAAAAAAATTTTGGTTACTTGTCATTTTCTTTGCACTGGACTATCCAATCGCAAACCTCCCTGACTGCACCTAACCCGCCTTTTTTTTGGGTTTGGTATTTTGCAATCGTCCTCACTTCTTCAGAAGCATCAGCAACTACTACAGGTATCCCAACAATTTCCAAGCAGGAACTATCATTAATATCGTTCCCCACATAAAGAGTTACTTCTAAACTAACACCCAACATCGACGCTAGCTCTTTCAGCGTTTTTGCCTTATCTTCTAAGCCTTGCTGATATTCCACACCCATTTTCTTGCAGCGAATTCCCACTACCGGACTTACTTCTGTGGACAAGACATAAGTTTTTACTCCAGTAGACCTGAGACGTTTAAGACCGAGTCCATCACCCCGATAACACTTTATATGTTCATGGTCTCCATCTTTGGAAACATAGACGGTGTTGTCCGTAAAAACTCCGTCAAAATCAAAAACAGCAAGTTCGACATTCGCAGCATCCTGATCTGGAATGTTTAATGCTAGAAGCCCTTCAGACATATTCAAGAAAGATTGGTTGATCTTTTCTTAGTTTCACTTTAAGTTTTTTGCCAATAATTTTGTGGCTTTCATAAGGATGAAGGCTTTCGAAAGGTGATTTAAAGGCTAAATCAGAGGCTCGTAATCTGTGTCCTACTGGTAGATTTCTTGCAGCCACTATGGACTTGCCCATTTTATAAAGTGCACTTTTTTCCTCATCATAAAATTTTTTAATGCCATCCCCCAAAGCTACCATAGTCCGTCTGAGGTCTCGAACCATCTTGCGCATACCAACCGGCTCAAGTGAAAAAGCGTGATCCGAACCTTTCATTGCGCGATTTAAAGTAAAGTGCTTTTCAATAATTCTTGCGCCCAGCAAATAAGCTGCTACATCCAGAGCGATGCCGTTATAATGGTCTGAAAGTCCGACAACCACGTTCGGGAATTTATTTCTGTAAGTCTCAATAACTCGCAAATCCATTTGAGTTGGATCGACCGGATAAACTGCTGTACACTGCAAAATTGCCAAATTTTTATTAATTGGCAAAATTGTATCGTGTGCTCTTTTTACATCAGCAAAAGAAGCTGCTCCTGTGGAAACTATCATTGGTTTCTTGGTCTTGGCAACGTAGGTAAGCAGAGAAGTATTAGTAATATCCGATGAGGCTATTTTATAACAAGGAACATCAATTTCCTCTAAAAAATCAACACTTTTAAAATCAAACGGTGAGGCAAAAAAAATAAGACCAAGCTTGTGGGCATATTTTTTAAGTGCCATATACTCTCGCTTATTAAATTCTAAAGCTTGACGATGAAGTCCGTAAGTTGGTCCAAATGCATGCTCACTATTATAAGGAGAATCAAAGTATTTTCTGGTATATAGTTGCCTATTGTGTCTCTTTTGGAGCTTAACCGCATCTACTCCACATTCTTTGGCAGAGCGAAAAAGAGCTTTGGCGGTATCCAAATCTCCTTGGTGGTTGTGGCCTATTTCAGCAATAACAAAACAGTCAGATTTATCAGAAATAATACGATTCTCAATTTTAAGCTGTCTACTAATATTCATGAGGGATAAGATTAGATTAGAGTAAAATGCAAAAAAAAGCAATATATCAATTTTTTACCGGTATTTAGCTTTTAAGAAAAGCGGAATTTACAAAAAATCAACGTTTTTATTAAATATATGCTCTAAAGGATACGGTTGGCTTTTAACCAACTGCCTTATGGATCAAGACATCAATTTTTTTCCTGAACTGATTGTATTTTGGAAACAGTTCATAGACTAAAAGATTTCTATGTTTCCAAATTAGTAACAACCAAATTGGAATAATCCAAAATTTTCTGTAAACGGGGATCGTATCTGAAGTTATTAAATATTTTAGTAAAGTCATTATGTATTTGGCATTAGCCCTCGGATTAGCCCATTCGTTACCTATGCTATTAGTATGCCTTTCTGTTACCGGTCTTTTGTAAACTCTTCTGAAATAAAGAAAATCACTTAAAGAATAAAAACGCGCGGTTAATGCCGTTTGGCACATAAATACTCTATCGGCAGCCATGCATTTTGGGAATGGTCTTTTTGTCATTTTTTTTAAGAGGTTACTACGAAAAAGTCCATATATAAATATGTGGATTGGATCTCCTCTTATCATTTTGGTAAACAATTTAAAATGGCTTAATTTGGTTAAGCTGTTTTTACTTGAAAATTTAATCTTATCCCGAATTTCCCCATTTTCATAAATCCTAACGCAAGAACTCATTGCTACTCCATATTTTAAGTGCTGATCAAGAGATTTTTTTAACCTACTAATAAAATTAGGATCCCACCAATCGTCATCCGCCGCCCACATAAAATACTTACCCTTAGCCTTCTTTAAGACAAACATAAAATATGGATCCGGTCCAATATTTCTTTTTTGCCTTATATAAATAATTCTTTTATCTCTTTTCGCAAATCGTTTACATATCTTTTCTGTATGGTCTAGAGAAGCATTGTCGGAAATAATCAGCTCGAAATCCTTAAAAGATTGTGAAAGAAGTGATTCTACTGATTTCTTGATTGATTTCTCCCCGTTCCTTGTAGGAAGACCGATACTAACCTCTAATTTATTCATCTAACCTTTTTTAAATAACCGCTGGGAGCTGCAGAAATTAGTAATTTAATTCCTATTTCTTTATCAACAATAAAATCTTTGTTATTTTTAAGAAAAATTTTGACTGCAGTAGCAGGGTTATTAGTTTTATTCCATGGCCTATCGGATGAAAAACTATTGGGCATGTCTTTAATGATGGTGTCAAAAACAATAAGATAGCTGCCTTTGGTAACAAGTTTTGAATAGAGGTTTAATTCATTTAATACATGTTGTTCAGTATGCAAAGAGTCTAAACATACCATTATTTTTTTATAATTTTTACTCATCTTTGTAACACTTTTTATAACATCATTATCTATAGACGATCCTTCGATCATTTTTATTCGCTTAAACATTTTATGTTTTTCAATCTCTTTTCTGTTATGTTTTCTGATATCAATATCGATTCCTATAACTTGACCTCTACCAATAAGTTCTAATAATGAAGCGTAAAAGATTAAAGAGCCTCCGTGAGCAATTCCGGTTTCAATAATTAAATCAGGTTTAATGTCCCATATTATTTCTTGAAGAGCCACTATATCTTGGGGAATTTGGAAAATTGTACGGCCCAACCAAGTAAAATTATATTGGTATTTATGTATACTAAATTTCCGGTAGAATTCTAGTGCCAATGATTGAAGAGTTTTGTCTTTTGATAATTTTCTTATATTATTCTTCTTTTCATCTTGAAATTGTTTAATTTGATTCATTTTTTGTTAAATTTAAAAAATGGTAACTAAAAATTAGGTTTGTTGGACAATAATATTTTCACAAAAATTTTTTTGCCATTATGTAAAAAATATGCGTATGTTCTATCAGAAAAACTTCGAGATCTGATCTGATCAATTAATTTTCTTGCAGAATATTTTTTGTTTAAATCAATAAAATCCAGCAATTCTACATTTTTTGCATAGTGATGGGTAGCTAAATTTATGTCCTGAGGTTTGGGTTTGATCTTCCCTTGTTTGAGTTTTGGCCAAACACTTCGAAATAGTTTGACGATTTCTTTAATCGATTTTTCGTAAAGAGTTCCTGCAGTATCAGTAGGGTAGACTGTTATTGTCTTTTGAGCAATGATGTCACCAGAATCAATATGCTCATCTATATAGTGGATGCTTACACCGTACGGCGTTCCCTCGTAAATAGCCCACACATGTGGATGTTTGCCCCTATTGAAAGGTAGGTAACTATTATGAAGATTGATACAGCCAAAAGGAAAAATGTCAATAAGCTCTTTTTTCAGAATATAACCAAACCAAGCAGTGATTAACAAATCTGGATTTAAATTCTTAATTCTTTTAATGATTCTAACGTCGTTTAGCTGATCTGAGTAAATGATTTCTTTAGTTTGAGTACATCTTCTAATTTCTTTCGAGAGCTTCGCCGTATTTTTAGAATGTAAAACCAAGGCGGAAATATTTTCTTTTTGATCTGAAAGGTATTTAGCAATTGCTAAACCTACTTTATCGTTAGCCATTAAAATTATACTTAGCTTTTTGGAGGAGGATTTCATTAATTGTTTTTTATCTTATTTAATGTTTAAAAATTTAAGTAAAAAATCGCAGACGGTATTTATTTGATTTTTTGTTGTATTAAGACCGCTTGGGAGATTAATCGCCCTAGAAGAAATATCAAAGGAAACAGGTGTCTGAACGTTCTCTTGTATAGGTGGCAGTACTGACAATGGATAAAAGAATGGACGAACCTGGATATTCTGTCGTTTAAACTTTTTGATCATTCCCTCTTTGGAGATTTTGTATTTTTTGTCCCACACGATTGTGACCATCCAATAAGAATTTATAGTGTATGGGGCTTCATAGTTTAATTGAATACTTGGAATATTTTTCAATCTCTCCCTGTACCAAGAAAATATGGTGCGTTTTTTCGCAATAAGTTTTTCAATCCTTTCGAGTTGAGCTAATCCGCATGCTGCCTGAAAATTAGACATTTTATACTTGTAACCAATTCCTAAATTCCAAAAAATCTTTTTTGGGTCTTTGCAGTGATCGTTATAAAATTTTGCTTTCTCTATAGTATCTTGATTATCCGTGATTAACATTCCTCCTTCTCCTGTAACCAAAGTTTTTGAACCATGGAAACTAAAACAGGAAATGTCTCCAAAGTAGCCCGCCTTTCTTCCGAAATATTCAGCCCCTACTGCCTCTGCTGCATCTTCTACGATAGGTAAATTATGTTTTTCCGCAATTTTCCTTATAGATTTCATATCCGCAATACCTCCATATAAATCAACTACAAGTATTGCTTTTGTTTTATCGGTGATATGTTTTTCAATATCTTTTGAATCAATACACCAAGTATTAGGTTCTATGTCTACGAACACCGGTTGAGCCCCTATATAATATATAGGTTCTATGCTTGCAATCCAGCTGATGTTAGGAACAATAACTTCATCGTCTTTTTTCAGTCCCAGAGCTAGAAAAGCAAGGTGAAGTGCACTTGTGCCTGAGGAGGTTGCTAATCCATACCGTCTTCCTATATATTTAGCAAATTTTTTTTCGAAAAGATTTATATATTTAGAATGGTTCTGATTCCATCCATCACGTGCTGCCTTAGATATAAACCTAACCTCTTTTGATGTGATTGATGGTCCCGTAACTGGTATGTAATTTTTCAACACAGTTGTCTGCCGATTTTAAAAGGTGGCCAACTTTTGTCTTTTTCTGAAAGCCTAGGATTATCGATAGGCCATGATACCTTAAAAGAAGGATCGTTCCACTTAATGCCACCTGAATTAATGGGTGAGTAAAATTGTGACATAAAATATTGGACTAAACAATT
>Ga0209542_10018420_pt1 | contig 11305 bp, 15 predicted proteins | sample RifCSPhighO2_01_FD_184028 | JGI IMG/M metagenome (GOLD analysis project Ga0209542, IMG submission 184028) | Soil microbial communities from Rifle, Colorado - Rifle CSP2_plank highO2_0.1 (SPAdes) (version 2) | ecosystem: Environmental > Terrestrial > Deep subsurface > Rock core/Sediment ...
ATATTGTAATATCTGCGCATGTTCCAAAATAGGAAACTAATAAACAAAGTTATGTACGGCCTGGCCATTGTGATTATTTTAACTATGGTGCTTTTAACGCTGGGCCCGAGCATACTACAGTAGCATTTAGTTGGTAGTGAGTAGTGGGTAACTAAACGTTACCAACTACAAGCTACTCACTGATTTTATGTTTAAATTCAACCTCCAACCCGGGGAAAAATTATTAAAAATAGAACGGCAGGCGGAAATTGTCCTCGCAAAGCCGGTCTTAATAGTTTTTATTTTGATTTATGTGCCATGGGCGTTTTTAATAAAATACGAACTCCACATCCGCTTTAGCCGAGCATTGATAATTTGGACTTTCTTGGTAATCTTTTACGCCATCTATAAATATATCTTATGGCTGGCTAATGTTTATTTGATAACCGACAAAAGGCTCATAGCCGTAATTTATAAAAGCCTGGTCAATAAAATTGTTTTGGAAACGCCGATTGACCGCATCCATAACATTAGCGCGCACACCCATGGCTTGGCGCATTCGCTTTTAAAAATCGGCGACGTGACTGTACAGGTGGCCTCCCTGACCCAACCCATGATTTTAAAGAATCTTAAAAAGCCGGAAGAGGTAAAAGATTTCCTTTGGAAAACCCACAGGCCGCAGAGGCAGGTTTTGCAAACTAGCAGGATAGTTTAGCTTATGACCCAGTATATCAACCTCCCATACACTGGGCTTATGATCTTAATACGAGGCTTTACCAATAGATAAAATATGATAAATTATAAAATTATTTATTTTATTTAAGCCCAGTGTCTCAAACGGCTAAACGATCAAAATTATGCTTATCCATAAAAAGTCAAAAATTAACAGTCATACGTCCCTGACTCTAAAACAGCCGTTTGGGATGGGAGGTTGTATTACTGGGTGAAATTCAACTGGACATCAAAATCAATCATAATAGCGCTAGTAGCCCTTACGGCATTTTTGGGCCAGCAAAAATTCCGGCAATACCGCCTGCAAAAGGCGATTGAGTCCGAAAAATTGAGCCTGCAAAACCAGCTCAGCGAACTGGAGGGCAAAAACCAGGAATTTAACCGGACATTGAGCTACCTTAACTCCGACACCTACAAGGAACTTGTCGCCCGCCAGCAGTTGGATATGCAAAAGCAGGGCGAGTTTGTTTACAGCTTTGCCGAGGCCCCGTCAACCAGCCCGGGTAGCTTAAACGGCAAAGACGAGCCAAGCAATTTCCAAAAATGGGCGAATTATTTTTTAAACAAAGATGCCGAATAAGCCCCCTAAAATATCAGCTAAAAAACGCATTGTAATTGCTTCTATAATTTTTGCTGCAATTGCCGCAGTTTTGGTTTGGCTGGCCATTTTTGGGAATTCCGGCCTTAAATCAGCCGTACTTAAAACCCTGCCCCTGCCTGTGGCGCTCGTCGAAAACCAGCCGATTTATTCAACCCAAATTTACGAACGCCTGGAAACGGCCAAAGCCGCCTACGCCAAAACCGGATACGACGAAAACCGGGCAAAAAATGAAATTTTTTCCCGCCTGGTTTACGAAGCCAAGCTTAAAATCCTGGCCGAAAGGCAAAAGGCCAAATTAAGCGCCTGGCAAAATTTTGTAGAAATAACGGGCGGCGAATCTCAAAACAACCGCCTGCTAAAAGCCGTAGCAAAGTCAAAAGCTGAAGAAGACGCCGTAAAATTCTGGTTCTACGGCCAGAAACAATTAAACCCCGATGCTTACCGGACTGCTGAATTTATTGTCGAATCCTTAAAGCAAGGCAAAGATTTCGGAGAGCTTGCCAAAGCATACAGCCAAGACCAAGCCTCTATTGGTTTGGAAGGGGATGTCGGCCCGGTGGAAGCGGCAAACCTTTTATTTGAACTTAAAGGGCCCCTCTTGGGCGCAAGCGTTGGAGAGAACTTGATTTTACCCAGCCGCCTGGGCATCCACGTTGTCCAGGTGTATTTAAAAAAAATTTCTGGCCAAGGCGATGACGTGTTATACTTGAGACAAATATATTTGCGCGGGACAGATTTTGACAGTTGGGTAAAAAGTGAAACAAAGGACTATAAAATAGTAAACCTGATAAAAATATAAATTATATAGCGGTTAGGTAATAGTAGGTAGTAAGTAGCCAAATGCTAAAAGCTACAGCCTACAAGCTAACTGCTAACTTTATGAACCAAGACATAATCAATTACATCAAAGAAGCGCGGGCGCATGGCTTGCAGGATTTGGAAATCAAACAAAACCTGCTTACAGCCGGGTGGGAAGCCAGGGATGTGGAAGATAATTTCACCCACACCAAGGCTTTGGAAAACCAGCTTCCCTCCAACCGGGACGAAGATATCACGGCGTCCGGCGCGAAGCCGCCCGCGGAACAACCGCTGTCTCAACCGGAATTAAAAGAGAGCACTCCAAATACAAGCGTCCCGATCCAAACTTACGCACAAGCAGGCGCGGCCGGGCAGGCTACAGGCAAAAGCCGGAAGATAATTTGGATAGCGGTAGGGATCCTGCTTTTTCTGGCAGCGGGAAGCGCGGCTGGTTATTACTATTGGACGCATAGCCCGGGCAAAATTTGGCAGGCCTTCCGGCTCCTTAACCAGAAAACCGCGGTTTCCGGAAGCTTCAAGTTTGCATATGCGGACAGCGGGCAGGCAGACGGGGACGCCCTGGGCTTAAACTTCGATAACATGAGGCTGGAGTTGTCAGGCAATACTTACTCGGACCAAACTGACCCGAAAAACCTAAAATTAAGCTCCCAAATAAGCTACACTTTCCAAAACGGCGGACCGGCTTCCGGCTCTGATTTTGAATATCGGATTATAAATAACCGGCTTTACCTAAAACCGGGGAGCAGCGCTTTGTTCCAAAACCTTTTTAAAACCCAAGCTGGCACGAGTTCTCCTGAATGGCTGGTGATGGATTTAGGCGCGGGCTACGGCCAGGCCCTTGGCAACCAGGGGTCAGGTGGGCAAATCGCGGAAATATGGAAGGATGCCAACGTATTCAAAATGGATAAGTATCTGGGCAAAAAGCAGTTAGATGGCAAGACTGTTTTAGGGTTTTCAGTTTCAATTGACGCTCGGGCCTTCAAGCAAGCGCTGGAACAAACCCTGAATTTATCGGCCCAGGGCCTTGCCGGCCAGGAATCCTTATCCTCAGTTACCGAGGCTGTAAGCGCCCTTGGCGAAAAATTAAAAGTTGAACAGTCGGAAATCTGGGTCGGGCAAAAGGATTTAAAGCTTTATGGCGTGAAGATAAAAAGCAATGCCCCTTCCGTGGCTTCCATTGTCAAAAATTTGCTTACAAGCTACCAAGGCCAAGCAGGTGACGCCAAGCGCCTGGCAGATGTCCAGCAAATTTCAATGGCGCTGGAGCTTTACAAGGGCGAGAATGGAAAATATCCCGTTGGGGAAAATGGCGTGGCCGTGGGCCTCACGCCCAAATACATGGGCGAGTTCCCGGTGTCTCCCATGCCCGCGGGCGGCGCCTGTACCGATTACTTTAACAGCTACTGGTACCAACAAAAAAACAACGGCACTTCCTACGAAATGACATTCTGTTTGGGAAACGCCACCGCAGGATACCAGGCCGGAATCGGCAAACTGACCCCAGCCGGCATTGAAGCAAATATTCAGTGCCCCTCAACTCCGGAAAATTGCGTCAACATCGACTTTGAGCAAAACCCGGCCCCGGCGCCCGCCACGTTTAATGAAGCGCTGGATAAAATTGATTTCAGCGCCGGTTTGGAATTTGAACTTGATTACTCAGGCTACGGGGAGCAAAAGGCCGTAGAGGAGCCCCAAGGCGCGGTGGATTGGATGCAAATGCTCATTCCAAGGGACCCCGGACTTGAAACACCTCCGCAAACTTAATGTGCGTTTGGCCCATTTTTGTTGTATAATCAAGGAATGAGAATAGGAATTTTCGATTCAGGCCTGGGCGGATTGGTTATAGCGCGTTCAATAATCAAAAAACTGCCGAAGTACGATTATTTATATTTAGGCGATACCAAAAACCTGCCTTACGGCCAGAAATCGCCTGCCCAAATTTACCGCTTTACCGAAAAAGCGGTGGATTTTTTGTTTAGGCAAAATTGCCAGATCATCATCATCGCCTGCAACACGGCTTCGGCTTTGGCGCTTAGAAAAATCCAACAGAAATATCTAGCCTCCAATTACCCAAACAGGCGAGTTTTAGGAGTGGTTATCCCAACATTAGAAGTTGCGGATGACAAACATCGACGCAAAAAAATAGGGGTAATTGGCACAACAGCAACTATCAAGTCGCACATCTATAAAAAAGAATTGATGAAGATTGATAGGCAAGCCAAAATCATGGAATTGGCAACGCCCGACCTGGTTCCGCTGATTGAAGCAAATTCTTTACAAAAAGCCGAAAAATCATTAGAATTATACTTAAAGCCGCTTAAAAAACAGGGGATTGAAGCGCTTATTTTGGGCTGCACTCATTATCCAATTTTAAAAAGGGGCGTAAAGGGGATAATGGGGAAAAAGGTGGCTATAATAAGTCAGGATGAGATTATTCCAGACAAGCTGGCTGATTATTTAAAAAGACACCATGAGATAACACAAAAGGTGTCTAAAAAAGGAAAAAGGGAATTTTGGGTTACGTCGAAAAGTGGGAATTTTGATAAAGTGGCAGCTAGGTTATTTGGCAAAAAAATCAATTTTGGATTAGCAAAGTATTAAAAATCCGAAGGCCTTTTGCGCTACTGTACTAGTACGCTAATGCAAAAGGACTTTAAAAACAATAAGCCGGCTTAGCTCATCTGGTAGAGCAGCGGTATCGTAAACCGCAGGTGGTCGGTTCAAGTCCGACAGCCGGCTCCATAAATGATTTTACTCAAATGGTCAAGGCCCTAATGCCTTGACACAAATGGCTAATTCTAAGAAAATAAATACGTTAAATGAGCGGAAATTTACCTGAACCCGAGCAAAAACCTAAAAAATCCGTTAATTTCTTTATCTTAGCGGAGCTTGGGATTGAGTTTGCTGTGATTTTGGCGCTCCCTTTAATAGGAGGCGTATATTTGGGAAAATGGCTTGATGCCAAATATGGCACCAAATTCATAATCATAATCTGCATCCTTATTGCCCTTGCCTTTAGCTGGTATATGATTTTTAGGAAAATTATGGATGTAAAAAATTTGCTGAAAAAACAATAATGTTACTAGCCCTCCCGCCGCTTGCGGCTGAAAAAATGTTTTCTATCGGCAGTTTGCCGATTACCAATTCTTACATCAACTCCACCATTGCGCTGGTATTTTTTGTGGTGTTTGCGTTTTTAATTAAGTTAGCGGTCAATAAATATTATAAATCGGATAAGGCGCCGAGGGGCATGCTCAACTTTTTTGAAAGCATTTTGGAATTTCTTTTAGGCTATATTGATAACGTTACCAAAGACCGCAAAAAAACTTTAAAATTTTTGCCCATTGTCGGCACCTTGTTTTTATTCATCCTCGTTTCCAACTGGATGGGGCTTATCCCTGGTACGGGCTCAATTGGCATTTACCAGCTGCACCACGGCGAGGTTGAATTAATCCCACTGCTCCGACCGGCGAACGCGGATTTGAATATGACCATTGCAATGGCTGTGTTTGCGGTTATTGCGTCGCATATGATAGGTATAATTGCGATTGGGTTTTTTAAGTACGCAAATAAATTCATCAAACTCGGCGATTTGTACTATGCCTTTAAATCTTTAAGCCCCATTAAAATCCTTACGGCAGTAATTGAATTTTTTGTCGGGCTGATTGAAATTTTTTCCGAAGTCGCAAAAATGGTTTCTTTATCGCTTAGGCTTTTTGGTAATATATTCGCGGGCGAAGTCCTTTTAACTGTTCTAGCCGGCCTGATTGCGTTTTTGGCGCCCCTTCCCTTTATGGGTTTGGAACTCTTGGTCGGCGCTATCCAAGCGGTTGTTTTCTCTATGTTAACGCTGGTATACTTAACTATGGCGACTACAGAACCGCACGGCGCGCATAGCGATGAGCATCATGAACTTGCCAAAGAACATTAACCTACATCATACGAATCTACAGATACCTACAGAATCCGCAGGTATCTGTAGATCCGGATAACATCCGTAGATCCGGATCGGACAACAACACACCAGGCGACATAAAATAAATCAATTAATTAAGATCGACCTGCTCTGTGAAAAGAAAGGATAATTATTATGGAATCAGCATCCTGGCAACTCGTTGCCAAAGCGTTCGCTATTGCAGTAGGCGGCATTGCCCCGGCCATTGCCATTGGCAAAATCGCCTCTAAGGGCATGGAATCCATTGGCCGGAACCCGGAAAGCGGCGACAAATTGTTCGTCCCAATGCTTTTGGGTATGGCCTTTGCCGAAGCTATCGCCATCTACGCGCTTGTAGTCACTTTTACACTTTAGGTTTTAGACTGGTCCGATGGTTTTCGTCGGACTGGGTTTACAACTTAACAAAAAACCATACTATCATATAACCATCTTATCATTCTAACAAAAGCAACGGCAGAAATGATAAAATGATAAAATGTTAGCATGTTAAAATGAATCTATGGATTTTATTCACATCGCCCAAGCCGCAACCGAAGCCGCCCAAGAGGCATCTGCTGAATCAGCAGGCGGGATTGGCAGTTTAGGCATTAACTTAAAGCTCTTCATTGCCCAACTTATTAACTTTGGCATAATCCTAGTTGTTCTTTGGAAATGGGTATTTACGCCTGTGGCCAAAAAACTCACCGAAAGAACCGAGCGGGTGGAAAAGGCTATGAAGGATGCAAGCGATACGGAAAAAGCCAAAGCCGATTACTTCCAGTGGAAAGAAACAGAAATGACTAAGGTGAGGAGCCAGGCCACGGCCATAATTACAGCCGCCCAGTCGGAAGCCGGCAAAGCCAAACAGCAAATTATGGATGAAGCCAAGAAAGAGCAGGAAAGGGCTGTAGCGCAGGCTAGGGTAAAAATTGAAGAAGAAAAAAACAATGCAGTACGCGAAGTAAAATCCCAAATGGCGGATCTTGTGACCCTTGCATCAGAAAAAATATTAAAAGAGAAGTTAAGTTCTTCAAAGGATCAACAGCTGATAAAGGACACTCTCGGGTCAATTAAATAAAATTCACCAGAATTGACCAGAATTAAGTAAAATTGGCGTACAAATGCAAATAAATTTTATTTAATTTTAATTATTTTTATTTAATTTTACTTAATGAAGATATCCTCTCAACAATACGCTTCCGCACTGTTAGACGCCGTGCATACAACAGACCCCAAAGACCACGACAAAGTTTTGGATAATTTTGTAAAAATTTTGTCGCAGAATGGCGACTTGTCTAAAATTAATGAAATTGAGGCGGAATACAAAAGGGTTGAAAGGGAAGCAAAGGGTATTAAAGAGGCAGAAGTTACTGTGGCTAAAGATATAGAAATTAATTCGGTTTTGATGGATAGTTTGAATAGAGTAGTTGGTGGTAAAGTGGAGCTAAAAAAGAAAATCGATGAAGGTATAATTGGTGGAGTAGTGGTGAGGATAGACGATACGCTGATTGATGCAAGTGTAAAGGGGCAGTTGGATAAATTGAATAACCAACTTAGGACTTAACAACTCCAATGGAATCAAAAGATTTATTTAATGAAGTAAAAAGGATTATTTTAATAAAGGCTCCTTATAATCTTATTGAGAAAGGGGCGCCTGAGAATGAATATGATTCGGAAATTCATACAATCGTTTGGGCTCTAAAGCAAAGCACAAATTCCGATGATTTAGCACAACACATAGCTCAAATATTTAACAAAGCCTTCAGTTTAGAAGATCCGCCAGAAACTTATAAAGACCAGGCAATAGAAATTTTTAAACTTAAATCTTAAATCCTTAATCTTAAATCTAAAATGGCCACAAGCGAAGCAATAGTTAAACAACTCAAAGATAAAATTTTAAGTTTCCAGCCTGACGCGAAAGTCGAAAAGGTGGGTACGGTTTTGGAAGTGGCGGATGGCGTCGCGCGCGTGAGCGGCTTAAAAGAATGCGCGAGCATGGAAATGCTTGATTTCGGCAATAGAATTACGGGCGTGGCTCTTAACTTGGAAGAAAACTTGATTGGAAGCATTGTCCTTGGTGACTACACTAAAATAAAAGTAGGGGACACGGTTAAACTTACCGGCAAGATTTTGTCTGTGCCTGTGGGTGAAGCGCTTATCGGCAGGACTGTATCAGCATTAGGAGAACCCAAAGACGGCAAAGGGCCAATCCAGTCGGACAAGGCCTATCCTGTAGAAAAAATTGCCCCAGGCGTTATTACCCGTGAATCCGTAAAACAGCCAGTGCAAACAGGTATTAAAGCCATTGACGCGCTTATTCCGATTGGTAGAGGACAGCGGGAGTTAATCATCGGAGATCGCCAGACCGGAAAGACTGCCGTTGCCATAGACGCCATCATCAACCAAAAAGGCCAGAATATGGTTTGCATTTACGTAGGCATTGGCCAAAAAGAAAGCAAAATGAGGAAGATTGTGGCCAAGCTCGAAGAAACCGGTGCCATGGAATACACGATTGTGGTTTCCGCGGCCGCCTCCGAGCCCGCGGCTTTGTCATTCCTTGCGCCATATGCCGCAACCAGCATGGGCGAATATTTTATGGACCAGGGGAAAGACGTGCTGGTTGTTTATGATGATTTAAGCAAACAGGCTGTAGCTTACCGTGAAATTTCTTTGCTGCTTAGAAGGCCTCCGGGACGCGAAGCTTACCCGGGCGATGTATTTTATTTACACTCTCGATTATTGGAACGCGCTGCCAAATTAAACAAAGACTTTGGCGGCGGGTCTTTAACCGCTTTACCGATTATTGAGACCCAAGCAGGCGACGTTTCTGCTTACATTCCTACTAATGTGATTTCGATTACGGATGGCCAAATTTTCCTTGAGACTGATCTTTTTTACAAAGGCATCCGCCCCGCTTTAAACGTTGGTATTTCCGTATCCCGTGTAGGATCTTCCGCCCAAACCAAAGCCATGAAGAAAGTGGCCGGTAAATTAAAGTTAAACCTTGCCCAATTTAGGGAACTGGAAGCCTTTGCGCAGTTTGGCTCTGATTTAGATGAAGGAACAAAGAACCAACTTGAACTCGGTCGAAGGCTTACAGAAATTTTAAAACAGCCGCAATACAGCCCGGTAGCAATGGAAAACCAAGTCTGCGTAATTTACGCAGTTTCCAATGGGTTATTCAATTCCATCCCTGTAGAAAAAATCCCAACCGCGGAAAAAGATTTTTACCAGTACCTAAGAACAAACGCTAAGGATGTTTTGGAAGAGATTAAGAATACCAAAGAACTTTCGGAATCGACTGAGGCTAAATTGAAAAAGGGGATTGAGGAGTTTGTTAAGAGTGTAAAATGACGCTTTATGTGTCATCCCGCACTTGATGCGGGATCCATTAAATAGATTCCCGCTTTCGCGGGAATGAAGGAAAGGAAAATATGGACAAAGCAGCATTAGAAAGGTCTGATCAAGCTTTTTACCAATATGAGGCTAGGAAGGTTATGGATTATTTAAGACAAAAAGGTGTCAACAAAATTAGACCCAATACAGCCGTATCGGAAGCCCTTAATTTACATTACGCAGATCACGAATCAGTCGAAGATCCTAAGGTAATATTTGACTTGGCCGAGTTTATGAGAAGCACTAAATGTGAAGCAAAACAAATGATTGAAGATATAGAAGAATACCAAACCAACAAAGACGTTTATACTGGGCCTCGTGGTGACGAGCCAGAGGAAGAGTCGACTTAATAGTCCCGTTTATTTAATTTTATGGCTGGTATAAAAGAATTGAAAACTAGGATCAAGTCCATTGGAAGCACGCGCAAAATTACCCGCGCGATGCAGATGGTTTCGGCTGCCAAAATGCGCAAAGCGCAGAACGCGACTTTGCAGAGCAGGAATTATGCTAGTTTGGCGTGGGAGATGATTGAGAGTCTTTCTCCTAATTCTGTCATTGCGAGGAGTGCGGCCGACGAAGCAATCTCAAGCGACGCAGAAAAGATTGCTTCGGATGCACTCGCAATGACAAACCTTTTGCGGGCTTACCCTGATGCAAAAAAGGTTGGGGTTATCCTTTTATCTTCAAACAGGGGATTAGTCGGGAGTTTGAATACGAATTTGATGGGGAAAATGAAAGAAATAGATATGACTAATAGGTCCCCAGTACCAGTCGCGGACTCCGGTACGGGGCAAGCTGATGGGGGAAATGGGACCGAAACCATTGCTGAACTAATCACTTATGGTAAAAAGGGGCAAATAATTGCGGCAAAGCTGAAGAAAGATATTGTAGCGGATTTCCCGAAGTTTGACCGGACAATATCTGTAGAAGATATTTACCCAATAGCCAAGTTTATTTCCGACGCTTATGCTAGCGGCAAGTATAAAAAAATTGTAATTGTTTATAACCATTTTGTTTCCACGCTTTCGCAGAAACCCACAGTGAAGCAGTTGCTGCCGTTCCGAAGGTCCGACGAAGCCTTGGCGAAGTCGGATGATGCAGAACGTAGTCAGCCGATTCATCGGCTATCCGAAAAAGAGCCCATAAATGGGCTAACTACGTCTGATGACACTGGTGTTATTTTTGAGCCCACACCTCAAGCCGTAATCAACCATCTTATTCCAAGAATAATAGAATCCCAAATCTACCAAGCTATTTTAGAAAGCGATGCCAGCGAGCAGAGCGCGCGCATGGTAATGATGAAAAACGCCACGGAAGCTGCTGGGGATTTAATTTCTGACCTTACTTTGACCTTTAACCAATTAAGGCAGAATAAAATAACGACTGAGCTTGCGGAAATAACCGCAGGTAAGATTGCATTAGAATAAAACTTATGTCAAAATCTATGTTCCCATCTTCTGAAGGCTACAAAGATTTGCCCCATATAGAGCAGGTAGACGCGATTATAGATGGTTACGGAAATCTTTACAATAAAATGATGCACACAAGTTTTTTGCATGAAGCGGAGCCGATAAACAACATAAGACAAAAAATTATTAATAGAACTGACCTTACTCCGGAGGAGATTAAATTTATAGAAGAAGAAGGTATAAAAGTACAAGGACTTAAATTAAAATATAACATTACGGAATAATTAATCTGTATTTATGAACAAAGGGAACATCACACAAGTTATAGGTCCCGTAGTGGACGCGAGATTTGAAGGCAAAGTGCCGGAGATTTATAATGCTTTGGAAGTAAGTATTAGCTCCGACGCCCCGACCAAAACGTCGGGGGTCGGAGCG
>Ga0209542_10018421_pt1 | contig 11305 bp, 12 predicted proteins | sample RifCSPhighO2_01_FD_184028 | JGI IMG/M metagenome (GOLD analysis project Ga0209542, IMG submission 184028) | Soil microbial communities from Rifle, Colorado - Rifle CSP2_plank highO2_0.1 (SPAdes) (version 2) | ecosystem: Environmental > Terrestrial > Deep subsurface > Rock core/Sediment ...
AGTTCTCGGGCGAGTTCACTCTTTGTGCTTCGCAAGTTCGCGAGAGAGCGCTCCGCCTCGCGCAGTGCGGCGAGTCGCTTGGTTCCATCGCCGCCCTCTGCGGCGCCGTCCTCGATGTGAGCGAGTTCGATGGAGGTGCGGGCGAGCCGTTCCTTGGCCTGTCGCTGTTCGTCAGCTGTCTTTATTTTTTCCTTTGCGATGTACGCGTCTTCGGTGGCGAAATACATTTGCGCGAGCGCGGCGAGCTGGTGCCGGAGTAGATCGGCGCGCTCGAGCTTCTCTACTTGCCGCGCGAGGAAGCGTAGGTGCGGCGCGAGCTCGCGCCGGAGCGCATTGACTTGCGCGATATTCTCTTCGGTCCTCGCGAGCTTCCCTTTGGCATCCCGCTTTTTGAACTCATAGATGCGCAGTCCCAAGGCGTCCTCGAGCATGGTGCGGCGTTCGCGCGGATTGACGAGCATAACGCGATCGGCCTCGCCCTGCGAGATGATGTGGTGCTCGGTCTGTCCGATATTGGCGCCTGCGAGGAGCTCCTGTATGTCGCGGAGTCGGGCGCGCGAACCGTTGATGGAATATTCGCTCGTCCCGTCGCGGAGCACGGAGCGCTCGATAGCGACCTCGTCGAAGTCTAGTTTGAAGGGCCTCAAGTCATCGCCGGATCCGCCAACCGGCGAATTGTCGAAGATGATGGCCACTCCAGCGCGGTTTGAACGCGGCATCGAGTGCGAGCCACCCCAAATGAGGTCCTCGGCTCTCTTGCCGCGCATGCTCTTCATCGACTGTTCGCCGAGAGCGAAACGAAAGGCCTCGGCGACATTCGACTTCCCGCTCCCATTGGGGCCCACGATAGCGGTCGTCGCGCTCGAGAAGTCCAAGACCGTCTTCTTGGCGAATGACTTGAATCCCACTACCTCGAGTCGCTTCAACATGCACCTATTGTATCAAACGTAACGGGCGATTCGCACCTAGCGCGAATCGCCCAAATCTCACCAACCGCTTTTCGCCAGTGCGTTCTGCGCTGCAGTTTGTTCGGCCTCTTGCTTGGCGGGGCCGACGCCCCGAGCGACTTCGGTCGAATTCAAAAAAACGCCTACAGTAAAGATGCGTGCGTGGTCGGGACCTTCTTCTGCAAGCACTTTATAGTTGGGTGTGATACCCCGCTTCTCTTGTGCGAGCTCCTGGAAGCGACTTTTGGCGTCTTGATGCGCGCCCTTGGCTATGAGGTCATCAAGCTTGGGTAAGATGGTACGCGCAATGAAAGCCGCAGCGGCCTCATAACCCTGGTCGAGATAGATGGCGCCGATGATGGCCTCGAATGTGTTGGCGAGGATGACCTCGCGCGCGCGGCCCGTATCCTTGGCCTCGCCTTTGGAGAGCCTCAAATGTTCGCCTACTTGGAGCACCTGGGCGCTCTCGGCAAGCGAGACGGTGTTCACGAGCGCTGCGCGATACGCGGTCAGCTCCCCTTCCGGCTTGTGCGGGAAGCGATCGAAGAGGAAGCGAGTCGCCGCAAGCTCGAGCACGGCGTCACCGAGGAACTCCAGCCGCTCATTATGATTGCCTGCATACTCTCGATGCTCGTTCAGGTACGAGCGATGCGTAAGCGCCCCCCCTAGAAGCGTTTGGTCACTAAAAGAGACCCCGAGCCGTCCTTCAAGTAAAGCGATGTCTGACATACCGGTCATGATAAAAGATTTTCAAGAAAATTCAAACCGCCCCTCGCTGGCGCGAGGGGCGGTAGCGTTATAGCCGCATGAACTTTGAGTAGAGGAGTAGGAGCTCCATGAACCCAAGCGTAATCGCCGGCGGGAGCAGGAACAAGATGATAGCGGCAAGCTCGGCATATCCGATAGATATTGCGCCGCCAGCCCAGAGTAAGACGACATCAGGAATGCCGAAGACTACGCAGAAGAGCGTGAGCAAGTTAAGCAGTAGCGCATCCGTGGGCCTGAAGTCGACATATCGTTCGGTGTGGGTGATGGGATACGTCAGCCGCAGGTATTCATACATGCAGATGATTGCATGGAGGACTGTGCGGATGATGGCGAGCAGACTCTCGGCAGGCGGCATCTGACAAGCTCCTCGTGGTTTCTGCGAGAGAGTATAGAAGCTCTGGTTGCGAAATCAACCTGGCCGAAATGTTCAATGTTCAACACCCGGTGTTGAACATTTCGGCCATTAGCGGCTTGATTGGTCGAGAAGCTTCTGCACGGCGGCGGTGACGATAGGGAGCATGTCCTCATAGAAGTTGAGCTCAATGATGTCCTGCAGGCGGAACCATTTCGCGTCGTCGAGGCCGCCCGTCTTCTTGAGGATGAGGGGCTCGAAGGGGGCGGAGGCGAGGAAGAACCATACATGCTTGCGTATCTTCCCTTTCTCGGGATGGCTCGCGACATACTCATTCTCTCCCACTTGGCTCTCGACTTTTGCATCAAGGCCAAGTTCTTCTTTAACCACGCGCGTCACGCCCGCTTCCGGTGTTGGGTCGGCCTCGATGTGCCCCTTCGAGAGCGTCCAGCGGCCGAAGACGTCGTGGACGAGGGCAAGATAGTATTGCCCTTCGTGCTTTGCGTAGACGATGGCCCCGCCCATCTTCTCGAGCGGGAGCTCGGCGGGCTTCCCCTTCGCCTGCTTCCCCTGCTCGTCCTTGCCGGGCTCGCCGAGCTCTTTGTAGACGGCCCCCAACACACCGTTGACGAACCGCCCACTCGAGTCGCCGCCGAAGGTCTTGGCGAGCTCGATGGCCTCATTGATAGCGACCTTCGCCGGCACCTGCGAGCGGTCAGCAAAGAGGAGCTCGAAGAGGCCGAGCCGCAGGATGTTGCGATCTACCGGCGCAATGCGCTCTAGGGGCCATTCGGGTGCGGCCTTCGTGATGACGAGGTCAAGGTCGTCTTTCTTAGCGATGACGCCCACGAGGAGAGTGTCCATGAACGGCTTATCGGTGTCGCCCCCGCCGAACTCTTCGGCATTGCGCACGAGGATGGCGAACGCCTCGCTATCCGAGGCATGCGTCGTATCCCACTCGAAGAGCGTTTGGAGGACTATCGAGCGCGCCAAGTGCCGGTTCGCCATAGAAAGATCGTACCCTTGTAGTATAGCAAATGCCACGGCCGCGCAAGCGCGGCCGGTTCAAGATGTGTGGAAGAGTCCGATTATACGCCACCGCCCATACCAGAGCGAGAGCGTGGACGGCTATCGCCGGAGAATACCTTGCCGAAGATGCCCTTGGTGCTCTTCGCCTGCGCGTTCGCGTGTTCGACATGCGAATGCTCGTGGATGTGCGCCGTCGGCTCGGTGTCGGGACCTTTCGTTTTCTTCGCCAATTTGTCCGCCCTGGCCGAGACGGCGAGAGAAATCTGTTTGCCTCGGTACACGCCGGTTTCCTCATCTATACGATGCGGCAAACGAAGCGTCCCCTCCTTCTCTCCAGCAACACTCTTAATAGCGTCGAGCGCGTGGTGGCTACGGCGACTGCGAGTTTGCCCACTGGTATGGCGCATGCGAACTGACATGGCCCTACCCTAGCACGCGAGAATCAGAAATGGAAGTAGTCTCAGGAAGCTTCTCGAATCTGATCGACGAGATTGCCATCCTCGTCATAGATGTAGGATTTTGTCCACGATTCTTCCTTTTTGTCCTCTTCCGGGTTCTCTCTCTGATGCCAGTGTTCTTTCGCTATCTTCCCATTATCTCCATATTCATAGGATACGCTCGATGTTTCTTTTCTATCCTTATCTAGCCAAACTTCTTTCACAAGCTGATGTCTACGATCAAAATGTTCTTCATGATAGCCATGGACTTCTCCATACTCGGTCAAGGGATGAGTTTCGACCGTGGGGATTCCAAGATTTGCGAACCGTTCAGGCTTCTTCATCGCTATTCTTTATAACACGCGTCAGGTAGCTACGTCGATGGATATCACAGGGGCCATGTGTAGCGAGCGCGGCGTAGTGGGCCTTCGTGCCGTAGCCCTTATGCTTCTCGAAACCGTACTCTGGGTAGCGCTTCGCGAGTCGCATCATAAGACGGTCGCGCGAGACCTTCGCCGCGATGGAGGCGAGCGAGATGAGCGGGACGGACGCGTCGCCGCCAATAATCGTCTGTTGCCGGTATTCGCTCGGGGCGCGTAGCGCCCCATCAAGCAAAATTCGCAGGTCAGACCTGCGCAGAAGAGGGTGTGCGCAGGTCTGACCTGCGAATTGGCGCTCAAGTTCTGCAACGCCACGGGCGACCGCTTCGCGTACCACTACTGCGATACCGCGTGCGTCAATATCGCCCTCGCTACCCCACTCGACTACGAATCGCACATCACCTTGCACCCCGTCGGGTGTCCCGTTGTGGGACGACACACGCGCTTCGAGCACCTCAAACAACGCTTCACGTTTCTTCTCGTTCAAAACCTTTGAGTCGGCGACACCCGGGAACCCCCGCGCCACATCAAACCCTTCGGCCACAGCCACCACTCCTACCGCAACTGGCCCTGCCAAGGGCCCACGCCCTGCTTCATCCACACCGAACACGAACGCGTGAGGGCCAGATGACAAAACCATTACCAGCAGGCTGCACCAGGCGTATAAATCGCCGCATTCCGTGGCGAGTTGGCGTCGCTGCAGTATGTCTGAGTACACGAAGAAGGACATCGCGCAAGTGGCGTCCCTTGCGGGTTCGTCGTCGCTTCAAGTTTTAGATACGACATGATCTTATAATCGGTACTGCGGCTCTGGTATATATATCCGTCCGTATTGTCTCCTCCAGGATCGATTGGTAGCGTCGACAGGTATGGAGTAAGTCCTTCGATATAGTTGGTATTGCAATCCCCAAAGTTGCTCCCGTGACCTTTCCAAGAGGCCGAGGTATTGCCGCAGGCAAGCGGATAGCTTCCGTTCGTAAGATGATAGAGCTCAAGAGCGATTTGCATCTGCTTCAAGTCGCTGACTCGCTTGGTGTCACGCGCCTTGGCGCGCGCCGTGTTAAGCGAAGCGAGCACAATAGAGGACAAGAGTCCTATGATCGCGATGACCACCAGGAGCTCGATGAGGGTGAATCCGCGTGATTTAGATGAGGTCATCGGTCATGTTTAGAGTATCCACACAAGAACGGTGGCGATGATGGTGAGAATGAGAACGATAAGCAATACCTTCTGCGCACCTGCGTCGTCCGTAGCAAGTCCTGTCTTTATAACGAGACCCGTGAGCCACGAACGCTTCGGCCCAGCGAGCGGAGTACCGTACTGCGGCTCTTGGAATTGAATATCAGTCATAGGAATAGTGTATCATAGATAGTAATGGCAAGCCGCTTCATCCACCTGCACACGCACAGCCACTACTCCTTTCTCGAGGCCTTGCCCAAGATAGACGAGCTCGTGGATAAGACAAAAGAGGAGGGTATGGATGCGGTTGCGCTCACTGACACGGGCAATATGCACGGCGCGATTGAGTTCTACAAAGCCGCGAAGGAGGCTGGGATGAAGCCGATTATCGGCGTCGACGCCTATCTCGCGCCCCGCTCGCGCCACGACAAGGACCGCGACTTGGACGCGAAGCGTTCGCGCATCGTTCTTTTGGCAGAGAACGAGGTGGGCTACAAGAATCTCCTGTATCTCGTCACAAAATCGTGGACCGAAGGTTTCTTTGAGCGACCGCGCATGGATAAGGCGCTCTTGCGTGAGCGGCATGAAGGGCTCATCGCGCTCTTGCCCTCTTTCGCTGGCGATGTCTCCCAGCATCTCCGCGCGGGAGACCACGAAGGTGCCTCGGCGGCGCTTGCAGAGTTCATCGGCATCTTCCCCTCGACTACGCTCGGGGCAGGCGGCCCTCAACACAACGTCTTCCTCGAGATAACCCATCACCCGCACGTCGAGGGACACGAAGCGCTTATGAAAAAGGTCGTCGCGCTCGGGCGCGAGAGTGGCACGCCGCTTGTGGCCCAACACGATGTCTACTATCTCGCACCGGAGGACCGCGAAGCGGCCGAGGTCATGCGACGCATCAAGCAGGGCGAGCGTGGCAGGAACGAGCAGGAGGATTTCTCCTTCATCAGCGAAAAGCGCGCGCTCGAGATCTTCACAGACCTGCCTGAAGCCATCGATAACACGCGGAAGATTACCGACCGCTGTACGCTCTCACTCGACCTCGGGAAGTGGACATTCCCCGCCGTGCCGATTTCCGCAGGATACGCGAGTCACGACGAGGAGTTGCGGGCGAAGGCGTACGCGGGCATTGCGCTGCGCGGACTGCTGCGTTCGAAAGAGGTTACTGACCGTATTGACTACGAGCTCGAGATTATCATCGGCAAGGGTTTTGCGGTGTATTACCTCATCGTAGCGGACCTTCTCGCCTATGCGAAGAGCGCAGGTATCTTGACCACCACTCGCGGAAGCGCTGCCGGCTCCCTTGTGGCGTATCTGATAGGCATCACGAACGTGGACCCGCTCTTCTACAAGCTCCCCTTCGAGCGATTTTTGAATCCGGAGCGGCCGAAGGCCCCCGACATCGATATGGACATAGCCGATGACCGCCGCGACGACCTGATAGCGTATACGAAGAAGAAATACGGCGAGGATAATGTCGCCCAAATAGGCACCTTCGGGGCCATGATGGCCCGGGCGGCCGTCCGGGACGTCGCGCGCGCCTTGGGCCACTCCTACAACACCGGCGACCGCATCGCCAAGCTCATACCTATCGGCTCGCAGGGCTCCCGATGACGATAGACCACGCGCTCGAGCTCGAGCCAGACTTGAAGGCGCTCTACGACGAGGACGAGGATGCACGCGAGATACTTGACCTCGCTAAGCGTATCGAGGGTTGTGTTCGGCATGTCGGCGTACACGCAGCAGGCGTCGTAGTCGCTCCCACGCCGCTTGTCGAATGGACACCGATACAGCCCGACCCGAAAGGCACGGGCAAGATGATTACCCAGTACGACATGTACTCTATCACCGATGAATATGGTGGCGTCGGCCTACTCAAATTTGACTTCCTCGGCATCAAGAATCTCGCTATTCTCGCTGACGCCGTGAGACGCGTGAAGGCAACATGCGATATTGATATTGATATTGAGAATGTTCCTATCGACGACGCGAAAACCTACCAAATGCTTGCACGCGGCGAGACGTACGGCTGTTTCCAGCTCGGCGGCTCCGGGATGACTCGTTGGTTGAAGGAGCTCCGGCCAACCACCATCCATGACATCAACGCCATGGTCGCGCTCTACCGCCCGGGTCCCATGGAGACTATCCCCGCCTATATAGCGCGCAAGCATAACCCGCGGCTCGTCAACTATATCGACCCGCGCATGAAAGAGTACCTTGAGTTCTCAAATGGCCTCCTAGTCTATCAGGACGATGTGCTCCTCACCGCTATCAAGCTCGGTGGCTACTCGTGGCTCGAGGCAGATGCTTTGCGGAAGGCGATGGGCAAGAAGATTCCTGCGGTCATGCAAGCGGAGAAGGAGAAGCTCGTCGCAGGCTTCGTGAAGCACGGCAAGCTCTCGGAAGAAAAAGCTCAACAGCTCTGGGAGCTCATCGAACCCTTCGCCGCCTACGGCTTCAACAAGGCGCACGCCGCCTCCTATGGCAAGGTCGCCTACCAGACTGCCTACTTGAAGGCCAATTATCCGGTCGAGTACATGGCCGCCCTTTTGACTGCCGACTCGGGCGACACCGAAGCCATCGCCGCGCTCGTTGCGGAGTCGGTGCGCATGGATATTCCCGTCTTGCCGCCGGATGTGAACGAGAGCGGCACAGACTTCACGGTGGTGCGCTGGGCAATGAGTGCCGATGTACCCGAAGAAGGGGTCTCGCAGCGCGACGGCGCGAGAGGAGGCGATTTTCTAGCAAGAAAATACGCCGCCCCTGATGAAGGTACTCGACGCGAATTGCCAAATGCCATCCGCTTCGGACTCTCCTCCATCAAGAACTTCGGCGAGGGCGTCGCGCACGCCATCCTCGAGGAGCGTGAGGTAAGCGGCGCCTACAAGGACCTCGCTGATTTTCTTTCTCGGGTAGGAAGCAAAAATCTCAATCGCAAATCGCTCGAGTCCCTCATCAAGTGCGGCGCGCTCGACTCCTTGGCTCCACCAGCTGGCGGACGCGGCCAACTGCTTGCAAATATTGAGACCCTGCTCGCCTTCCATAGAGACACAACGGCGGAGGCGCCGCAGAACTCGCTCTTCGGCTCTTTGGCCGCACCGACCTTGGGCCTTATCGGGGCCGAGCCCGTCTCGCTCAAAGAAAAGCTCGATTGGGAAAAAGAACTGCTCGGTATGTATGTCTCTGGCCATCCGCTTGACGCCCACAAGGGTCTGCTTGAGAAAGCGAGGTTCTCACTTGCGAAGATCAAAGAGGAGAATCAACCCGGCCTCCCCGTCATCCTCCCTGTCCTCGTGGCCGAGGTACGCACCATCCTTACCAAGGGCGGCGAAAAGATGGCCTTCATCAAGTTTGCAGACAAGACCGGTACGCTTGAGGCCGTCATATTCCCCAAGCTCTACAAAGAGCACGGCTCCGTCATCACTCCCGGCTCCTGTCTCCTCGTCAAAGCCAACGTCTCCAAGCGCGGCGGCGAGCTCTCCCTCGCGGTCGAAGGGTTGCGGCTCCTTTGATTGACAGAGTGTAGAAAAAGCGCCGATTGAAGGCGTAGTCAATAAGACGGCTATAGCTGTCTTATTGACTACGTCAGTTTTATGACTCGAACGTACCACAGTGGCGAGCTCTCGCTTGCGGTCGAAGGTTTGCGAACGTTGTGATATAAAGGTGTCAGAGTAGCTGATGGAGTCATCGAGATGCCTGAGACGCAAACCCCGCCCGACACGGTGCCGTCGATTGAAGCGCTGGTAAGGCAGATTCTGGAGAAGCCGGATCGCGCCGGCCCGCCAGGAAATGCGGAGCTTGCCAAGGTAATTATCCATCTCGCAGGAGTGATGGACATACAGCGCGAGACCATCAATCGCCTCCTCGGCGCCTTGAGCTCGCTCAATCAGCGCACAATTGGCCTCCAACGTATAGGGTGAGACGAAGGTGTGACAGATTATGCGGCGGCGCCTTGGCGCCGCCGCTTTCGTTTGTGGTATCTTTTGTGTATGGATATCCAGCCGGATAAGGAGCGAGACCATAAGCGGCTCGGGAGGGAGCTTGATTTATTTACGTTTTCGGATGCGGTCGGTAAAGGCCTCCCGCTCTTCACACCGAAGGGCTCGGTGGTGCGCCGCGAGCTTGAGCGTTTTATCGTTGACGAAGAGTTGAGGCGCGGGTATCTCCACGTCTATACGCCTGACATCGCCAAGCTCGATTTGTATAAAAAGAGCGGGCACTATCCGCACTTCAAGGACTCGATGTACGCGCCTATTGAGATAGACGACGAGCAGTTCATGCTCCGGCCGATGACCTGCCCGCACCATTTCGAGCTCTACCTGCGTAAGCCGGTCAGCTATCGCGAACTCCCAATGCGCATCGCCGAGCTCGCCAAACTCTATCGCTACGAGCAATCGGGCGAGCTCATGGGTCTCCAACGTGTGCGCACCTTCTGTCTCGCCGATGCGCATATCATCTGCGCATCGGCGGAGCAGGCGATGGAGGAAGTCGCAGGCGCACTCGACCTTATCGAGTACGTCGCCAGCGTCTTCGGTCTCGCCCTCGACAAGGACTATCACTATCGCTTATCGCTCGGTGACCGCGCGAACGCCGAGAAATACTACAAGAACGACGCGGCGTGGGAGACAGGCGAAAATCTCCTCCGACAGCTCCTTGAGCGGCGGGCGAGCCAGTTCGTCGAGGCCAAGGACGAAGCCGCCTTCTACGGGCCCAAGATAGATATCCAGATGAAGAACGTGAATGGCAAAGAGGACACGGCCTTCACCGTCCAGTACGACTTCTGCATGCCGGACCGCTTCGACCTCTCCTATATCGGCGAGGATGGACAGAAGCACCGCGCCTTTGTCGTGCATCGCTCCTCCATCGGCGCCATCGAGCGCATCATGGCCTTCCTCATAGAGAAGTATGCGGGGGCCTTTCCGCTTTGGCTCTCTCCTGCCCAAGTGCGCGTACTCCCCATCAGTGATATCCAGGCCAGGTATGGACAAGAAGTGGTGGCTGGGCTTAAGGAGGCAGGGGTGCGCGCCGAGCTCGACGACTCGAACGAGTCTCTCGGCAAGAAGATTCGCGAGGGCAAGATGCTGAAGATTCCCTATCTGCTCGTCGTGGGCGAGAAAGAGGTTGAGGCGAAAACGGTATCGGTTGAAAGTCGCGATGCGGGCAAGCTTGACGCGATGCCAATTGCCGACTTCATCACTCGAGCGAAGAAAGAGATCGCGGAACGCGCCTAGGCGCCCAAAGTAGCGAGAGCTCGGGTGAGCGCGAGCTTCGCGCCGGTAATACCAACCGAATAAGAGGAGTCCACTGCCGAAGCGAATGCGGTCACGAGACGCTCCAAGACTGGCGTGGCGATGGTGGCTGTGATGCGGGCGATTTCCGGATGCACTGGAACACTCTCGAGCCGTGCGCGATATGCATCGTCGAGCGCGCACACTACTTGGGTGAGGAATACCTCGACGTCTTCACCGCCACGCGCCGCCGCACGGAGCATACTGAACACTACTTCGCGTCCACCAGCTGGCGGAGCCGCGAGTAGCGCCTCGAGGAAGGCGGGAACGCTGGCAGGCACGGCGCTTACGACCGGAGCCGTGGGGCGCGGAGCGATAGGAGCAGCTGGGCGCGGAGCTGGAATCGGCTCGGGGCGCTCTTCTTCGTGGATGGGCTCGACTCGGTCGTAGATGGGCTCTACATTTTCGTATATGGGTTCCGTGTAAGGCGCGGCAACCGGAGCTTGCTGGACGGCAAAGGGGTGGAAGTCGGAGGGTACCTTGGAGAGGCCTTTCACGATGTCATCTATCGAGAGCGCTCCCTCGCGCGCGAAGGATTTAAATCCTTCGTAGGAAGAATAGTTACTTGTGTTCGACATGGTCGGAGTGTACGCGGACTTCGGTGCGGCAGCAATAATTGACGAGACCGGTGGTATTGAGGGTGCGGCGGACAGCACGGGAAGTGCCGGAGTATTGAGTGCGAGCGCGACCCTCCCGCCGAAGTTGCCCAAGCGGCTACGTAGGTAGGGCGCCGCGCCGAAGATGACGAGGTAGGCGAGCGCGAGTGACCAGCCGACAAGCGCAACCCAGTAGAACGCCGTGCCGAACGTGCCGAGGTCAAGACCGGTGTAAGGAATTTGTGAGAGGTAGAGGTAGGCCAACGGCTGGACCGATGGACGTGAGAAGAGCGTAACGGTGGGCGCAGGTGTGCTGCCGCCACCACCGC
>Ga0209542_10018423_pt1 | contig 11304 bp, 7 predicted proteins | sample RifCSPhighO2_01_FD_184028 | JGI IMG/M metagenome (GOLD analysis project Ga0209542, IMG submission 184028) | Soil microbial communities from Rifle, Colorado - Rifle CSP2_plank highO2_0.1 (SPAdes) (version 2) | ecosystem: Environmental > Terrestrial > Deep subsurface > Rock core/Sediment ...
TCAAGCAATACCAGAAAGAATACAACAACACGCCACACAGCGGCATTAAATACATGACTCCACTACAAATATTCAAAGCCAAACAAAGAACTGGACTCATATGGGCTGTCGGGTAACAGCTATATATTAAACAAGGATGTGCCCAAGGTTTTCATTAGCTTTCATAATGCGGATAAAGCTCAAGTAGGCCTGCTCAGGCACCAAGCGAAAAGTCCGGATTTTGATCTGGAATTTGAGGACGGCTCGCTCAAAAAGCCATACAGGGTAGAGTGGAGAAAAAATATAGTGGGCGACATAAAGGAGAGCGATGTATTACTAGTAGCGATAGGGCAAGAAACATACTCAAGAAGTGCTGTAAAATATGAAATTGATGTGGCGTACAGAGAGGGAAAACCTATAATAGGAGTAATACTTGACAGGGATGGAAACCATAAAATCCCCCAGACACTTATAGATTATGGGGCACCAATTGTAAATTGGAATATGAATGAGATATCATATACTCTAAATACGGTGGCATCGTAATGGACGAAAAAAGCGAACTCGTGAAGGAAAATCGGTGGAAAACGTTTCATACGGAATTATTGGAGCAATATAAACTATATGTAGAGACCGCCGAAAAGGTATCTGAAAAGCGGCAAAATTCCAATAATTTTTATCTCGCGCTTAACTCGTCGTTATTTACACTCTTGGGATATCTAGCTACAGTATTGGACGGGCTGTGGATAATAATACTTCCTATAATGGGCATATCAATATCATTTGTTTGGCGGCAAAATATAAACTCCTTCAGTCAGTTGAACAGCGCAAAATATGATGTTATACATAAGCTGGAAGAATATCTCCCCGCATCGTTGTTTAAAACCGAATGGTATGAATATCTGAAAAAAGGCGATGGAACTAAATATAAGAATTTGACATTGGTGGAAGCACAGATCCCCATAATTTTTATATGGTTATATTTGATATTGATAATGTTTCTCCTTTACAAGAATAATATATTTTTACCGTTACAACAATTGATAATATGTTAGAAATATTTTTCCTAATACAGAATATGTGTATAGATAAAGATAGCGCCAAACTGTTGGTACTGACTCATTAAGTATCTCTGTACTTCTACATTATTTCATTTCTTGTTAATTTGCAATTTCTTGCATATCTGGCTCAACGACTCTACAATAGCATCAATTTTTTCCTGCGGAATTCCTTCTTCCGCCAATGCCTGGAAGTTCAGCTCAATTTTTATTACAGCATTCTCGTCGGTAAGAGGCGACAAGATGTACGTAAAGAAATTGTCCCAGGCCTGCCAATCAAGGGAAGCGTCGAAAGAAAGCTCCTTTACTTTTTTAGCCTCCATCCCTTTTTCTCTTTCCTTTAGCTTTTCCAGAATTATAGTAGTGGCCGTGCCGGGCTTGACCTCTTTAATTGAAACTCGTTCTTCTTTCGGCAAAAGCTTCACTGCTATTTCCGGCTTGATCAGCCACGAAGAATCGGCTATTTCTATTTCGCTGTCGTCTACAAACCTGTTGAAGACTGGCTTCTCGAATTTTTTACCGTCTCCGAGGGCGTAGCCAAACAAGCCCCTTAAAATTCCCTGCGCAATGCACGCTTTCAAAACATTCTCGTCCGCCAAAATAGGAAGATGCGTATATTGGCAGAAATACTCCCATAATGTTTTTGAATCAATACTGTCTTTGTCGCGCGGCCATAGAGACCATTTTGCACTGACAAGCAAATTGGGGTCTATTTTTTCGGCTAAGTTCTCGCTGTCCTTGAGATTCTGCCAAACTACGCTGCTTATCGGATTTGAGTGAGAATAAACGATTGCTCCCATGTCGACGGATTTTAATTTGTGGCTGTTGTCCCCCATGACAATATGCCTGTAAGTGGATGCAATAACCGTAGGCAAATCGGTTTCGAGGGCTCTTATTTTGAACTGCAGGTCGCGCTTTTGTTCCTCTGACAGGCCTTTCCTGTTTTTATACTCCTCGTTTATCTGGACCAGAGCCAAATATCTCTTAATCGTTTTCAACAATTGCTGCTGCTGGGATTCGTCCGGAATCAAAAATACAAGACAGTTCTTGAATTTCCTGTGCTTTGTACCGTGGTTGTTCAACATATGCACAATGAATTCTTCTGTTTCCTTCCAGGTGTTCTTTCCCTTTGTATGCTCCAAGGACAAAACAACAAGGCGGGACTTTGGCACATCAGGGATGTCTGTGTCGCTTTCCGGAAACCTGTTCCTTTCGGCAAACTTGCCGCCAAGCAGGTCCCACATTCTATCCTGCGCAAATTTTACAATGTCTTCTTTCTTGATCTCGTCTTCTTTGTCCACAATCCTCTTGTTTATGTTTATGGCGTCCGAGAACCTGTAAACTCCGTTTCTTTCGTCAAGATAATAGAACCTGTCCCTAGCCCTGTTAAGAACGTCTGCAAATATTGCCGGCGCTATGTCGGGATGCAGTATAGAAAGCCTGAGAACATTTTCCGGCGCACCGTTGTCCGATTTGGCGCTGAACGAATGCATGAACACGGCCGTTGCCAGGCCCTCAGTAATTGACTCTTTTGCATATTCGCTGCCCAGCTCCCGGTCAATATGAGGCGCCTTTGCCGAATGACCTGCTATGTCAGACGCGACTACTCCGTCAAACTGCCTTCCCGTGTATTTCAACAGTTCCGACAAAATCTCAGGGTTGCCTAAGTTGATGTTCGACGGCTGTATTAGATAGCCTGAGTGCTTTTTCCTGTAAAGGTCGCCCACTACCAGAGCAAGCAGCCTCAAAATACCCCTGGTTTTCTGGAATTCGGGTATTGTGCCCCACTTTTCTCTAAGAACGTTTATTGTTTCAGGATGAAACGGATACGCCTTCTCAATCAGCCTTTTGTAATCAACCTCCCTCACGTTTCTGGGGAAGTCTTCTTTGTTGTCCTGATAAAATTCCCAGTAAGCCGCCGCCACTTCTTTCGCTTCGGTTTCAGAGCCTATGTTTTCAAACAATCTTTTTCTGACGATTTCGTATATTTCTTCGCCTTTTACGGGCTCCTTGATGGCCTCCACCCTGCCAAAGACTTTTGCTAATCTCTGATATAACTTTTCTTCATTTTCATCTGAAAGGTCTCTCGCACTCGATACGAGAGTTGCGATAACTATAGATTTCTCAGAATTAGCAATTGCTTCTGTTAGTTCTTGCATAAAACTGATAGTTTGCCCTGCCAGCGTGCTCTCGCCTACCGTTATTCCAGAAGCCTTTGTCAAATATTTTGTAGTTTCGTCAAGCAAGATTATTACGGGCTCCATGGAGGAAATGATTTTCATAAGCTTGTTTGTTCCAGGACTTATGCGCTTCTCGTCGTCGTCCTTGACAACCTTGTATAATTTTTCTCCACCCAGCTGATATGCAATTTCACCCCATAGCGTGTTTATCTGGATTCCCTCTTTGGTCGTCCTGATGACGTTTGCATTTATAGCATCGCCGGGTATGACGGCTACCTTGGCGTCTGGAATTTCTTTTATCTCGTCGTCTTTGAGTATCTTCTTAATTTCAGAAAATTTAGACGCGGCTTCGCCGTGCTTTACAAGATGATAAACGGTAAGCAGAGTATGCGTTTTGCCGCCTCCAAACGGTGTCTGGAGCTGCACTACGGGCTCTATGCCTTTCTTTCCGGAGAGCCTCAAAAGAATGGACGAAATTAGAGCTGAAATCTCCTTTGTGAAATAGGTCTTCTTGAAAAAGAGCTCCGGATCCCTGTATTCGGCAGCACCGCGGCCCGACATAACAGCGCCTATGTCCGCTGCGAACACCGATTCGTCAAACCTTCCTTTCCTTATGTCTTCGTGAGGTTCTACAACTTGGATCCACGGTTTAATCTTCATTTTATTGCCCCCTGTATGATTCTAATGTAGTTTGGCTTTTAAACTTATTTGACGGCAGCGAGGTTTTCGTGTTCAACAGTCCCTGCAGCAGCTGTTTTTCCTTGTCGCCATCGGGCAGTATTTCCGACACTGCCTGCGCAACGTTCCACAGCGCTTCTATATCGCCCGAGTAGCCGCTGTTCTCTATCAAGTCAGTCAAAGCCTTTCGATTATTCTTCTCCCATAGGATGCAGGCTTTGTGAATAACGTCTATCATAGGAGCCCGCAGACCCGCCCTTGGTTCGCCTAGATCCTTGCTCTTGGCTCTTTCTTTTGGGCCCAGCAATCTAACCTTGTCGCCCTTCTTCTCCAGAAGGTCTTTCTTGCCCATGAGCTGGTCGGATTCTATACCCAATGCCTGCGCTAATTTGCGTGCGTCGTCAAACGGCACATCGTTGCTGTCGTACGCCCATCGCCACAAAACGTAGAATCTTGTAGCTTCATCTATGATGCCAAGTTGACCATCGTGTAATATCTGATGAAGAGAATAATCAGTTACGATTTGTCTGACAATATCAAGAAGTTCTCCAACACCAACTTCTTCACCAGTTACTCTTTTGACTTTTTTATATTTCCCAAAGACCTCGACAGCCGGACCTATGGCCGATATAAAAAAGTCCGCGCCTCTTATTCCCTGAGCCCAGAATTCGTCGAGCTTTTCGTGAATCTTCTCTTTAACTTCATTCTTAACTTCACTAAAATATCCTTCTTCTTCTGTTAATCTTTTTCTGCATACAATGAAAATAGAGGAGGCCAAAGCTGCACTGTCATGTGATCTCAATCTTCCAGGCCTCTCCGTATGTATCGGCCAAGATCCTGTAACAACCCAATTAGAATTTAATAATCCATTTATGAGTGTTTCCCATGCAGCAGTAGATTTATGAGCAAATACAACTACAAAAACTCCATCGTCTTTTATAACTCTGTTCATTTCCTTGAAAGCCTTTGTCATTTCTTTTTCATAAAAATCCTTTGTTTTAATTAATGAGTTTTCTTTTGTCGTATCGGTTCTTCTGACTAAAGAGCTGTTCTGAATTATTTCGGACGCCTTCGGAGTTAGCGGAGTTGAAAATACTTTTGGATACAAATTGCCTACCGTTCTTTTTAATAAAACATAGAAAAAATCTGATACATCTGAATATGGCACAGCATCGTAATAAGGAGGATCTGTTATTATTCGATCAAAAAACTTGTCGTCATACGGTAAGTTAGTAGCAGATCCTTGTAGTACATTTGCAGGTTTTTCTATAAATGAACAATGTTCTATTACTCTTTTGATCCAGTTCAATGCCCCTTCTAAGCTTCCGGTTAACCCACTAAAAGGATTAACTTCGGCATAATCCCATTTCATAGCAATAGCTTGTCCCTGAGAAAATACTTGGCCTACAAATTCACCATTACTGACCCATACACCAAGGTTTGTTAAATAAACCGCAAGTCTATCTATTGACAATGCAATGTAACTAATGATAGCCTTTCTCTGTTCAATGTCAATATTATTTTTTTTGAGTTCAGATTCTAGTTCTCTGATTTCTTTTGCAAGAGATATTATAGTCAAAAGTTGGCGGCTGTTGAAAATATCGGACCACTTATTTATCCCATAATTTACTATTTGTAAGTGTACATAGAATGGAAGTAAGTCCCCAACCGATAAATCATCTGGCGGTCTAATTATTTTTTCATTAGGAACTAAATCCTTGTATTTTGAAATCAGTTTTTTTAAATATTGATTTGCTTCTTCAAAAATTTCACTGTCTTTCTTAGTTGCTACGCGATATTTTTTAGTCCCGTCTGGTTTAGATAATATTATTGCCAATAAACGTTGTCCTAATAGATTTTTGGTCGATTCTTTCCTTATGTAACTACCATCTATAGCTTGTTTGCATACTAAACATAGCGCACTCCCCGTTTTCGTAGTTCCTTCTTCTGGATCAAAGTCAAGTTTCTTACCCTCGACTACTTCAAATTCTATCTTTTTACCTTTTATAGATGGTTTTAACGCTACCTTTTTATTAGACCTATTACATAACCAATATTGCCTGATCAAAGGAATTTCTGTTCCGCAACCTGGATTAGGGCATTTAACAGTCCTAGACCAAATGTAAACTATCGGCACGGAACCATCCGGATCTTTCGGATAGAATTTACCTATTTCTTTATTTACTGTATTTAGAAACCATTTGCCCCATTTATCTACATCATATGATAATTTGTTAGAACTTTTTACAAACCCAGTCTTGTCCGTGACAGGCTTGCCATATTTCTGTGGGTAGACTAAAGTACAAAGTTCTAGTAAGTGTGCAACTGGATTTAAGTCTAAAGCATATGTATCACAACCAAGTCTTAGGGATTCTAAAGGAATGGACCCGCCACCTGCAAAACAATCTAGAACTTTAGGAATTTTATCATCATTATTTTCAAGGATAAGTTTTCTTGCTTTATCAATAAGTTGTTTGTTGTTAGAATTCTCCCATTTGCATAATTCAATAATAAATTTTCTAAAATCATTTTCTTCTTTTGTATTTCTAGGGGCTTTAATCAGAGACGTAAAGATAGCTGCTCTACTTGCCACAAGCGGTCTTCTAGCCCACCATATGTGTAGCGTAGAAATGTGACCATGCCTAATGCTCTTCTCTTTGGCGCTCTCTTCAGAGATCTCCTTTATCGGCAATGTTTCTTCGATGAAGCGCCTATCGTCAGTCATAAACCTAGCAACCTCCTTACAACTGGCTCGACCAAAGGTACTATAGAAGACGCGTTCTCTTTGATGAACTTCCAAGATTTTGTTATTACATTAGAATCTCGTTCATTTTCCGGTTTGCTGTCCTCATTTCGTAAAGCTTCTACGTGGGGCTTTATCTCACCCGCATTGTCAAGTGTTTCTACTTCTCTAAAAATTTGGTCGTAATTTGTTATGTTAACCGTTGTTTGTACATTTTGGCTATTCTGGTTCGCAATATTGACCTGACCGTGTTGAATGATAAACTGAACAGTAGGAAACTCCTGACGCAAAGACGATTCGTCTTCAACTAAATCTTTTCCGTATGCGGTTATTCGAGCTCCGTTGAAATGCGCTCCGAATCCTTTGAACAGTTCTATGTAGCCTTTCTCTTCCAAATATGTAACGTTAGCCAGAAGTTTATTGTGTTCCAAGCCTAATTCTTCAAGTTTGTCAGGACCCACGAATTCAGAAGGCTGTTCCTCTTCGTTATCGTACAAAAGCTTCAGAATTCTAAACCTTATTTCTTGATTATTCATTATTATCAATCTCCACTGAAGTATTTTGGCTGCCTTGATTTGCAATGTTGATTTTTCCTTTTTGAACAATAATCTGAATGGAAGGAAATTCATTCTTTAACAGCGATTTGTTTTCAATTATGTCTTTTCCATCAGAACTAATCTTGACCAGATGATACCTGTAGTGTATGCGCTTCGATATTTCTATGTAGCCCTTATCCTCAAGATATTTTATGTTGCTTCTAATATGCTCGTCTTCTAGACCCAAATCACTTTTAATTGTATCAAATCTCACAGATGCATTAGGCTTTTCTTCGTCCTTCTCGTATAACAATTTTAAAATTCTCAGTCTTATTTCTTGGCTGTTCATATCCATCAACTCTTCTCCGCTTTCTTTTGAATCTCCCTGATGTCAACTATGAATCTTGTGACCCCGATTATCTTCTTCATGATCAGACTGTTTGCAGGGTCCTGGACCATGAGCAGCTGCGGCTTAGACGCGCAGTTTATCACGGCGTACAGCCAGTACTTGTCGCCGAACCTCTCTGCTTTGATTTTTTCGTTCGGGCTGAGCGATATGTCGCCTATTCTTGCCCTGCCTTTCACTTCAATGTACCTTAGCTGGTCTATGCCTTTTGATTTTATGTCGTAGCCGATATTTTCTGAAGATACATCCTCCGGTATCCTGAGGCACGCCTTCTCAAACTTCATTACTTCCTCCATTGCTATCCTTTCGATTTCATCGTCACGTTTCATAGCGGCGTTCATTTCTTCGTCTTTTGTTTCAAGCGGCAGAACGTAGGCGGTTGCCATGACTTCTGGCGTTGAACCGGATATCTCTTTTTCCTTCTCAATTTCTGTAAGAATGTCTTCTTTTCTCCGCATCAAGTCCTCGTACTTTCGCCTTTCCTCAACCACTCTGCCTGCGACAACGGTCTTCCCCATCCTCTCCATTTTGCGGTATTTTTGAAGTCTTGTCATGGATTCCTTGATCATGTAATCGAGGGATTTCTCGGCGTATTTTTTCCTGATGTTAAGATCCCTCAAACGCTCGTTCTTATTGTCCTCTAGAAAAGGCTCCAGCAGATTATCGAGCGACCAGCCCAAGACGCCCTCGGAATGGTATTGGACGCTTGCAGAATCGGACTCGCTTAATTTTTCTCCCGGATTCAAATCCCATATTATGAAGGGCCCTTTGCGCGAAAATTTGTCTTTGTTCTGCACGACTGCGAACAGCTTTTCTCCTATCTTTCTGCCTTTGCCGTCGTGGATCTTTCCCAGAACGAACCACAACGCGTACGATTCTTCCGATGCAGGGTCCGTGAATATCGCCCCCTGCTGCAGTACGTGGCTGTAGTTGTCAAGAATAATATCCACCAAAGAATCAAACAACACGGTTCCCGGCGCAATGAAATCGCAGTCGTCGTGCTTGTCTGCAATTTCTTTGTTGAACGATATCTTCCCGTACCTTTTGCCAAGGTGTCTTTTCTTCTTCAGCGCGGCCCTCAACTCGCTCGGGATCTCGTTTATTTTCCACAGGAATTTGTCCAGCCTCGTCATGGTGCCGCCTATTTCAGCAAAAGCCGCCTCAAAAAACTGCTCTATGTATTCGGGGATAAGCCTTTGCTCGTCCGTGATCTGCATGTACTCGTTGTATTTTTGGAGCAGCTGCATGGGGCCGTACTGCTTTGCAAGCGCTTCTTCCGTAGAACCGAGCAGCTTTTCAACATCCTCTCTTGTCAAAGGTTTTCTCATGCGCTGCCTGAACTCTTCGGGGTCTATCCTGTTCCTTATAGCTTCTTGAACTACCCTGTCCAGTCTTGATCCGACTTCCATTTCAATGAACTGCGATATTACGTCGTACACTTTGTCTTTGCCTATCGCCTTCCGCATTTCTTCGAGTTTCTCCAAAATAACTTCTAGAACCCGGCCCTCCCTGGTGTTGGTTGCTATCAAATTGTAAATGTGAACTTCTTTCTTCTGCCCGTACCTGTGTATTCTTCCCATTCTCTGCTCCAACCTGTTGGGGTTCCACGGGACGTCGTAATTAATCATCAAGCTGCATTTTTTGTGCAGGTTTATTCCCTCGCCGGCAGCTTCCGTTGCAACAAGAACTCTGGCGTCGCCTTCGTTGAAATCCCTCATCGCCCACACGCGCGTGCCCGGTTTTGGATCGCTCATGTCTCCGGGCGCCATGCTGCCGTCAATTCTTGTCGTAGAAAGACCCCATTGCTCTATTTTTTCAACAAGATAGTCGGCAGTGTCTTTGTGCTCTGTGAAAATGAGAAGCTTCTCCCCCTTGTTTCTTATGTCCTCAGTATCAAGAACGTTCTTCAGCTCTCTGAGTTTTGTTTCTTTGTTTTCAGGTATCTGCACCGCGAGTTCTATCAGCCTTTCTATTTGTTTTATTTCAAACTCCAATTCCTCCGGACTCAAAGAAACTGTTATACCGCTTACTATTTCATTCTCTTTTTGCCATCTTTCTTCTTCCGGCAAATCGTCCAAAGTCTCCAATTCTTCTTCCGTAAGCTCCTCCTGCAATTCCTGCTTATACCTGTCCCAATTCTCCAGCCTGTCGCGCAGCTTGTCCCTTCTTCTTTCAAGAGAACGTTTTATCGCTCTGACGCTGGAGGCAAGCCTTCTCTGCAAAACAATAAGAGCAAAACCTACGGTATTTTTTTGCCTTGACCTTTCTATTTTTTCAAAATTCTCAGTCACGTAATCGGTTACGGCATCGTACAATAATTGCTCTTGCGCAGAAAGATGGTAACCGATCGTGTTCACTTTTCTTTGCAAGAATAATGGGTTGCCTTCTTTGTCTATCATCTGCTCTTTCAGCCTTCTGAGGATCGGTGTCATTTCGTCTTTTTTCGCGGCTTCTTGAACAATCTCCTTGCTTGCCCACATGTCTTTTTCCAGCAAATCCAGCAAAAGCCTGAACTTCTCCGGGTCGCCGCTGTGCGGCGTTGCCGTCAGGAAAAGCAGGTGATTAGACTTTTCGGATAAAACTTCCCCGACCCTGTATCTTGCAGTTCTCTTGATTTCGTCCTTTGAGCCGCGGTAAGCCGAGAGTTTATGCGCTTCGTCAAATATAACCAAATCCCATTCCCAACTTAGATTCCTCAGCGTGTCCAAAGCACCTTCGGCCCGGGATAGAAAATCAATAGATACTATTAGCTGATTTTCTTTCTCCCAAATATTTGTGAAGCTTGAGTTTAACGTTTCTCTGTTTACTTCGACAAAAACTTCGTTGAATTTTTCATACATTTCGCTCTGCCAATTGCTTATGAGGCTTGGCGGCGTAATTATCAATATTTTCTCCGCAGCCTTTCTGTACTTTAATTCTTTAATCAGCAACCCGGCCATTATTGTTTTTCCGGCTCCTGGATCGTCTGCAAGCAAGAATCTGATTTTAGGCCTCTTGAGAAGATAGTCGTATACGGCTTCTATCTGGTGCGGCAAAGGGTCTATTTTTGACACGCCCACTGCGAAGAGTGGATCAAATTCGTAAGACATCCTGATTCGCTTTGCTTCGAGCGCCAATCTAAAGTGTTTTGGATTGGCAAGAAACTGGGGGCCTTCAATTCCTGATATTATGCTTATTTTACCTACGTCCTCGGTTCTGAATATGTTAGAGTAAAACCTGTGCGGCTCGGTTTTTATCCCCTCGCCTTTCAACTCTATCTTTGTGCCCAACTGCTTAACAGAATGAACCCTTATTTCCTCAGGCCAGAAAGGCCCTTTTACTATAACACCCTCTTTAAGCTTATTTACATCGTCCATAGTGGTCGCCTACATATCTTTACTACAAAAATTTGAAATTTTTTATACGTTAGACCCAATCACATAAATTATGTTATCTTTGAATTTTAATTAATTGTTATTCCTGCGGAACTCGCAAAACCCGCAGTTTTGCGCAGAGTTAGGTTCCTCCCCTCCTATCAGGGTAACAGCCCTCCGAAATATCCTCTCTCCTTCATTGGCGCTTGAGGGCATTCGTATCAGGTCAGTGTTGAATATAACCTCTCCGGCCTCCGTCACGGTCTTGGGGTGGTAGAAAAGCAGGAGCGCAAAATCCTCGGTATCGTGGCCGTTCTGGGTGAGCAGGAAGTTGTATAAGTGCATCTGGCTGGCATAGTGCTCGTGGGTGT
>Ga0209542_10018427_pt1 | contig 11301 bp, 14 predicted proteins | sample RifCSPhighO2_01_FD_184028 | JGI IMG/M metagenome (GOLD analysis project Ga0209542, IMG submission 184028) | Soil microbial communities from Rifle, Colorado - Rifle CSP2_plank highO2_0.1 (SPAdes) (version 2) | ecosystem: Environmental > Terrestrial > Deep subsurface > Rock core/Sediment ...
GATATACATCAGAAATACTTCTTGGATGTACAATGAAAGCAAAAGCTGGTTCTGAACGATCTCTTTGAAAAAGCCAACTTGGGGAAATTGGCCACAAAAAATCACGAAATGCTTCAATTAGAAGCTTAAATGCCGGCATCTATACCTAAATTATGCCACAGAAATGCCCTAAAAAGTAGGGATAAAAGAACTAAAATTAGATTAGTTGATTTTTGGGAACCAAAAAGCTATAATAGATCAAATTTCATTGAAAGAAGTGGAGGAGGACGAAAATATGAAAGGTGTACATATTGGGTTCTGCGGTATAGACGGCGCAGGTAAATCTACCCAGGCAGCTCTAATGTGTGGTTGGTTAACGCGAAAAGGCGTGCCGAATCTCCTGAGAGAGGGGAAGAGAGACTTTGTTTCTGAAATGGCATTAGCTATTGCAAAAACCCATAGTGAAAAGAGTGGCCGTAAATATTTTGGGGAAGAGTACTATATGTTTGCCTTAAGTTTTGATCTGTTGCGAGAAGCCATGCTTGACGTGCGTCCATTTCTCGCGACGGGAACAACAGTAGTATCGGCTCGTACCGTTTTTTGCCGGCTTGCGGGCGGTTTGCTTAGAGAATGTCGTTCGTTAGACCTAGCAAAAGAAGTTGCACTTTTTGGAGGGATTCCCGACATTGTCATTTGGTTAGATACTTCGCCTGAGGTAGCCTACCGAAGAGTAATCGAGCGGGGGTTAGATATCGCAACAGTGGAACACTTGAAACTTTATCAAGTAGCTGTGAGCGAAATACTACAATGCTATCCGCACGTTAAAGTCAACGGGGATGAGCCAATCGATTCAGTGAGGCTAGAGGTACAAAACATAGTAGAAAAAGCTTTGCGCTTATAATGACCAAGATTGGTCATTATATCGTAAACATCATCAACAAGCTCGAGTTAGACCCGAGCTTGTTTAATTTAATATCGGTGTCATTCAAAATAGTTTTTGAACCCTTCGCGTAATCCCCTGACAAAGTATTTCGAAACGTTCTTTTTGTTTAATTTTATCCATTGATAACCAGCGTGTTCGCTTGAGACCTTAATCGCCCCGCCCAAAAAGGTAGCTTCAAAAAAGACAAAGAAAATATACATTTCCTTCTTTAATTTTACAGAAAAATAAGGATGGCGCGAAATAGAAACAGGTTTTTTTATCAAACGATATTTGATCGATTTTCCAATCTCTTCTGCCATTTCTCTCTTAAAAATCTCTTTGTAAGGCTTTTTTAATTCGTCGGAATTTATTCTGCCACCTGGCACATCATAATACCCGGCCATCGAACTGCTTTTCGGCATTTGTAGCACAAAAATCTCACCTTTTTTATTTTTGAGAATAAGTTTCAGACTTACCTCGAAAAAATATGGGTTCTGTTTTTCTTTTTTTTTCGCCATGATTTTGCTTATACGCATTAAATATCGTAAGTAAGTATAGTTTAAAACACGATTTGATTTTCGTCAAAGTGTGCTATTATGATCCAGATAATAATACCCCACTTAATATGTCTACCAAAGCTAGAAAAAATCCATATTTAATATTAGGAGCGCCCGACGCAATGACGGCCAGAATCTGCCGAGATTTGGGTGCAGATTATATATGGGCGAGTAGCTTTGTTTTGTCTAGTCTGCTAGGAAGTAAGGACAATGGAATGGTTGATATAAATCGTTATATCCCAATTATAGAAGGGCTGATAGCCGCTTCCCCTATTTCGGTTATATTAGATCTTGATATCTGCGGCCGCAACAGAAAAGAATGCCTTAGTCAGTTGGAAAAAATCAAAAAGCTGCGTTTAGGTGGTGTCTGTATTGAAGATGAGGGGTGGCCAAAGGTGAATGCGATGCTAGAATCTCCTTCGCGAAAACTAATTTCTCCAGAAAAGATGGCACAGAAAATAATCATGACTAAGAAAATTTTAAAGTCCGGCACCCTTGTTATTGCGCGCTCCCATTCTTTGATTGCCAAAGAAAGTTTAGTGGATTTACAAAATCGTATTGATAATTATACAAGGGCCGGGGCTGATATTCTTTGCATTCATTACACCGGGAAAAAATGGCAACATTACCAAGAAGTCATAAATAAATTAAGAATATGCAGGCCTTTAATGGTTATATTTTCGAAATCCAACTTTGTACCAAAGGTCCTAAATTTTTTAAAGATCAAATATATTTTATTCCCTAATCAAATTTACAGAATGATGATGCGACCAATTTTGGACATGAAAAATAGCGAGAAAAAGTTTAATAAATACTCAATTAAATTTAATCCTGAGAAATTGATTGATACAAAAGAAATTTTTAACATCTTCGATAAAGTTCGCTGATGACTAATGACTATATTCTTTATGTTGGTGAGAGCAGAGATTTTTCTGATCACTGGCTGACTAAAGTTATCGGTAAACAAACAAAATTACCAGTTATTGTTTTAAAACCTGACATAAGGAATATCGGAATACCGCATCTTCCTGTTCTAGCTGTAAATAGATTATATACCTCTGCAGTGGGTAGATATGGAAATTACAATATGATGAAATCTATCAAGAAACTAATCTCGTTGGAAAAAAAGAAAGTGCCACTCATTAACTCATCGCGTGGGTATTTAATGGATCTGGATAGAAATCAACAATTCGTTTTTTTCAAGAAACATAATCTCCCCTATATACAAACTTCGAGAGTTACTTCCGTTTTGCAAGGTAGAGAAGCAATTATTTTCCCGTGTGTCTTGAAAAGTAATCCTTCTGGAAGAAACAAGACATTAAAAATAATTAATGATAGAAAGGAACTTTCTTTAATTCCGGATACGGTTAGGAGAAAAGGTATCTTACAGCCTCTTATAAAAGATACGGTTTGTTACCGAACGGAGTTCGTTGGCAATTGGCATGCTACGTATCCTCAACAAGTTTACTTTCAAAAAAATAAATTAACTTTTCATAAGATTTACAAAATCATTCCCTCCCCGCTTTCCAGATCATTAAGGCAAAGGGTTGTTAAGTTGATGAACGACATTAAGATTTATGCATTTTCCATAGAGTATTTTCAAGAAGGAAAAAGGCTAAATCATATCGTTGACTTTAACTTCACGTCAAATTACCATCCAACTTTTATCAAAAAGACTAATGGCCAATTAGAAAAATCTTGGCAAAAATTAATTAAAGAAAAACTATGAAATTCTCAAAAGAAATAATTCTTCTATCGGATATCGTTAACTACAGCCTAAAAGGCATAACCGCCGCTCTTGGCAAGGGCACCGGAATAACTAAATTAGTTAAACCAATTTCATTTAAACTCAATGATTCCTCTAGGATTTTAGATTTGATTGATATTATTATCGCCAGTAATCTTCTAAGCAACGGAGATGTTATCGTAATTCCCTCTAAAGTTATTGCCTTGTTGGAAAAACGTTTTGTCTACGGATTGACTATGGAAAATTACAGACAATGTATTAATAATTTAAATTTTGCTAAAGATAATTTGACGACGCCAGATAATGATCCGCTTTCAGAAAAAGACATTATAGGACTTGATAAAATTAATGTAGAAAAAAAGATCGGACTTAGATATCCCAAAGATCCTAATTTATCCTGCTACAATATAGCTAAAAGCATCAAAGATAAATCGGGTTTAAAAATCGATGTGGTCGTCAGCGATTCTGATGCCGGTGGGGAAAAGGGAGTTAGTCTTATAGGTTGCCCAACTATTCTCGTCACCCCAATAGGCGCCACAAAGGGCTTACGATTATTTTATTGTATGCGAGTGGCAGTAGCGGCAGAAGCAACCTGGAACAATATCGAGAACACTCCCATAATCCTGATAAAACTAGACCAGTCGGCATATAAAGAAAGGGAATCCATAGGAGAACTTAGATATAACGGCTTTCTTGATGCCAATAAAGAAGAAGATATTATTTCATCAAAAAATCTTTCATAACTATGGCAAGTATAGCTAGCTGTGAATTTAAAAACTTCAAAATTCAACTCCGGGGAAAAAGTAAAAAAGTCACTGGGATATCGCGTGCAAGCCGTGCGCTCTCGAACATCATCACCTCTCTAAAAAATTTAACTGTGCTTGATTTAGGCTGTGGGGTTGGTTATATGACGATAGGCGCTTTACTCATGGGTGCTCAGCAAGTAGTAGCCATAGACACAGAAAATACAAAAAAATTATTATTGAGAAATATAAAAATTAACCATTTAAATTCTAGGTTAGTTAAATTTCATAAGGGTGATCTATATTCTCCCCTACAAAAGGAAATGAAATTTGATGTAATCATCGCTAACCTTCCACAGCACGCCCTACCAGCTACGGCTTTGGCTAAGAAACTTCCTGGCAAATATGGAGGATACGATGGTACAGATTTAGTCTGTCGAGCATTGACTGAAGGAGTATATTACTTGAAACGTGGCGGGAGTTATTTCGGGTCTATATCACGATTAACAAATTTTCGAAGAACTATGGCTTTAAGCAATTCACTCTACGAAATTAAGATTCATAAAACTATATCTAAAACTCTTAATCCAAATGAAATGGCTCCCTACATAACTGACGCACGCCTTCTTAAGCACTTAATGACACTAAAGAAGCAAAGATTAATAGAATACAAAATAAATAAACACAGACAGGTTGAATATAAGGTTCATCTCTGTGAATTTATTCTTAGATAATCATGAAAAAAATAATCTTAATGAATCCCGGTCCGACTAATGTTTCTGAAAGTGTGAGAAATGCTATCAAGACTAATGACATTTGCCACCGAGAGATAGAGTTTTCTGAGGTTTTACACGATGTAAGAAAAAATCTTTTGAAAGTGGTCGGAGGCAGAAAAACTCATACAGCGATCCCTTTTATTGCTTCTGCAACGGGTAGCAACGAGGCAGTTATTTCGAGTATACGCGGTAAAATTCTTTTGATTAATAATGGTAAATATTCAGAGAGATTAATGAAAATAACTGAAAGATACCATATTCCTATGAAAGTACTAAAATTTCACCCATTAGAACAGATTAACTTAAAAATTATTGAGGGCGAATTAAAAAGGAATAAGAAAATATCACACATAGTTTTAGTACACCATGAAACTACGACTGGAATGCTTGCGCCGCTACGCAAGATCGGACATATTGCAAAAAAATATAAAAAAATCCTTTTCGTCGATACTGTCAGTAGCGTCGGTGGACACGATATAGATGCCAATTTAGATAATCTCTCATTCTTTACCGTAAGTGCCAATAAATGCTTGGAAAGCTTCCCGGGGATTTCATTTGTAATCGCGAGAAAAAGAGACCTCGCGATGCTAAAAGGTAAATCCAGAAGTTTTTATTTTGACTTATATAGACAATGGGAATATGCGGAAAAAAATCAAACTCCTTTTACGCCGGCCGTTCAACTCTTTTTTGCCATAAATAGAGCTCTTGAAGAATTAATAGAAGAGGGGTTGGAATACAGAATTCAAAGATATAAAAAAATGAAAAACATTTTAAAATCCGAATTAGAGAAGATGGGGTTTCAGTTTGTTCTTCCAGATTATTTGCAATCAAATATCCTTCTAGCCATTAAATTACCAACAAATATGAATTATTGGAAAATACATGATGCGTTAAAAAAACGCGGTTTCGTAATATATTCAGAACAAGATAATTTAGATCAGCATATTTTTAGAATAGCTACACTAGGCCATATTACCGAAAAAGATATAAAATTATTCCTAAAATCTTTTAAAGATAGTCTGAATGAAATTAAGATAAAGCCTAAATATTTTTAACCCAACCCCGTATTTTTCAATACCTTCAACCGTGGCGCGAATTATTTCTTTATCTCCAGCGATCCCTAAATAATTATTAGAACTGAAGGTCAAAAATTTCTTCCCATCAACGACGATTTCAGAAGAGCTCGACGCCCCATCCACTTTATAGAATGGTGGGTAAAGATTATGTTTTCTTACAAATTCGAGATATTTTTTAAAATAATCGTGTTTTTTCATCTATACCCGAATTATGCCACAGAAATCGGAGAAAAATAAGGGATAAATTAGTGTGCAAGATATACCAAACTTTTTTGCATAAAATTACTATCAAGGCGTTTGTCTGAATTTATCCAGATGGTTTTAATTTCTTTGAATTTATTTTCTAAACTCGGGTAAAACAACTTCTCCTCTTTTTGAAGAATATTTCTGAACTCTGGTTCGTTAAGTAAAATTACATTTATTATTTCGGAAAGCTCCCATAAAACTCCTTTGTTTCTATCTAGAGATTTATACTCCGCTGGAAGTAATTTTTTAAAATAATCAAAAAATGCGAAATGGGTTATTTCATGAAAACATACTTCAAGCTTATCAAGGTTGCTTTTTTTATAAAATACTTGAAATGATCTGTTTTCGATAAATCTTGGATTGCAGTCAAATATGGAAATGTAGCCATTGTAATTCTCTTTACCATAATCTAAACCAAAATATTTCTTAATCGCAGCAAAATACAGATCAGATTTTTGACTTATGGTACCAGATAGTTCTGAAGTTGAAATTTCTATCTCCGCCCTTTTTTCTTTATAGAATTCAGTAATATATTTCTCATAATTAACTAAATTTATACGTGGGTGATCTTTTTTTATCCGCAAACCAAAATCGGTCCCAGAAACGCTGAAATTGTGAAATTCGGCATAAACTTGACAATCTAGTTCAATATTCAAATCAATTTTTATCATATAAAAATAATGTAGCCTCCCCGCCCTAAAAGCAAGGAGGCTACCTTAATCCGCGACTTTAAAGTCGGGAAAATAAATCCCATACGAGCCACTTCAAAGTCGTTCGTGAATGAATGCAAAATCGATCATCAACCGACCAGATGCTTCCATTCCTTAGCCAAGAACCATAGGCGCATCCGCCGCCGCAAATGCCCAAAGCCGAGCAATCGTAACATTGCGGCATATTTAGGGGTGTTCGCTGTTTCCACTCTGCGATAATGGGGTTCCGATGAAAGTCGAAATCCTTATCCACGGCGGCAAAGAAGAATTGTTTAATCCCTATCCCTTCGTGGCACACGCCTAATTGACCGTCTGGGGAACAAACGAGTTGGGCTCCCAGAGCCTGGCAATCGTAAGCATGGATTTTCTTATCCATAAAAGATTTGGTTTTTCGCATCATTCTGTCTTCATAAACTCCCTCTTCTCTCGCCAAGGCAAAATATTCAACCATTCTCTTTGAAACCCTCCGCATGTACTTCTTACTAACGGGATCTTTGGCGGTATCAACGAGAGGATTTAAATTGATTGATGCGAAGTCATACTTTCTGTGTAGGTCGAGTAAGGAAGGAAGCTTATCAATATTATGATCCGCAATGGTGCAAGATAGAGATATTTCCTTTTTGCCCCACTGTTTTAGAATCTCCAGCCCGCGAATTGCCTTTTCGAAAGACCCCTTGCCATTGATAAATGGCCTTTTTTTGTTGTGAATTTCCTCCTGGCCGTCGAGCGAAATGGCTATGTCGAAGTTGTCCCGCTCACCGACAAATTGGGCGATCTCCTTGCTTATCAGCGTACCATTGGTCACTATAGACATCCTAAACTTTTCGCCCATTTCGCCTATCTGATCCTTATATTGGTGTTCGAGATATTCCACAACTTGCTTGATAAGCCGGAAATTAAGTAGAGGCTCTCCGCCGTAGAAATAAATGGTCTTTCTTAGTTTCTCATACCCTGGCGGATTCCGGACAAGGTTCCCGAAGTACATATCTATAGCCGCCTTTGCTGTTGCAAAAGACATACGTCTTGAACGATAATCCTCAGGCATATTGTTCAGGATGAAGCAGTAACCGCAGGCGAGATTGCAATCATCCGCTACGATGAGGTATAAGGTCTCCAAGCCAGGTGGAAGTACGTGAACCTTCCTCTTTTCTTCGAGCAAGGTCATATCATCATTTTCCACTGGCACAATCAGACCGTAGCGCGATAATTCGGCTATGATCTCTGGGATTTCCGTCAACTTCTCAAACTTCCGTGTCAAAAAATCTAAGGTTGTGCCAAGGAAAAGCAGTTCAATCATCTCACGAAACTTTTGTTCGAGGAAGACAACCTCTAGATTTAACGAGTGAAAAACCGCGAAATAACCAGCCTCGCCAGAAAACAATTTAGCCCAGCGACATATTCTGATAGTCTGGCTCATAAAATCCCCTCTCATATTTTCAAGGCTGGACTTTTTAGGTCCAGCCTTGTTTTGACAGCCGAGATTTGTCGTCATGAACCTGTCAGCACGAGCAACCACAGGCGCACACGCTCAAGGCTATCTTTGCCAGGTCGATCTTGCCAATCAACGCCTTTCGCTGATCAACGCGAGCAACTTTCATCGGCCTCACCTCCTTTCGTTATTAAGCTACAAAACATATTAAATATATCAAAACAGGTCAATTTAATCAATCGTGTCGTGTTTTTTCATCTATCCCCAAATCATGCACAGAATTCGGAGAAAAATAAGGGGGAAAGAAAAAGCGCCTTGCGGATGGTTTGTTATTCACAAATTCCGTAAGGCGCTACGATCTATTTACTTGACCTCGTTGGCTAAACCGCACTCTGTCACTTGTTCAAGGGTCATTTGCACTGCGATATTTTCTCGTGGCCGGTCGAGTCCCAAAAGGAAACGATATCCATCGGCGGCTCGGAACGAATGAATGTGAGTGAGGTTTATACATCTCTCGGCAAATACGCCAGTTATGGCGTGCAGGAGGCCTGGCTTATCTTCGCGAACCTGCAGAAGTACTTGATATTCGCTCGATCGATCGGCGAGTAATTGATTTAGCTCCTCGAAGAGACGGAAAGCATCGTCCAACTCTTCTCGCCCGAAGTGCTCTCGGCTGGCAACGAACTGCTCGGCAAATACCTCCTGTTCATGCGCCGTGACTGTCTCCATTAACTTGTTTAACTCGATTGCGGCCTGGTTTAAGACTTGCGGAATATTCGGGTTAAGCATCTGGATATCAGCGTACAACGCCGCGTCTTGCTTGAGTATGCGACCAATAAGACTGATCGCGATCCGATATACTGGGCTCGTGAAGCTGAGGCTCTCACGAACATCCTGCCCAAGAGACCGAATCGTTGCCGCCATAGTAAGTTGCATCGCATGGACTAATCCCTGCACAATCGCAATCGCGCTATCATGTTCTTCGGGACTACATACTTTGAGTTTTGCCCCTGTCCAGTTGAGGAAATCTTCTGCCCAACGTTTCCAGCGATTTAGTCGCGCTGGGCATACTACAATTGTTTGCCCCCGTAGCGATCTCGAGGTCGGAGCACACATTGGATGGAGTCCTAACACCTCGGCTTGCGACGCGAGCATCGCTGATACAGGAGTTACTTTGATAGACGTGATATCCATCCAGAGCTGTTCCGGTCGAGAACGATCAACCAAGCGACTGATTGCTCCATCAACAACCTCACGGGGCGGCACAGAAAACACGATTACTTGAGCTTTGTCCACGATCACGCGGTTCCGCGCATCTACATTTGGTCCGTCCTGTGCATCTGCGCCGATGACTTCGCAACCGTAATCGGCAAACAGACGCTGTAAAAAAAGACCATACTTTCCCTTATGCCCAATGATACCGACAAGCGTCTTCATCTTATTTACTCCCTTCGCTCGAAATAGTTGACTTACCTACGCCCGGCAAACCAGCGAACAGCAGAAGTTTCTTCATCTGCTACCTCCTTATTTAATTTATATTCCAAAGAACAAAAACTGGTCTTTGTGAGACCAGTCTGAGAAGTTAAACAAATTTTTTAACGCCTTAAACTAGCCTCACTTTAAGTAGGTAATAATAGTAATAATAAGTGTCGTATAGATTGGTCATTATATTATTCATAATAAGCAACTGAGGTTAATTGTCAACAGCGCGTAAATTTTAATTAAAAAATCATATCTATACCCAAATTATGCCACAGAAATCGGAGAAAAATAAGGGAAAAAAGAAAAGCCGCTCCGATTTGCGCTGGAGCGGTGCATAAAAAAGTCTGCCCTAAACCTCAACACCGAGTTTATCGCGTATGATTTTCTTTATCCGATCGTGCTCTGCTTTCAAAACAACAAATTGAAAAGTTTTTTCTAGAAGCGCCGGAAATTCATCGCGCGTCGGTATATTCTTAACATGCTTCTCTAACCCTTCAAACTTGTTGTCAAATTTCTTCTCAATCCTGACGACATCACCAGCTAAATCGTTTAAATCTCCAGCCTTAGCAATATCTTTGAGTGCTTCTTTTAAATCTTGTTTTGTAATCGGATTCATATGTCGTATTTTACTGTGAGGAAAAAATTATCGCAATCCCGCACACCCCCAAATTATGCCACAGAAATTGGAGAAAAATAAGGGAAAAGGAATTCTAACGAACAAACTCAACCCTCAAATCGCGCCTTAATGCTGAGGCGATTTTTTGCAATGTGTCTGTCGTAAAATTCTGTTGCCCAGCTTCCATGCGGGCAACATTGCTTTGGGTCGTGCCAATTTTATCGGCAAGTTCTGACTGCGATATGCCTTCTTTTTTGCGCAGCACCGAAATCTTATATGCAATCTCCAACTGCTTCCCGTATTCGTCATAGTACTTTTTCACATTGCGATCCTTGAGTTGTTCCGCAAGATATTTCTGAAAATCTACCGCTTTATATTTTTTATTTGATTTAATTTTCATATATATTTTTATTGCTTAATACGTCTAAATAATAATTTTCTGCTCGTTTTATTTCGCTATTAGGAGTCTTTGGCGTCTTCTTCAAAAATGCATGCAATAAGATAATTGTTCGACCTACGAATGTGAAGTAAAAAAGCCTATGCTTTTGATTCGAGAAATCAACTCGAAGTTCTCTAATTTTCCCTCTGATATGCTTTGTGTACGGTTCGTCCAGAATTCCTCTCTGTTCGCTGAGAAATTCAATATATTTCAAAACCTTAGCTTTTTCTTTGTTGCCGAGCTCATCAATATAATCTTTGACGGGACTTCGGCCAGTTTTCCTATTGAAATAGAACTTTACTTTATATTCCAGAGCTTTATTATCATTATATATCATATAAGATATGAGTCAATATCTAACCATCTATACCCAAATTATGCCACAGAAATCGGAGAAAAATAAGGGGAAAAGAAAACCCCGACCCAGGTTGGGGCAATCAAATCGAAATCACCTATTTTATACCCGCAACGTCTTTTAGTAACTCTACGTCGGCCTCCAGCTTTTGTATGCGCCGTCTATGATCAACAAAAATCGCGCTATCCATGCGCGCTACGCGCTTCTCAACTTTATCCAAACGC
>Ga0209542_10018428_pt1 | contig 11301 bp, 14 predicted proteins | sample RifCSPhighO2_01_FD_184028 | JGI IMG/M metagenome (GOLD analysis project Ga0209542, IMG submission 184028) | Soil microbial communities from Rifle, Colorado - Rifle CSP2_plank highO2_0.1 (SPAdes) (version 2) | ecosystem: Environmental > Terrestrial > Deep subsurface > Rock core/Sediment ...
AGGTTTTAAAAGAATCTGATTTTATTTCAGTCCATGTTCCGTTGATGGACGGGACCCGGCACTTTATAAACGCGGATCGCCTTAAACTAATGAAGCCTTCAGCTTATCTTGTTAACACTTCGCGCGGACCTATTGTTGACGAAAAAGCTCTTGCGGACGCGCTGAAGACCGGGATCATAAAGGGCGCCGCTATTGATGTTTTTGAAAACGAGCCGTTGATTGAACCCGAGCTTATGAAATTGGAAAATGTAATTTTAACACCGCATATTGCTTCTGCGACCGAGGAAACAAGGGCGAAAATGTCTGAGCTTGCGGCCCAAAATATTATAGAGGTTTTGGAAGGCCGGGTGCCGCCGAATCTTGTTAAATAGCGAACTCCGATTTCGTAATTTACGGTAAATATGGAAATAGATCGTAAGGGAATAAAATTCACTTTTTTATTTTTAACTTTTCTTTTTTTATCCGTCTTTTTTGTGCGGGAATTTTCCGGTTTGGTTTTTGAGAGCGTTTTTGGCCCAGATATTGCTTACGAAAATATTGATGAAAGATTGGCCAGCTTAAGAATTTCGCGGCAGTTGGTGTTGCTGTTAAGGGAAGAAAATAAAAATAAAGTAACCATGGGTTTTGTCGGAGACATTATGCTTGATCGTGGAGTGGAATTTTATATTGATAAATACGGTGAAGGTAATTTTAAATTTCCTTTTGAGCATATCGCCGAAATTACGAGCACGTATGATATATTGTTTGGAAATCTCGAGGGGCCGATTTCAGATACCGGACAAGATTTGCGCAAACTTTATTCTTTTAGAATGGATCCCGATGCTATCTTGGGTTTAGAGTATGCGGGTTTTGACGTAGTTTCAGTGGCTAATAACCACGCGTTTGATTGGGGAGGTGAGGCTTTTCGCGACACTCTCTCAAGGCTGGACTTGGCTGGAATAGTCCATGTTGGAGAAAATTACGGATATAAAATAATTGAAGCTAAAGGCGCGCGCGTCGCTTTTCTCGCTTTCAGCCAATTTTCAGGATTTAGAGAATCTGAATTTAAAGAAAATATAATGGAAGCGCGGAAAAATTCTGATATAGTGGCTGTCTCTTTTCATTTTGGAGATGAATACGCGCCCCCCACTGATTTTCAAAAAAGAATTTCTCATTTGGCGGTTGATTCAGGAGCTGATCTGGTAATTGGGCACCATCCGCATGTGATCCAGCCTTCGGAATATTATAAAGAAAAATATATTATATATAGTCTGGGGAATTTTGTTTTTGACCAAAATTTTTCAGCTGAAACTATGGAGGGTCTTGTCGTGGAGGTGGAGTTTGATGAAGGTAAAATTTCCGCAATAAAAGAGCGAAAAGTAAAAATAGATGAAAAATATCGGCCGTATTTTGTTGAGTGACCGTTAGTGGAAAATCGCGCGCAAGTTTTTTGTTAGCATTGATTTTTGATCTCTATCGGGCAATTCGCACGCCTCGACTCGCGACGCGAGGCTGGCATGAATTGCCAGGTTCCTCATACTTGAAAAATCCTTAAAAACATGGGAGCATTTTAGTGTTCTTTAATTTTTGCGGCGAAAGGATGGTTATGGAATATTTGAGCTGTCAGTTGGAAAAACACGATGCGGATTTTTTGGTGTATTTGAGTATCTATCATAATGGCGAGCACATAATGTTTGGGTGCTTTGAATGCACGAAGAAGTATGGATATTGGTGCGAAGAACATCATTGCCAGCATTCGGGTTTCCCTCCAGACGGAACAGCGTGTATAAAATGTATCGCGAAACTCGCGGCATTAAATGCGGCGAATGCCACGTCGTACTTAAAAAAGCTTGAGGAGGGTCTGCCCAACGCAATCTGGCAAGAGCTCTGTGATTTTCTTGATCCCCAACCGGAAGCGTCGGATGTTAAATTTCGAGCAATGCGCGTAATTCACGAGCTCGCCACTCGCGCCGTTTGCAAGCGTACGTCAATCGAGGAGGAATTGAAATTCGTTATAGATTCCAAATCCATCGACCCGATATTTCCGAGCGTAATTAAACAGCGAATTATTAAGGAAATGACCCGCTTGCAGCAGTAAAATTCAGCCGTCAATCGGCCCCAAAAAAGGAGCCCCACCCGGGACTCCTTTTTGCTTTTACCCCGTTAGAAGCAGAACGCCCCGTGGCTTGTCATAGGGATGAATGCTGGTCGGGTTTTAGCGAACGTTGGGTTTAATGCCCTGCGTGAGCTTCTAACGGGGTTTACGATTGAAATCTGCACGGAAATGTGGGATACTTCTTTTGAAATCAGGAAGGGGCAAAAAAATGGAAAACTTCGCTTTTGTATTTTTATAGCTTTGTTTTTTTAATTTTCGGAAAAGTCAGCAGTATCGGCGTTCGCGACCGCAACGGAGGGTCTATGAAAAGGATTGTTTCAGTTATATTTTCAGTTTTCATGGTGATTGTTTTCGCATCGATGGTCGCTGCGGCGACTTGCCAGACGATTCAAAGCGGCGCGCTTCTCAACTCTGCGGGTGAGACGATCGAGACAGGGTTTGACATCTGGGGGTACAACTACCAGGCTCGATTGTTCAATGGCACTTATTGCGATGCGTATCGTGACGCGGCGTGGTGCCAGCCGTGGGCCAACGATGAGCTGGCAATGAAATGGAACGATGCTTGGCTATCCAATCAGGATTGCGACGGCGACGGGAAGCTTGATCGGCATCTTGGCTTCGCCAGCTACATCGGTTCCGGCGCGTGGTTGACCAACCACCAAAAAGGTACATATCTGGATGGCAATGGAAAGCGGCAGAGATGGGAATATTTTGTCAAAATCGTTGCCGCGCCATCGGATGCAATCCAATCTGGCGGAATTGTGTACGCCGCTGACGGGTCCGAAATTGGGCCAGTTATTTGGGGGGAATTCGCGGTCATCCAGGAAGTTTACAACGACACCGGCACCGGGAATCACGGCGTCCTATACCTAAGTCCGTATAGCGCCGGATTCGGCAAGTACAGTCCGCAAGACTAAGGAGGCGGACAAAAGCTACGGGTTGGCAGTAAATAGCGACAGGCGAGTCTCTCGATTGAGGCTCGCCTGTTTTCTTTTTAATTGAAAAATCACCGGAAATGTGGGAGGATTTTTATAATACAAGTTCCTGTCGCATCATCAACCTACATCAAAGATTTCGGGAGGATTTTATGAAAACTTTGCTCCTGTTGGTTTTTGCGTCCTGCTACTGCCGTTTTAGATACGCCAAACGCGCAAAGGAAGCCGTCCTCGCTTTAGGCATCGCGCAATCCCGCCTTTCCGCTTGGGGCAGACAAAACCCTCGCTATTGGATAGGAGATTCGGAAGAAGGACGAGAAATACTGGGTGAATTCAAAGTCGCACTTTTGGATTTCCTCGATTTTTATCCGAGCCACGAAGGAGATCGGTGTTTAGGCCATCTTCTTGAAATTATGGATTCGGGCGACGACGAACCGCCTTCAGGCGAAAGAGTGCCAAACAAAGGGCCTCATACAGATGAGAGCCCTTTTTCGTTTGTCTTGAGAAATCCCAAAAATGTGGTTGAAGCAGTATCCTAGGTGTGCTAATATTATAAATGGAAAAGGATCCTTCGAAGAAAAGAGGTGATGCGTTACAAATTGAGGGCTCTCCTGGCAGTGGAGGTGTATCATTAACGTGCACAACTGTTTTGGAGGTATTTATGGGAAGATATAATATTTTCCATGGACATTGTCCTGGTCCCCTCGGTCCCTTTAGCGAAGACGCCAAAAGCGTTAAGATCAAAGACAAGGTGACAGGCAATTCTGGCTACGCGGAAGTATGGAATCATCAATCGTATGAAGAAGCCGAGGAAAAGGCATGGGATAGACTACAAGAACATAACGAGGAAGATGAAGAAGACGAGGATGATTAAGACTGAGTTCCTCAGACTAATTCAGGTTTAACCTGAAACAAATAGAAGCCGTATCACACAACAACATCAATAAGAGCCACCATCCGGTGGTTTTTTTCTTTTTACTCTATCGTCCGTCAGCTCCCTTTGATTCCAAACCTATAAAATTTCCTTGTCTTGAAAATTCCTTGGAAATGGTGGATAATTTTGGTATTCATGGCGATTTTTGATGAATTAAAATCCGTTGGGAAGGTTTTACAAGAAGCTGGGAAGATAGAGCAATACCGGCAGATTTTGGATGCTTTGCAAAAGCTCTTGGAAATGCAAAAAAAGATAGAAGAACTGGAAACAGAAAATAAAAAATTGAAGGAAGAATTTGAGGTTAAGGAAACATTAATTCCTGAAGGTAATGTTTATTGGGTTTCAAATGGGGAAAATAAAAACGGACCTTATTGTACGCGATGTTGGGATGTTGATCATAAACTAGTGCGTCTTCATGCAGGTATGGTTTCAGGCAGATTATATTGTCCAAACTGTGATAAAACCGCTAAAGCTGGTCAAATTAGTATCTCAAGTCCGAACGCTCCGAGGATAAATCGTGGCAGATAAAAAATGAATCTTTCAGACAACGAAAAACGGGATGTCATAAAGTATCTGGAGTCTGACAAACTACTACCGGGGGATAACGTTTTTTGTTTTTTGACGACCATCAAGAAGTCGAGCAATTATACATTTCTGTCTTTGCTCACATAACTATTTATACAATATTCTAACATTCTGCAGAATGTTAGAATATTGTATACTAAATGTATTATGCAAAAGGCTTACAAAAGCTCAAAACAACTCGAGCGACACTTTAAAGGCGCTGCAAATCATCGCCGAATTGATATACTGCGGCTAGTTTCAAAATATGAGGGAATTACCGTTGAAGATATTGCGCAAGAGCTTGAAGCCAATATTAAGACGATTTCTCAACATACGCGGGCATTAGTACATAGCGGACTACTGAATAAGAATTATCACGGCAGAACGGTCGAACATTTTCTTTCTCCTTACGGCAGAAAATTTATTTCGTTTATCAGAACATTCTAACATTCTGCAGAATATTAGAATGTTGTAAGTTATTATGGAAGAAAAAATCGAAAATTTGGGAAAGGAGATCGAGGCTATCAAGGAGCGCAATTTGCGTGTTGAGGTGGACAAGGCCTGGGAGACTAGCTATTTTAGAATTTTATTGATAACCGTAATAACCTATATCATTGCCGCTTTTCTTCTATATTTTATTGGCGCTAATAATTTTTTACTCGGCGCGTTAGTCCCGGCCATAGGATTTTTCTTATCAACCCAAACCCTTCCTGCGATAAAAAAGTGGTGGATCGGTAGAAAATAATATAAAGATTAAAGTCTGGATTAAATAGCGCGGAAGTGCTATTTTTATTTTAAATCAAATTTCAAACCCATAAGGAGATCTTTGCCATGAAATCAAAAAAAGAACACGAGCGGCACCCTTGTTTTGTCTCTAAGGATTTTTCCGTGGAGAATCTGATTAGAGAAAGTCCACCACCCGAAGCATTCGAGTATGAAAGACAAGTTAAATGGAAGTTGATAATAACCGCTTTGCAGAAACGCAAAGGAGTGTGGTTCCGGCTCCAAAGCTATGACAAATACAAAACGGCTTCAACTGCAGTGACCAAACTTAGAAAGACATATAAGGGGCAGGGATTTGAATTTGTTCATCACAAAGGAAAGCTTTGGGGGAGGTATGTCGGGATAGACCCCGCATAAAATTTAGTCGAGTAATGTTTTGCGTGAAGCGCCAAGCATAACCGAGGCGGGTGTAATCAATTTCCACCCGCCTCGAATCGTTTTGATAGCACGGTTGATTAATTTTAAGATTTGAATTAGAATTTTTTAATGGTTTCAATAAAGGCTGAAAAGCGCGAAATACAGGGTAAAAATACGCGCCATCTCCGCGAAAAAGGCAAAATTCCAGCTGTTATTTACGGAGCCGGAAAGGAAAATGTCCTTTTGGAGCTGGAATTAAAGGATTTTGAGCGGGTTTTCAGGCAGGCTGGTGAATCCAGTCTTGTCGAACTTGAAATTGGTTCAGATAAAAGAAACGTGCTTATTCATGAAGTGGCTCGAGATCCGATAAAAGATAAACCTTTGCATATTGATTTTCTTGAAGTGCGCATGGATAAACCCATTAAAGCTGAAGTTGCTTTAGAATATATAGGCGAATCGCCGGCTGTGAAGAATTTTGGCGGGATTTTGGTTAAAGTCGCGCATAAAATTGAAATTGAGGCCTTGCCCAAAGATTTGCCGCATGAAATTAAAGTTGATATTTCTAAACTGGGAAATCTTGAAGATAAATTGACTGTTCGCGATCTTAAATTGCCTTCAGGCGTTAAAGCTCTAACAGAACTTGAAGAGATTATTGTGATCGTAGAAGCGCCGAGAACCGAAGAAGAGCTTAAGGCTGAAGAAGAAACAGCTCCGGCTTTGGCGCTCGACCAGATAGAAGTTACTGGAGGAAAGAAGAAAGAAAAGGAAGGTGAGATTGAAGAAGGAACGGAACCAGAGAAGCCTGTTAAATCAGAAAAACCCGAGAAAAAAGAGAAAAAATCTTAAATTATAGTTACAGAGTAAAATCACGCGCTTTGTAAATAGGCGCGGGATTTGCGTTTAAATTTTTAACTTGTAAAGAAGACGTATTTACTCCGTCTGCTATAATATAACTATATGCGATTTACGGGATTTGGCCGTATATTTTCAGTAGTATTTTTAGGTCTTTTTTTATTGACTTTAATATTTCCGACGATTAAAATTTTTGCTCAAACTCCCGATCCTTCAACGGTTATAAAAAGAAGGGCGGAGCTTGAAGCGGAATTGGCTGAACTGGAAAAGCAGATCGAGGTTTTTAGCGGTGAAATTTCGTCAAAGCAGACGCAAGCCAAAAGTCTTGAAAGGGACATCTCTCTTCTTGATGCTCAAATAAACAAGGCTAAATTGGAAATTAGGGCGAGGGATATCGCAATATCCGGCTTGCAGTCGGCGATTTCAGAAAAGGGAGAGGTTATTGTCTCGCTAGACAATAAAATTGATCGGGAAAAGCAATCTTTGGCCGAGCTTTTAAGGCGTCTTTATGAAATCGATGACGCTTCTTTGGTTGAGATTGTACTTGCGCATGATTCGCTCTCTGATTTTTTTGTGGAAGCGGATTCATTTGATATTGTCCAGCGTTCTCTTCAGGATTCGTTTGATGAAATAAAGGTGAATAAGGACAGTGTCTCGAAAGAAAAAGATAATTTGGAAGAAAGAAAAGCCGAAGAGGTTCAGCTCAAAACTATTCAGGAACTTGAAAGAAAGCGAATTTTAGAGAGAGAAGGCGAGAAGAAAAAAATTCTGACAACAACGCGCAATCAAGAAAAGGCTTATAAAAAACTTGTAAGCGACAGAACAAAGGATGCGGCTTCGATCAGGTCCCAGCTTTTCGCGCTAAACGGCTCGGCTTCAATTCCGTTTGAGCGCGCTCTTGAATATGCGGCAGTTGCAGAGAAGGCGGTCGGAATCAGACCGGCATTTCTTTTGGGTATAATAACCGAAGAATCGAATCTTGGGGCTAACGTTGGAACAGGCAATTGGAAGGTTGATTTGTCGCATTCGAGATGCGCGAAGCAAAGGGATGTTTTTAAAAGCATAACAACAAAATTGGGCTTAAACCCGGACGATATGCCTGTTTCCAAAAAAGCCTGGTATGGCTATTGCGGAGGCGCTATGGGGCCGGCGCAGTTTATACCTACTACGTGGGTGCTTTATGAAAATGCAGTTTCTAAAATAACCGGAAATAGTCCTGCTAATCCTTGGAATCCGCTCGATGCTTTTGTGGCATCAGCTCTTCTTTTGCGCGATAACGGCGCGGGTGCGAGAACTTATTCAGCAGAACACACAGCCGCCTTGAAATATCTCGCGGGATCGAATTGGAAAAATCCTTCATATCGTTTTTACGGCGATGATGTGATGAGTTTTGCTTCCAAATATCAGGATCAGATTGATATTCTAAATCAGGTGGCGAAGAGGTAGGGTTAGCGAGCTATCAATTTTGCAAAACAAAGCTTTAACTGGCGAACTAATGAATTTTTGCAAACTGAGTTTCGTCTCATGCAAATCATAAGAGCCTCATATAAATTCTGACACGAAAAATTGCAAACTCCCTTTGGTCGCCTTAAATCCCGCTATCAATTTGATGCTGGATTTAAGGTTTAGTGCAATTTTTCTATTCAGTTTTTTGATTTGCTATTCGCCTTTCACTATGTTTGAAAAAATTCATTAGTTCGCCAGCCAGAATGCTCTATTCGCGAACAATTCGCTTCGGTATTTTATTTCTGAAAAGCCTTGATCACATTTTCCATATCTCCGTCCAGGATGTGCTCGATGTTGTGCCATGATTTTTTTATGCGATGGTCTGTGATGCGATCCTGCATAAAATTATAAGTGCGGATTTTTTCTGATCTGTCCGCGGTGCCAATTTGCTCTCTGCGTTCCTTGGAAAGAGCTTCCGCTTCTTTTCTTCTTTTTTCATCAAAAAGTTTTGCGCGCAAAATAGATAGGGCTTTTTCCCTGTTTTTCATTTGCGATCTTTCCTCGCGCGACTGCACGATTACGCCGGTCGGCTTATGCAAAATGCGCACGGCCGTTTCCACTTTATTTACGTTCTGTCCGCCGGGCCCGCCTGCTCTTGAGAAAGTTACTTCCAAGTCGGATTCTCTTATTTCAATTTCTTTTTGGGTGGGTTCCGGAAGAATCGCGACAGAAGCTGTTGATGTATGGATCCTCCCTGTTTTTTCGGTTTTTGGAACTCTTTGCACGCGGTGTACGCCGGATTCTTGTTTGAGCTTATTGTAAATTGCTTCGCCCGAAATTTCAGCAATCAAGTCGTCGAGGACCACGAACTTCCAGCCCTGTTTTCCTGAAAAAATTTGATACATCCGAAAAAGCTCCCGTGCAAATATGGAGGCTTCGTTCCCGCCAGCGCCGGCTCTGATTTCAAGAATTACGTTTTCCATTAATAATTGTGAATTACAAAACTCATTCTCGCCAGGATATTTTTGGGAACGCGGATAATTTTCTGCTGAAAATTTCCTATGCTCACAGGCCACGTTGCGCAATGTTCCCCAAAATACCCTGCCTGCGATGAGTTTCGTAATTTATTAAGTTATTTTCTCTTTTTTGAGGATTTTTTGTGCTCGATTTTTTTGGCTGACCGTGACTTGGCTAAATCAACTTTAGCTCGGAATTTCTCCACTCTTCCGGCGCTGTCTATCAATTTGCCTTTACCGGTATAGAAGGGGTGGCACGCCGAACAAACCTCAATGTCGATTTTTTCTTTTGTTGAGCCCACTGTCAGAACGTTTCCGCAAGCGCATTTAATTTTTGCTTCGGGAAAATACGTCGGATGGATGTCTTGTTTCATACACGAGAGTTTAACAGAAATTATCATAAAGGGCAATATCTGTTGGCGGGGTTCAGAATAAGCCCATTGCCATATTTTTTAATTCAGGCTAAACTGGTTGGCATGAATCTCGATTCGGAAATAAAAGTCGGGGCGTCTGCTGACGCCCCTGTGGATGTGAAAGAAGACAAAGAATTGGAAGAAATGTTCAGGGCTGGCGTGCATTTTGCGTATTCGCGTTCAAGGCGCCACCCGAAAATGTCTCCTTTTATCTACGGCATAAAATCAAATGTCGAGATATTTGATTTGGAAAATGTGAGAGTTAGTTTGAGAAAAGCCGAGGATTTTTTAAAAAATCTTGGCGAGTCGAAAAAGCCTGTTTTGTGGGTTGGAACAAAGCCCTCCGTTAGAAATTTTATAAGCGGCATTGCGAAGGATCTTTCTCATCCGTTTATTACCGAGCGATGGCTTGGGGGCATTCTGACAAATGCCAAGGTTATCAAAGAGCGCCTTCGCTACTTTGAAGATCTTAAGGCGAAACAAGCTTCGGGCGAGCTTGAAAAATATACTAAAAGAGAGAAGCTCGAAATTTTGCGGGAAATTCAGGATTTGAGCCGTTATCTTTCGGGTCTTGAAAATATAAAGAACGAAATTTTTGCGATAGTTATCGTTGACCCGAAAGAAGAGAAGACAGCTTTTCTTGAGGCGCTTAAAGTCAAATTGCCAGTAGTCGCGATCTTGTCTTCAGACAATGACCTTACAAAAGTAGCCTATCCCATTCCGGCCAATGATTCCTCTCCTTCTTCCGTTGGATATCTTCTGGAAAGGCTGGCTCGGGCTTGGAAAGAAGGTTCTACTTTGGCAAATAATAAGACGGCATGATGTCGGCATCAAAAGAGAAAATTCAGGAATTAAGGGAAAAGACCGGCGTTTCAGTAATGGCCTGTAAAAAAGCCCTTGAAGACGCGGGCGGAGATTTTGAAAAAGCTCTCTCTCTTTTAAAGGAAGTAAGCGCGACGCTGGCGTTAAAAAAGGAAGGACGCGAAACTAAAACAGGGATAATCCAGAGTTATGTTCATGGCGGCAAAATAGGGGTTTTGGTGGAACTGAAATGCGAGACTGATTTTGTGGCGAGAAACCCGGAATTTCAAAATTTCGCGAAAGAAATTGCCATGCAAATTGCCGCAACCGCGCCTGAAAATATTTCTGGACTTTTAACCGAGGCGTATATAAGGAATTCTTCGCAAACCGTCGCCGATTATTTAAATGAGATGATCGGCAAGTTTGGCGAGAAAATTGAAATTTCGAATTTCGCCAGATTAGAGCTTTAAGTAAAATTTATGTTTTTTTTCGCGACTATTTTTGTCTTATCATCCGCCGGAATTTTGTTTGTTTTCGGCCGACGCTATTTAGCCGTCGAACGGCTTTCTCGTTCAGAATTGCAGATGGGCCTTAAGGTTTCCCGACCGTTGAGGGATGATTTTAAGGAGAATTACATATCGCCTGTAAAATCATGGGTGGATCGAGCGATAATGCCGCGCTTTTGGAAATCGTGCGAAAAAACAATTATAAGAACAAGGCTTACGGTATTGCGGTTTGAGACACGGCTTAAGCGTTTATCTGAAGATATGAGGGGTAGGCATACAAATTTGGATGTTTCTGAAAAATCGGAATATTGGGAAGATCTAAACGGGGCAAAATCTTTGCACGTGAACGAGGAAGAAGACGCGGGTCCCGAATCTAATTTAAGTTTGGCTTTTAATGAAGAAACGGATGGGCCTGAAGCGAAGCCATCTGCTTTTATAAAAACATCAGAAGAATCTAACATTGATCCTTTCAAAGTTCAGTCGAAGAAAAGAGAAAGGAAGAAAAAGTTAAAGTAGCCACCTTAGCTCAGCGGTAGAGCAACACTTTTGTAAAGTGAAGGTCCTCGGTTCGAATCCGAGAGGTGGCTCCAGAATTAAAA
>Ga0209542_10018430_pt1 | contig 11301 bp, 10 predicted proteins | sample RifCSPhighO2_01_FD_184028 | JGI IMG/M metagenome (GOLD analysis project Ga0209542, IMG submission 184028) | Soil microbial communities from Rifle, Colorado - Rifle CSP2_plank highO2_0.1 (SPAdes) (version 2) | ecosystem: Environmental > Terrestrial > Deep subsurface > Rock core/Sediment ...
CTGGGGCAACGACAGCCGCCACGGCGGCATCGGGCTGTCGGCTGCCAGGAAGTCTCCCTCGGCATAGCTCGGAACAGGCTGAACCTTGATCTGCCAGCTGGCGGACTTGAGGACCTGTTTCTCTTGAACATTTGAGCCTTCGGCGCGAATTTTTTTCGTAGCGCCGAAGGCTTTTTTTATAGTGGCTGGTAGTATCACAGAACAAGTATTGCTCGCACTCCCCACTCGTATCTCGGAGTTATTTCACATGCCAACGCTCGGAGACTTAGGGATGATGTGCTCAACGAGTTTTGGTTTTGGCGGGTAGAATAACCAAACTTTTTCAGAAAATTGACAAATAGGTTTCTTTGTTTTAATCTTTTTCTAGTTTCAGAAATGGGAGTTATGGACAATATGCGAGAAGCTGGTGCCACTCTTTGGTTGGGAAGATTTGGTCACATGCATAGTTTTAGCGGAGAAAAGAGTCAGGTCATAGACCTTGTTGCCGGTCGTATTTTTGAGCTACTTCCCCAACTTCATGTGGGAAGTGTGATTCGGCGAAAAGACTATGACGGCGCTGATGGTGTACTTAAGATAGATTCGCCAATGACTTCTGGGTGGGTTTCCCAGCTCATTCTGAATTATTTTGAAAAACATATTGAGGATGGTGCCCGAAAGGACCGCACCCGAAATATTGGCTTTGAACTCATTGAGGGCTTGGGGCCGGAAACAGTCGTTGTTCTTCAGGAAAAAGGTAATTAATTTTTTAAGACGCGCATGCACGTTTTACCAGTTGGTAAAACGTGCTTTTTTGTTGGGTTTTCTTATGATATCATCAAAAAATCATTGGATACTCCATGGAAGAACAAAAAAATGAGAAAAAAAGTCAGATAGCTCGCGATGAAGAGAAAATCCTCGCATTTTGGGAAGAGAACAATATCTTCCAAAAGTCCCTTGAAAAAAAATCCCCCAAGGGGGAGTTTGTTTTTTATGATGGTCCGCCGTTTGCCTCCGGCTTTCCTCATTATGGCCACATTCTTCCTGGTTCTATAAAAGATGCCATTCCTCGCTATCGCACGATGCGTGGGTATCATGTGGCACGACGATGGGGGTGGGATTGTCACGGGCTTCCCGTTGAAAACTTAGTTGAAAAAGAGCTGGGGCTCGCCACTAAAAAAGATATTGAAGCGCTTGGCATTGCGACATTTAACAAAGCGGCGGAGAAAAGCGTTTTGGCGTATGCAGATGATTGGCGGAAAATTATTCCTCGCACGGGCAGGTGGATAGATATGCAGCGCGACTATCGCACGATGGATTGGACCTACACCGAGTCGGTATGGTGGGCGTTTAAAACACTCTACGAAAAAGGACTTCTCTATGAAGGATTCAAATCAATGCATCTTTGCCCACACTGTGAGACCACCCTTTCTAACTTTGAAGTGACGCAAGGGTATTTGGATATCGTTGATCTTGCGGTGACGGTGAAGTTTTATCTTAAAAATGAGCCGCAAACAGCGTTTTTGGCGTGGACGACAACACCGTGGACTCTGCCGGGGAATATGGCACTCGCAGTGGGAAAAGATATTGATTACGTTAAGATAAAAATTTTAAATCAAGAACTACGGGCACAAGAGCAATACATAGTAGCCAAAGAAAGATTAGCAATCATTGAGGGAGAATATGAAATTGTTGAAGAGTTTAAGGGGCGCGAGTTGGTTGGTAAAGAATATACTCCTCCGTTTGATTATTACCAAAGTGTCGATTTGAAAAATAAAGAAAATGCATGGAAAGTGTATGGCGCTTCGTTTGTTGGAGCCGAAGAGGGCACGGGGATTGTACACGTTGCTCCTGCCTTTGGTGAAGACGATATGCATTTGGCGCAAGAGAGGCATATTCCGATCGTGCATCACGTGGGAAATGACGGGCGCTTCAAAAACGAAGTGCGTGATTTTGCGGGGATGTCGGTGAAACCAAAAGGTGAACATCAAACAGCAGACATAGAAATAATAAAAAATCTTGCGCACCGCGGGCTTCTTTTTAAAAAAGAAAAAATTACCCACTCGTATCCGCATTGTTGGCGTTGTGAAACTCCGCTTTTGAACTACGGTGCTTCGTCATGGTTTGTGAAAACGACCGCGATCAAAGAAGACATTATTGCGGAAAATAAAAAAGTACATTGGGTTCCTGAAGATATTCGCGACGGGCGTTTTGGCAAATGGCTAGAAGGCATGCGCGACTGGGCTATTTCTCGTTCGCGCTATTGGGGCGCACCGATTCCCGTCTGGAAATGTACGCAGTGTGGCGAAAAAGAGGTTGTGGGCTCTGTGGATGATATACGTAAAAAAGCAGTTCGGAGGGATAACACCTTTTTCTTGATACGCCATGGGCACGCGCGGCATATGGTTGAAAATGTGTTGATTTCAGAGGAAAGCAAAGAGGCATATGGGCTTACAGAAAAAGGAAAAAAGGAAATTCTCAAAACAATACGCCTTCTGAAGCGTGAAGGTATTGATACTATTTTTTACTCACCGCTTAAACGGACAGAAGAGACGGCGCTTTTGGTCGCACACCATTTGGGTATTAAAAAAGAAAGAGTTATTTCCGATGAACGCCTTCGCGAAGTTGGCTTTGGTGTATTTGAGAAAAAAGGTCCTGAAGTGTACCACTCGTTTTTCTCTTCTCCCGAAGAAGAGTTTGACAAAGCCCCTTCCGGAGGTGAGACCCTCCAGGAGATAAAAAAGAGAGCGCTTTCTTTTTTGCAGGAAGTTGATGGGAAGTATTCAAAAAACAAAATTCTTGTTGTCTCACACGACAGCATTTTGTGGATGCTTTTTTCCGGTGCTTCGGGGCTTACTCGGGAGCAGTCGCTTTCGTATAAAAAAAATTGGGGCACTTTTCTTAAAACAGGAGGTACCAAGAAACTTGACTTTGTTCCTTTGCCGCACAATGACTCATTGGAGATTGATTTGCATCGCCCCTACATTGATGAAGTTAAGCTTTTGTGTAATTGCGGCGGGCGCATGAAGCGGGTTTCAGAAGTGTTTGACTGTTGGTTTGAATCCGGCTCTATGCCGTTCGCCCAGTTTCATTATCCTTTTGAGAATACGGAGCAGTTTAATCCGGCAAAAGGGGTCGGATACTCCGCGGATTTTATTGCGGAGAGTCTTGACCAGACGCGTGGGTGGTTTTACTCGCTTATTGTTTTGGGGACCGGGCTTTTTGGAAAATCGCCGTTTAAAAATGTTGTCGTGAGTGGGCTCGTGCTTGCGGAAGACGGGCGCAAGATGAGCAAGCGGCTTAAAAATTATCCCGAGCTCACTGACGTTTTGGACACGGCCGGTGCTGATGCATTGCGGCTCTATCTTTTGGGCTCTCCGTTGGTGCGCGCAGAGGAATTAAATTTTTCTGAAAAAGGAGTAAAGGATGTTCAAAATAAAATCATTGCTCGGCTTAAAAATGTTGTTGCTTTTTATGATTTATACAAAGGTGAGTACATAGTTGAGGGGGAGCTCGTGCCCGGGAAAGAACACGTGCTGGATAGATGGATTTCAGTGCGCCTCGCCGAAGTGGTAAACCAAATGACTGATGCGTTTGAGCGGTATGAGCTTGAGCGTGCCGTACGCCCTCTCTATGCATTTATAGATGATTTTTCTACGTGGTATCTTCGCCGCTCCAGGGATCGCTTCAAATCAAATGACGCGAAGGACGCGCGTGATGCTTTTGTGACAACAAGATATGTGTTGGAAAAACTTTCACGCGCGATTGCGCCGCTTGCCCCGTTTGTTGCAGAAGAAGTGTATCAAAAGGTGCGGCTTGCCGGCGGTGCTCAAAGCGTACACTTGAGCGATTGGCCAGAAAGAGATTCACGTATTCCCATTTGGCCCAATCCATTAGCGTTCTTGCATCGGCTTTTTGGCACTCATGATGATTTAGAAATTCTCAAGGATATGCAGACTGTTCGCACGGTTGTTTCTTTGGGGCTTGAGGCGCGCATGAAAGTGGGCATTAAAGTGCGCCAGCCGCTTAGAGAATTAAGAGTTAAGAAGAATGAGGTACGAATTAAAAAGAATGAACAGCTTATTGATTTGATTAAAGATGAGGTGAATGTAAAGGAGGTGGTGTTTGGTGTGGATATGCAAAATGAGGTTGAGCTTGATAGTGCCATAACCCCTGAACTTAAAAAAGAAGGAGACCTTCGCGAGTTTGTTCGCCAAATACAGGATTTGCGGAAAAAAGAAGGGTGGAAGCCGAGTGATGTTGGCGTGCTTACCATTCAGGCAGATGATTACTTGCGCTCTCTTATAAAAGAATCAGAAACATTTCTTAAGGACAAAGTCGGAGTGCGCTCCATTGTGCTGGGCGAAACTTCCGGCGAAGAAGTTGTTGTTGGAGAGCACCGAGCTATGGCGAAGATTGAAAGATAATATTTATATGTACTCAAAATATCACACAGAAGGATTGGTAATTGGGAGTATAAATAGCGGCGAGGCAAATAAATATGTGAGTCTTTTCACCAAAGAGATGGGATTGGTATATGCATCTGCGCAAGGTTTACGTGAAGTAAAGTCAAAACTTCGCTACAGCTTGCAGGATCTCTCTCTTTCTGGAGTAGAGCTTGTTTCGGGAAAGGGTGGATGGCGCGTGGTGAGTGCTGAAGAGCTCGTAAGCTACCCCGCTCTTTTTAAGACACACAAGACTATGGATTCGTTTGGTGCTGGCGTGCGGATATGTCGGCTCTTGAAGCGCCTCCTAAAAGGCGAAGGACGAAATGTATTTTTATATACTGACGTGCTCCAGGCAATGGATATTCTTGCCACGTCGCACTCTACAGACAAAGAGACGGCGCTTCACATAGAGATGGTTGCCGTTATGCGCATTTTAAATCACCTTGGCTACTGGGGAGAACATGCAGTGCTCTCACCCTTCCTCCAGGGAAGCATCGCGGAAAATGTGAAAGCGCCTGAAGTAAAAAAAATAAAATCTTTTGCACTTCAAGAAATAAACAAATCTCTTCAAGCAACGCAGTTGTAGCGCTTTTCGTTTTTGTCGCAAATGAGCGTATATAAAATTAAAATTCATAGACTAAAATTCGCCAACCACTCACGATCGTGGGGGGTTAGCGAATTTTAGTCTGTGGTATTATTATCTTAATGAATAAAGAAATGAAACGTGCGAAGAGAATACCAATAAGCAATATAGTTCTTTCTACGATTGCTGTTGGTGGGCTTTTGGCACTTGCTCTTGTCGCGCCTAATGCTGTACAAATGTTGAAATTATTTGGTTATGGCGAAAGAAAACGAGATTCGAGCCACCAAGTGAACCGTGCGTTTTTACACTTGAAAGAAAAAGGATTTGTTGTTCTGGAAGAAAAGGGCGGAAATAAATTTGTGCGTCTTACCACAAAAGGGAAGAAGAGGCTGCAATATTTTCAAAAGAAAGAGTGGGTATTTAAAAAACCCAGACGATGGGATGGAAAATGGCGGGTTGTTATTTTTGATATAAAAGAAAAAAAGAGAGGAACGCGAGACAAGTTTAGGGCAGAACTGCAAAGTATTGGGTTTGTGCGTCTTCAAAATAGCGTGTGGATTTTCCCGTATGATTGCGAGGAAATATTGATAATGCTTAAGGCGGATATTCGCATCGGTAAAGATGTTTTATATCTTGTGTCAGAGAGGGTGGAAAATGACGCACATCTAAAAAAATTTTTTAATTTGAGATGATACAAACTCGCTAACTTTTAACGACCGTTAAAAGTTAGCGAGTGAATATGTTTAGAGTGGGGTGTGTACATATGCTTCTAGCACACACGGCTAGTTGGGACCTGAGAGTGCCACGGAAAAAGTTTGACAAAAAAATAATTTCTGGCACTCTCTCTAGTAGAATTTGGACACAACAAAGAAAGTAAAACCATGGAGTTGGTTGACCTTGAGGAGCTGAGAAGGATAAAGACTCGTTTTGATAGCTGTCGAAGGATCGTGGATTCAATCTTTGAGATTGCGAAAGCAGTAGATGGGCAGTCGGTCTACGCGAAATCAGTTGCGCAAGTTTTGTTTAGTTTGAATGAAAAGTTGGTCGCGGCCGCTAAAGATGGCAAGGAAACGTGTTCGGTTCTTAGTCTGTCCGGATTTCAGGGTGACTTTAGATTAAAATCTGGGGCAACGGACGAGGAAAAACTTGGCAACAGTCCTGTACTCGTGAAATTTCTCCAGATTTTGGAAGCGGAAGGATTAAAGCCGTTTATCAAAACAATTTCTCTAGACGAGGCTCTTCGGTCTGCACTCTCTGGCGGAAGTTATATTTTTGTTCGTCTGCCGCAGCCACGAAAAAACCGCTCTTAGGAGCGGCTTTTTGTTGTGAGGTGTTTTCCTTTTTTGAGGCACCCCGTGCAGATTTTTATTCTTTTGCCATCAGTAAAGGTGGCCCATTGAAGATTGGGTTGTCGGCGTCTTTTTCCGACAGGGTTAAACTTTGTGGCACGGACTCTGTTGGAGTAGCCGCCCCCCATACCGGAATGTTTTTCACATAGTGGACAAATTTTTGCCATACAATATAAGCTTTAGAATGCAATTTTGTTATGGTATCATAAACGTCATACTATGCAAGGGTTTGAATTTATATTTGTTATCGCTGTTCTTATTGTGTCGGTGATTGTCCATGAAATTTCTCATGGCTATGCGGCTGAGCGTTTAGGTGACCCGACTGCGCGTCTTGCGGGGCGGCTCACCATGAACCCCATTCCGCACATAGACATATTGGGCTCGCTCATCTTCCCGACCCTTTCTTATTTTTTGGGTGGCTTCATCGTGGGATGGGCAAAGCCGGTTCCGTATAACCCAGACAATATGAAGAATCCTCGTTGGGGTGGAGCGATAGTTGCGGCGGCGGGTCCGTTGGCCAATATTTTGATTGCGCTTATTTTTGGAATGCTCGTTCGTTTTTCCGGAGCGTTTGGTCTTCCCGAGACATTTATTTTCATCTCAAGTTTTGTTGTGTTTATAAATATAGTACTCGCATTTTTGAATTTAATGCCCATTCCACCGCTTGATGGCTCAAAGATTCTCTTTGCGATATTGCCGTATCGTTTTTACCGCATACAAGAAGCGCTTGAGCAGTATGGTCTTTTTGTCCTTCTCTTTATCATCTTCTTCTTGTGGAAGTTTCTTTTACCCGTACCTTACTTCGTCTTTAAGGTCATTACGGGGATAGGATTTTTTTAGGGCTGTTGCATTCTGGGGCGAAGTATACTAAAGTATTTTCTTATGTATGACTTATGGCTCGGCCGTACGTTACAATGATATGTCTACCATCAATCAATTAGTACGACGCAGAAGGAAAAATGTCACCAAAAAAGTGAAGACGGTTGCTCTTGGCTATTCTTTCAATACGCTTAAAAACAAGCCAACATACTACTCTTCTCCGTTTAAACGGGGGGTATGTGTGAAGGTGACTACAACCACACCGCGTAAACCAAACTCTGCTATTCGAAAAATCGCTCGTGTGCGCCTGACCAATGGTATCGAAATAACCGCGTATATTCCGGGTATGGGGCACACTCTCCAGGAACACTCTGTGGTGTTGGTTCGTGGAGGACGAGTAAAAGACATTGGACTTCGTTACACTATTGTTCGTGGCGTGTTGGACGCAATGGGTGTTGAAGGAAGGAAGAAGGGCAGAAGCTCATATGGAGCCAAGAAGGACGCTAAGGGCAAAAAAGGTAAATAATTTTTACATAATTTTTCATGAGAAGACCTCTAAAAAAGAAACACATTATACAACCAGACTTGCGATACAACTCTACTAAAATAGAGAAGTTTATTAACTACATCATGGAAGACGGTAAGAAAAATATTGCCCGAACGATTGTGTATGATGCCCTTGATGTCATCAAAGAAAAGACCAAAACCGACGCCCCATTGGAAGTTTTTGAAAAGGCGATTAAAAATGCAGGACCGACAACCGAAGTGCGCCCACGCCGAGTGGGTGGTGCTAACTATATGGTGCCGCGCGAAGTAAAGACAGACAGAAAAGAGACACTCGCTTTTCGATGGATTATAGAGGCGGCAAAAAATGGAAAAGGGCGTCCCATGCATCAAAGAATTGCGGATGAGCTTGTTTCTGCAAGCAACAACGAAGGTGCGGCCATTACGAAGAAGCTAAACACTCATAAAATGGCCGAAGCCAACAAGGCATTTGCGCATTTTGCGTGGTAAAAAAACGACAAATGACATTTGACAAGTAACATCTGACCGCCCACCTTTACGTCTTTTAATGACTTCTTGTTGGGTAGTCAAATGTTAATTGTTAAAGGTTAAATGTTTTATTATGGAACGCGACTATCCCCTAGAAAGAGTCAGAAATTTCGGCATTATTGCACACATTGACGCCGGAAAGACCACGACATCAGAGCGTGTTCTTTTTTATACTGGCGAGACACACAAAATCGGTGAAGTGCACGAAGGAGAAACGGTGACCGACTGGATGGAGCAAGAGCGAGAGCGTGGTATTACTATTACTGCCGCCGCTATTACGTGTTTTTGGTCAAAGACTGGAGATGATAAGGCAGATAAAAATAAAAAATATCGTTTTAATATTATTGATACCCCCGGACATATTGACTTCACTGCCGAAGTGAAACGTTCAATGCGCGTACTTGATGGCGCTATTGTCGTTTTTGACGGCGTGGCGGGTGTGGAGCCGCAGTCGGAGACAAATTGGCGCTATGCCGACGAGGCAGACGTACCGCGTTTGTGCTTTGTAAACAAATTGGACAGGACCGGTGCTTCGTTTGAAAAGAGTTATGCGAGTATTCTTGACCGTCTTTCAAAAAAGGCAATTCGCATGCAAATTCCGATTGGAGAAGAGGACGCACACGAAGGTGTGGTGGATCTTTTGACGATGAAGGCTATTACCTTTGAGGGAAAAATGGGAGAAAACGTTATCGTGGGAGAAATACCCGAAGCGCTTAAAGCCGATGCAGAAAAATACAGGGCTGAATTAGTGGAAAAAATTGTTGAGCATGATGACGAGCTCATGGCAGTATTTCTTGAAGGAAAAGAAATTTCTGTAGATGACCTCAAGCGAGTGTTGCGCAAAGCTGTTATTGGAAACAAAATTTTCCCCGTTTTTGCCGGTTCTGCTCTGAAAAACAAGGGTGTTCAGATTGTTCTTGATGCAGTGGTGGATTTTCTTCCTTCGCCGCTTGATTTGGCTGCCGTGAAGGGCATTGACCCAAAGACTGACCTGGAGATTGAGCGCAAACCATCCGATGATGAACCTTTTTCGGCGTTGGTTTTTAAACTTCAGACTGACCCTTTTGTTGGTCAGCTTTCGTTCTTCCGCGTGTATTCGGGAACGGTTGAGGCCGGTTCATATATTTATAATGCAACAACCGGAGACAAAGAGAGGCTCGGGCGTATTGTGCGCCTGCAGGCAGATAAACGGGAAGAAGTAAAGAAAGTTTTCTCAGGAGAAATTGCTGCGGCGGTGGGCCTTAAGGAAACCAAGACAAGTCATACCTTATGTGATATTGAAAAACCCATAGTACTTGAAGAAATTGTATTCCCGAAGCCGGTTGTTAATCTGCGCATTGAGCCCAAAACAAAAGCAGACCAGGAAAAAATGGGAATGGCGCTTTCAAAACTTTCGGACGAAGATCCGACATTTAAAGTTACCTCAGACCAAGAAACACTTGAAACCATCATCTCCGGCATGGGAGAGCTTCACCTTGAAATTATTGTTGACCGCATGAAACGTGAATTCGGTGTTGAAGCAAATGTGGGCAAACCGCAAGTGGCGTATCGTGAGACGGTGTTGGGTCAGGCAGAGGCAGAGTCAAAATATGTTCGTCAGACTGGTGGCCGTGGGCAGTATGGTCACGTGAAAATTAAGCTTAAGAAACTTGAGCCGATTGAGGAAGGCGCAAAGATTCCCAAGAATGTTAAACGTTCCGAGGGCTTTGAGTTTATCAATGCCATTAAAGGAGGGGTTATTCCCCAAGAATATATTCCCGCGGTTGAAAAAGGGACAAAGGAAGCGATGGAAAGAGGCATTCTTGCCGGCTTCCCCATGACCGATATTTCTGTGGAGCTCTATGACGGCTCCTTCCATGAGGTGGACTCTTCCGAGATCGCTTTCAAAATAGCCGCTTCAATGGCATTTCAAGATGCGGCACGGCGTGCGAAGCCGGTACTTCTTGAACCGGTTATGCGTGTTGAGGTGGTGGTGCCGGAAAAATTTATGGGAAGTATTACGGGAAATCTTTCCTCAAAACGCGGTCTTGTAGAAGGGACCGAAGAGAGAGGAGAATTGAAAGTCATTCATGCAAAGGTACCTCTGTCTGAAATGTTTGGCTATACAACAACGCTTCGTTCCATGACCGAAGGCCGTGGCAGCTCTATAATGGAATTTGACCACTATGCAGTAGTGCCTCAAAGTGTCGCGGAGACTGTTATTGCCTCTAGAAAGTAGAAAGTGTGCTGTAAAAAGTAGCGGCCACGTCCCGCCCCGTACTTGGCGCGAAGCGCCATAGTACTGTGGTGCCGCAAAACGTGGCGGAAACGGTAATTGCTTCGCGAAAATAATTAATAAAGCTCAAAAAATGCCAACAGAGTTAACTCTGTTGGCATTTTGTCCAATGGGAGGACAAGTTCTTTTAGATTACCTTAAATAATAATCAATCGGGACAGCAAGTGTTTCAAACGTGAATGGCACTTGCGCTTGCCGAAGTCCTTCGTCAATAAATGGACGCAGTTTGGACTGGATTTTTATAACATCTTTATCTTCAAATTCTTCGTCGGGTTCACCCCCACTTGGATAGCGCAATCGTACTGACAGTGACAGCGTTCTCTTTTTTGCGCTGAAAGAAACGCCCATGCTTGATGTCACAATAGTGTACAGGGGGTTGGTGGCATTGTACCTTTCAATTGCTTTTTCGCAGGCAGGTTTGCAGATATCAATAATGTTTTTTACTTTTTGGGAGAGTTCAAGGTTATTTTTTTCCACTAGCTTCTCCCTTTTTGTGATGATTTCCTTGATGCGCTCTATATCGTTGAGGGTTTTTGTAAAGTCAGTCATGGAAATTCCAATGCCAATGTGTTCTTTCTTCCTCCTCTGTAGCACAAAACGGTAGCAGTTGACAAGGCAATCTTAAAAAGCGTATTGTTGTATGCAGAAAACGACGAGCAAGGTTTGTTATGAATGGAATATTCAAAAGGGCAGGTTGAGGCACTTGCAGAATTACGAAAACGATTTTTTGAACGAGGGTTTACGATATTTAATCTTAAAAAGAAGCATCGGAAGCATGAAGCGGAGTTTGTCGCCGTA
>Ga0209542_10018431_pt1 | contig 11300 bp, 13 predicted proteins | sample RifCSPhighO2_01_FD_184028 | JGI IMG/M metagenome (GOLD analysis project Ga0209542, IMG submission 184028) | Soil microbial communities from Rifle, Colorado - Rifle CSP2_plank highO2_0.1 (SPAdes) (version 2) | ecosystem: Environmental > Terrestrial > Deep subsurface > Rock core/Sediment ...
GATCATCACCACCAACAAAAAGATCACCTTCGACAAACGGATAATGCTAGAACGTTTCCGCGAAACCCTCATCTCTCCCCACTATTCCACACAACCAGACTTCTTGTCAATGCCCCGATATAGGAGGCTGTTGAATAACACCGCCACCTTGTCATTCCGGTTAGACAGTAACACCATCCACGTCTAGGGTCTGGTGGCAAGGCAGACTGGTATTTAGGACGATTTATCAGAGGAGCCAATTTCCTAAAGTTCGGTTTTGATCTTTAAACCAGTTCGGTTTTCAGGTTTTCCTAACACGGGGAAATGGTGCAGGCTTTACTAACAAAAGTTGGCCTTGAGTTGGTCTCTTTTGGGGTCAAGGGGAAGGGCCATGTCTATGCCCAAGTTTTTGAGGCGCACGTTTGCCTCTCTAAGGAGATAGTCTATTAGATCTTTGGTTTCCTCTGGTGAAAAAAACGGGTCGCACATAAAAACCAGGACCGAGGTGGGGACTCCCCAACCTTTTTCGTTAACAAAAGTGACCACATTGTTGCAGGCGAGATTCTGTACGATGCGATTTTGTTTATCTCTTGTGGTATGGACGGGCCACTTTCTGTCTGCCAGCAGACCAGCCGCAAGGTCTACAAGAAGTTGGCGTAATTTCACTGTATCCTCGATACTGTATTTAGAAATGATAACCTCTGCAGGAACTCCGGACACATGAGGAAGTACTTTGCCGATCATTGTTTTTAAACTTTGAGCCGTATCGGCATCAAGGCGGTATCGACAGGAAGTAAATCTCCCAAGGTCTTTTTCGACATTGGCACCTCTACCCCCTTCTCTTTCCTTTCTAGACATATCCGGAATTATATATTCCCCCCCCCAGATGTCAACTATAGGACTAAAGACAGGGCCTAGCAATCTTTCTTGAGGTAGGTGCAGATATTCTGATTGTGTTCTTCGAGGGTGACGGCGTAGTGGATCTGGCCGCTGCTGTCATGGAGGTAGTACCAATATTTGGTCGCCTTCGGCTTTAGGGCGGCTTCGAGGCTGGCTTTTCCGGGATTGCCGATCGGAGCGGGAGGAAGACCTGGATTTTGATAGGTGTTGTAGGGGGAGGCGAAGGCAATATCAGTCCGGGTCAAACTTTTGGGCCACCAGTCGCAGATCCTGATGCGGCAACGGGCGGACGAGACAGCATATTGAACCGTGGCGTCGACGCGCAAGGCAGCACCGGCCTTGAGTCGGTTGGTCAGTACACCGGCGACTTCGGCTCTTTCCTCATCAGCGCCCGCTTCTCTTTCGATGATGGAGGCGAGAATAACAATGCGGTTTTGCTGATCTGCCTGAAGATTCAGTGAAGAAGTAACTTTGGAAAACTCGCCAGTTAACTTCTCGATGACGTCTTGGGTGGTGACATTGGGGGCGAAGGCGTAGGTATTGGGGAAGAGACGGCCTTCGAGTTTGGTGGTTGCGCGGATAAACTCTTCCGGGTCAAAGTGGTGGGGCATTTTGCTTTCGACCAGCTTGTCTAGGACGAGATTGGCCATTTCTTCACGACGTAAGCCCTCGGGGAGAGTGATCCAGACCTGACGGATGCTGGCCTTGGTGAGACTGACGACGATCTCGCCCGTGGTCTGCGCGGGGGTGAGCGAGAAATAACCAGCCTGGATTTTCTTACTTAGGTTCTTGACCAAGACAATCATCTTAAAAACCGTCCGGGAACGAATCAGGCCGGCCCGACTGAGGTCGCTGGCTATTTTGTCCAGGTTTTCACCAGATGCGATGACAAATTCCTTGCGGTTATTGTCTGACTTGTTGACAGGCTGGGCATAAAAACTGCCGACCATAACGATAGCGATAAGAGCGACGAGAAAAAGAGACGCCAGATAACGAGGCATTCTTAGACTTCTTCAAATAAAGCGCGGCGGTAGGTCTGATTGGTGGTATTGAACATGAAGATGCGGCCGCACTTGCAGGTCACTTTGTCATGATCTTTGACCTTGGCTTTTTCGGATTTGCCGTTTTTGAGGGAAGAGCCGCAACCAACGCATTGACCGCGTGAGAGTAACCAGGCCTGAACGGGAGCAATGATGTTTTTGAACATGAGGTTATTGTAGCAAATCGAGGCAGCCCTGCAAGATGATGTCAAATTCAATTACTTTTGCTCCAGTCGGAAAGAACGGAGATTAGATCGGGGACGACAAAATCGGCAGTATCAAAAACCTGACGCGTTTCTTCGAAGTCCCAGCTGATGCCGTCAGGAATAGCGATCACGGTGCCGATCCCGGCTTCTTTGGCCGCAAATACGCCGTGGGGAGAGTCCTCGAACATCAGACACTGGTCGCCGGTAACTGTTTCATTTACCAAGCTACCGATTTTTGAGAGTAGTAGCCGGTTGATGTCAGTCTTTGTCCTTTTGTAGCTTACGAGATCCGAGCGGGTAACAACAAGGTGAAATTGATTTAGCGATAGTCCTCGATTGTTGTCAAAAAGAAAGTTCACAAAATCGGACCGCGACTTGGTGGCCAAACAAACTGTCCGCCCTTGATCAATCAGCCAGTCGATTAATTCCTTGACTCCCGGGCGAAGTAAGTCTCGTGATCCAATTCTTTCACTTGCTAGTGAAAATCGATACGTTTCCAACTCCTCGAAATCTTTTTCTGTTAAATTGGATGTGGTTTCTCCAATCATTTGAAGAAATATCTCCAGGGAAGATCGCCCCGATGTTTCCTTTTCTAATAATAGTTTTCGTTGATCTTCGATGGTAAAACAACAGCCATTGATCGCCTTTGCCATTATTTGATGAACTTCAAAACATATTCTGGGGGTGTCAAAGATCACCCCGTCCATATCGAAGATGATGTATCGCGGCGGCTGGGGAAGCCGCGCCTCCTTGGTTTCCTTACTTATAAAAGACATAGTCGTCGAGAAGGCGAAATAATTTGTAATCTGCCTCGGGATCTCCGGTGATGAACTTGCGCTTGAGGTTCGCGGGGGGAACGGTATCGGTCAGGATGACGTCATCCCAGCTTACCGGAAGACAGGGCAGGGTTGACTCCACCCCATCGGCAATGACCGCGGAAATTGTTTCAAGACCCAATAACCGCGCCAGATAAACCCGGTGGAGTCCGTCCACAAGGAGAAGGCAACCATCGTTGATCTCGATCAGGGGCGGGGCAAGCCTACCTTGCTTGCCCCAGGTGAAATCAATCGAGGAAATTTGTGAATCGAAATTCAGGATGTCAACCTCGAGCCGCATTAATTCTTCATAAAGTGAGGAGATGAAGGATAGTTGGGGTAAGAGCGCGTACATCGCCAACGGAAAAATATCTTTCGGACAAACGGTCTGCAATGACAGGTTGGCCTTTCGGTACGGGTAGAATGCTCTGTCTCCCAGAAGGACTACCTGACGCAATCGGTTTTCGACTGTTGGCCAATTGCTGATATCAGTTATTTCCAGTTCCCCGCTGGGTAACTCAGGCTGATAGACTTCGCCTTCAATTCTCGGCCCGTGCATAACGTCTTTGACAATTGGTAATCATCTATCAAAGTGTTATACTTTCAGTTTGAAGCTAGCATTTGACTTTTGTTTCTAGTAATTGGACATTATTTGGACAGAAAATGAGCTATTACGATTTACTTCCGGGAACTTATTTCGATCCGACCTACGCTGCCGTTATAAAAAGTCTCCTCATCGGTGACAATGTGCTGCTGGTTAGCCCCTATGGCTTTGGGGGAAAGACCTTTTTTAACTTCTTTCTTTCGAGACAAAAAACAATTGACCGCACCATTATTTCTTGGAGTAACAACCTTCCAGTCAAGACCCTTTTGAAGCAAGTGAAAGAAAATCATCGACGGGGCACGAAACAGATCGTGATCATGAGACAGGTCGAGAAGATAGATGATCTCCCGGTGCTTTTGGAAAAACTAAATGACATTCGTCAACCCAATCCGCAAAACACAAGCTACCTGATCATTACTGACCATAGGGGTCTGACTGATATCGATCAATATCTGGCCGGGTTCAATACTTTCTTTTCGAGCCGGTATCTACTGGGTGCATTCGATTTTGAAAAAACAACCGAGAATATTCGTGCTAATTGTCTTTTTTTCGGTTGGCCTTATCTGCCGCAAAACGATAAAAAAGTTTTCCAGTTATCCGGTGGTATTCCCCGTCTGATTAAACATATATATAAAGAAATTAATGAAAGTCAGCTTACCTTTGAAGATCCTTCCGCTTTCTTGTTCGATCAATCGATCAGTTTTCAGCTGCAGTATCTGACAGATCTAATTATGAAAATCGACCCCAACTACTTGATTAAATTTGGAATACTTGATGCCAAGAAAAAAATTAAGTCGGAATTGTTGGCGATGTTTTTTTCGGACCTTCAAGTTAAAATCGCTAAACAAAATTTCGCTGAATTAACCAGGGCCGAGGCGCAATTATTTTCGCTTTTTTTCTCAAATCCGGATGAGATTATTTCAATCGACAGGGTTGCTGATTTCTTATCAATTTCGGACGATGATTTTTCTCTTTGGGCGGTCTACAAGCTTATTGCCAGATTGAAGGAAAAGATCAAGTCAAAATATGACTTGGTTAATCTCAAGGGGAGGGGCTATAAGCTAGGCTTCGAATCAAGGTAGTCTTGTAAAATTAACGTGGCGGCGGCGGCATGTTCCTCTTCTTTTCGTTTTTCTTTTGGGACACCTCCTTCGACCATTTTTTTCACCGCCTCCTGGCTACTAAGATCTTCGGGGTGAAGAACAACCCGACCGGAGAAGACACGCTTGATTTCGTCATGAAGGACGACCGAGAGGTCTTTGATCGGCCCCACGTGGGGCTCTCCGATGACAATGACGTCGGGGTGGTGCTCGTCGACTAATTTTTTGACGTGGTCGATAAGCTGGTGGGCGAGCCCGCCTGCATCGCTATGCGAAGCATTGCGGGCAGGAAAAGTGGTAAGGGGTTCGGCGAGCTTGCCCTCATGGGAAATGGCAACGCCGATTTGGGCTAAGCCCGGATCGATGGCGAGGTAAACCATGGTTAATCCTTTAGGATTATGGCAAGTTTCATTGCATCAGTTCCTCCAACTACTCCAGGTGTGGGTTTATCTATTGTCACATCAATTATTCCAACGATTCTTCCTCCTTGCGCATCAATCTCATCTAAAAATGCTTGCAATTTCTGCATTGTTTCCTCGGCACTGACTGGTTTGGGATCGTCCCAAGTATCTCTACCACCCAGATCAGGTAAAAAGACTGCGTTGTGACCACGCTTTAGATTTAGTGTCTCATTTCTTTCCCTTGATTTTTCAGGCATAGAATTAATTTTGACTGTTAACTATTCGAATTATACCCTAAGTTTGAATTTGATTAGGTTTTGATTAATTCGGCTTCGATGACCAGACGGCGGAGCTTGGTCCCGGGCGGAACGCAAGTAATTAGCTTCAATATTTTTTTGTTATAGTCTTGCTTCAAGACCCAAAACTCGTTGGGCTTGACCTCATACATTTTGCTGACGCGGTAGGTGTATTTGACGCCGGCATAATCGACAAAGATGTCAGCACCGAGTTTGAGGTTTGGTAAGGTCGAGAAGATGGTCAAATAGTTTTTCGGATTAAAAAATTGGGGCAGGGTGGAGTGACCAAAGATGACGGGGGCGCCCGCCTCACCCGGGAAGGCAGTTTGTTGGTATTGGATCAGACTCTTGGTGAGATCATCGGTGTCAGCCCTGACGGCTGCCTCCTTGATGCCGAGAGAAGGAATGGCCAGCAGGTACTGTTGCTCACTCACGGGTAGATTGATAGGGGCGGTCGGCTGTCCGTTTAGATTGATAAATTGAGACTGGCCAGGAAGAGGAGCGCTTCCTGCCTCCGCGGGCGAAAAGGTAAACCAGTTGCTGGCCCGAGTATAGTCGACGTCTGCGATGAGAATGGGTTCACTGTCTGACGAGAGGTCCCCCTCACTGGCAAATGATTCGTAGATGATCGGTGAGAGCAAGTTACCACGTCCGCCATCTTCAATGGCCCTCAGAGATAAGTTGTAGCTGGCCATCGGCCAGACAACCGAGGCGACGAGACCCATGCCCAAAGAGGAGACAAGAGTGGGTAAGATCTTCAGATACCGAGGAATTACCTTTCCGGGCGAAGGGACTTCGCTGGTGGCCTTCTGGTAAGAATAGAGCATGGTTATTTGGTCGAGACGCTGTAACTATAGTGTTTGGGATTGAGGGGGAGAAGTCGGGAGAGGAGTGGGATGTTCGGGGAAACATAAACCAGCGCGCTTTGATAGCCCGGAAGTGTCTGAAGGATATTTTTGATTGCGATCGCTTGTTTGCCCTTGACGGTGTTGCTGATCTTTTCCTCGTCGATTTCGGGAAAAAGAAATGCGGAAACATTGGCTTTGGTGGCGAAAGTGTTGGCGTCAATTGGAGTCGGGTCAGTAAGACCGACCTGGGTCTGGTCAGACGCAATGACCAGTCCGGCATTTTGGCTCCCTAAAATTTTCTTTTCGATTTGGGTGACCATCTCCTTGTAGGAGTAGACCAGAACATCCAGATCAGCGGCCAGGTCCAGATTCAGACTGCCGGCTTCTTGGCCGACGGCGTGATCGAAGGTCTTGGTGGTGTATCTCAAGGCTCCGACCACCAACGATCGACTATCGGGGTCGTCTTTTTTCAGCTGTTCGTCGATTGCGGATTTGATTTTTTCGGAAAGCTCTGCCTGGAGTTTTTCCTGATCGGCTTTGTCGACGGCCTTAACTGTCCGGGAGGAGCCACCGGCAAAATTGGCATCGGCGCGGGCAGTGAGGACTGACTTGGGGTAATTTTCGACACTAAAGGATGTAAGCTTGTCCAGATTTGACTCGGCGCCGAGCTTTCCGGCGGTGACGTTTACCTCTTTGCTTGGAAAAACTGGCCCGTTCTCGTTGAACTGGCTACTAGCTGAAGCTAGAGTAACGGCGCTATCCAAAATAAAGGAGAGGTTGTTGGCTGAGGTTATTTTTGCTCCCTCCTTGAGGTTCACGGATTGGTTGCTGAGGTTATAGATAGTGACCTTACCTGTGGCTTTGTCGCCGACCACTGCTTCCCCGGTAGTGATTGTGCTACCACTGACTTTCGCGGATAGGGTTTTCTTGGCGGCAATAACCGAGAGAAAGTTTTCTTTGGTGCCGGTGCCGATGGCAACATCGATTGTCTGGTTAACCCGGACAGGAGAAAGGAACAGGGAGATCGCCACCTTGCCGAAGTAAAAATAAAAACCGACCACTCCGAGTATCCCCAAGACCAGAAGAAAAACGGGAACGATAAGTGCAAGTCTGCCAAGTTTGACCTGAGGCAGACTGAAGCTTCTTAGAGAAAATTTGGGTAAGGTCGGACGAGGGAGCCTGCTAAAGAAATTTGTTTTTGGTTTCACCGGGGCGACTTCTTCAGGCTCTGGCATTTCAATGGCCGCTTGCTCATCATGACTTTGTGGTTGTGGGCCCTCTTCACCTTCGAGGACAAATCCAACCGAAGTCAGATTTGAGGTAACACTTTCGACGGCGGCATCTGACTTTGTTTCTTCAGTCTCCGATTCCTCGACCTGGGTGGCGATGGGAAGACCGATAGATTTTGCCGCTTCCGAGCCACCGGAAAGGGCGATCGCCCTAATTGAAAAGTCGATGGGGAGAACCTGGACTTTGGGAAGGTGGATAAAAGGAAGCTTCTCGTTCCAGGGGTAGCCGATGATCTGCTGTTCTTCGTTCTCGAGGTCGTTGCCATTGGTGAGAATGAAACGCGCCGGAAGTTTTTCCGCCTCAAATCGCGCCAGCCCTTCCTCGACGTCGCGGGCGAGGTCGTCGGAACGACCAACCTCTTCCTGGGCCTGAATTTCACCGAGGTTAACCAGGGAGACAATTACTTTACTGGGGTAGATCTCCAAAAGAATGGCGGTGGGCGGGACACCTTCCTGAACCTTGAGGTGACTGACGATCGCCTCAGTAATGGTGACCATACCGATCGGCTTCAGGGTAAGTTCGCTGATGAGTCGCTTGATCAACTTTTGTTTGGTCGGATGAACCCGATTCTCGGAAAGCCAGGAGTCGGGCAGGCCAAAAATGACCCGGTCGGGTTCGCTGCTTAAACCCCGGATCGCTTCCGAGAGAGAAGCGTCGACTCCGTTGATGAGTGAGTCTTCGGAATCCCAGAGTTCGTAGCTGCCGAGGGCGATGATCGAAGGGGTTTCGTCTTCGACCTGCCAAACCGCCGACTTGATCATTGATTCATGAATTTCGACGGCCAAAAATAGTTCGGCGGTAGTTTTTTTGTTTTTGGGTGTGAATAAATTATTGAAGACCATTGTTTTGTGCCTTAGACATTGGTGAGGTAGATCCGGCGCAGCGAGCTACCAAGAGACTCTTGTTTAACTACCTTTATCTTACCAATTTCAGAGGTGACTGCCACATGGGGACCACCGCAAAGTTCCTTACTATAGTCGCCAATAGAATAGACGTTGACCCGGTCGGGGTATTTTTCCTTAAAAAATGCCAGAGCTCCGGAGGCGATTGCTTCTTCATATGGCATAGTCGTAACTTTGACAGAAAGATTGGCAGAAATTTTTTCGTTAACGACATTTTCGACCTTTTTGATTTCCTCTTGAGTTAATGGTTTGTCGTAGGTAAAGTCGAAACGAAGTCTCTCAGAAGTGAGATTACTACCAGCTTGGTGGACTTTATCCCCAAGAACATCTCGCAATGCCTGATGGAGCAGGTGGGTGGCGGTATGATATTTGGTTACCGTTTCGGAATGGTCGGCCAAGCCCCCTTTGAACATGCCGGCGGAAGCGGTTTGAGATAGTTTTTGATGGACCTTTTGCACATGTTCAAACTTTTCTTTGTCTAATTTTTTACCCTTTGCCATGAATAGCTCATCCGTAATCTCGTAAGGGAAACCATAAGTCTGGTAAAGGTTGAATGCGTTGAGTTCGTTCAATTGATCTGGAGTGTATTTTCCAAGTTCTTTGAGTCCTCTATCGAGGCTCCTACCAAACTTGACCATTTCATTTACTACAACTCGTGAAATTTTATCCCTATCAGCAGTAATATCGAAATAGTCAGGATATATTGAGATTACTGTGTGGCAGATACCCTCGAAAGCCGGTATTGGAGTGAGCCCTCCTCTTAATAAGTGCGTTTTCACTGCTGAGCGGCGGAGAAGTCGGCGAAGAACGTATCCTTGGAGTTTATTACTTGGTTCCAAACCCTCCGCAATCATGAAGGTCGCCGCTTTGAGATGGTCGGCTATAATGCGCATTTCCGTGGCATGGTCGGCGTACTCTTTTTCTGTGAAGTTTTCTATTTCATTGATGATTGGGAGAAAAAGGTCTGTTTTGAAAATATCGGGATCGTTATGAACCGCGGCGAGTATCCGCTCGAGCCCACCACCGAAGTCAACATTTTTTTGAGAAAGTTCTTTTAACGATCCATCGGCTTGTTTTTGATATTGCATAAAAACGGAGTTACCGATCTCAAGAAAACGGCCACAATCGCAGTTAACGTGACATTCTTCATTTTTCCACTGAGAATTTTCGTGAAGTTTCAGATCGGCGCCGAAGTCAAAAAATATTTCAGAATCCGGCCCACCTGGTTCGCCAGCTGGCATTTGATCGGGTACACCGGAGCGTGACCACCAATTTTTTTTCGCGTCATAGTAATGAATATGATCATCGGGAACACCAAGTTTTTGCCAAATTCGGGCTGATTCCTCATCCCGGCCCACCTGATCGTTTCCTTCAAAAAGGGTAACGTGTAACTTATCCTTGGGAAGACCAACTTCTGTGGTAAAAAATTCCCAGATCCAGGCTAGTTGCTCCTTTTTGAAATAGTCGCCGAGAGACCAGTTACCAAGCATTTCGAAAAAGGTGGTGTGACGGTTGTCACCAACCTCTTCGATATCTTGAGAGCGAAAAGATTTTTGGGAATCGACAAGACGTGTCCCTAGTGGATGGCGTTGACCCAAAAGATATGGTATGAGTGGCTGCATTCCACTGCTGGTGAAGAGGGTGGTTGGATCGTTTTGTGGTACTAAGGATGTCGAGGGTATTACCTTGTGTCCGCGGGAGGCAAAAAAGTCGAGATATTTCTGGCGCAACTGCCTGCCGCTTAACATGGGCTCATTATAGCCTACGGATTCTTAGGGTTCGAGGGGGTTGCCGTTACTTTCGAAGTAGGTCGGATTCGGGCGGGGACGGTTGGTATGAGGCGGGAGTGGGGGCGGCGGTTCGTAGCGAGTTGTGGGCCCGCCTGCATCAGCTATGCTGGAAGCATTGCGGGCAGGCTGGTCGGGGAGGTACGATTGGGGCTGCCCAAACTGGCTTTGCACTTCGTGAACCATTTGGCTACCCACGTTCTTGGCCTCAGCAAAGAGGTCTTTGTTTTTTTCTAAACCTTCGGAAAGAGAGTTTAATATCTGCTTGCTCGCCTTTCTACCTTCCTCAGTACCCAAGAGAAGAGCCCCGGCAATTCCGAGCGTCAGGCCGAACATGAAAGTCGAAAAAGGACCATCGACGGCCGGGGCTTGTTTTGTCTCACTCATAGCGGTGTCTGCATAGTGATCGGTGGTTTGGGCTCACCATGCTTATTGATATAGCTGGAAAAGATCTCAATGATTTTGGTGCTGTGCTTCAGGCCCTCGACGACGGCGAGCATGTTGGCGACCGGCTCGGCAAAGCGTTTCATGGCGGTTTCGGTCGCATCTAGGGCGCCGTTGAACTTCTTCAGGGTGTGCGCCACTTCCTTCAACAGGAAAACGATTTGTATCCCAATGACGGCGGCGACGGTAGTGAGAACAGCAATGGAAAAGAGGCTGACGATTTGGGGCAGTGTCATCACGGATAAGTATAAAGGAAAAAATAAAAAGTTGAAAGTTACTGGGAAAGGATGGTAATGGGAATGGTCTTGGAGGTGGTGCGCCCGAAGCGGTTGATGACGTCAACTTTGATTTCGTTGCCGCCCGGGGATAGATTTAATTTGGTCATGAAGCGGCCTTCCGCATCGGGGGTGATTTTCAAGTCGTCGTTGACGGTGACCGTGGTACCGGAGGCGGTTTTGCCTTCGACAACGACGGGGGAAACCAAAACGGCATCTTTGGCGGGGCTCGCGACTTCGAGCGGTGGTGGGGTGATCACGGCGCGATACTGAAAAGCAAGATATATCGAGAAGACGACCGCGCCGAGGCCTATGAGAAGAGTCTGTGACTGAAGCAATGAACCAAGGGAGAAGCGACGGGCGCGTCTAATCTGGGGAGAGTTGCTCGGCGTGATGGCGTGGTAATCGCGGCG
>Ga0209542_10018432_pt1 | contig 11300 bp, 10 predicted proteins | sample RifCSPhighO2_01_FD_184028 | JGI IMG/M metagenome (GOLD analysis project Ga0209542, IMG submission 184028) | Soil microbial communities from Rifle, Colorado - Rifle CSP2_plank highO2_0.1 (SPAdes) (version 2) | ecosystem: Environmental > Terrestrial > Deep subsurface > Rock core/Sediment ...
TCGGCTGTGAGGCCGCCTTCGCCGGCAAGCCTGGCTCCTACAGTGGATCGGTGCAGCCGTGAGAGATGGGTTGGCTGTGAGGCCGCCTTCGCCGGCAAGCCTGGCTCCTACAGTGGATCGGTGCAGCCGTGAGAGACGGGTTGGGTGTGAGGGCGCCTTCGCCGGCAAGCCTGGCTCCTACAGTGGATCGGTGCAGCCGTGAGAGATGGATCGGCTGTCAGGCCGTCTTCGCGAGCAGGCTCGCTCCCACAAGGAATTGCGGTTGAGCATTGTCCTCGTGTTCGAGCTTGCTGCCAGTCACCGTCGAACCGACAATTGATGATGTGATGCGAACCGACAGGTGTTGATCGCCCGGGGAGGTTTTCAAATGAATCAGTCATCGCAATCCATCCTGCGGGACCGCATCGACGCCGGTCGACGCCTGGTGGAGCCGTTGCTCCCCTATGCCCATCGCGCCGATGTAATCGTTTTGGCCTTGCCGCGGGGCGGGGTGCCGGTGGCCTATGAAGTGGCCACGGCGCTCGGCGTGCGCCTGGACCTGATGCTGGTGCGCAAGCTGGGTGTTCCGTCCCGCCCGGAGTACGCCATGGGCGCCATTGCCAGTGGCGGTATCGAAATTCGTAATGAACAGGCGTTGCGGGCTCACCCCATTGATAAGGCCGCGTTCGAGGCCGTGGTCGCCCGGGAAACCCGGGAGCTGTTGCGTCGCGAGCAGGTTTACCGAGGCACGCGGGCGCCGGTGCAACTCAAGGACCAGGTGGTAATTCTGATCGACGACGGGTTGGCGACAGGGGCCTCGATGTTGGCGGCAGTGCAAGCGGTGCGTGTGCAGGCGCCGGCGCGCATCGTGGTGGCGGTGCCAGTGGGGCCGGTTGAAACGGTCCAGGCGTTGCGCCGTGAAGTGGATGAGTTGATCTGCCCGATCATACCCGACTGGTTCATGTCGATCGGGCATTGGTACATGGATTTTTCCCAGACGTCGGATGCCGAGGTCATCGGGTTGTTGCAACGGGCGTGGGGAATGTAGGGACGAGTGGTCGCAAATCGGTGCGGCCAGTGGAATAAACGGTCGTTCTTTGCTTTAGTCCTCCTGTTGCTGGCTTGCGTGTGTTCGACACTTGCCCATGAGGGCGCCCCGGCCCGGAGTGTTCCATGAACTCTCGATTCCTGCGTTTTTCGTCCCTGGTTGCCCTGCTTGCGTTGGGCGTTCCTGCGCAGGGTGGCGCTGTTGAATACTCGGATGTGAATGCCAAGGCCAGCACTATCAGGTTCACCTACAACCAGATGGGAACGCGAGCCTTTGGCACATTCAAGGAATTTGTCGGCACCCTTGATTTCGATACCGCCCGCCCCGAGGCAGCTCACGCCCATCTGACCATCGATCTGACCAGCATCGACGCCGGTAGTGAAGACGCCAATACCGAGCTGCTAAAGCCTGCCTGGTTTGACACCGAGCGCTATCCGCAGGCGACCTTCGAATCAACGCGCATCAAGGATTTCGGCAAAGACCGCTACCTGATTACCGGCAATCTGACGCTGCGAGGCCTGACGCGCAAGGTGGATGTGCCGGTCCTGCTCAAGGCCGAGGGCGGTGTCGGGATCTTCGTCGGCGAGCTGACGCTCAAGCGCAATGACTTCAAGATCGGGGAAGGTGAGTGGGCCGACAGTTTTGTTTCCAACGAAATCAATATCCAGTTTCGCATGGTCGCGCCACAGCGCTAGCGAGCGTGCAGGGGTAGTGAACAGTGACGGGAGATGAATATGCCAAAGAAAATCATCGTCGCATTCGACGGCACCTGGAACCTGCCTGATCAGGCTCCGGAGATCGATGGCGACGCCAGCACCAATGTGGTCAAGCTGCATGACGCGATCCTCCCCAGCCACAAGGACGGCACGCCGCAGAAGAAAATCTATGTCGCCGGCGTGGGCACCGACTGGTACGACAAGCTCGAAGGCGGGGCCTTCGGAGTGGGGCTGTCGAAGAAAATCAAGGAAGGTTATGTCGCCCTGGCCAAGCTGTACGAGGAGGGCGACCAGGTGTTCATTTTCGGCTTCAGTCGCGGTGCCTATTCCGCGCGTAGCCTGGTGGGGCTGATCCGCAACGTCGGCTTGCTGACGAAAAAGCACATCGATCGCATCGATGAGGCCTATACCTTGTACCGCACCCGCGATTCGAGCGCGGATACGGAAAACGCCCAGTTCTTTCGCCAGAATTATTCCCGGGAAATCGATATCCATTTCCTGGGTGTCTGGGACACGGTCGGCGCCTTGGGCGTGCCGTTCAAATCGGCCGAGTGGTTCAACCACAAGTACTACGAGTTTCACGACACCGAGCTAAGCGGGATTGTGCGCAATGCCTTCCATGCCGTCGCCATCGACGAGCATCGGGCCAACTACGAATGCACCTTATGGGACCCGATTGCCAAGCCAAATCAAGTGATGGAGCAGGTCTGGTTCTGTGGCGCGCATGCCAACGTGGGTGGCGGTTATGCCGATAACTCGCTGTCGGATATACCCTTGCGCTGGATGGCGAACAAGGCGATGGAGTGCGGACTGGAGCTCAATCCGAAAAAAATCCCCCGGCCGCCGAACGCGCTTCCGGAGATCACCGACTCCTATCAGGACTTCCTGGGGGGCACCTACCGACTGTTGAACGCGCGCTATTTCCGGCCGATCGGCAAGACATGTTTTGGCCAGGAATGCATCGATGACACCGTGCAGCAACGGGTGATCACAGTCAGCAATTATCGGCCGAAAAATCACGTGGATGTCTATCTGGCGGGGGCCTACAAACCCGTGAACAAGATCTGTTGATGGTGCGGTTGCGTGGCGCCCGGTCCACCTTGCATGGTCCGGGCGCCAAGCGCTTCAGTGCTCCACTGTCGGCACCGTAACCGTCTGCCCGAAGGCCGAACGTACGGTTGCGGTCGGGCTCGGTATCGGGAAGGTCGGAACCAGAAACCGGTGGCCAATCCTGTAAGCGCCGCTAGCAACAACGGCCAGCCGGTGACCATCAACGTGTTGGCCAACGACACCGACAGTGGCCAGCGATAGTCGTAGTACTGCCCCGGAAAGAAAAACGCATTGGCGCAGCCGTCAATAAATTTGCATGCGGCCATCGCAAACCTGATGGAAATGGGTGGCTTCGGGAAAGGTCTCGCGCGGTTGCAAGACACGCTCGAAAAAGTGACCTCAAGCATCGCTCGCCCTACCTTGGCCAGCGACTGTTCCAAACGCTGCATTGGGCTCAAGGTCCTGTCGATTCTGCTGAAGGCCTGCCGCACCGCTGACTCCCACGCGAAGCGTAGATCGGTCAGCCATTCTCCGATACCGGCGCTTAAATCATCGGAGGCAGCTTATCCAGCAGCTTGTCCAGCGTGATCGGGTGGTCGCGCACTCGAATTCCCGTGGCGTTGTACACCGCGTTGGCGATGGCGGCACTGACCCCGCAAATACCCAGTTCGCCAACCCCCTTGGCTTTCATCGGCGAGGACATCGGGTCGGTCTCATCGAGGAAAATCACCTCCTGGTGGGGGATGTCGGCGTGCACCGGCACCTCGTACCCGGCCAGGTCATGATTGACGAAAAAGCCCAGGCGTTTGTCAACCACCAGGTCCTCCATCAGCGCCGCGCCGACGCCCATGGTCATCGCGCCGATCACCTGGCTGCGGGCCGACGTCGGGTTGAGAATGCGCCCGGCCGCGCACACCGCCAGCATTCGGCGCACGCGGGTTTCCCCGGTGGCGCTGTCGACCGCGACTTCGACGAAGTGCGCGCCGAAGGTCGATTGCTGGTACTGCTTGCTCAGCTCGCCGAATTCAATGCTGTCTTCGGCGACGATTTCGCCCGACTTCGCCGCATCGCGCAACGGCACGCTTTTACCACCCGCGCGCACTTCGCCATCGGTGAATTGCGCTTCGTTGACCTTGACCCCCAGGCGTTGCGCAACGGCCTCACGCAGCTTGACGCAGGCGGCATACACCCCCGCCGTCGAGCAGTTGCCGCCAAACTGTCCACCGGAGCCCGCCGAAACGGGAAAGCTCGAATCGCCCAGGCGCACGACCACGTTGTCCAGGCTGGCGCCCAGCATTTCTGCGGCCGTCTGGGCAATGATCGTGTAGCTGCCGGTGCCGATATCGGTCATGTCGGTTTCCACGGTGACGATTCCCTGATCATTCAGACGGACTCGAGCACCGGACTTCACCAGCAGGTTATTGCGAAAGGCCACGGCCACCCCCATGCCGATCAGCCAGCGACCTTCGCGCTGGGTGGCCGGTTGCGTGTGCCGTTGGCCCCAGCCAAAACGCTCGGCACCGGTGCGCAGGCATTCGACCAGGTGGCGCTGGGAAAAGGGCCGATCCGGTTTCGTTGGATCGACCTGGGTGTCATTGAGAATGCGAAATTCCACGGGGTCGAGTTTCAGCTTCTCGGCCATTTCGTCCATGGCAATTTCCAGCGCCATCATGCCCGGCGTTTCACCCGGTGCGCGCATGGCGTTGCCTTCGGGCAGGTCGAGTGTCGACAGGCGCATGGTCACGCGACGATTTTCCCCGGCGTACAGCAGTTTGCTCGGTTGCGCGGCAAGTTCCACCTTGCCGCCTGGCAAGTCACCGGACCAGCCTTCGTGGGCCATGGCGGTGATCTTGCCGTCGCTGCCGGCACCAATGCGGATGCGTTGGATGGTCGCCGGGCGGTGGGTGCAATTGTTGAAGATCAGCGGCCGCGCCAGCGCCACTTTGACCGGTCTGCCGGCCATGCGCGCCCCCAGGGCTGCCAGGAGCGCGTCGGCGCGGATAAACAGTTTGCCGCCGAACCCGCCGCCGATGTACGGCGAGATCAGACGCACATTTTTCTTCGGTATGCCCAGGGTGGTCGCCAGGTCGGCGACCGACCAGTCAATCATCTGGTTCGAAGTCCACAGGGTCAGGCGGTCGCCGTCCCAGGCGGCCATCGAGGCCATGGGTTCCATCATCGCGTGGGCCTGGTCAGGCGTGGTGTAGGTGGCGTCCAGTTGCACCGGTGCCGCCGCGAACGCCGTTTCAAAATCCCCATGCAGGGTGTCTTCCATCTGCTCCTTGGGTTCCACCGCTGAGCCGCGTGAGCTGGCCAGATCGAATGCACCGTCGGTGCTTGTGTAGGTAATCTCCAGCCGTTCTGCGGCGGCGCGTGCCTGTTCGAAGGTTTCGGCGACCACCAGGGCCACGGCCTGGTGGTAGTGCTGGATCTCTGGCCCGCCGAGCAACCTGGCGGTGTTGTATTTGCCCTGGCCGAGCTTGCCGGCATTGGCGGCGGTGACGATGGCGATCACCCCGGGCGCCGACTCGGCGGGCGCAAGGTTCATCGTAGCGATGCGCCCCTTGGCAATGCCTGAACCGACCACCACGCCATAGGCCTGGTTCGGCACGGCGTCATGGTGTTCGTAGGCGTAGGGCGCTTGGCCAGTGGTTTTCAGCGGCCCTTCGATGCGCGGGGTGGGCTGGCCGATGACCTTGCCTTGGTCGATGGGGTTGGTGGTGGCCGGGGTGTCGAATTTCATGCCTGGGCCCTCGCTTGCGCCATCACCGAAGCGAGCATGCGCTCGACCAGTGTCAGTTTGAAGGCGTTTTCATGGGTGGGGGTGGCGCCGGCCAGTAGTTGTTCCGAGAGCGCTTTTGCGCCTTTGGCCATCGCTGTTTCAGCGCTCTCCACACGCCACGGCTTGGGCGCGACGCCGCCCAGGGCCACGCGGCCGGAGCTGTCCTTCTGGATCACCGCGGCTACCGAGACCAGGGCGAATGCGTAAGAGGCGCGGTCCCGGACTTTCTGGTAAATGTGCGTGCCGCCAATTGGCGGCGGCAACGTCACGGCGGTAATCAGCTCGTGGGGCGCCAGGGCGGTTTCGATGTTCGGCGTATTACCGGGCAATCGATGCAGGTCGGTGATGGCAATGACGCGTGTCGTGCCATCGGGTCGAATCGTTTCAACCTGGGCATCGAGTGCGCGCATGGCCACGGCCATGTCGCTGGGATGGGTGGCAATGCAGGCATCGCTGACACCGATGATGCCCAGTTGCCGACTGAATCCGCCAATGGCGGCGCAGCCACTGCCGGGCTGGCGCTTGTTGCAGGCCTGATGGGTGTCGTAGAAGTACGGGCAGCGGGTGCGTTGCAGCAGGTTGCCAGCGGTCGTGGCCATGTTGCGCAGCTGGCCCGAGGCGCCAGCGAGCAGGGCGCGCGCGAGTACCGCGTAATCTTTCCTGATGCGCGGGTCGGCGGCCAGGTCGGTGTTCCTGACCAGCGCACCGATTCTCAAGCCACCTTCGGGCGTGGCTTCGATGCGATCCAGTGCCAGATGGTTGACGTCGATCAGTTGCGTCGGCGTCTCGATGTCCAGTTTCATCAGGTCCAACAGGTTGGTGCCGCCCGCAATGAATCGCGAGCCATGGACCTGCGCAGAGAGCGACGCGGCTTCGGCCGGCGACTGCGCACGCAGATAGTTAAAAGGTCTCATGCGCTGGCCTCCGCGACTTCGGTGATCGCCTCGATGATGTTTGAGTACGCACCGCAGCGGCAGATGTTGCCGCTCATGCGTTCCTGGAGTTCGCTGGCGATCAGCCTGGGTGGTTCGGTGAGATTCGGGCTGGCGTGGCTGGGAATGCCATCGCGGATTTCACCCAGCACCGCGACTGCCGAGCAGATTTGCCCCGGCGTGCAATAGCCGCATTGATAGCCGTCGTGCTTGATGAAAGCCGCCTGCATCGGATGCAACTGGTCCGGCGTTCCGAGCCCCTCGATAGTGGTGACTTTCGCGCCTTCGTGCATTACCGCCAGGGTCAGGCAGGAATTGATGCGCCGGCCGTCGACAATGACCGTGCAGGCGCCGCATTGGCCGTGGTCGCAACCTTTCTTGGAGCCGGTGAGCTGCAGGTGTTCGCGCAACAGGTCGAGCAGGGTGGTGCGGGTGTCAAACTCCATTTCCTGCCGAGCACCGTTCACCCAGATCGACAGTTTGGTCTTGACCGGGTGCGCCGCGTTGGCGGCCGATGCCTGTGCAGAAATGAACGGAGGCAGGATCACGGCCGCTGCGGTTACCACGCCCACGATCAGGAGTTCTCGTCGGGAAATCGTCATGACGTCGAGCATCGGTGCGTTTCCTATGGTTGATTGGCGATTACAGCCCTCATCCATTGACTGACCTGCGCGATCAGGGAAAAGTTTTAGCGGTTTTCAACGGTAGAGTTATGCGTGTGGCTCATGAATCGATCAAGACAGGCGAGTAACGCGGCCCGGCACGCTATGATAGGCAGTCGCGACCATTCCCCGGAGTCAATCCCCGCAATGCCCCAGATCACCCACTACAAAACCCCGTGCCCTGAGTCGGTCAACAGTCAGATCCTGCAGATGGTGGTCGACAACCTGACCGACATCAGCATGGTCGCCATTGCGCCGAGCAACCTGTTGTACAACGTCTACCAGTACGCGATCGGCTACGAAGTGCATCTGTATCTGGAGGCCTTGAACGGGACGAAAGGCATTGAGGTGGAGTTGATCGTCGCCACGGACCTGGACGATCCGGACAAGGTCACAGGGTTCCTGTTGTACCTGCCGGTCAAGGATGATCCCGACGCGTGCAGCGTGGCCTATATGGCGGTGGATGCCGGTCATCGGCGACAAGGGATTGCGCGCAGGATGCTGCGCGAGATGGTCGGTCGTTACCCGCATGCCGAACTGGCGTGCGCAGTGGCGAAGGTGCCGTACTTCGAGTCGATTGGCTTCGAGGTGGTGGGCGTGCGAGCCACCCAGGTGCTGATGAACACCCGTGATCATGGCAGCGACGGCTTGAGGGCGCTGCTGGATGTGGCGCCCATCTATAGCTCACTGGAGGTGCGGCAGATTCACACCTATCTGCTGCAAAAGCACGGCAAGCGGGCGATGCTCGATGCTGAGAAACAACGTGACCGGCATCTGGACCAGCTGACGCGCAAGGCCAACGAGTTTGTCCGCGAGCGATTGGAAAAACGCGTTTAACTTGTAGGCGCGAGCATGTCGAATCGTCGCACCGTCGCGATGGTCGTTAACGATAACGCTATAAGACTGACACCCCGCGGCGAGCTCAGGTTTTTCGCGAGCATGCTCGCTCCAACAGGGGGATCTGCGATGGGTATAAGAATGCACAAAGCCCGGCCAGGTGCCGGGCTTTTTCAGGTGTGGTTTTCGCGCAGTTAAAAAAGAGCCTCAAAGCTCTTTGATGGGGAGAAGTAGAGCCCTTGAGGCTCAAGATGCGCATGAAGCAGGCGGTGAGCTTGATAGGGGTTCAGTGCACTCACCACCTACGCAACGGCTTGGACAAGCAAGCGATTGCGCAACTCCATCGTAGGAAGATGGGGGGGCGGTCTCAAGTACCACTAGTCGAATCCCCCCACAAGTGTCAGCTTCTGCGATTGTGCTTCCCGGGCCAACCGGCCTGGTTCAGGGCCTCGAGCAGCGTTTCGGCATCCAGCCCCGGCACCGCATGGCCGTTACCTTCCGTCGTTTCGGCTGCGAGCAAGGCGTTGATGATGGCTTCTTCGACAGCCTCGGTGGCCGCCAGGAACAATTCGCTGATGTGATCGTTATTGACCATGCTCAGGTTATCGCAGGTTGGCGCTTTTTTACTCTCGTAAGCCGCTGGCGGCACATGCTGGTTGCCGGTGGCGAACGCGATGAAGATGTCTCCGCTGTGGTCTTCATTGCCGCCACCGGTGCGGGCCAGGCCGAGGCTGGCGCGTTGGGCCAGGCGGGTGCATTGGTGCGGCAGCAAGGGCGCGTCGGTGGCCAGGCACACCACGATCGAGCCCATGCCCGGGTGCGGCAGTGCAGCCTTGAGAAAGGGTGAGTCGACCTGTTCCATGTAGCGTCCGACCGGGTAGCCATCGACGCGCAACTCATTGCGAATGCCATGGTTGGCCTGGACGATCGCGCCCACCGTCCAGCCACCCTGGGCACTGCTCAAGCGTCGCGAAGCGGTGCCGATGCCGCCCTTGAACTCGTGGCAGATCATGCCGCTGCCACCGCCGACATTGCCTTCGGCCACAGGGCCGCCGACCGCCGCGTGCAGGGCTTGGGCGACATGCTCGGGCTTCACGTGGAAGCCGTTGATGTCATTGAGCAAGCCGTCGTAGGTCTCCAGCACCACCGGCATGTTCCAGTAGAGCCGCCCGTCGTCAGGTTGCTGCTCACGGTCCAGCACGATCAAGGCATCGCGCACCACGCCCAGGCTATGGGTGTTGGTAAAGGCGATCGGGCTGGTCAACAGACCCGCTTCGCGAATCCACTCAAGGCCCGTGGCATCGCCGTTGCCATTGAGCACATGGACCCCGGCAAAACACGGTTGCTGGCTGGTGGAACCGGCACGGGGTTCGATCACGGTCACCCCGGTGACGATATCGCGGCCCTTGGCGGAGCGACCGCGTACATCGCTATGAGCGACCCGCACGCCAGGTACGTCGGTGATCGCGTTGAGGGGACCGGGCTGCAGCTGGCCAAACTGGATGTTGAGATCGCGGGCACGTGGTTTCATGGGGGTTCTCATCTTCAAGGTAATGACAAAAAGGTAATCGTTCGGGCGCGGAACCTGTGGGAGCGAGCCTGCTCGCGAATGCGGTGCATCAGGCAAGGTTGATGTCGACTGACACTCCGCTTTCGCGAGCAGGCTCGCTCCCACAAGGGATTGGCGGTGGTGCAGCTACTGGCCGTTCTTGACCTTGCTCCAGATCCGCGTGCGCACACGCTCGGTGGCCGGCGGCAAGGGTTGCAGGGTGAACAACGTGGCCATGGCTTCGGCCGACGGATAAACAGCCGGGTTGGTCCGCGTCGCTTCGGCCACCAGCGCTGTCGCGTTACGGTTGCCGTTGGGGTAGTTGAGGTGATTACTGACCGGGGCGATGACCTCGGCGCGCATCAGGTAGTCGATGAAGGCCAGGCCTTGTTGCGGATGCGGTGCGTCCTTGAGCAACACCAGCGTGTCGAACCACACCGGTGCGCCTTCCTTGGGCAAGCTGTAGGCGATCTTCACGCCGTTGCCGGCCTGCTCGGCGGTGGCCTTGGCTTCGAGCATGGCGCCGGACCAACCCACTGCCACGCAGATGTTGCCGTTGGACAGATCACTGATGAACTTCGACGAATTGAAGTAGGCGATATGTGGCCGCAGCTTGAGCAGCAGCGCTTCTGCCTTTTTGTAGTCTTCAGGGTTAGTGCTGTTGGGCGGCAGGCCCAGGTAGTGCAGGGCGACCGGCAGCATTTCCGCGGGCGAGTCGAGCATCGCCACCCCGCATTCGCCAAGTTTGGCCAGGTTCTCTTCCTTGAACACCAGGTCCCAGGAATCCACCGGCGCCTTGTCGCCCAGCATGGCGCGCACTTTGTCCACGTTATAGCCGATGCCGTTGGTGCCCCACAGATACGGCACGGCGTACTGGTTGCCCGGATCGTTGTTGGCCAGTTTCGCCAGCAGATCGGTGTCCATATTGTTGAAATCGGGCATCTCGGCGCGGGGCAGAGGGGCGAGCGCGCCCGCCTTGATCAGGGTTGGCAGGCTGAAGTTGCTGGCCACGACCACGTCGTAGCCGCTGCGGCTGGTGAGCAGTTTGCCTTCGAGGACTTCGGCACTGTCGAAGGTGTCGTAGACCGGCTGGATACCGGTGTCCCGCTTGAAGTCATGCAGGGTATTGGGGCCGATGTAGTCGTACCAGTTGTACACGTGCACGGTAGGGCCATCGGCAGCAACCGCTGATAGCGAAGCCACCAGACAGGCGCCCAGCCCCAGATTGAAATACGAGCGGTGACCACTCATGATGCGGCACTCCTGGCCTGCTGCAGGCCGGTGATGATCAGGAGCTTGCAGCGTATCGACCGGGGTGGCCGTTACCCATTCCCATGATGGGTTACTCAAAAGGGGTAGTGCGTGGACGCGTTGTTGAAAGAGTTACCGCTGCACCAGGGATTGGCGCGGGTATTTGGCGTGTTGGGCCAGGACGCATTCTGGCGTGCGCTGGTCGACACCCTGCGCTTGCTGGTGCCGCTGGACAACGCCTTGGTCGCGGTGATGCGACCGGGACGGGTGCCTCGCCTGCTGATCGATTTCGACTCCAGGGGTAGCGGAGATGAGCATGAAGAACTGGCGGACTACAGCGCCGGCATGTACCTGCTCGATCCGTTTTACCTGGCCGTCTGCGCCGGCATCGCCGATGGCTTGCACAGCCTCGACTCGGTGGCGCCGGACCAGTTTCAGCAAAGCGAGTACTACCTGAGCTACTTTCGCACGGTGGTAGGCGGGGACGAACTGCA
>Ga0209542_10018434_pt1 | contig 11299 bp, 9 predicted proteins | sample RifCSPhighO2_01_FD_184028 | JGI IMG/M metagenome (GOLD analysis project Ga0209542, IMG submission 184028) | Soil microbial communities from Rifle, Colorado - Rifle CSP2_plank highO2_0.1 (SPAdes) (version 2) | ecosystem: Environmental > Terrestrial > Deep subsurface > Rock core/Sediment ...
CGATGGGAGGGCCGAGCACCACATAAATGGTCGAGTTGTAGTAGCAAGGCAGCACGACGGAAGCCCGCCCACCGAAAGGAAACGCGTACGCGAAAACCGGAAGAAGGAGTGCTGCGGCAGTACAGGTGGCAACTACTCTGCGCATGCGTGTATTGTAGCAGGTCTCTGGCGCAACGCGTTTTGGTAGTCCCAGAAGCACCGCCGTGTATTGTGTCTACACGCTCTACGCTATACTCGTTCCTCGTTCATCCGTCGCTCACTCGGAAAAGTGCATATATGCACTTTTCACTCGCTTCGCTAGGCTGTAAGCTGTACGGTATGGACCTGCTCCGTTCGCATCCCTACCTTGCAGCGCTCGCCGGCGCGGGCGCCTTGCTCCTTCTCGGCGCGTTCATCGTGGGGCAGCGCTCGGCCGTCGTGCCGGAGAACTCCGCGCCGCAAGCCTGGGGAGGCGTCGGAATCGGGCTTGTGAATCCCACGCCGGCCGCCCCCTCTCCAACCGGGAATGCCGGTGAGACCGACCTGTACGCGCAGGTGCAGAGCGGGCCGCCGTTCTACTACAACCCGGTGCCTTCGGTACAGACAGCCCCGGATGTAAGCGGCACCGGAGCCGACCAGTTTGATTTCGATGCTTTCTTCGCGTCGCTCACCGGGCCAAACAGCACGGGCACTGCGACGGCGACGTCGGATGCCGACCGGCAGCTGCAAGATGTATATTCTTTCATTCCGGGAGGGCTCATCAGCACGTCGACGCCCCGAAAAACGCTCACGGCTTCGCAGCAGGCGCTCTTTGCGTACGGGAACCAGGCGGGCGAGAGTATACAAGCCTTTGAAACCAATAACCGCAACATGACGCAGGTGATGAAAAATCAGCGCGAAGATCCGGCCAATCCGGCGAAGGTGAAAGCCTTTAACGACCTTGGCGACGCGATGACGCAGGTCGGCCTGGAGCTTGAGGCGATAGCATCCGTCCCGCCCCAGATGACCGACGCGAATGGGGCGCTCGCGAAAGCATATCAAGAGATGGGAGCAAAATTCCTCCTGGTAGCGAAGGCGCAGCGGAGCGAAGACCGGATACAGGCAATGCTTGCGTACAACGCAACGGTAGATGCGTGGATAAAAAAATACGTGGCGGTGGTATCGATATTCTCGATTTCCGACGTCAGTTTCGGACCCGGCGACTCGGGCAGCGTGTTCATGTTTACGAACGCAAGCTTGTAAATCGTTGCCGATTTCTGACTCCTCGGCTCGGAAATAAAAATCCCGATTTTTACTTCTCTCGCTCTACGTCGTCGGTAAGACTTGCGGCAACAGGTCTCCGAGGGTTTTATCCCGATTTTCTTTTGTCTGGTGCCTTTTGCCTGTTTCCTTGGGCTATACTTACATTCGTGAGACAGACACGCTCGCACGACGAGAGCTTTTCGCATATGGCGGCTGTCGCTGCGCTCTCCGTAGTCGCGCTTGTTGCCGTCGTCGCTTGGCAAATAGGGCATGCTGTCGGAGGAAACACCCCTACGTTGAGTGCGACGAACCAGGTGCTTCCTCCGGCAGAAGCGCACACTCCCTTCAGCAGCATCAATTGGCAGGGTCCGCTTCCGTCAAACGCAGGCGCAGACACGTCCGCCTCCGCCGAAGCTACGCAGGACAAGGACGGCATATCGAATATCGCGGACAACGTCGCGGGGACGCTCGTCGACACCTACAGCGCACTCGTCTCGGCGGGTGCCTACACGCCGGAGGCGGGGCAGCAAGTGGCGAGTGATATCGGCGCAAGCCTGCGCGCCAACATTTCGTACCGGACCTACACTTCGGACGACATCAAGGCCGATGCGGACACCTCCTATGCGCGCATGCTCACGTACCGCGCAGATATGCAACTCGCGCTCGGGCCGCTCCTCAAGAACAACGGATATGAATTGAAACTATTTTCGAGCTACATCGACACCGGCGATAAAAAATACATCGCCCAGTTGAAGAGCGCGGCGCAAAACTATCGCGATGCAGCGAAGAACGCGGCGAAGGTCGTCGTTCCTCTCGATGCGGTTCTTCATCACGTAGCAATCCTCAACGCGCTCAATGGGTTCGCGGCGACCGTCGACAATCTGGCCCTCCACGCGGACGATGCGTTCGCCTCCGCCGCACTGTTGCAAACATACACCAACGCTGAAAGCGACGTCTTGGCATCCTTCAGCGCGCTCGCGACGTACGAGAAGTCAAAACAATCATCATGAGTATCTTCCGCTTACAAATCCGGATGGCGATTTTTCTGGCAGCGTTTCTGCTTGTGCCGCTCCTCACACACGCCGACACGTGCGTGAACGGCCAACTGATCGACAACGTTGGGAATGTGACGGGCACGTGTACGTCTCCCGACTCGGACTCACAAACGGCCGACCAGGCCGCGCAAGCCACCTACTCCGCGCGCTACCAATTCCAAAATGAGGGCATTTTCGGCTGCAATCAGATAGCGGGGGTCAACATGAGCGTCGGGACCATGGCCGCTATCGGCGGCATTTATGTGCCGGTCAACGATGCCGCAGTGACGGTCAACACGGGCACCCTGGTCTACCTCGAATGCATTTTGCGGCCGCTCGTCGACCGCTTGCGCGAGAGCGCGACGTCGGCAACCCTCAAGAAAATGACGTCCGGCATACTGACGCAGCGCAACGGCGGCCCGCAGTATTCCGTCAACCGAGCGCAGGAAGACACCAGTGTAGCGGCGCAGGAAGCGTACCGGGTGCTTACTGACGGGACGCTCAATGCGGTTAGCCCCGCGTACTTCACGAAAGTGCGCACAGCGCTCGCGCGGAATATACAGATGCAGATGCAGAAGCCCGAATCCGCGCTCACGTGCCCTATCGCTCAAAGGAACCTAACAGCAATGACAGCGGGTCCTGCCGGGGGACCGTTCAGCATGAGCGACTTTGAGAACTTGGGTAATCCGGTGTGCAATGCGTTCGGTGTCTACAATGAAATCCAACAAGACGTCTTGAATCCGCGCCTTTCCGAAGCAGTCGCCTATAATCAGGAGCAACGAATAACGGGCCGCGGCTTCTACGACGTCACCGAAAATGCGGACAATCCGCTTCAGCAAAAGACCCTGACCCCCGCTTCTGTTGTGCAGGAATCCTTCCAGCAAATACTAGGCAGCCCCGTGCGCCAGCTTGAGAGCGCCAACAACATCGGCCAGATGATAGGCGCGCTTTTCGCGGGTATCACGACGCAGATAACGACCGACAACCGCGGGCTGGCCGGCATTATGAGAAGCGTCGCGGGCCAGCCGTCGTACCTCGACCAGGTGGCCAAGGAATCTTCGCAGGGCGTGCTTGGGGCCGCGACGAATGTCGCGCTTTCGGTCCTCAACGGCGTCCGTCAGGCAGAGATCAGCTACCTCGCTTCGATGAACTCCATCGCCGCGACGCTCACTTCGACCATCGCGCAGTTGCGCGCGACGGAAGCTAAGTGCTGGGACCTCATTATCCCTAAAGCGCAGGATTACGCGGCCCAAAACGGCTTCACGCTCGACCAGAACAAGATTAAAACGGCGACGAGCTCGATGGCGTTCTCGCAGCAGATCATCGATTCGCAGATAACGCCGCTCGCCACGCAGACCGTCGCCAATGTGAAGGCCTCGCAGCAAGCCCTCACGATCATCGACCGGCTCATCTCCGGCGTCACCAATACGGCCTCGCTCGACGCGCAGCGCATCTCACTCCAGCAGCTCGACACACTCGTCGCGCAGAAGGCGCTGCACACGCAGTACGACGCGACAGCGGCCGCGCAGCGGCAGAAAGACACGCAGCAGGCGATGAGCGGCCTCGTCACTGACACCGCGCAGGCGTGGGGCGACTCGCCCGACCCCAACATCGGCTGGTGCAACATCAACAACGCTGCCATCGTCCAGCAGTGGGCGGAGCGCTGGAAGAAATAGTATGATACTTATCAAAAAAACTTACCGAATACTGAAATTCATACTGGTTGCGCTTCTTGTAGTACTTCCGATCGCAAGTCCATTTTCTTTTTCAATCTCAAAAGACCCGCCTTTGAGATTAAATATCGCGCGGGCGGCTTTTGAGTGTCCAGCTAAACCCACCAACATCACTGCACCCCCTTCAAATTACTCAATTGCAGTTGAAAAGAGGGACAATTCTGATGGAACAGTTTCATGCATCTACACAATAAAAAATCCCGATAGCATTGGCTCGTATACTGCGACACAGACATATGATCAGGATGGAAATGAGATCAAACCAAAACTCCCAGACATCCTGGGAGAGGGTCGAACAGAATCCGATCCGGTTTCCTGCGTTAACCTATCCGACAAACTAAGCAATATTGGCGTCTGTATAACGCGGGCCTTGTTCGCTGGCATTGGGTCCCTCCTCATTGCGCTCGGCATCAAGCTCGTGACAATGGCGACGACGTTTTTCGAAATTGTCCTCCAATATACCATCGTCAATTTCACGAACACGTTAAGTTCTTTTAAGGACAGTATCGATACGGGATGGGGCGCATTTCGCGACGTTGCCAACATCGTCATTATCGCGATGTTCGTCTTCATCTCTATCAACATGATACTCGGTGTCAAGGAGTTTGGAGAAAAGAAACTCGTCGCGCGAGTGCTCATCATTGCCGTCCTGCTCAATTTCAGCCTGCTTTTCACGCGGGCAATCATCGATTCCTCGAATTTCGTCGCGTACCAATTCTATAATCAGATGGTGCGGGGACTGGACGTCCAAACATCACAGGCACAACAAAAAGCAGCTACCACGAATCCGAACTTGTCCAATACCAATAGCAGGGAACTGTCGCCAACCGGCGGTGTCGCAGGAAAATTCCTGCAATTTCTCGGAGTAAGCAGCATTGGTCAGTCGTACGACGTGCTTGCGGAGGCCCAGAAGACCAACAACAATGCACTCATCGGATTATTGTACGGTATTCTGTCATTCATATTTCTCCTTGTGACGGCGTTCGTATTCAGTTACGGCGCGCTCCTCCTCGTCACGCGCGCCATACTTCTTGTGCTGGTAATGTTGACAGCTGCAATCGCATTCGCCGGCTGGCTCATACCGCATCACCTTTTCGGAGAGGCATGGACAAAATGGTGGAAAACCCTCATCAAAGGCGCTTTCCTTGCTCCGATACTGATGATACTGCTCTGGATAACGGAAGTCGTTGCGAGCCAAATCGCCGGCAAGTTCGGAAGCGGGGGGGCCTTGGGCAATCTTGCCGCGAACTCGTCCTCGGCTGCCAACATTGGCACACTTTTCAGTTTCGTTTTCATTCTCGGCCTCATCTTCGCGTCATTCTATGTAGCCAACATGTTCTCGCAATCTATATCCGGTTTTGCCCCCATCGGAGGCATCGTCAACGCTGCGGCATCCCTGCCGCATGTCACGGCGTCGCGCCTTGGCGGCCTTGTGCTGCGCAACACGGTTGGCAAGGGCCTCAAGAGTTGGGGAGAGAGCGTAAGTGCTAAGCAGAAGGAGCGAGCGGAACTCTTTAGTAAGATGAGCCCATTCGCGCAGGCCCGGGCAAGAAGCCGGGGAAGAAGTCCAGAAGCCAGCTTCTTGGAGCGTACGAAGATGAATATTGCCGCGTACGGCGGTATGAGTAGATTTGACGCACTCGCCACCGCGCCCGGAAAGGCATTGGCGAAGGCCGTGGGCGCAGTTACGTTCGGAGAAGACTGGGGCAAGGGCGGCTATGTGGGCGTGAAGGAGCGTCAGGCGCAAGAGGCGATTGAACGAGCTCGTAAGATGGGGTACGAGAGCGAGTCGCAAGTACGCGCCGATGCGGAGCGGAGAATCTCGGAAGAGCAGAGAACGCGCCGCGGCCAGCTTGATGAAGAAAAGAATCGCCAAGAAGGCTACAAGAGTACTGCAGGAGATGTCCGTGACGATGCAAAGGCGGCAGCAAGAATGGCGCTCGACACTGAACGGAGAACGGCAGGGAGAGAAACGGGTGACGATCTGGAGCGCGGGCACAAAACTAGTGAGAGAGCGAAGGCGCAGTTCCATGCACAGAGCACGGCGTCGGAAAACATGGAGAGACAGCGTATTGCGAACGCAGTTCTTATCACTGATGAAAATCTGAGAAAAGGAACCCTGGAAGACGCGAACGAGAGGCTTAAAAACATCTTGAAGGAGCGCGAAGAGAAAACTCCCGAACTGGAAGCTAGCGTCGAGGAAGCGAAGCGCAAACTTGAAGAATTCAACATGGCAATTGAAAAAGCTGGGGACCAGGCTGTCGAAGGCGCAAAACGCGCGGCAGAAGAAAATCTTAATATTATCGAGCAACAAAAGAGAGTTCTCGACGTTCGGAAGGCGCACGGTGTAGAATCGGCGGCGAAAACGATGAGCCGAGAGGCGGTCGCCGGACGAAGCGGGTATACTCGCTTGAGTACCGCTTTTGGCATCAAGCAATTCTTCCTTTCAGCTGAAGATTTCAATAAGACGCTTGACGAAGATCCGGTCGGTAAGAGGATTGCAAAGGCGTCTCGCAAAGACCAAGACCGTGAAGCCGCCCTAAGGACTGCGGAGAGGATGCGAGATCTTGAAGTAAGTCCCGGGGCGGCCGCCCCAAGTGCCCCTGCAGCTCCGAGACCGCCGACACCACCTCCGGCACCGACTGGAGGTCAGGAATGATAATATGCTGTATGGCTGATGATATCGACAAAGACCTAAAAGAACGTTTCGCCCAGCTGCCGAAAGTCGTACAAGACGCGATAATATCGGCGGATGTGGGGAAGCGGCTCCGTGCGCTTGCCGATTCGCATAAGCTGCATCTCGATCAGTGGCAACAGCTCGAGAACGAGGTAATGCTGGTGCTCCTCGGAGCCGACGCGCTTGCCAACATGCAGAAGAATATCAAGAACGAGGTCGGGGTGTCCGATGACGTTGCCGCCGCGCTCGCGAAAGACATCTCTGCGGGCATCTTCGAGCCCATACGCCAAGAACTCGAGCGCGAGCTTGAGCATCCGGAGGCAAAAGCGAAAGAGGAGACTGGCGTCGAAGAAATGCGCACGCAAATATTGGGGGCCGACCAGCCTGCGGCTGATTCAGCTTCTAGCTCCCAGCTCCCAGTTTCTAGTCCCCCGGCTCCGGAGGTTAAACCTCCGGAGGTTGTTCCCCAAACTTCTCCGGTCGCGCCGGCGACGCCTCCCTCGCCTCCGCCGACCAGAAAGGCCGTCCGCGCGGCGCCCCCCTCGAGCGTATACAAGCCGGGTGAGGTAAGTGCGGAGCGCAAAAATGTTCATGATGACCCATACCGCGAGCCTCCCGCGTGAATAGCCAGGTACAACAACTATGGAAGAGCGGAAAGTACCCGCCGAAATGGCAAAAGTCATGGTCGCACTCGCCGTGGTGTTTGATGTGACCAATATGGGTCTGACGGCCCTCTCGTTCGGAACGCTTGGTTGGATGATGGACCTCGTGGCAGCACTACTATTTAATACCTGGCTCTGGCACTACGATGTGCACATGTGGTCAGGGCCATTACGAAACGTCGGATACAGTTTCCTCGCAGCGCTGGTTGCCGCAGTGCCCGGCGGCGCTTTCTTTTTCCCATGGACAATCCGGGTCTTTCACGCTACTAAAGAACGCAGACCGGTTGCTGTTGAACAGCCTCGCCGAGCGGCTCCCAGTTGGCGCTTGTAATCCTCGCAACGAGCGGACAAGACCTCACTCCACTCGTTCACTAGGCTATACTCTCTTCATTCGTTTAGCCGTCGCTCACCAGGGATGTGAGCACAAGCGCTCACTTCTCTCGTTTCGCTAGGCTATAATACACACATGCAGTTTCAGGTCCCTCAATTCATCGAGGTCGAGGATAGGATATTCGGACCTCTCACGTTCAAACAGTTCGTCTACATCGCCGGCGGGGCGGGTGCAGCGTACCTTTTGTGGCGCGTCTTCCCGTTCTACCTCTCCGTTCCTCTCATCGTGGCGGAGGGGGGATTCGCGGCAGCGCTCGCATTCCTCAAATTCAACGGCCGCCCCTTCATCATCGCGCTTGAGAACGGCTTTTTTTACACCCTCCGCACCAAACTCTACCTCTGGAGCAACGCCTCGAAGCAGGCTGCGAAGAAAGAGGTCGTGCAGGCGGCGCAGCCGGGCACGGAAGTCTACATACCCAAGCTCTCCGACAGCAAGCTGCACGAGCTCGCGTGGAGCCTCGACATCAAAGAGCGCATCGCCGCGGGTGTGGCGCAGAACGACGAGCGCGTGGGTGGCGTCATCGCACCAGTGCGTACCGCACGCGAAGCACGAATATGATAGTCGGTAGTCTGTAGTACGTAGAGCGTAGAAAATACAATGCAAACACAAGATACAATGAAGTGCCCCCCTACTACAAACTGCGCACTACAAACTGCGCACTAATGTATGCCCCCTCGACTACAAGCACTCCGCACGAGAAAGAAATCGACGCAGGAGTTCGTACCCGTCAAAGAGGTGCGCGACGGCATCATCGTGCTGAAGGGCGGCGGCATGCGCGCGGTTTTGCTCGCGTCCTCACTCAACTTCGCGCTCAAGTCGGAGGACGAACAGACCGCATTCATCGTGCAGTTCCAGAACTTCCTCAACTCCCTCGATTTTAGTGTCCAGATATTCGTGCAGTCGCGCATGCTCGACATCAGGCCCTACGTCGCGACGCTCGAAGCCGCGTACAAAGAGCAACTCGACGACTTGATGCGCATTCAGATACGCGAGTACATCGAGTTCATCAAGAGCTTCACCGAGGCGGCAAACATCATGACGAAGAACTTCTTCGTCGTCGTGCCGTATGCGCCGGGGCTCGCGCCTATCAGCGGGGGTCCATCTTTCTTGCCGTGGAACCGGGCGAAGGCCGGCAGCGCGGAGGCCAACAAGACGTTCGAGGAGCAAGTCTCGCAGCTCGAGCAGCGCATTTCCATCGTGCAGCAGGGGCTCATCCGCACCGGCGTGCGTACCGTGCAGCTCGGCACCGAAGAAGCTATCGAACTTCTCTATAAGATGTTCAACCCCGGCGAAGAGGGAAAGCCGATGGCGTTGAATAGTCAGTAGTTGGTAGAGCGTAGTGCGTAGAAAATACAATGCAAATTCAAGATACAATAAAATATTCCCCGGCTACGCACTACGTACTACGTACTACGTACTAATTTATGGCCTTACTCGACCTATTCAAGAAAAAAACCGTGCCCGTCGCCACGGTCCTGCCTGTGTTGCCCGAAGAAATATTCGAGACGGGCGTCTTGGACCTCCAAGACGTCATCGCACCCCATGCACTCAAGATAAATTCCCGCGAGCTCGACTTGGGCGAGAAGATCGCGCGCACCTTCTTCGTCATCTCGTACCCGCGCTTCCTCACGACGGGCTGGTTCGCGCCCATCATCAACATGGACAAGGTCATCGACATCTCTATTTTCATTCACCCGATGGATACCAACGAGATGTTGCGTAAATTCCAGAAAAAAGTGGCCGAGGTACAGAGCCAGATATCGACACGCGAGCAGAAAGGCATGGTGCGCGATCCGATGCTCGACACCGCGTACTCCGATCTCGAACAGCTGCGCGATTCCTTGCAGCAGGCGCAGGAGCGCATTTTCGAGGTCGGCCTCTACCTCACTATCTACGGCAACACGCGCGAGGAGATAGACAAGGTCGAGAGCGAGGTGCGCTCCATTCTCGAATCGCGCCTGGTCTACATCCGGCCCGCGCTCTTCCAGCAGGAGCAGGGGTTCCGCTCGGTGCTGCCGCTGGCGACCGATGAGCTCGATGTCCACACCAAGCTCAACTCCGCGCCGCTTTCATCGATATTTCCCTTCATCTCCTTCGACCTCACGAGCGACCGCGGCATTCTCTACGGCATCAACCGCCACAATTCCTCGCTCATTCTCTTCGACCGCTTCTCGCTCGAGAACTACAACTCCGTCATGTTCGCAAAATCCGGTGCCGGCAAATCCTACATGACCAAGCTCGAGATACTGCGCAGCCTCATGTTCGACACCGAGGTCATCGTCATCGATCCCGAGCGCGAGTATGAGTATCTCGCAGAAACGGTCGGTGGTCGCTATTTCAATATCTCGCTCTCCTCCGAGCACCACATCAATCCCTTCGACCTTGCCATCCCGCGCGAAGACGAGAACCCTTCCGATGTCTTACGCAACAACATCATCACGCTGGTCGGTCTCTTCCGCATCATGCTGGGCGGGCTCACACCGGAAGAGGACGCCATCATCGACAAGGCCATCACCGAGACGTATGCATTGAAAGACATCACGCCGGACGCGAATTTTGCCGCGGTCGAGCCGCCGCTCCTCTCCGACTTCGAACTCGTACTCTCCGGCATGGAGGGGAGCGAAAGCCTCGTGCAGCGCCTCTCGAAATACACGAAGGGCACGTGGTCGGGATTCATGAACCGGCCGACCAACGTCGACATGAATAAAAAGCTCGTCGTCTTTTCCGTACGCGACATGGAAGATGACCTGAAGCCGGTCGCGATGTACACCATCACCCACCACATCTGGAATACGGTGCGCAAAGAGCTCCGCAAGCGCCTCCTCATCATCGACGAGGCGTGGTGGATGATGCGCTCCGAAGACACCGCGTCGTTCCTCTTCGGCATCGCGAAGCGCGGGCGCAAATACTTCCTCGGCATTTCGACCATCACGCAGGACGTCTCGGACTTTCTCAATTCTCCGTACGGCATTCCGATGATAACCAACTCCTCCATGCAGATGCTCTTGCGACAATCGCCGACCTCGGTCGACCTCGTCCAGTCCACGTTCAAACTGTCCGACGAGGAAAAGTATCTCCTCCTCGAATCCGACGTCGGCGAGGGCATCTTCTTCGCCGGTCTCAAGCACGTCGCCATCAAGGTCATCGCCTCGTACACCGAGGACCAGATTATCACCTCCGACCCCTCGCAGATACTCGCCATCAAAAAGGCGAAGCAAGACCTTGCGGATGCGTCTTCGAAGTCGCAACTGCCGGGCGACACGCCCGCAGGCATCCCGCGAGCAGCAATCCTTGACGAGGCGAAGGGCGTGGCTGCCGACGTCATCGGTGCCAGGGACGCCGCGAGTGAGGATATGCATTCTGACCACAATGCCATCATGAACGACGCACATTTGCGGGTGGAGAGCCAGCACATGGCGGCGCAGCCGCCGCAGAAAGCCCCCGAGCTCCGCAAGCCGCCTTCTGCACCGAGCACGCCACAAAAAGAATCCGCTTCGGTATGACGCTCTTTCGCGCCGTCGGCTTTGGATTCCTTCTCGCGCCGCTCCTTGTGCTGCCTGCATATGCGCAATTCGATTTCG
>Ga0209542_10018435_pt1 | contig 11299 bp, 7 predicted proteins | sample RifCSPhighO2_01_FD_184028 | JGI IMG/M metagenome (GOLD analysis project Ga0209542, IMG submission 184028) | Soil microbial communities from Rifle, Colorado - Rifle CSP2_plank highO2_0.1 (SPAdes) (version 2) | ecosystem: Environmental > Terrestrial > Deep subsurface > Rock core/Sediment ...
TCATTAGTGATATTGAGATGGCCAAAGACGGCCAGGCTATCGGTAATATAACTGTTGATAGAATTGATCTTGCAACTTTTGCAACTAAAGACCCGTCAAAGCTTCCCTGGAAATCACTTGGGATTGATGTAGTTATTGAGTCAACGGGAAGATTTACGAAGCATGATGATGCTGGGCAGCACATAAAAGCAGGTGCTAAAAAGGTTGTGATTAGTGCACCCAGTAAGGAAACGCCAACATTTCTTTTAGGAGTGAATGAGGATAAATATAAGGGGGAAGATGTGATTAATAATGCATCCTGTACCACGAATTGCATTGCGCCGGTTGCTAAAGTTATGAATGAAAAGTTTGGGGTTAAAAAATCGATGATGACGACAATCCATGCTGTTACTGCCGAGCAGAATTTGGTAGATGGGCCACCTCCAGGTGGAAAGGCAGATGATTTAAGAAGAGCACGGGCGGGTTACATAAATATCATCCCGACAACATCAGGCGCTGCTATATCGACAACAGAAGCGATACCCGAACTTAAGGGAAAGTTTGACGGAGTAGCACTGCGAGTGCCGGTGCCCGTGGGGTCGATTAGCGATTTTACGTTTTTACTGGCAAAGAAGGTTACTGCTGATGAAGTTAATTCCGTTCTTGAGAATGCTGCAAAGGAGAATCCTTTGCAGGGGATACTGGCGGTTACACGCGAGCCGTTGGTTTCGTCTGACATCGTGGGTCGAAGCGAATCAGCGATTGTTGATTTATCCCTAACGCAAGTCGTTGACGGCGATTTAGTTAAAGTTTTTGCCTGGTATGATAACGAATATGGATATTCAAACAGACTTATAGAACAAGTAATCCAGATAGGGAATCATAGTTGATTTATTTTGTTTTTCTGTTAAGATATTCCTGATTCTGTCTAAACTTATGGGGAAAGAAGATCGAAATGGTTCAGAGGGCAGTCCGAGCGAATCCTCAATTCTTCAAAATCCTGCGATTGTCTTTGAAAAGATAGACTTTTTAACAAGCCGGTTTGGCAAATCAGACTATCAAGCGGAAGAGACTGCGCTGATTGAATGGTTAGGTCAACAGTGGACACAAGTCTATGAGGTGCTAGATATTACTAATATTAAGGCAAAAGTCAATGATTTTATGACTTACAGCGGTAAGATTGTTCATGCCGGCTCTAGAGAAACAACGACATTTTACCTTCATGGAGAATTTAACGAACACGAAATCGATTTGGCGTTTATTACAACCATGCCATTTGGTCATCTAGAGCTTCAAGAAGTTATTGCTACAATGGTGAGTAAGGATTTTGTCCCTGAACAAGCGTCTAACACTATGCGAGGATTAGAGGTTACAAAATATTCGAGAATTAAATGCAATACAAGACCGCTGGAAATAGAGATTGAAGACAAGCAAAAAATAGGTAGTTACCGTCCAAAAGTAGGGAAGGTAATTGAGGCTGGCATGATGCATTCTAGGACTTAACCTTCTTGCTCCAAAGTAAAATTTCTGACGATCCCGTTTCGGAATTATCACATTTATGACCCTTTTCAAAACCTTCTTTGTCATCCTCGCGCCCGCCAAAGGCGGGTCCTCCCTTGGAGGAAATGCGAGGATCTGGATTCTCAGCCAAGCTGAGAATGACGTAGAGAGGAATTGCTTTTCTGTACAGAATTCTATGGATTGAGGCTATATGGCGATAGCTAGTAAAAGTGGTGATGACTAAATTACATTTTATTCAACGATCGTTGAAGATTTTGCTATTTTAGTCTGTTTTTTGTAAAGATAGAGAACGATTCCGGCTTGAGAGAAAATGGTTGTTGCTCCAAAGTTAGTTTTCTGATATAGATTAGATCGATAGTTTGATAGTTTGGTAGATTGGTAGTTGGGTGGAGAAATCTATCCAACCATCCAACGATCTAACTGTCCGTCTACCAAAATGGATTTATCAAAGATTTATTCTCCACGCCCAGAGTGGGCGCATAAAGGCAATTTCGGATCTGTTTTGGTTATCTGCGGGTCGAAATTCTATTCAGGTTCGGCAACACTGGCGGCTGTCGGGGCAGCCAGATCGGGTTGCGATCTGGTGACGGTTGTGGCACCACAACGAGCTTGCGACGTTGCCGCTTACAACTTGCCTGATTTAATCACTTATCCCCTGCGCGGTGATTTTTTGACAACTAGACATACAGCTGATATTGCCGACGTTGCCCTTATTCGCAAAGTCAATAGCATTGTTATCGGCTGTGGTTTAGGACGGCACGTTTCGACCCTGGCAGCCATCAGGCGTTTAATTTCAAAATTTAATGTACCTTTAGTTTTGGATGCGGATGCGCTTTTGGCAGTTTCAGAAAATAGCCAGGTTGTTTTGGGTAAACATTTTGTAATGACGCCGCATGCCGGTGAGCTGGCCACTCTTTTGGGGAGCAGCCCGATTGGTAATGATTTTGCCCAAAGAGTTAATTTTTCCAAGCAGGCTGCTTTAAAGTACCAGGGGGTTGTACTTTTAAAGGGTCATATTGATATCATTACCGATGGCGAGAGCATGGTCACCAATAATTCCGGCACGCCGCTGATGGCCAAAGGCGGTTTTGGTGATATCTTGTCCGGAATCGTGGCGGCACTCCTGGCGCGCGGCGTCGGGCTTTTTGAGGCTGCTTGCGCTGCGGCATATATTAACGGCAGGGCCGGCGAGCTGGCAGCTTCCGACCGTGGAGAATCTCTGGTAGCTTCCGATATATTCGGTTATATTTGGAAAGCTGTTGAGTCATCAAAAGCCTAATTTTCACCAGCTTGTCACTTGCTGCTTTTTGCCTGTAAACTAAATATTAGTGGTGACAGGCGAAGAAATTCCCGAGCGTTCAAAATTTTGGTTTAGGCATTATTTTGCCACGGGGGCAACTCCCCGAATTTTTGACCAGATTACGATAGTTTATTGTTTGGTTCTGGCAATTTTCGCCTTTGTTGTTTTTTGGCCGATTATTTCCAAAATAAAGTTTGAGGAGGCTTTTTTTACGCCGCTGGCGCCATTTTTAATTTACCTTCTGTCATCTTTAGGATTTTCAGCAAACGATGCCATTAGAATTCTTTTTACGGTATCTCTTATAGTTTCGACTGTTGGTGTTTATCTTTTAGCTCGCGATTTAACTAAAAGACAGGTTGTGCCAATTTTAGCCTCACTTATTTATCTTTTGCCACCGATACCTGTCTTTGTTTTGACCTTTTTTAAACGTGGATTATTTGAAGTTGAACTCGCTTCTGCCAGGTCTTTCTTTTCGGTGGTTTATGGGGACGGAGCTCATTTTTTAGCCTTGGCAATCATACCTTTTGCAATGCTTTTCTTTATTAGATATTTGAAGTCCGGCAGTCGAGGCGATCTTCTTTTAACAGTAGTTTGCGGCAGTCTGATACTTTTGGCTAACCGATCACAATCTGTAAGCCTCTTTTTAATTTTGGGAGTTTGCGCGCTAGCCGAGATTTTCTTGAGTAGGGGATGGGAGAAGATTAAAAGATTGCTACTGGTGATTGTCTTGTGCGTGGGTTTAGTTTCGTTTTGGTATACGCCTGATTTCTGGGTTAAAAGTATTGGGCTTTTTTCTGAGCAACTTACCCAAAATTTTAAGTTTTTATTCCCACTGCCGTTTACTCTAGTAGTCCTGTCGTTTTTCCTTTCGGTTGTATTCTTTGCCAAACAAGAGGACAGACAGCCGATTTTTATGTCATTTTTGCTTTTTGCGCTGTTTGCCCTAATCACTTTTGACTGGTTCATGAACCAGCGCTCATATATAGCCCATCCCTATAGATTACTGCCTAATTTGAATATGTTTACGGCTGTTACTGTGGCGCTGGCGCTTGGTGCCATCTTTGATAAATTAAGACTTTCACAAAAGTTTGCTTTTGAGGTCTGGCCGATTTTTTTAAGGGTTTTGGGCGCGCTGGCATTTGGTATTGTTAGTTTTATGACGCTGGCTGTTGTAGCCCAGACAATTTTTCCTTATATGCTACTTGTTCTTTCCGGCCCAAGCGGGCTTTGGATTAAGATCAGTCAAAATATCACAAGTGACAGAAAGCAAGCTTTAGATCTTGCCGGCGAGAATTTTAGGCTAGTTGGCACACAAGACTTCGGACATTATTGGTTCGGTATTTTACTGAGCTTTATTTTTTTAATACTTTTGGTCTTACTGGTAACAGGGCGGGGCAAGGCAGATGCCGGCAGTCAATCGAATAATGCCGGCTTTAAGGAGGTTTAAAATTAAGGTCAAACTTTCCATAATTGTTTCCTGGTTTGCGGCCATTTTTTGTCTGGTTTTAGTTGTCTACCTCAACTTTCTTTTGGTACGTTATCTATTTGAAGGTGAATTTGCCCAGAATATCGCTTCAATTGAAATTTCTTATATCCAAATGGCCAAGTTTTGGGTTGAAGGTGGGGGCTTGTGGCAGCCGCTTTGGTATCTGGGTTACCCCTGGCATGTTTTTTATACCCCGCTTCTGCCCGCTTTGGAAGTTTTACTTTACAAGACGGTTGGGTTTAGTTTTGCTCACGCTTATCGGGTGATAGTTGGCGCTTCCTATATCTTAGTACCAGCCACTCTCTATTTATTTGTTTGGCAGATTGGAAGGAGCAAAACCGGGGCTTTAATTGCCGCCTTTTTCTACAGTTTTATCCCTTCTGTGATTGGCCTGTTTTTTGCAGGTGTCAGGGGGGATACAATCAGCGGTATCGGTGAGCCCAGACGATTTACGATTTTGGTGCGTTGGGGCGAGGGTCCGCATACAGTTGCTTTAGTTTTTTTGCCACTATTTGGCCTTTTTTTATCCAGATATTTGGCGGAGCGCAAATTTATCGATCTTATTCTGACAAGCCTATTTTTAGGCCTTGTAACACTTACCAATGCCATTGCGCTGTGGGCGGCGTTTTTGCTTTTGGTGGCTTTTTTCTTGTCACAAATTGCCAAGAAAGATAACGTAATTGCCTTGACTCGTGACTTTTTGCTTATTGGCACTTACACTTTTGGATTGATAGCTTTTTGGTATAATTTGCCGTTTGTCAAGACCTTTTTTAGAGAGGGATCCGGTGCTTTAGGCAACTGGTTGGCCCTATTTCCCTGGAGTTTTATCCCTCTTTTGGCGGTTTTTGTCGCCGTAGTTCTAGTTGTTAATAAATTTGGGGGAAAATTTCGCGGGATGCCGCTTGCGGTTTTTTGGTTTTTGATGTTGTTCTCCCTAGTTTTTGCTTATTATGTCTCGGGTGATAACCAAACTGAATATGTGCCTCAGGTGCTGCGTTTAAACACCGAAGTGGATATGGCTCTGTCTGTTGTAATTGGTGTTTTAATCTCTAACTTATTTTTGGCCCATCAGAAGTTGGCCGGCAAGCTTAAGATTGGCGCAATGGTTTTGGCGCATGCGGTTGTTGTTGTAGCGGCAGGCTCAATTTTGCTTTACGGCACAAGGCTTTTTGCGGCTTTGCCAGAGCATACTAAACCCTTTTCGGCAACGCGAGCAGGCGATATCAAAAATACCAGCGAGTATAGGGTTGCCGAAAGGCTTGCGGCTATGACCAAAGGGACGGACCAGCGGGTTTTTGCTCCGGCAAATTATGGTTTTTGGCTAAACTTTTTTGAACCTGTGCCGCAGTTGCGAGGTGCGCTTTTTCAATCCTCAACCCATTTTTGGCCGGATCACATCTATTATCAAGTAGCCAACGGAGGCGATGCCAATATCACCTTAGCCTGGCTTAAAATCGCCAATGTCGGCAAGCTGGTTTACACAACCGCTGCATCAGCCGAAACCTATAAAGACTATAGAGTGCCCCCGGAGAAGTTCAGCAGTGTTTTGAAGCAGACTTTAACTGAAAACGGTGATATTTACTTTGACGTACCATTGGCAAACGATTCCTTAGCCAAAGTGGTGGATTATAAACCACTGCTTTCTGTCAAAAAGCCCAAGAATGCCATTGATGAGCAGCCGATTTTTGCCTACGCTCGTGAACTTGAAAAAAAGGCGGAAAGGAAAGTTAGGGTAGAAAAGATCACAAACGGCCGCTGGCGGCTTTCCGGCGAGCTGACAGAGGGCGAGGCTGTTCTTTTCCAGCAAACTTATGATTCTGGTTGGAAAATTAAAGGAGGAGGTTGGAGAATACTCAAGGATCCACTTGATTTTACGCTTTTGGTACCGAAAAAAACTGGTCAGTTTGAAATTGATTTAATTTACGCTAAGCCCCTTTCTGTTTATCTTGGATACCTGATTACTTTAATAACTCTTGTGGTAATTATCAAAAGGGCCAGGCGGATTGCAAAATCTGGGTAAGTAACTTTAAAATTAAATTATGGACAAGAAAAAGAGCATTTTAATAGTCGAGGATGATTTAGTAGCTGCCAGGGCCTACCAGAAGTTTCTTGAGGAGGCAGGTTATGAGGTTGGATGCGCGCTTGACGGGGAAGAAGGCTTGGCAATGGCCAAAAATGGCTATGACTGTATTCTTTTGGACATTGTCTTACCAAAAAAGGACGGTTGGCAGGTTTTACGGGAGCTAAAGAATCATGATGGCACAAAACACACGTCAGTGGTGATTTGTACGGTTTTAGACGGAGATCACAACCGTGCAAAAGCCAAAGAACTTGGCGCAGATGGATTCGTCAATAAGTTTAATGATGAAGTTTTACAGGAGGTTGAGAATGTCTTGAGGGGGGGGGCATTTGAAGAAGTCTTCTCCTAAGGCCTCTTAGAAAGCAGTTTTGCGCTGCAGATTAAATCTGATTACCAAATACTGCCAAAGCCACCAAAAAAGAGCAATTGAGGCAAAAATATACAAAAAGTCCCCGCCAGTTTGCAAATTGCCAAGTGCTGTCTGTTTCTGCAGCGAGTAAAAAAATTCCCCAATTGCCACCAGCACAAACGCAACCACCATGGGAATCAGATCTTTGTGTTTGGTAAAGTAGGCTATTTGCAGAATGGTGGCGGCAATGAGAAAAGCTTGCATCGAAAGCAGAGCATTGCCCTTCAAAAAAATTAACAAAACAATGGCTAAAATTACTAAAAATTGCAGTTTGCAGTGAGGGTCAAGAATAAAGGCAGCAAAAATCAGCCAAAGGCCAATACCTGCAAGCCAAAGATAAAGATTCATTTGGGTGAGACCAAGGTTTGAGAATGTTTGGACCAAGTTTAAAGCAAAGGCAAGGGTCAAGAAGCCAAAACCGAAGGTTTTTAAAAGAGTTTTAATCTCAATTCTGATAACCAGAGCATCAACAAAAAGCCAACTAAGGGCGGCAAAAGCTGAGGCGGTTACAAAGTTGGCAATGATAGAAATAAGCTGAGCAAGTTCCAATTTGACACTCCTTAACATTGAATTGTTAACCGTGTGAACTCCAAAGTCAAGATAACTTGGCCGTTTTTAGGGAAATTTCAGCTGACTAATTCGGGGCCATTTTGCCTTTGGACAAGCGGTATCCATACAGTGTTTACACTTTTTGAGGGGAAAATCGAAGCTAAATGGTGATTATATAACTTATAGTTATATTTTCGATATCCCATAATTTTAGAACCAGCCCAAGGCTTTTTTTAGACGACTAAAATTGATTAGAGTGCTGGCCTTTAAAGACTTTTCCGATTAAGCTTTCACCAGTTCAATATTTAGCTTAATCTTTGGATAAATCCCGCCCCAAAAATTTAGTTTTTACTTCTAAATTAGATTTTGTTCTTTGAAATCTGCAAAGAATTCTTGTCTTGCCTTTGGGTTGGATGAGTCTAGTTCACCTAATATCGAAAGAATAATTCTTATACCGGCAGTATTTACACGTTTTTTTTCAGCTAAATAACGGATAAATTGAAGTGATGAGAGATCTTTTTTTGAAAATAGCCTTCTGCCAGTATTGGTTCTTGCCGGTTTAATTAATTTTTCCTTCTCATAAAACATCAGTGTTCTGGGATGAACCGCCAGCAACTCGGCTGCAATAGACAAAGAAAAAAGTGGTTTATTTTGTAATTCAATTTCCATGTTATTAGATTATTCTTTTATAAAGTATTTGTCAATATTGCACGAGTGTGAATCTCTAAAATTCAAGAGAGAATTAGCTATAGGGTATACGCAAATGAAGACAAACAATCAACTCTAATTTCAAAAACCTGACAGCTGGTTGTGCATTTAACAGTACTAACACGAAGAGAAAAAGTACCTTTCTTGTATGATGTAAACATTATATCGACATTATAAGGCCTATAAATAGTGAAAAAGCGATATTATGAGTTCATTTATTTAATTTGAAAAATTCCTAACTTAAACTAATCTTAGGAAGCAACATTCAAAAAGGACTTGAGTTAAATCATGTTTAGGTTTAAAAATAGGGTAAAAATGTTATCCATAAAGAAGGAATATATCCCAAATATAAATTGCCGGCGATAAATCTCTATAATTATCGGTTATTTCTACAAAATTTTAACTTTCAGCCAATCACTTTTCTTGAACCTTTTAATTAATCTGAGGCCAAAAGAATTATTACTTCCCCTCTTGACATGTAGTATCCAATCTTTGTTAACATAAAGTTAAAGCTAGATTACCCGAGGTGTAGACAATAGGGAAGCCCCGCCTTCGCTCACGAGCTACGGCGGGTAAAGACTTAGGCAGCAAGTTTTGGCTGTCTAATGAAGCGTAAATTATCAGCAGATCAGGTACAACAACTGCTAGCAAGAGCGAGTGCAGGTGAAAAGGTATCCTCTCTGTGCCGCCAATTCAGAATCTCTCGAGCGCTTTTTTACAGGATTCGTGCCCGCTGGGAAAAACTTGGTAGGCATGGCAGACTGGCTGATTGGCGAGGGCAAGTTGCAGGAGTTTCCCCCCGGCGAGTTTCCGCTAAAAACCAAAAGTTAATTCTCTCCATAGTAGGCAAGCATCCAGAGTATTCAAGTAAAAAAATTGCCAAAGTTTTACCAAAAGACCGCGATGGGAAGTCTTTAGTTAGTAATCATGGAGTCCAAAACGTTCTGGCGCGTTTGGATCTTTCAACATTTGAAAAGCGCCGAGAGTATTCAGGGGGCAGACGACATATTCCGACTTTTGGCAAATTAAGGGCGCAAGATAAGTTGACTATTATAAGGAAGGTTGAGAAAGGGGTAAAAGTCGCCAATGTCTGCAGGCAATACGGTATTTCCAGAACCTTATTTTACAGGTTTTTCAAAAGGTATAAAAATGCCCTTGCGGCGGGTGGAACTTCACGGGAACAGCTACTGGCCAGTATTAGTGATCAGGCACCAGTGCCGCATCACTTTTGGCGGCTAACGCCTTCCGATGTGGAGAAGAAAGTTTTAGAAGTTGTGGCGCAGTATCCCCAGCTATCCGCTCATAAGTTAGTTTTAGCCCTGCCAAAAGCAGAAGGCAGGCCAATTTTATCCAATAAAGGAGTACAGAATGTTCTGGCGAGAAACCACCTTTCGACGTATGAACAAAGGTTGGCCTACTCGAAGATGGCGGAGGCTGCCTGGAAGCCGAGGTGGAGAGTTGCCGATATTCCAACGATTCCTCTTCATATTTGGCGCCTGCTTTATGCGCCTTTTGCGACGATTCCCAAGCTGGGCTGGCTGTTTACCCGCGGGCAATTGTTGCTTCTTTTTATTCTTTTTATTGGTTTCTATTTCTACAAAATCATTGAGTCGATTATTACTTCTCCAACTGGTACTTTTGTTGGAACTTTCTTTGCCAGCGTATCTTTAACTTTTGGGATCTTTTTCTTCCTCTACAGTCTTAAATATTACCTGAGTATTCTTTTAGTGCTAAGGCTTGCCCAGAGTGGGTTAAGTCAGACAGGGACAGAAGGTGCACAAGAGACAAAGGAGTCAAAGGGATTTTTTAGTGTCATTGATAAGTTTCTCCACCTCCGAGGTGAAAACTCCTCACACCTCGGAGGTGTTTCTGGTCAGAGAGTTAATCCGCTCTTGGTGAATCTGGATCGAGTCAAACTCGACTCCGCAAACAAACCCTTTGTCTCTATCCATCTGGCTGTCTATAACGAGAGGAGAGTTATTGAGAGGCTAATTGAAGCCTGCACGAGCCAAGAGTGGTATGTTTCCACCAATTCCTCCACACCGGGAGAGTCAAAGCCCACTCCCGGTGTGTCCCTTGGCGGAAACCCTGAGCGTAGTCGTACTTCGATTCCACTCAGTACGACCCTGAGTGTTAATCGAATGGGTCGAAGGACCAACTATGAAATTATTATTGTTGATGACTCGACCGATGAGACGACGGAAATTGCCAAAGAAGTTTTGACGACAAGCGGTTGGTCAGTGACTAATCACGATCCCGTATCGTTTAAGAATTCCGATACGGGATCGGAAGAAGTGGGCATGGAAATCTTTGTCTTCACTAAAGCTGATGGGCCGACAGTTAAACTCATTCACCGCTTCTCAAGGACAGGCTTTAAGGGCGGAGCCCTGCAGGAAGCCTTAGTTAATACCGACCCCAAAGCAGAGTACATCTGTGTTTTTGATGCCGACTTCATACCATATCCCGATACCATCGAGCAGTTTGTTAAGACCTTTCAGGTGCTAGGGCAGGATAGTGGGCAGCCTACAAACCCAATCGCGGCGGTCCAAGGATACCAATGGCATGTGTTAAACAAAAGCCAGACTTGGGTAACGCGGGGGGTTAGAACCGAATATGCGGGTTCATACGTGATTGAAAGAAGCGGAGCAGAACTCTACGGGGGCTTGAAGCAAATTGCCGGTGCTGTTTATGCAATTCGTGCCGATATCTTGCGTGCCTTTGGCTGGGGAACTTCCATTACCGAAGACTTTGAACTGACCCTGAGGCTTTATGAGGCCGGTTACAAAGTAGCCTTTACTCCATATATTCAGGCACCGGCAGAAGCAGTGGCAACCGTCAGGCGACTGATCAGACAGAGAATGAGGTGGGCCGAAGGGGCCTCCTTTAATGTAAAGTGCATGTTTAGGCGAATGCTGTTTGGGCGCTGGGAAGCGGCTCCCATGTCATTCTCGAGTAATCGAGAATCCCTCGGGACTGAGTCCTCGGGTCGTTCAGACTCTGATGAGTCTTCAGACTCGAAGAGACGAATGTCTGATCCTCGCTTTCGCGAGGATGACAATGGAGAGGGTAGGGTCTGGGTTCCTTCCCGCCTGACACTGGCCGAAAAGCTGGAATTTGCCTACCTTGCCCCTTACTACCTGCAGGCAGCGTTTTTCGTAATCGGGACTTTATCGTGGTTTTTAGCAGAGGCGATTTTGGGGAGCCGTTTACCGTTCTGGACGGCGGCTCTTGGCTGGTCACTGGTTGCGACCAATTTACTGGCCCTGC
>Ga0209542_10018437_pt1 | contig 11298 bp, 14 predicted proteins | sample RifCSPhighO2_01_FD_184028 | JGI IMG/M metagenome (GOLD analysis project Ga0209542, IMG submission 184028) | Soil microbial communities from Rifle, Colorado - Rifle CSP2_plank highO2_0.1 (SPAdes) (version 2) | ecosystem: Environmental > Terrestrial > Deep subsurface > Rock core/Sediment ...
TCGCTAGTCTCTTCCTTTATAATTACTTCGGGTTTTGAAATTTCTAATTCAAATCCTTCCCTTCTTAAGGTTTCGATCAAAATAGAGAGGTGTAGTTCGCCGCGGCCTGAAACCAAAAAATCTGTGCCTCCAAGCTCCTGCAATCTCATGCCTACATTGGTTTCAATTTCATGATTGAGTCGTTCAGAAATCTGTCTTGAAGTAAGAAGCGTCCCCTCTTTACCCTTGAATGGCGATGTATTGGGTCCGATTTTTATTCTTAAAGTTGGCTCTTCAATTGTTATGAGGGGTAAGGCTTCGGGATTAGCCGCATCAGCGATAGTCATACCGATGTGAGAGTTAGGAATTCCGGTAATTGCAGCTATATCGCCGGCGGATGCTTCTGTGGTTTCTGCCTTGTTCAGTCCCTGAAAAGTAAAAACCTTGTCTATCTTGCCGCTCTCTTTTTTCCCGTCGTGGCCTATTAATGCCACCGATTGCCCAACTTTAACTTTACCTCGGGCAATACGTCCGATAGTGTACTTACCCTGATAATTATCACGATCTAAATTGGCAACCAGCATCTGTAATGGGGCGTCTAAATCTACTTCTGGAGCAGATATATGCTCTATGATTTTTTTAAACAACGGCTCGAGATTGCCAGCCTGAAGTCGCTCCTCTGGGGACGGCTCTTTGTCCCAAGACTTGCCTTCGCGGCCGATAGCAAAAATGGTCGGAAAATCTAAATGACTATCATCTTTGGAAAGATTTAAAAATAAATTACTGACCTCGTCTATTGTTCTTGCGATATTGGCTCCCGGCTTATCGATTTTATTTATAACTAAAATAATTTTTAAATTAAGGTCCAAGGCCTTTTTCAAAACGAATTTGGTCTGAGGCATTGGTCCCTCTTGAGCATCAACGAGTAACAGCGCCCCATCAGCCATATTAAGAGTGCGCTCCACCTCTCCCCCAAAGTCCGCATGACCAGGCGTATCAATAATATTTATCTTTGTGCCGTTATAATTAACGGATGTGTTTTTAGCTAAAATAGTAATGCCTCTTTCCTTCTCAAGGTCATTTGAATCCATTATTAAGTCCCTGCCCAATTCCTCGGCTTTGGCGTGAAAGGTATTTGACTGTTTTAACAAAAAATCGACAAGAGTGGTCTTGCCGTGGTCAACGTGTGCGATTATTGCAATATTTCTGAGGTTATTCTGTTTTTCCTTCATTGATAGCTCTTAAAAGCTCTTTATAATAACATATTTTTAAAAATAAAGAAAGCCCGCCGAAGGCGGGCTTATTTATCGAGATTAGATTTTTTTGATCAATGTGGGATTTATAGTGAGTGGCTGGGATTTTAGAATACACTTTGACTTGAGGCTCTACAGATATTTTTGCTTTTTCTTTTTTCAATTTTCTGAGCGCTGCCCTAGATTCTTTGATAAGCCTTTTGAGTTCTTTTTCTTGAGTAGTCAAAGAGGTCGATGTTCGAGCTAGTCTTGATTTAATTTTTTGCGCTCTTTGTGACTGTAGTCTTGGCCTATCTTTAAACTCTCCAAGTACTAACTTATTGGGCAGACATAGGCAGGACTCGGTAAATATCCATTCCTTAGGGTGGTCAATCTTATTTTTAACTTTCAATTCTGGAATTACTTTAAGTGTCCGATAGAATCTAATTGCTAATGCGCTAAGAGTATCCCCTCTCTGGACGCCATAGCATTTACCGTCACAGTCTGAACATGGTGGTGCATCTGCTCTGGGCGCAGGAGGCGGAGGTATAGATGCGCTGGATCCAGAAATAGATGGGGCCACAGGAGGTGGCTCTGGCGGTAAAGGTTCAGTTTCAACAATTGCAGAAGTCGAGCTTGCTCGACTAGCTCTCCATTTTGCGAATTCCATTCCGCTAAAAAATGCGACTATGCCTACAAATAAAACTATACCTAAAACGGACTTCCAAACCGCTCTTAACATATTTTTCTAAAGAAACTAGTTGTAAGGGTATTACGGTAGACTGAAGTCGGGGTGAACTGACTCCTAAATTGCCATAAACTCTCTGCGCGTTATTAGTAAAAATCGGCTAGATCGAGATTACTTTTCTGAAGACATAGACTCTATGTCAAGGAGAAGTAATGAAGAGATAGCCGATTTTAACAATAACCCTTCGGGATGACTGTGGTTTTTAATTTATTCTTTGGCATTCATTCTTGGAATAGAGTCTATACCTTCAAATGAATGCCTTCGACTAAATTAAAAACCCTAGCATCGCGCTAGAGGCTTATGGCAAATTAGGGGTCTGGACTTTAGGTTAAATTCATGATAAAATCTTTAAAGCTCATTTAATGTTAATCGCGTGCCGGGGTGGCGGAATGGCAGACGCTGCGGACTTAAAATCCGCTACTCGAAAAGAGTGTGCGGGTTCGAATCCCGCCCTCGGCACCAACCTCCTACGTGCAGGCGTAACTCAGTGGCAGAGTACCGTCCTTTTAAGTCGGGAGTCGATGGGTTCGATCCCCTCCGCCTGCACCACCCCTTTGTCCTCCTTTGGGAGGACCTTTTTTATACGCTAAATTGATGGTAAAATAGCCCAATGTCTGGCATAAAATTGGAGGGTTCGCATAATGGTATTGCACTGGTTTCGAAAACCAGCGGGAGTAATCCCTTAGAGGTTCGAGTCCTCTACCCTCCGCAGGCTTAACTCATGCCAACAACATCCATATAGAGTAGGCTTTCTCAATGATTCCTAACAACAAGAGGCACAAGTGAAACAGATTAGACAGACGCATGTAACGATTAGGGGGAATACCTACAACTTCGTTCAAAAAGACAGAATACTTAAAGGACGCCTAAAGATGAGAGCCGGGGACATATTCCGCGAACAAGTTCTTTGCGATGGAGACAATCATACCCAGCGCATCTTCTTGATTCCCCTGAGACTAATCCGGGGAAAAGCTGTCATCACATTCGACCTCGAAAAAACTCTGTGCACTTGTTCGAAGGATTCATAGGCGCAATAACCGCTTTGAGACGCTGCCCTGCAGCGTCTTTTTAGTTTGCTCGATCGGGCTGGAATTTTGGCCTCAAAAATGCTAAAATATGGTTAATTGGAGGATTGGCCGAATGGCTAAGGCACCGCTCTTGAAAAGCGGCGGGCGCAAGCCCTTGTAGGTTCGAGTCCTACATCCTCCGCTGTCAATTTTTGTTATCGAGAGATCGAGAGGCCTCCTCCTTCGCTGAAGCTTCGGAGGACGCGGTCAAAGATAGCCAAACTAAACTGAGCCGCAAAGCTCAGTTTAGTTTGGCTATCTTTAGAGTTTTCTATATCTCGTACTTCTTCCAAGTCCAATACGCTCAACTTTCTTTAGCTTTAAAAGCCTGCCTAACGCCTGGTTTACTGTTGGACGGGCAACATTAACTCGTCTAGCTATATCGCCAGGAGTTGCTTCGTCAACTGTTTGTAGATACTGCCAAACCAATAATTGTTTTGGAGATAAAAGTTTTTCTATATTTTCTTTAGATAGCAAATCAACAGCCATTTTTGACTGCTCTTTTATAATATCTAAGAAGAAGTTTAACCATGGATTAATACCTCCCCCGCCCTCACTGTCTTTAAATGTTCTCTGACTCCTTCGCAGAGCAACATAATAATCAGGCTTTTTATCTTCTACTAGTTTCTCGTGAGAGACATAGGGCATATATACATAACCTTCTTTCAATAGAAGTAAGTTTGTCAAGATCCGAGACAATCGGCCATTGCCATCTTCGAATGGATGGATATTTAGAAATTCAACTAAAAAGCTGCCCACAATAAGCAATGGGTGATATTTTCTTTCTTTCAGGGCGTTCTGAGTCCATTCAACCACTTCCTGCATTTCTTTTGGTGTTAAATATGCTGGAGTGGTATCAAAGAGTATGGTATTAGTTACCTGTCCGGTTTCATCAAGCAATCTGACCTGATTTTCTTTTTTCTTATATTCGCCTCTATGCTCGATATCCTTTTCTACATACTTTAACAATTCCTTATGGAGATGTTTGATTGAACTTTCTGAAAAACTAACAGTTTTCCAAGAATCAAATATTTTTTCCAACAGTTCGAAGTATCCTTTCACCTCTTGTTTGTCCCTATTAGAAAATTTCTGTATATCCATACCCCTCATTAGCTTCTCCACATCTTCATCAGATAATTGAGCACCCTCAATACGAGTAGAAGCTCCGGTAGAAGTAATCAAAATAGACCGTTTTAAACGGCCTAGTACCTGAGGACTTAATTGAGCTCCAGTAATCCATTGTCCCCTTAATTGGTCAATTTCACTAAGCTTTGACCATATCTCAGGGGCTAGATTCAGAAACCTTTTGTCTAATTTGTTGCTATCCATAATCATATATTTTAACTATATAAGATTATATCAGATTACCAAAATTCAGGCAAATATACCCAGAGGCTTCAAAATTATCCTTGACATCTATAGATAATTCTGGGTATCATAGGCTAAGTTCATTTTCATTGGGAGACTCGGATGAAAAAGACTATTCTGGCGATTTTTGCGTTTGCAATCGTTGTTGCTGTCTTTACAACCCTAAAATATCGCACTTCCATTCCCACTGTCCCCACAATCGCCGACTCCACAATCGCTGCAGCCCAAGCAAAGGGTCAAAGAGCCGACTACACCAGAGATAAAGGCCGCGAGCCTGGTCTTAATTGTCTCGGTCTATCAGATGGCTGTGCAGAGTTAATTACCCGAGCCGAAAAAAATCCACAGCTCAAAAAAGCTTTTCTCGAAGCTAAGGTGGCAGGCATCGGTATCGTGCCAAAATCAACACTGACATCATTCACCGACACTGGCTATATCGGTGCTGGCTATGTGGCCATAAAAATACAGGCAACAGATGAAGAGATTATCGCGTTCCTAACAAATTGATATCTTGCATCCGCCGAAAGCATTGTAGAAATAAATTGAAACAGACAGTATGGTCCGTTTTTTATTGTCTCATTTTAAACCAACGAGAGGCTTCAAAATCGCCTCTGGAAATTACTCTCAAAAAGGCATATAATACCTTAATGATTAAAGTTCTAGACTGACACACACCGCATGGATACTTTAGATTTAAGAAATAAGAAAGAAGAAGCTCAACCTGAGCCGAAAGTTTTAAAATCCAAGGAATCTAGCTCCAATGAAATATCCTGGGAAGCTTTTTTTCACAATAAGCCCCAGAAAAGATCTTTGAATATATTTGTTAGTGTTTTACTTATTGGCGCCTTGGGAATCTTTATTTTTGGCGATCCGTTAACTGCAATATTTTTGCTTCTTTCGTCTTTTGTCTTGATCATTTATTCAAATAAAAAACCTGAAATTAGAACAGTATCCGTAGATAGACGAGGTGTTCTTATAGGAGATGTGGGATTTGAGTACAAAGATCTAAAGTCTTTTTGGATAGATTATGAGCCAGGAGAAGACAAGGAATTAAGTCTTGAATTAAAAAAATGGTATATCCCCTATATAAAGGTGGCGCTAGAAGATCAAAACCCTTTGGAGCTTAGGGCGCACCTGATAAACTTTATCCCAGAAAAAGAGCATGAAAAATCTTTGGCGGATATAATTAGTAAAAAACTAGGCCTGTAGTATATGAAAGGAATAGTTTATATCTTAAGGAGTAATACTGGCCGTTATTATATCGGTAGCACGGATAACCTCGATAGAAGACTTCTACAACACCATAGGGGCCACACACAGACAACACGAAATATGAATGAGTTTAGCTTAGTTTTCAAAGAAGAATTTGATAGTCTCAGTCTAGCGCGTAAAGTGGAACAAAAATTGAAAAAACTAAAAAGAAAAGATTATGTTGAAAAGATAATTTTAGATGGATTTATCAAGTTAAAAACTTAATAATGCGCTCATCGTTCAACGGATAGGACAGAAGCTTGCGGAGCTTCAAATCGAGGTTCGATTCCTCGTGAGCGCACAATAAGTAGTCGTTCAAAGCCGACGCTTCGGTCGGCTCCCCGACCCAAAGGGCGTCGGGGCGGATAGGACGCAGCTTTGCGGTAGCTGTAATTGTGGTTCGACTCCACATGAGGGCACATTAGAAAAAACATCCTATTTAGGATGTTTTTTCTAATGATATGTTTTGGCATTCATTAATGTTTATGACCTAATTTTACTATATTTGAAGCAATTTGTCTGATGATCATTCACCATGCCAACCGCCTGCATGAAGGCGTAGCAGATAGTGGAACCGACAAACTTAAATCCCCGTTTCAATAAATCCTTACTCATGGCATCCGACTCTTTCGTGGTGACCGGAATATCTTTCATCGCTTTGACTCTGTGATCAATGGGCTTGGCACCAACAAACTGCCAAAGATATTTTTCAAAAGAGCCGAATTCTTTTTGAATTTCTAAAAATTTCTTCGCATTTTGGATTGTTGCTGAAATCTTCAGACGATTGCGGATAATACCGGCATCTGCCAGGAGTCGCTTAACGTCTTTTGCTCCGTATCGCGCGATCTTTTTGGCGTTAAAATCACTGAATGCTTTGCGATAACTCTCCCTCTTATTGAGCACGGTCAGCCATGTCAGCCCTGCCTGAGCACCTTCCAAGATCAAAAACTCAAAGAGCGTGCGGTCATCATGCACCGGCACACCCCATTCTTCGTCATGATATTTTATGAGTGAAGGACTGCCCTTACACCACTCACAGCGATTTTTGATAGTGTTTTTGACATATTTCATTTTCTCTTCCTCGCCGCTTTTGCTTTTTTATTGAAATCCAGCGCTAAGCCCGTCCAGTAGTCTAGGTCTTTTTTATTGCTCGTTCCACTCGGACTGACAAAAACAAAACCCTTCATCGGCTTGCCGGTGAAATTCATTTCGCGAGCTCCTTTCTTCTTGAGAGCAGAATCATATATTTCTGGATCAATGCGAACCATGAGGTCGTCTTTCAAAACGCCTACGCACATTTTTCCATTGACCATAAACGTGAGCCCGCCCATCATTTTCTTTTCTTCGACGCGTGGCAGACGTTTGAATGCATCTCGTATTCTTTCCGCAAGTTGTTCGTTATATGCCATATTTATTTGCCAGTTTCACTATATCTTTTCAGGCCCCTAAAAATATCGTCCAAGATTTTTCCATATTTTTGTCGAATTATCAGGACGTCCATCAGACTGCCTAACAGTCCAAATTTTAACTGGTACTCCATGTCCTGCGATACAAGGGTTCCGCCATCCACAGGCTTAAGCATTGTCCTCCAGCGCGTAAATACCATGGGGAAGGAGCTTTCAATAATTTCAAACCCGATTACTTCTTGCGGTTTAAATTCGGTAACCCGTTCCTTGCTAAATCCCTTAGGCTTAAAGTCACAGTGACGGGTGGCACCGATCCCAAGCCTATTTTCCGATACATATTTCGTATGCGCGACCAGCGGATTGTAATACTGCACTTGCTCCAAATCCGCGAGGATTTTCCATACTTTCTCAACGGGGGCGTTAATTTTTATTTCGTTATGTAGTTTTGTCATACCTAAATCTAATTTCTCATTCCAGTGATCGGATCACATCGGCAGTGCCTCGTAGACACGAACAGCTCCGTCCTCATCATCTTCAAGCGCTGGACATCCTTTGGCGATCTTCACCGCCTCGTCCATGTCCTTCGCATTAACGATGGTATATCCTTTTGCCGGCCACTTGTCGGCGGGGATTGTTTCAATACCATTCTTGGTGACGACTTTGGCAACGGGGCCAAACGGATTACCACCATCCACCATTTGCTCCTTAAATGTTCCGAACCAAGCCATCCATTTATCCATGATTTTTTTCATGTCTTCTTTGGCTATGTCTTCAGCTCGTACCCGTCCGTAATACACAAAAACAAATTTTTTCATAGTAATAATAGTTATTTCTTACGTTTTTTAATTGCTAACGACTTTTGTTTGCTCTCGATTCCGGCAACGTAATTCTCAAGTGTCTCCGTGTTGTCGCCCCAGTATGCATGATACCGGTGTATCCAGTCAGAAAGTTCACGGAGCGCCGTGCGGTCAATCGCCAGAAAGTTTGACCGACCACTCTTCTTGCGTTGCACAAGCTTTGCTCGCTCCAGAACCTTTATGTGCTTATGAATTGCCGGGAGCGAAAGCTTCCCTTCTTTAGCAAGTTCTGTAATCGATGCCGGGCGCAAGCTCAAACGATACACAATAGCCCTGCGACGAACACTGGCAAGCGCTTCAAATGCGTCGTTTAAAAGTTTGCTCGACCTTTTTGCCGCATTAATCATAAAACTTAACTAATAAGTTAAGTATATTCCAAAGAAAAATCAAAGTCAAGACCCCCCCTAATTCCTAATTTGCTGAATGGTGATTTTAGGGGGTGTTCATAACTGCTTAGATATTTATGGTAAAATAAGGGCAAAAATGGAAAATACTCCAGCAACACCAACTCCGACGCGAAGCGGTCGGAGTCCCGACTTAAACGTCGGGATCGAAAAGCTTAGAAACGTAGGTTCGAGAAACCTGCCTCGATTGCATAAGCTTGGAATAAAAACAGTTAAAGATCTCCTTTGGCATCTGCCTGCTAAATACGAAGACTACACTCGCGTTGTTCCGATATCGAATCTTGAGCCCGGTGAAAAGGTTAACATTCAAGGTGAGGTAGTTAAAATAGATAGCAGGAGAATATTTCCTCGCCGCCTTTTCATTACTAACGCCATCATTAAAGATGACACCGGCGCAGTTAAGGTCGTCTGGTTCAATCAGCCATTTATTTCCAATAATCTTTCCGAAGGGACTCTGGTTAGCCTGGCCGGCAAAGTTAACTTGGATAAACACGGGATGTACCTTTCCAGTCCAACATATGAAAAAATCTCAAGCACTTTTGCTCCAGTTGTAAATCTTACTCACACTGGCCGACTTGTACCAGTATATCCTGAGACAGAAGGGGTAACCTCTAAGTATTTGCGTTTCTTGATTAATCCAATCATTAAAAGTTTAAAGATAGATGACCCCCTTCCAAGACAGATCACCGAAAAACACGGATTACCAAATCTAGAAGAAGCGATTAAAAGTATCCACTTCCCAAAAGACTTAGCCGAGACTGAAAAAGCAAAAGAGAGGCTTGCATTTGACGATCTACTGCTCTTTCAAATAAAAGCCCTTCTTGAAAGAAGAAAATTAAATCAGCTTAAATCAGCACCTGTTAAATTCAACAAAGATCTCATCCAAGATTTTATTTCCAATTTGCCATTTGAACTGACCACCGATCAAAAAGTTGCCGCTTGGGAAATATTCAAGGACCTGGAGAAGAGCTATCCAATGAATCGTTTGATGGAAGGCGACGTGGGAAGCGGTAAAACCGTCGTTGCCCTTCTTGCCGCCTATCAAGCGGCCAACGCCGGACATCAATCCGTTTTCATGGCTCCGACTGAGGTTTTAGCCCTGCAGCACTTCAATACAATAAGTAGCTTGGTTAAAGATTCTCAAATTAAAATAGGTCTATTAACCGGTACATTCTCGAAGTTAAGTAGTATGGACATAAAAAAGACAGACCTAAAAAAGAAAATACAAAAAGGTGAAATTCATATTGTCATCGGCACTCACGCTGTTATTCAAAAGGATGTCAGTTTTGGTAAATTGGCACTAGTTATAATTGATGAACAGCATAGGTTCGGTATCCAGCAAAGAGCTAAACTTGTTAAAGACACGGCTCTTGTTCCTCATCTTCTTTCAATGACGGCCACTCCTATCCCCCGCACGCTAGCCTTAACTATCTATGGCGACTTAGATATTTCAATCATTAAAGAAAAACCAAAGAACCGGCAAAAAATAATTACTCAGATAATCGGACTCAAAGAAAGGCCCAGAGCTTATCAATTTATCCGCGAGCAGGTCAAAACCGGAAGGCAAGTATTTGTGGTCTGCCCCCGGATAGAATTAAGCGATCCAAAGAAAGAAATAAAAACAGATAAACCGCAATCGAAGATGAATATCCTCTGGCAAGAGGTCAAGGCGGTTGAAGAAGAATACAAAAAATTATCACAGGCTGTTTTTCCCGATCTTAAAGTTGCCATGCTCCATGGCAAGCTCAAACCCAAAGAAAAGACGGAGATCATGACTGCATTCAAAAATGGATTTTACGATATTTTGGTATCGACATCAGTGATTGAAGTCGGAGTAGACGTTCCGAATGCTACAATAATGATGATCGAGAGTGCTGAAAGGTTTGGCTTGGCCCAATTGCATCAGTTTCGAGGACGCGTCGGACGGGCCGAACATCAATCATATTGCTTGCTATTTGCTTCAAGCGGAGATAAATATGTTAACGATCGACTCAAAGCCTTGGTTGAGGTTGATGATGGATTCAAGTTAGCAGAAAAAGATATGGCTATAAGGGGGCCGGGAGAATTTTTTGGCGTGAAACAATCGGGTATGCCGGACTTGGCTATGGCATCATTGAGCAATGTTGATCTAATTAAAAAAGCCCGGGCCGAAGCCAGACTTATTCTAAAAGAAGATCCATCGCTCAAAAACTACTCGCTCCTTCGCGAGCGCCTGGAATCATTCCAAAAGATGATTCATTTTGAGTAGCGCTCCGCCCCGTTCATTTCTGGACGAAAAAACCGGGATTAGCCGGTTGTTCTTTGTTTAAACTGATTGCATCCAAATTCTCTTCGAGTAATCACCGAGATCAGTTCCGAAACTGGCCAGCGAGTATGTTCAATGCCATTCAAGGCAATCGGTCTATCCTCTGAGTAGGGGTACCAATTCTTGGCGACTCTTTCACATTTTCCAACAACTGCCAGCCGGTGAACACCAAAAACTTGGTTAGTATCTCTCGTACCAAATCCGGTCGTATTCCAATGCACACACTCACCACAGTTAGCTTTCAGTTCGGACATATAATTTTCAAAAAATCTAAACCCTATCTTAGCAAAAATTTATAAAATTACAACCTAACTCTTTCTTGATTTCGGAGTTACCCAAAATCCCATATAACGACCCAGCATCAAACGGGTTTGGGCGTCCAGGGCCGGAAGGGCGCCGAAGACGATAAAGTTAAACGGGAAAATTATCCATTGGAGCCCCATCCATACCCAACTGAACTTGCCATAGTTTGGCGGCTTGGGCGGAAGAAGAATGATGGATATTATTGCCGAAGTAACCAAACCGAGCATCGCAAGGTACATTATAAAACTCGTTATGCGGGGCAAGTTATAAGAAAGAATGGTTGTATTAAACTCCGCTCCTCCAATCCAGATCGGCAGCCAGCCCAGTAAAAATATCAAAAGCGCATTGGTGGCGCTTGAGTGGCTCTTTTCGTTGGTTACT
>Ga0209542_10018439_pt1 | contig 11297 bp, 11 predicted proteins | sample RifCSPhighO2_01_FD_184028 | JGI IMG/M metagenome (GOLD analysis project Ga0209542, IMG submission 184028) | Soil microbial communities from Rifle, Colorado - Rifle CSP2_plank highO2_0.1 (SPAdes) (version 2) | ecosystem: Environmental > Terrestrial > Deep subsurface > Rock core/Sediment ...
ACCGGGCGCTATGGAAGTCCCGCTCATCGCCAAAAGAATGGCGAAGCAGAAAAAATACGACGCCCTGATAACATTCGGCGCGATAGTGAAAGGGAAGACGTATCATTTTGAGCAGATAGCGAATGAGTGCTCGCGCGGATGCGCCGAAGTGTCCCTGCGTTATGAAATTCCTGTGATATTTGAAGTTCTCGCAGTGTACCGATTGGCTGATGCCATGGAACGCGCAACAAGAAAAGAAGAAAACAAGGGCGTTGAAGCGGCTGAAACTGCACTCGCAATGATTAAACTTATGTCTCACATATGAAAAAAGTTACAAACAGCTTCTGCACGGTACCTGAAGCGATAGAGGAAATAAAAAAGGGCCGGATGCTCATCGTTGTTGACAGTCCGAAGCGCGAGAATGAGGCCGATTTATATATTCCCGCCGATGCCGCGACCGGAGAGAACATCAACACGATGCTGAAGTACGGCGGTGGAATCGTCTGCGCCGCGATTACTCCCATGCAGGCGCACAATCTCCAGCTTTCTGCGATGGTTCCGATCGGCAAAAATACCGAAAAAACAGGCGTTAATTTCACGGTCTCGGTAAACGCAAAGAGAGGAATTACGACGGGGGTTTCCGCATATGATAGGGCGAAAACAATCCGCATTCTCGCAAACCCACGGTCGCGCGCGGGGGACATTGTAAAACCGGGCCATGTGTTCGGCCTCGTTGCGCGCGCGGGCGGACTCTTGAAGCGCGAAGGACACACAGAGGCGGCTGTGGATTTGGCGCGTCTTGCGGGGAGAACTCCCGCCGGAGTCCTATGCGAGATAGTCGGAGCGAATGGACGTATGGCAAGGGGCGCCGAAATCACGCGATTCTCGCGGGAACTGAAAATAAAAATCGTTGCGATAAAGGATATAGTGCGATACCTCCGTATGCATCCTCTCCCTGCGTTACCCACTCCGCACGGAGTCGCGCGATTTTCGGAGTCCACTTTGCCGACGCGGCATGGAACGTTCCGGATCATCGTCTACACGTCCACTTTTGACGACCTAGAGCATGTCGCCCTCGTACACCTGCCTGCGCCGCTTGCCTACGCGCGGCGCGCAAGCAGGCGGACGCGGCAAGCAGGCGGCAACATTGCAAAAACGCCATTCGACGGGGCTCATGACAAGCCGGTACTTGTGCGGGTGCACTCGCAATGTCTCACGGGAGACACATTCGGATCCCTTCGGTGCGACTGCAGGGAACAATTGCACGCAAGCATGGACAGGGTTGCGAAGGCCGGAGACGGTATCGTCATATACCTCAATCAGGAGGGACGCGGCATCGGGCTTGGAAATAAGATAAAAGCGTATGCGCTTCAAGACGAGGGGTACGACACGGTGGATGCGAATCACGAACTTGGATTCTCTGCCGATGCGCGAGATTACGAAGTTGCCGCGCTCATTTTGAAGGACGTGGGCGCGAAGAAAATAAAATTGTTGACGAATAATCCGGAGAAAGAAAAACAACTTTCTTCGTTCGGAATACAGATTGCGGAGCGGGTGCCGCTGGAAATCCCCCATAACGAGGTAAACGCCGCGTACCTTTTAACGAAGAAAAAGAAGCTTGGCCATCGGCTCAAGAGGGTGTAAAAAAATATGGGAAGCATCCGCGCACAAGATGAAAGGTTTATGGATGAAGCCCTGAAGCTGGCCGCAAAAGGCGCAGGCTGGACATCTCCGAACCCGATGGTCGGCGCCGTCATCGCGAGAGAGGGGAAAATCGTCGGGCGGGGATACCACAGACGGGCGGGCGGCCCGCACGCGGAGATTGAAGCGCTCGCCGCGGCCGGCAGGAGTGCGCGCGGCGCCACTCTCTATGTCAATCTTGAGCCATGCGCGCATTTCGGGAAGACTCCGCCGTGCACGGAAGCAATAATCAACGCGGGCATAAAAAGAGTGGTCTGTTCCGCGATTGACCCTAATCCGCAGGTGCAAGGCCGCGGAGTTGCCAGACTTAAACAGTTTGGCATTGCTGTTTCGATCAGCGTGAGAAAAGAGGAAGCACGCTCTCTTAACGAAGCTTTTTTTGTTTTTCACGAAAAGAAACGACCGTTTGTCGCTCTCAAGTTCGCAATGAGCTTGGACGGCAAACTTGCCACGCGTACCGGCGACTCACAATGGATTACGGGCGAAAAGGCTAGGACGTTCGCGAGGGGATTGCGGAGTACGTATCAGGCGATTCTTGTCGGGGTGAATACGGTCATCCGCGATAATCCGCATCTGGGAGCGCGCAAAAGGGGCGTGAAAGACCCCGTGAGAATAATTGTGGATTCTCATCTCCGCATTCCGCTCCACGCGCGCGTACTTCGCGATGCGAATGTGATAATTGCGACAACCTCCGGTGCTCCGAGCGCAAAGATACAAAAGTTGGAAAAGCGGGGTGTGCAAGTTCTCGTATTCAAGGGTACGCGCGTTCCTATCCGGAAGCTTCTCGCCGAACTGCGGAAGCGGGAAATCATAAGCGTTTTTGTTGAAGGAGGAGGGGAGATACTGGGCAGTTTTATTGATGCAAGAATTGCGGACAAGGCATATATCTTTTGCGCCCCTATCTTGGTGGGCGGTGCGACCGCAAATTCCATAGGCGGAACGGGGGTACAGAAAATTGCGCAGGCATTGCGTTTCAAAGCAGTATCAGTTGACAGGTTTGGTGACGATATTCTCGTCATTATTTCTGGCATGGCAACATGATCGACTTTCCGGCGGACCCAACAAATATGCAATATGGTTATCAACACACCCTTACAAACTTGAGAATATAAGGATGATGTTATGATAAGAATATGTCCAAAATAAAGAATTCGAAACAAATGGAGCGGCACTTGAAAGGAATAGCGAACCATTATCGCATTGAGATTTTGCTTCTCGTTGCCGAAAGTGACGGAATCACGCTTGAAGATATTGTAAGAACTCTTGCCGCTAATGAAAAGACGTTGGGCGAGCACACTCGGCGGCTTCAAAATAGCGGGCTTATCAATAAGAAATATCGCGGCAAGTTTGTGGAACACACACTATCCCCCTATGGCAAGCTATTTGTTCGTTTCCTAAAATCATTTCAACACGTTTAAGACATCCTTACAAACTTGAGAATGTTGGCGTGTCTTTTGCTTAGTGAAGCGTGATTAGGCGAAATTACGGATTATATTGGCAACGTGCGCAATGACATTGAGAGAGAAAAATGATTGATAGAACTCTGATATATGCAAAAGGAAGCGCGTTTGCCGCAAAAATGATATATTCAGTTTCGTTTGCCGCCTTAGCTCAGTTGGTAGAGCGACGCTTTCGTAAAGCGTAGGTCCGCGGTCCGATTCCGCGAGGCGGCTCAAATGAACAAAAAGAACATCTTTTTGTGGACTCTCTACGATTTCGCAAACTCCATCGTCATTGTTGTTTTCTTTCTGTATTTCTCGCAGTGGCTAGTCGTGGATAAGGGAGTTTCAGATTTGTGGTATAACATGATTTTTACTATTGGGTCGGTGTTTCTTCTTTTCACCGCGCCGATTCTAGGAAGTCTTGCCGACAGAACAGGAAAACAGCGTGATTATTTCAACCGGATTACGATTACTGCTTTCATTTTTTTTCTCGCGTCTTCGCTAACGGCGCTTTTTTATTCAAATCAAGTATTCATAGCGGCGCTTTTCTTCCTTCTGGCAAATTATTTCTATCAATTTTCTTTCGTATTTTACAACGCACTCCTGCATTTTTTAGCGCCAGGCGATAAAGTTGGAAGGATTTCCGGAATAGGCCAAGCGGGGAACTGGCTCGGACAAATCGCCGGAATTCTCATAACCATTCCATTCGCGAGCGGCGCGGTATACCTATTCGGGGAAGCGGGGCGCGCGCAGACATTTCTTCCCGCGGCTCTCGCCTTTTTCCTGCTCGCGCTTCCGATGCTCCTGTTTTTTAAGTTGCCGAAACAGGAAGGCTCCAACCAACCGGGACGCAAAATTAATTGGAGGGAAGAGTACGGGAACCAATGGTCTCAATTTAAAGAACTTATAAAGATTCCGCATATGGGCATGTTTTTGCTTTCTTATTTCTTTTTCAACGATGCAATCATCACGGCCGCGAATAATTTCCCCATTTACCTTCAAAACGTTTTTGCTGTTACAGACAGCACGAAATCGGCGCTCCTCGCTGGCATTCTTGTTACTTCGGCGATTGGCGCGGTTTGCTCGGGCTGGGTGGCGGATAAAATCGGATTGAAAAAGACCCTTGTCATTGTTCTCGGCAGTTGGGTTGTTATTTTCCCGCTTCTCGGAACCGCGGCCAATTTCTTCGTTCTTGTCGTGATAGCCGTCTTGATGGGCTTTTTCTTCGGCGCGACATGGACGGTTGCGCGCGCCGCGATGACCGCGTTATGCCCGAAAGACAAACTCAACTTCGGGTTCAGTTTTTATACGCTTGCCGAGAGAGTGTCCACGCTCGTGGGCCCGCTTTCTTGGGGTTTGATAACAACGCTTTTTGTCGGCCTTGGTCCGACTCGCTATAGAATCGCCGCCTGTTTCATGGCAGTCTTCGCCGCTATCGGTTTATTTCTATTGAGAAAAGTTGATATTAAGGCGGAAAGAAATAATCTATTGAACAGTGAGTAGGAACCTTTAGACGCCCCCGGCGGTCACTCAAAAAGTGACTCCAAATAGCTCGTTAAAACAAACACACGGACCCATTGCACAAACAACCCTTCCAATATAGACTTTTATTATGACGCTTGATGAGAAACTTTCTCAAATCGCTCAAGAGCGCGCGGCCAAAACAGCTCATGAGCAACAAGTAAAACAAGACGAAGCACTAAAACCTGTTCAAGCCCGAATCAAAGAAATTGAGGCTGTTAGGCTCCGACTAGATATCATCAAAGGTTCTTTGGAGATAAAGTCAGATGCTCCGGACAAGTCCCAAAAAGGCAAGGGAATGAAAGAGCACGCGGTAGAAACGGCCAGCTCAATCGCAGAGCAATCCGGCCACTTAGACAGTTTGGTACGAAGACATTCAGACACGTTAAAAACACTTGGGGTTGAAAGTCAGGAGCAGTTAATGAGTCATCCAGAATTTGGTGAAGAAGCGGAAGTTCTTGCGTACAAAAAGGCAGTAGCGCAAGGAGAAGGCTTAAAGGAAGCTGAAGGCGCTCTCAAACAAAGACTTGCAAGTTTGGGAGTGTCGGTTGATGCAGGAAGTCTCTCTTACGAAGCGGTTGAAAAAGCAGTTGGGAAGAAATTACAAGAAGTTGAAGTAGAGTTAAGAAAAGAAAAGCTCAAAACTCCAGAAGGCAGAGCGGAGGTAATAGCAGAACTCGCGAAGACTTTTGAACGAGATACTTCAAATATGACTGTGCGTGGAAATCTACCAACTCGCTTGGCTTTCGATGAATTGGTTTTTGATCGGACATCCAACCCCCAAAGTCGCCTTGATTTTACTTATGAGGGAAGAACGAGGTTTGTTGATTGGTCTTCGGCTCCGCTCCTTCCTGACAATTCAGCAAATGTAGGAGAAAAGTATGGATGGGATGTCTTGCAGGAAGCAGTTACAAAAGCATATGCAGCGAGACTAGGCGCAATCTTCGCGGCTAATAATGAGAAAGCTGGAAGAGGTAGCGGATTGGGTAACGATGGAAAACAACTAAAGGCTGAACAGGATAAAATAAAAGGTGTACTTGAGCTATTAAAGCTGGCCATAAGCGCACAAGTCATAAGAGCTCAAGTTTCTGAGATACAAACAAGCGATGGGAAACAATTTGCTCGAGATATTAATGAAGCGAAAGAAAGAATTGCCAGACTGAACACAGAGGGGGAAGAAGCACGGAAGAAAATAGCAGACTTAGCAAGGCGCGAAGGAGCACTTGCACAAGGCCAGCAAGTCGTAAAAACGCGAGACAACATGGTCTTGTCAGTACCGTCGATAGAAAGAGAAGTGGAGCAAATGGAGGCTGAACTCGGTAAAGAAAAACCAATTCTTGTGAATATCTCAGGGCAAATCTGGACTCACAAAAATAAGGAACCGAGGATTTTCGGGAAAAAAGAATGGCAGACGCAATTGGATGCTCTTCGCAGGCTGGAAACTGCTTCGAAAGATAAAATCGCTGACTTGGAAAAGAAACTTCCAATATTGCGTGATCGTCGCCAGATTCGGCTTGCAAAAGACATATATTCTATCAGCCACTATGGTGTGGACAGATTGATTGCAGACCAAGAATTATCAGGAACCAAAGAAGAGGTCTTTGGGCAATTGCGAGTAGTATTAAATGAGACAGCAAACAGAAAACCACCGGAATCAATCGTAAAACTATTAGCTGACTATGAAGCACTAGCGGCAAAACTGGCTTAGTGTCTAACGATGCGGGGGATTTTTGCACGCGAATCAATAATCCTTTTGATATACTTCCCCAATGCAATCAAAAGAGGAAATTGGTGCACGGATTTCGGAAATTGAGGGGCTGATGGCTTCGCCCGATTTTTGGAGCGAAAAAGAAAAGGCGCAAGCAACGCTTAAGGAATATCAAGACCTTAAAGCGAAACTTGCGGGCGGAGGTTCATACGACAAAAGCGATGCGATAGTCTCCATTGTTTCCGGCGCGGGCGGGGACGACGCGGAAGATTTTTCGCGGATTCTTTTCAGCATGTACAGCAAGTATTCGGCGAGCAAGGGCTGGCGCACGTCGTTACTCTCGTCAAATGAGAATTCCATGGGCGGATATAGAAGTGTCTCGTTTGAAGTCGCGGGCGCCGGCGCGTATGGAACTCTTAAGAACGAGGCGGGGGTGCATCGGCTTGTACGCATGTCGCCGTTTAATGCGGCGGGAAAACGGCAGACCAGCTTTTCAATGGTGGAAGTACTTCCTAAACTTCCGGATGCGGGTGAATTGCACATTCCGGATTCTGAAATTGAAGTCTCTGTGGCTCGCTCCGGCGGCCCCGGCGGGCAAAATGTAAATAAGCGCGACACAGCTGTGCGGATGACACACATTCCGACGGGGATTTCCGTCCACGTTACCTCCGAGCGCGGCCAACAGCAGAACCGCGAAAAGGCGTTGGAAATGATACGCGGGAAGCTATTTAAGATGCGCGAAGAAGCGCAGACGAAGGAATCGCGGGGATTTTCCGTGGCCGCGACGACGAAAATAGAGTGGGGAAGTCAAATACGCTCCTACGTTCTGCATCCGTACAAGCTCGTGAAAGACCATCGCACGGAACACGAAGAGCGCGATACCGACAAGGTGCTGGACGGCGATATTCAAGCGTTCATTGACGCGGAGAAAGGTTTGTAGCTACTCCCGCCTGCGCTATAATCAGGTAATAGTTATGAGCACAGCGAATTACTATTTCCTGACCCTGTTAAATCCTTGCGCACAGCGCGAGGCGCAACAAAGTTGCGATTTAACAGGGCGCTCGATTTTGTAGTTGCTCGCTACGCTCACAAACAAAATCGGCATGATTCACTACGACAAAGTCACCAAGGTATATAACGGCGGCCAGCACGCGGTGGAGGACATAACCCTTTCCATTGAATCCGGCGAGTTTGTGTTCATCGTCGGCCATTCGGGCGCCGGGAAAACGACGCTTCTTAAAATGCTCTTTGCCGAAGTGGCGCCGACCTCGGGCTCGGTGTATTTCAACTCCCGTTCAATCGGCGAGCTCTCAAACGGGGAGCTTCTGAACATGAGGCGGAACATAGGCACGGTTTTCCAGGATTTCCGCCTTCTGCCCACAAAAACCATTTACGAAAATATCGCATTCGCGCTTGAGGTGGCCGGCAAAAGCGATGATGACATCAAGGCCGATGTGCCGCACGTGCTTGAGCTCGTGGGGCTGTCCGACAAGATGTGGAGTTTCCCGCGAGAGCTCTCCGGAGGCGAGCAGCAAAGGGTTGCGATTGCCCGCGCCATCGTGAATCAGCCGAATGTGTTGATTGCAGACGAACCGACGGGAAACTTGGACCCCATCAACACGCACGACGTCGTGGAAATTCTGAAGAAGATAAACAATCTCGGAACGACGGTGCTCCTCGCAACGCACAACCGGTCAATCGTGGATTCCGTCGGGAAACGCGTTGTCACGATGGATCAGGGGCGCCTGATACGGGACGACAAGATGGGGAAATACATACTCTAGTACGTAGTACGTAGTTCGTAGTACGTAGAAAAATGCAAAGAATCTAGTGTATGATATATCTACTAACTACAGACTACTAACTACTAACTTTCTTATGAGCCTTTGGATAAACACAAAACGGGTCGCGCGGTACGGATTCATCGGATTTATCCGGAACGGATTCGTTTCCCTCGCGGCAGTTTCCATAATGACGCTCACGCTCCTGGTGCTCGCGGGGCTGATGGTTTTCGGCGCGGCGTTGGATACGACACTTGCGCAGTTGACGCAAAAAGTGGACGTGAACGTCTACTTCACGACAAACGCGGCCGAAGCGGAGATTACCGATGCGAAGAGAATGCTTGATGCGCTTCCGGAAGTGGCGTCGGTTTCCTACGTGAGCCGCGACGATGCATTGGCGCAGTTCCGCGAGCGGCACAAAAACGACCAGCTTACCATTCAGGCGCTTGATGAGTTAAAAGACAATCCGCTTGGCGCCATGCTTCAGGTGCGCGCAAAAAATACCTCTCAATACGAAGCAATCGCGAAATTTCTGGAAACGCAGCAGTCAAGCGAGACGAGTGTCGGCTCCGCGATAGACAAAGTCAACTTCTACCAGAACAAAACGGCCATTGACCGGCTGACGAACATTATTGACACGTCAAAGCGGCTGGGGACTATCGTGGCGGTTGTCATGGGACTGGCATCTCTCCTCATTGCTTTCAACACGATTCGGCTCGCGATTTACACGTCGCGCGACGAGATCGGAGTCATGAACATCGTCGGCGCCAGTAAGTGGTACGTTCGGGGGCCCTTTATGATAGCCGGCGTCCTGTACGGGGTTGTTTCCGGGCTTATCGTTCTCTTGCTTCTGTATCCGATTACGCTCTACGTGGGCCCGCCGTTGCAGCGTTTTTTGGGCACATTCAATGCTTTTTCGTACTATGCTGCGTCCTTCCCAAGCATTTTTTTGGTGATTATGGGGTCCGGAATCGCTCTCGGCGCTTTATCCAGTTATCTTGCTGTTCGCCGGTATTTACGGAATTAAGGAGCGGAGCGACTATAATTTCGTTAATCCAGCCCCAATTTTGAAATATACACAAACATGCAAAGCCATCTCGGCCGTTCCCAAGACATCCTCTCTCGGCACGAACTGCTAGAGCTCAAAATTGGAGCTGGGTCTGCATTCGTGATATAACCATACTATGGCAGTGCGCGAAGGAGGCGGACACAAATATATTTTCGTGGTGGGCGGGGTGATGTCGGGCGTCGGCAAAGGCGTCGCGTCTTCTTCTATTGCGACGCTTCTCAAGGCGCGAGGTCTTAAGGTCACCTCCATAAAGATTGATCCGTACATCAATGTTGACGCGGGCACGATGAATCCGACAGTTCACGGCGAAGTGTTTGTGCTGGAGGACGGTTTGGAGACCGACCAGGACATGGGCAACTATGAGCGCTTCCTCAATCAGGATATTTCGTCCATCAACTACATGACGACAGGCTCCGTCTACCTCTCTGTCATAAAGCGCGAGCGCAATTTGGAATATGAAGGACGGTGCGTTGAGGTGGTGCCCGATATTCCGTTGGAAGTCATTTCCCGCATAGAAAAAGCCGCCGAGGCTGCGGATGCCGACGTGACAATCATAGAGATTGGCGGGACCGTGGGCGAGTATCAGAACATTCTTTTTCTTGAGGCGATACGCATGATGAAAACCCGGCACCCCGACGATGTGGCTACCGTCTTGGTGAGCTACCTGCCCGTGCCCAATTCTATCGGCGAGATGAAAACGAAACCGACGCAGTACGCCGCCCGCACCTTAAATGGCGCCGGCGTATTCGCAGACATCATCATTGCGCGCGCGCCAATTGCGATTGACGAGAAGCGCCGGCAGAAAATCGCCCTCTTCTGCAACGTAAAGCCGGAGCACGTGATATCGGCGCCCGATGTGAAAAGCATTTACGATGTGCCGCTCAATTTTGAAAAAGACAATCTGTCGGCACAGTTGTGTGAGATATTGAAGATGCAAAAATGTTCGCCGACCGTTGATTTGAAAGATTGGGAAGAATTTGTCCGACGTTCCAAAACCGGCGGGCGAGGTGAACATCGCCGTGGTCGGAAAGTATTTTGATTCCGGCGACTTCGTGCTTTCCGATGTTTACATTTCCGTTCTTGAGGCCATCAAGTACTCATGCTATGTGCACGGCGTAAAACCGAATATTGACTACATATCCTCTCAACAATTTGAGAACGGGAAGAACCTTGAGAAACTTTCCGGTTACGACGGCGTTCTGGTGCCCGGAGGCTTCGGTGAGACCGGTATTGAAGGAAAAATCCGGGCCATACAGTACGTGCGCGAGAACAAAATCCCGTATTTCGGCCTCTGTTACGGGATGCAGCTGATGACGGTTGAGTTCGCAAGAAATGTCGCGGGACTGGAAGGCGCGCACACTACTGAAATTGACGGGAAAACCGCACATCCGGTAATAGCAATTCTGCCGGAACAGGTGGAGAAAATGGCGAAAAAGGCGTACGGCGGAACGATGCGCTTGGGCGCGTATCCGTGCGAACTTGCATCCGGCACGGTAGCATACGAAGCGTACCTGTCCGCCGGAGCCTTGGCGAAGGAGGGCGGAAAGAAATCCGTCTCTGAACGCCACCGGCACCGCTACGAGGTAAATCCAGAGTATGTTGAAAAGCTGGAAAAGGCCGGATTTGTTTTTTCCGGCAAGTCGCCTGATGGAGTACTCATGGAAATCGCCGAGTTGCCGAAGGATGTGCACCCGTTTTTCCTCGGCACCCAATTTCATCCGGAATTTCTCGCGCGCCCGCTCTCGCCGCACCCTCTATTCAGCGCGTTCATCAAAGCTGCCAAGGCCCGAAACAATAAACAAGCATGATTGAATTTCCAGTCGAGCGCAACGAATCTTCAGAGAGAAAGAGACTTGTGTCCGGACTGGCATATCATCTGAAGGCTCTTTTAACTGACCATGCATCGGGCGGAGTAATTCCAAATTCCATGCAACAGGTGCGACTGAGCATGGAAATAATCAGAAAAATCCCTGTACCATCGAATAAAAAACTTGCAAATTGCCTTAGTGAAATAAATGATTTATTGAAAACTATTCATTCTCCTAGCGGTATGAACGATGAATTTTACCGCAAGACATCGGATTTTCTCAAAGAAC
>Ga0209542_10018440_pt1 | contig 11296 bp, 15 predicted proteins | sample RifCSPhighO2_01_FD_184028 | JGI IMG/M metagenome (GOLD analysis project Ga0209542, IMG submission 184028) | Soil microbial communities from Rifle, Colorado - Rifle CSP2_plank highO2_0.1 (SPAdes) (version 2) | ecosystem: Environmental > Terrestrial > Deep subsurface > Rock core/Sediment ...
CGCGAAAAGGAATGCGATGGCGAAAAGGGAAAAGAAAAAAACGACGAAGGCAAGCATCATACGTTATTTGACGGAGAGCCGCTCGAAGCGTACGACGACTATCTTCTCGCCGAACTTTTGAACGGCGGAATCAATGAGTCCTCCGATGGTGATGCTAGGGTCTTTCACGAACGGCTGTTCGAGAAGCACGCGGTCGCGCAGATAGCTGTCCACCTTGCCTTCAATAGCTTTGGCACGTGCCGCTTCGGGGACCTTGGCGGCCTCTTCCGCGAAGACCTCCCGCGCGGCTTTGAGGTCGCCCTCTTTGATATCCTCGCGGGAAGTGAACTGCGGGCCCATCGCGGCGACATGCATTGCGATATCGTACGCAAGTTTGGAAAATTCCTCGTTCTTGGATACGAAATCGGTCTCACAGCCCAAAACGACTGCCCCGACGACTGCGCCTCCCGCATGCGTGTACGCCGCGGCAATCCCCGCTCCGAGCGCACGGTCGGACTTTTTGGAAGCGATGGCGGAGCTCTGTTTGCGCAGAATGACTTTTGCCTTTTCGATATCCCCGCCCGCTTCTTCAAGCGCCTTCTTGCATTGCATGATAGCAACGCCAGTCTGGTCGCGGAGCTCTTTTATTTCTTCGGTGGTTGCCATATAAAAAAATCTCTATCAGTATATCGTATAAATCCTTCGGGAGGGTTACTTCCCTTCCGGCTTACCGTTTGCCTTCGCAGCCGCGTTCTTGGCCGCCACTGCAGCCGCTTTACCTTCGAGGTAGGCTTCCCCTATCGCATTCGCGACGAGAGCTATTGAGCGGACCGAGGTGTCATTCGCGGGAACCGGGTACTGCGTGAGCGAGAAATCGCAATCGGAGCTCGAAAGTCCGACGACGGGAATCTTGAGCTGATTCGCTTCCTGCACCGCCGTATCTTCGTGCCGTGAGTCGACGATAAAGAGTGCGGCGGGAAGCTCGGTCATTTTCACAAGGCCGCCGAAACGACCGAGGAGCTCGGTGATTTCGCGGTCAATCATAAGGCGCTCGCGCTTCGTGTATTTCTCCAGAGCACCGCTCGCCCGTTCGCTCATGAGCTGCTCGAGGCGGTCGATGCGCTTGCGGATATTTTTGAAATTGGTCAGCGTCCCGCCTATCCAGCGGCCCGCGACGTACGGCGCTCCCACACGCTCGGCGACATCTTTGACGATACCCGTGGCCTCGTGCTTGCCGCCGATGAAGACGACTTGCTTGCCGGCCGCGGCGACGGACGTGACGAACGCGCAGGCGGCGTCGAGACGGCGGGTTGTTTCCTCAAGGTCGAAAATGTCGGTGCGGTCCTTCGTGGTGAAGAGGTACGGGCTCGCAGTAGGATGACGGCGGGCGCGCACATAGCCGAAATGCGCTCCTGCGTCAAAAAGGGTCTTGATATCGGTCGTAGACATGTGCGGAGGATACTAACAAAATTACGCCTCTGTTGCAATATCCGTGCCTTCTTCGGCCTTCTCGAGTGCTTCGAGGATGGGGGCGATGCCGCCCGCCATGACTTTCGGTACGTTGGACCACGATTCTTTGATACGGTGGTCGGTCACGCGGTCCTGGGGAAAGTTGTACGTGCGAATCTTTTCGGAACGGTCGCCCGTGCCGACTTGCGCTTTTCTATCCGCGGCGCGCTCGCGTGCTTCCCGCTCGTCCTGTTGCTGCTGAATGCGGCTTATCAAAAGAGTCATCGCTTTCTCCTTGTTTTGCGCCTGCGAGCGTTCGGAGGTGCACTTCACATCTATACCCGTCGGTTTGTGGACGATGCGCACGGCCGTCTCGACTTTGTTGACATTCTGACCGCCCGCGCCGCCCGAGCGTGAGGTCTCTATTTCAAGATCCGAGGGATTTATTTCTATTTTGGTGCGTTTGTATATCGGAAGGATGGCGACCGATGCGGTCGAGGTGTGAATGCGTCCCGCTTTCTCGGTAGCGGGCACCCGCTGCACGCGATGTACGCCCGTTTCGTACTGCAATTTGCGGTATACATCCTGACCCTTTATCTCGAACTGCGCTTCCTTGTATCCGCCCAAGGTGCTCCGCGATTCATCGAGCGCCTTGAAGCTCCATCCTTTCGTTTCCGCATACTTCAAATACATGGCCGCGAGCTCCTCCGCAAAGAGCGCGGCTTCATCGCCGCCGACTCCCGCACGCACTTCGACGACGACTTCATTGGGCCATTCGCGCTCGTTGTCGCCGCCGACGATTCCCTCTATCTGCTTCATCAATACATCTTTCTGGCTCTCAATGTCAGCGAGTTCTTTCTCCGCGAGTTCTTTCATCGCGGGGTCTACCTCAATCAGCTCCTCCGCATCACGCTCCGCCTGTGTGAGTCGGTTCCATTCGGCAACAAGATAAGAGACGCGATGGTCGTTCGCGTAGTCTTCGAGGTTTATGTTTTTGTTTTCCGCCATACCTTCATTCTAGCAAGCGAGTGCCGCAAAGCTTTCCCGAACATCGCGCAGCGAGGGAACATGTGGGTACTTCATATCGTAGTGGTGATAAAGATGAAAACGTGTACTTTCGTACCGTTCGGGAAGGCTTTGCGGCCGAGCGCAGTTATTTCTTGGTGGCCTTCGGCTTCTTTGTGATCTTCGTGGATGCGGCGCGCTTCTTGAACTTATCGACGCGTCCTGCGGTATCGATGGTCTTGGCGGTCCCTGTGTAAAACGGATGCGATGCGCTTGAGATTTCAACCTGATAGACGGGATATTCTTTGCCGTCTTCCCACTTATCGGTCTTTTGCGTGTCTATCGTTGAACCAATCAGAAAACGCTTCCCCGAAGTGACGTCTTCGAAAATAACCTGGCGGTATGTATCCGGATGAAGGTCTTTTTTCATGTGGCGAAACAATACCATATATGCTAAACCTATGCCAGTTGTCGGGACCGGCCCGCGCAACTCTTGCTGAGGAGATTCGGCCATGAGAATAGTTAGCCTGATTGCGGCTACTGCAATAACCGCCATACCATCCGCAGCTGTGGCAGCCGAGAATGGACTTCCCGGCGGGCAGCAACTGGCAATAGTCGGCGGTTGCGTCATCGTCGGCGGCCTCATGGGGGGATTCGTCGACAAAAGACCGATTGGCGTTGCCGTTGGTGTCGTTGTGGGTGCCCTCGTCGGTGCTCTCATCATGCGATTCGGCGGGTAACGACCGACCCGTCAAATCTAAACGACCCGGTGCACGCGCGCAAATGCGTCGTGCCCCGGGTCCGTTTTCTTTTCTCCCTTCTTTATCTGTTAATCAACCCACAAGTCTGACTTGTGGGTTTTATTCAAAAGTGACAGCTTCGATTGAGTCTCCCTGGCGTCCAAATATCATATCGCGCGAACATGTTTTGAAATCTGCAGCAGATCTAAATACATCTCGGATTAAACTGGCGTCGACTATAGGCGACCCTTCCAAATGTGCAGCCTCTTTTAAGCTTGAGTACAGGTAGGTCTCTGTTCCCCACCTCCACGCCTTATCAAACTCCTTGACCGCGCGAGCATACCCGCCCGGATACAATTCGAAAACGTTTTTCACAAGAATATATGAAATTGCCCACCGTAAATACCTGTCGGTTCCGATGGTTCGACTCCGATATGCTCCTTGGAACAAACTCCCGTGCTCATCATATTTCTCGTTGAAATGACGCGACATGCTGCCGCACAAGCTTTGCATAAAGCGCGAAACTCCACCCTCTTGGATTTCTTGCAGGAGCAAGTGAAAGTGATTCGGCATGAGAGTCCAAGCCACTATCTTGACGAGCGGTCTTCGCTTGGGCCAATGTCCCGGACGTTCAAATGCAGAGAGGTTGCGGACATCTTCTTCCCAAAAGTCACTTCGATGTTCATCATTCAAGTAATAGAGGAGTCGCGCGAAGCGCTTGCGATCAAGTTCATCTCCCGTAATCGGCTCTCCACGCGCACCACGCTTAACGACGTGGACGTAAGAATCAATACCGAATGGCTCAACTCGCATCCTATAATTATCGAGCAGCTTCGCCTAACCCACAAGTCAGACTTGTGGGTTTCTCAAAAAGATAACGGTCTACTTGCCTTCGAGAATATCTATATCAGCTTGATACTCGTCGGCGTAGCCCATGACGCCGTTGCCGTAGAACGCATATGCGGATTTGGAAGCGTTGGCCCAGCCCGCGAAGTAGCGTAGCGCGGCGAGGCGCTCGGATGCGCGCGTGCCCGCGTCGGCGCCGTTGTCGGCCATGAGAAGCGCGGTCGCAAATATCGCCGTGCGCGCGCTCCACGGATCGGGCGGGCTTTGCCCCGTGATACTCGCGAGTCTGTCCTTGTAGAGCATCCACGTGGAAGGAATGAATTGCGCGGGCCCCATGGCGCCGCCGTAGCCGCTCGATTGCGGGCACGAGACGACCTGTGAGAACGGGTCGAGCCCGAGCTCGGCCGTAATCGCCATAAAGGGGTCGACATCGCGGGAGCCCTTCATCACCTGATTAAATGCCCGGCCGGTATTCTTGCCCTTGCCGTCGCCCTTGTCGGGAGAATTGGTGAGGAGACACTGCCCCACATTTTCACCAAGGTTCGTTTCCTGACGGAGCACGCCGAGCGTAACGGCGGCACGGACGCCCGTCTGCTTTTCCGCATCCTTCGCATACTGATACGCAGTACCGAACGGAATGGCGCCTGAATCGCGCAGACCGAAGAGCGCCGCGCGGATGGCCGCCGCCTGCTTCTTCTTCTCCGCAATAATCTGCTGGTACGTCTTTTCCTGACCTTTGGTGGCGGTGAGAATGGATTTCTTTTTCTTTTCGTCCTCGACGACGGCCTGCTTCGCCAGTACCTGCACCTGTCGCACCTTCTTTGCTTCGTCCTCTTTTTCTTCGAGTGCCGCCTTATGCCCTGAGAGGTCCTCGCGCAGCGCCGCCATCTCGATGAATGATTCTCCCAGCGACTTTTGGATGGATTGGAAATCGTCTATGTCCTGAAAAAATTGTTCGAGGCTCTCACCGAGCGCGAGCTGGGTGAGCGATATGTCGTCTATCTCGCGCGTACGCCGCAGGAGCTGTGCGAGCGAAGCCTCGCTGCGCGCCACCTTTGCATCCACCTGCACGATAGACTTTTGTTTTTCGGTGATGTTGCCTTTGAGCTGGGTAAGCTTCACATCGCTCTGTTTGATGTTGAGCTGAGCGATGCGTATTTTGTTGTCGAGTATCTTGATGTCGCGCTCAAGCGTCGTGCGCTGTTCCTGCAGTACGCTGAGCGTGCCCTGATTATTCGCGATGTCCTTCTCTATTTGGTCAAGCTGCGCCTGCAGCGCAGCACGTTCCTCTACACTCGTCGCGGCGCGGACTTCATGAGGCATGAGCGCCGATGCGGCGCAGAAAAGCAATACAACAAAAAGACCGACGCGAATGAAGCGCATAATTTGTCAGTATATCAGACGGGTTATTCGCCCTTCTCTTTCTTTTCCCCTTTTTCAGCCGCGGCTTCATCTGCGGCGGCTCCCTCCTCCGGCGCTTTTTCAGTCGTTATGATGGTCTCAGGCGGCGGTGTGATTTCCTCTTTTTCTTCCTTGAATTCCGTTACGGAGGCGACAATCTCGCCCGCGTGGGTAAGAAGTGTCGCGCTCGCGGGAAGCTTGATCTGCGCGGCGGTAATGTGGTCGCCGACATTGGCGAGCACCGAGAGGTCGACGGGAAGATGGTGCGGCAATTCGGCCGCGGCGACCTCGATTTCAACTTCATGGAGGGCTTTGACAAGGATGTGGCCTGCCTTTTCAGCGGGCGCGGCGCCTTCGAATTCAAGCGGTACCTTGATGGTGATTTTCTTGCCCTTCTCGAGTACGTAAAAATCGGCGTGTAAAAGCTGGCCGCCAACGGGATGAAATTGTGCGTCGTGAATGAGCGTGTCTTTGTCCTCGCCGAGACCTTTCAGGGTGACGATGGTGGTCTCGCCTGCCTCGCGCCAGACATGGGCAAGCTTGCGGGCATCAACGGAAATCGCGGTTGCCGCTTCTTTGGGACCGTAAAAGACAGCGGGCACAGAGCCGGCCTTGCGCAGCGTATCTGCGGATTCCTTCCCGCGTGGCTTTACTTCAAGCACTAACATGGGCAGCAGTATACCTATTTTGCCTCACCATGCAACTTCGGCACCCCCAAACAACAACCCAAAGCTCAACGCCGCTGCCCTGCCGGGGAACCTCGCGCCCCAACCTACCTCCAAAGCCACGACACGGGGTTGCAGAGAGAACCTCGCGCAGCAAACGTTAGAACAACTGTTACATACAGTAGTGGTGATGTTTGAAGAATTATGCACGTGCGGCAAGTTCGGGTCTGCAACCCCGTGTCGTGGTAAACTACCCCCATGCAATACGACTTCGTCGCAATCGGCGACATTACGACGGACGCCTTTATCAAGCTGAAGGACGCGGAGGAGTTGATGAATCACGGCACGCGCGAGCTCTGCGTGCGTTTCGCCGATAAGGTCCCTTACGAGGAGGTCGTCGAGATACGCGCCGTGGGAAATGCCGCCAACGCCGCCGTGTCGGCACAGCGCATCGGACTTTCCTCCGCGCTCATCGCGCGCGTAGGCGACGACGAGAACGGCCGAAATTGCCGCGAGACGCTGAAAGGCAACGGCGTCTCCGACGAATACGTCGAGAGGCAGGCGGGACTCCCGAGCAGGCGGGACTCCCGACGAATTACCACTACGTCCTGTGGTTCGGCGCGGAGCGCACGATACTCGTCAAACAAACAAAATTCACCTACTCAATGCCGCAATTTGAAAAGCCGCCGAAGTACATCTATCTGACATCGCTCGGCGAAAGCGCAAAGGAGTTTCACCACGAAGTCGCCGCGTATGTGCGCGAGCATCCCGAAACGAAACTTGCCTTTCAGCCCGGCACCTTCCAAATAAAACTCGGCGCTGAAGAATTGAAAGATGTCTACGCGGTCACGGAGATATTTTTCTGCAACAAAGAAGAGGCCCAGATTATTCTCAAGACAAAAGAGGAGGATGTGAAAAAACTGATGGAGGGTATCCGCGCACTGGGTCCAAAAACCGTCGTCGTGACCGACGGTCCCAACGGTTCGAATATTCTCGACGATACGGGTGCATGGCACGTACCGATGTATCCCGACCCGGCACCGCCCGTCTCGCGCACGGGTGCGGGCGACGCGACCGCCTCGACGACCGTATCTTTCATTCACCTCGGAGTGCCGGTGGGAGAAGCGCTTTTGCGCGGAATGATAAACGCCGCGTCCGTCGTACAAGGCGTCGGTGCGCAGACCAAGCTCCTCACCCGCGCCGAAATAGAAGACTGGTACGCGAAACGCCCTGCGGATTTCCAAGCGGCACAGCTTTAAACTTTCTTGCGGGCACTGACTTTCTTAATCGCATCGATAATGTGCGAGGTGCCCATTTTGTAGTGTTCCATTAATTCCTTCGGCTCACCCGATTGCCCGAATTTGTCGTGCACGCCGATGAATTCGACGGGCAACGGACATTCAAGCGCGAGAAGCTCGGCTACGGCCGAGCCGAAACCGCCCATTACCTGATGCTCTTCAACAGTAACGACGGCCCCTGCAGCGCGCGCTTCGCGGAGAATGGTCTCCGAGTCGAGCGGTTTTATCGTATGCACATTGGTGACCGTAATCGCGATTCCCTCGCCTTCAAGCTGCCGCGCGGCAAGGAGCGCCTGATAGAGCAGATGTCCCGTCGCGAAGACGGCCACCTGCGGCTCAGCTCCCGCAGGCGGGTTCCATACCGGGACGGCTTTCCCTATTTCGAAAGGCGTATCGGGCGTCGTCATGACGGGCGTCTTGTCGCGTCCCCACCGCATATACACGGGCTTGCCGAGCTTCGCCGCGGCGATGGTCGCTTTGCGGCCTTCCTCCGCATCGCACGCAGAAATCACAGTGAAGTGCGGAATGGAGCGCATGAGCGCCATGTCTTCGAGCGCCTGATGCGTGGCGCCGTCGGGACCGACCGAGACACCCGCATGCATGCCGCACACGATTGCGTGGATGTTGTTGATACCGATGGTCGTGCGTATCTGCTCCCAGTTTCTTCCCGGGCTGAACGCCGCGTATGAGGTGAAGAACGGGATTTTCCCGTAGAGCGCCATGCCCGCGGCGACCGTCGCCATGTTCTGTTCCGCGACGCCGCACTGGATGAAGCGCAGAGGAAACGCTTTTTGGAAATGATGCGCCTGCGTGGATTCGGCCAAGTCGGCGGTGAGGACGACGACGCGCTCGTCGGCCGTGCCCGCTTCGACGACGCCTTTGCCGAAGCCCTCGCGAGTGGACGCTACGCCGGGCTTGTCAAAAATATTGGCCGCAAGTTTTGCTTCGGGGTTTATCATGGTTATAGATTGATCAGGCGAAGACCGATTTCATCGTCGAAAACGCGTGTGAGGGGTTGCGAGACGAGCCACACGACCATTTCGAGCGTGACCGCCACGCGCGCGCTTTTCACATGCCCGCCGATGGTCCCGAGGGATTCGTCGCAGCGCGAAAGTACCGCATGCGCATGCACGAGCACTCCCTCATTTTCCACTTCGGAAAGATTGCCCTTCAACGATGCGACTTCGAAGACATCGTCTTCCTTACGAAAGAAATACTGCTTCGCGTCGCGGTCGTAGTAACCGATTTCCACATCCTCAACCGCGCCGAGCGCCTCAAACACGCCCCAGTGGACGCCCTCCCGCTCACCGAAGCGGGTCAACTCCGAAATCACCTCTTCGCCCTTATCAAAGACCAAAAAGAATCCGTTATGTATTTGCACCGATTTCATGGGAGTAGTTTTTAGTTCGTAGTTTTTAGTTTTTAGTTGCCGCTTTGAGCTCATTCAAAAATACTTCCGCCTGCTTGTCGGCCGGGATTTTGTCGGTCGGACCTTTGCCGGGCGGATTGCCGTGCCAGCGGTAATCACCTTCTATCTCGCGAAGGCCTTTTCCGGGAATGGTGTGCGCGAGGATAAGCGTCGGCTTCTCGCGGATTGCTTTTGCCTCTTCGCATGCGGCTACGAATTGCGGGATGTTGTGCCCGTCGACTTCGATGACATGCCAGTTGAACGCCTCGTACTTATCGCGCATGGGCTCGAGCGGCATGACGTCTTCCGTATCGCCGTCTATCTGTATGTTGTTGCGGTCCATAATGGCGGTCAGATTGGCGAGGCGGTATTTGCCCGCGAACATCGCAGCTTCCCAGGTGTTGCCTTCTTCCTGCTCGCCGTCGGACATCGCGCAAAAGACACGAAAATCTTTTCCGTCCATGCGCGCGGCATATGCGTAGCCCGATGATTGCGACAGTCCCGAGCCAAGCGGCCCCGACGTCGTCTCCATGCCGGGGAGCATGTCGCGTTCGGGGTGCCCCTGCAGACGGCTTCCAAATTTGCGCAGTGTCAGACATTCCTCTACGGGAAAATATCCCGCATGCGCCATGGTCGCGTACCGCACGGGGACGATGTGGCCGTTGGAGAGCATGAGCCGGTCGCGCTCCGGCCAATCGGGATTCTTCGGGTCATGCCGCAAGACGCGGAAATAGAGCGCGGTGAAAATGTCCGTCATGCCCAGGGGGCCCGCCAAGTGGCCGGAGCCCGCGGCCGCGAGCATCTCGACGATGGTCACGCGGATATCGTGCGCGTGCCTCCCCAGCTCGCGTATTTCTTCGTCGGTCAGCGGTTCCATCGTCCTATTCTAACGCACTTTCAGCCGTGGCTTTCAGCTCTGCGTAAGCGGCGCTTGGGTCTGCGGCTTTCGTAATGGCGGAACCAACACCAAAGCGGGTCGCTCCCGCCGTTGCAAGTTCGGCGATGTTCTTAAGCGACACGCCTCCGTCCACGCTTATGACAAGCTCAGGATATTTTGTATGCAATTCTTTGATGCGAGCAACCGCGCGCGCGTCATAGAGTGCGCCCTGCGCACCCAAGGTCGCGATAGACATAACCTGCACGACATCGCATGCGCCTATCATCGGCTCGAGCACGGGAAGCGGTGTATCGAGGAGGAGCGCGAGGCCGACCTCACGGGCGCCCGCGCTGCGCCACGAATAAAGCGCGGAAAGTATCTCTTTGTCGTCGCCAAATGCTTCCACGTGTCCGATGACCCGTGCGATGCCCGCTTCCGCGAGCCGCATCCCCAGCTGCCGCGGTTCTTCCACCATGAGGTGTGTTTCGTATTGCAGCGGCGGCGCGGACGGCAGTTCGAGTGCGCCTGCGGCCATACTTTCAAGCTCATCCCACTGCCCTTCCGCGTACGGCCACGAGAGCGCGGATGTAAATGCTCCATCGCTTATGTCGAGCTGCACCCACTGCGCAAATCCCGCAAAGAATTCGGAGCGCTTGGACATCTCCGCAAGGTCGGGCGGACAGGTGTTGGTGGGGATTATCTCAATCATGAGGGAAAGTATACCCCGTGAGATAGCAACGTTCACGTGTATATCGGAGGCCTCAGTGCGTTTATCTCACGGGGTATAACGCAACATCCCGCGAGGGTCGCGGGATGTTGCGGCAAGCGATTGCGTAAACAATCTACGGACAGAGATAGGTATTCGCGGGGAGTACTGAAGACGTCGCCTTCGCGGTGCCGTTGCTGTCAACGCACCACGACTGCGTATCGGTCGTCTTGAGCGGGACCTCAATAGCGTAGTTATCCGAGGAGTCGTGACAGACTGCCGTGGTGTTGTGTACTGATGCGGTTGCGTCCGTGAAGGCTATGGTCGTGGCACCCCCGGCATTTCCTGCCGCGGTCACTTGGGAAATGACGTTGGCGTCTTCACAGACCCCCTCATAGCTGTTCGGTGTTGCGCCGTCGTAAATAATCTCAGCCTGCGATTGGAGGCTCTTGAGCTGCGATTTGATTGCCGCATCCGCCCCCTTGTTGCGGGCGCTGTTGAGAGATGCGAGCACCACTGATGAGAGGAGTCCGATGATGGCGATAACGACGAGAAGTTCTATCAAGGTGAAGCCCGCCTTGCTGCGGGGCAGGCCGCTGTCTCCCCGTCCCTTTGTACTGTGTGCGGTCATATATGTAATGAAAATACGTGCTAACTAATAATTCCGGCTGTCGTCAGCCGCTTGTAGAACGATATACAAAGAACGCGATAACGGCGATTAGAACTGCGAGGCCTATCATCACATATTCCGCCTGCTGGCGGTTCGATACGATTCCCCATGCGATGAGCTTACCCGTGAGGTCGCTTCCCGACGGTCTTGCCGCAGGCGGGCCGAATTCTTCCTGCTGGTCGCTGTCAAAACGTAAATCTCCCATGGCAAAAGTATATGGCCTGTGCCGCACCTTGTAAATGCAAGAAAACA
>Ga0209542_10018441_pt1 | contig 11296 bp, 13 predicted proteins | sample RifCSPhighO2_01_FD_184028 | JGI IMG/M metagenome (GOLD analysis project Ga0209542, IMG submission 184028) | Soil microbial communities from Rifle, Colorado - Rifle CSP2_plank highO2_0.1 (SPAdes) (version 2) | ecosystem: Environmental > Terrestrial > Deep subsurface > Rock core/Sediment ...
AGAGAGGACTGGACGAAGTTAGAACCCATTTAATGCAGTTAACTGGCTATTCTCCGTTCGCCATTGTTAGAAGTTGGTAAATTTTAGAAGCTGTTCTCTATTCTCTTTTGCTTGGCCTTATCCTCTATGTCGCTCCAATCAGTTTCGCTAAAATGACCGGCATTTCCCTCGGCGCCATAATACTCTCGCCAATGTTCTTTGTATTGCGTATACATCTCGTCCAACAACTCGTGGGTCAATGGCTTAAGGCCAAGTTGAGCAGCTACCGCTTGGACCGTATTAATATCACTCGATTCAATTTCAGCCGTCCAGCCATAACCAGTTACATTTTGAACATCAATCTTCGTGTTCTCATCAACCGCATATTCGCGTCTTATGCTATGCCAGATTGACTCTGGTTCTATTCCGTTCGCAGCGAAGCCTTCTATGTACGCATCGCTAATATCACTTGTATCAATTTCAATACGCTCAATGTCGTGCAACGGATTATCGCTAGCTTTAAGAGTCAAAAGGAAGCTACTGTCCTCTCGATTTTTTCTATGTCGAAAGCGCATCTGTATAGGTGTACCATCTGGAACTCGATCTAATTCAGACAGTAGATTATCGCTCTCAGTTTTTCTAGACCGCAAAACTAGCACCAATAGTTCGCGCGCTTTTTCTTTTGTGACTCTTGGAAGGTAGTACGAAGTTTCTGACCATGCGCCAATCAGACGAGCGTCTGGGAAAAGTTCTGTAATCTTTGCTTCTAATTTTTTGGTATCAACTTCAGAAGCAATAAGATACTTCTGTTCAACTTCCATATTCGGTTCTCCTTCGTGGCTATTTGTTTTTGTGGGTTTTTCCATAACTTGCAGCGCCACGGGGAATCGAACCCCGCTTCCATGCTTGAGAAGCATGTGTCCTAACCGATAGACGATGGCGCCGTAAAGCTATATTTTATCACGTTTTCTGGTTTTGAAAAGAAAACGCTACGAGCTATGCCGTAGCGTCAGTCTGATCCACTTGGATCATTTTTTGAAATTGTTGATGGAGATCCTTGAGCGACTGAACGATGACATAAGTACTCACTTCGTTCACGCGCCAGCAAGTCTCCCGGCGCACCTTTACAACCTCCTTAGATATCCATCGCCACATAGTCCGGACATGGACGCCCATGATGCGAGCCGCCCATTTTACGTTAACCTCTTCAACTTTGACTTCCGGAAACGGTGTTTTGATCCTTCGGAGGAAGGGGCCTCCAAAGGAACCTTTCCGACACTGCCACTGCGTTGGTTGATATGTCGTTCCATTTTTCTCTCGTTTCCTAACACTCTCGCGGGCAATTTCTGCCAGCCTTTCCTTCGAAGCCTGGCAAAACCATCCGTCGCCTTTCCTTCGACCCATTCCGTCCTCCTAGATAAGACTATATGATAGAAAACAAAAACTGTCTAGCTATTTTGCCAGCCACTTTTTTGACTGACGGACGAGGAAGTTTTTGGCCTTTTGGGGCTCGGCTATTATTTCGGCAACGATTTTTTCCATACGGATACCTTGAGAGCCCTTTACGAGAATGAGATCGCGCTCTTTGAGAAGCTCCTGCACTTTTAGTTTTGCTTCCTCGGAAGTATCGAAAGTAAAGATATTTTCCTTCGGAAGTTGATCCATCGCGGCTTCGGCGATAAATTTGGCACGACTGCCAATGCATACTAAGATATTAACGAATTCAGCGGCGAACGTACCGGCCGCCTGATGAGCCGGGATAGTGTGATCGCCCAATTCCAGCATATCGCCCAGAATAGCGACTTTGCGTAGGCCAGGCAAATCGCGGAGCGTTTCCAGTGCTAAGCGCATTGATGCCGGCGATGCGTTATAGGTATCGTCGATAACATGGGACTTCTTTATGCCTTTGAGGATATTAAGCCTGCCCTTCGGGCCATGGTAATGGCTCAAGGCTTCACTGATATCAACCAAATTCATGCCGTAAATGATTCCTACCGCGGCCGCGGCGGCCGCGGCCCAGGCCTGCGACTTGCCAAGCGATCCGGTAATAGTCACTGGCAAGAACGTCTGCCCATTATGCAACTTAAATGTCGCCCCCACAGGTGCTCCTTCCTCATTTGAAATCAGATCAAATCCTGAAACATGAATATCTGATTCCTCGTCAAAACCATAAGTCATAATATGAGCGCGCGTTCGCTGTTTCATGTCTAATACCCGATCATCGTCATGATTTAAGACAGCGTAATCCTGCGCCTCCAGAACTTTCACTAAATTTGATTTTTCCTGCGCGACGACTTCGGCATCTTTGAAAAATTCAATATGAACCGGCACATCCCCAACCGTGGTTATCACGCTTATGTGCGGCTTATATTTGGACACCAGTCTTTTAATGTCCCCGGGCTGATCCGCGCCGTATTCCAAGATCAATAATTCTGGATTTCGTAAATCCAGAATTATTTTTAGAAATCCCAAAATCACCACTTTTATCCAAAAGCCGATACTAGGACCGTCCTCGTAATACTCTCGGTCAAAGCCGCCAAGGATCGCCAAAGGGATGCCGAATTCGTTGTTGAGATTACCACTCGCCACCCGCACCCGGCGTGTGGCACTCAACACCGCGCTGATCGCCTCCTTTGTTGAAGTCTTGCCCGCGTTTCCGGTAACGCCAATAATCTCCGGCTTATATCGCCAGAGGTATAGCCGAGCTAACAATTCGAGTTTCAGTTGTAATATTTTCCTAATCATATAGCGAGCGCCTATCTCGTTGGTGGAATGTTGTAATAATTAATCAGATATTGGGCGATGTTTTTGAATGTCGGCGACAAACTGTCCGCGGCAAAGGTAATGCCCTTGGGCCGATCCATTTTGATCAGAATCGTAAATTTCGGATCCGAGGCCGGCGCAAAGCCCACAAAATCATGGATGAACACGTCTTCCTCATATCCCCCTTCCTTGCTGGGAATCTGGGCAGTGCCCGTCTTGCCCGCGATATCATACCCTGGAATACGCGCTTTATCAAAGCCGCGATCGACGACATTGACGAGCATGGATCGAACCGTTTGGGCGGTCTTCTCCGAGATTGGAATACTGGCCACTTCCGGCTCGGTTTTTTTAATCTCGCCGCCCTCAAAGGCCACATGATCCACTACGTACGGTTTCATGAGCCGGCCACCGTTGGCGATCGCCGAATACGCATTGATGAGCTGAAGCGGCGTGACCGCGATGCCCTGGCCGAATGAAGCAGTCACGAAATTGATCTGCCGACCACTGTAAAGATTCGCCACATTGCCATTCACCTCGCCCGGCAGATCAATGGCTGTCTGCTGGCCGAAGCCGAAATTGATCACGTAATCTCGAAAGTCGCTTTGGCCGATCCGTTCCTGCACCCAGGCCGCGCCGGTGTTTAAAGATTTTTCAAGCACCGTGGTCATACTGACCGTGCCATGCGACTGGCCGTCGAAATTGCGGATCTGGCGGCCCGCGATTTCAATGACCCCCGGATCGGTGTAGGTGCTGCTCGGCGTAATCTTCCCTAAGTCGATGCCCGCGGCCATGGTCAGCGGTTTAAATGACGAGCCGGGCTCAAAGGTTTCCTGGACGCTCCGATTAAGAAATGACTCCGTTGCGGCCGTGCTGTACGAGTTCGGATCAAACGCCGGACGATCAGCCATCGCCAGAATTTTCCCGGTTTTGGGATCCTGCACGATTACGGTTCCGGCAGTGGCGTTCCATTTTTTCAGAATCGCGTCTAATTCGGTTTCGACGAATAACTGGATATTTCGATCGAAAGTAAGCACCACGTCCGCTGGCCGCTTGCCGCTCAATTCTTCGTCGAAATAAGCTTCGATGCCGTATTGGCCGGTGCGCCGCCCTTCCTCATTGAATCCCAGAAATCCAAGGGTCGTGGCGGCAAGCGGCCCGGCCGGATAGGAGCGACCCATCTCGTGTTGGATAAACACGCCTCTTATGCCAAGTTGGACGATCGCTTCGGCCTGCTCGCCGGTGATTTTTTTAGCCACTGCTCGGGCGGCTGATGAGTTCATTTCGAGCGTGCTTTTGATTTTTTCATTATCGGATCCAAGAATCGCGTTCAACTTGTCCGCTGCTTGTTCCTTGTCGACAACATTGTTCGGTACCACATACGCCGCCGGAAATTTTTTATTTGTAGCTACTAGGTATAGATTACCAAGAGCAGTATCGACCGCTTTAGGATCCTGAATATAGATATTGCCGCGAATGAGCAGGTTAGCGATATTCTCCGACTGGGATTGTGCGGTACTTGCGTACAGGGTATGGCGCACATACGATAAAACAAAAAGCCGCCAGGCCAGAAGCCCGGCGACTCCCACCACGACCGTGAGAACGATATATGTCCTGAACGAGTCGAATTTACCCATAAAATTTAGCGCCGCAAAGCTACATTGCCGCTTTCAAAGATATATGTGGAACTTACCGTTTCGATCATGCCTTTTCCTTGGGCGAAACGGACGACTGCCGAAACATCTTCAGCTGATGCCTTCTCGGCAAGCATCATTCCATTCTGATCGGTCAGTTCAGTGAGCTCCCGACGCAACGCGGCGATTCGATATTCGGCGGCGGCCAGAGAATTTGACCAAAACACATAATAGAGAGCCGCGACCGCACACAATGCTCCGATAAAAATATTCAGACTAATAATTATTTTGGCGTTCGTTATCATATTTTTAGCGCAACCTTCATCTTTGCACTTCTTGATCGAGGATTTATTTTCTGTTCTTCCCACTTGGGCCGGATCGTGCGCTTGATCGGAATTTCGATGATGCCTTCTTTTGTTTTTTGTTTGAATAATTCCCGCACAATCTTATCTTCGTGGCCTTGGAAGGAGATTACCGCGAGTTTGCCGCCGGACGGCAACAGGTCGATCGCGGCCAGGATGCCGATTTTGACATTGGCCAGTTCGTCGTTCACGATCACTCGGAGGGCCTGGAATGTTTTAGTCGCAAAGTGAATCTTGCGATGCTTATACCAATTAGGCACGGCTGATTCGACGACTGCCACCAATTCCGGCACCGTCATGATCGGCTTCTTCCGGCGTGCTTTGCCGATTGCCGCGGCAATCGGGTGCGAAAATTGCTCGTCGCCGTAATCCCTAAGAATCTGTTCGAGCTCCGCCACTTCGTATGTGTTTATTAACTCGGCAGCGGAGGGACCGGCTGCCGAGTTAAAACGCATGTCGAGCGGCTCGTCGCGTTTGAAAGAAAATCCCCGACCGCTGGACTCGTAATGCCAAGAGGACAAACCGAGGTCGAATAAGATTCCGTCCGGACGGAAATGAAACCGCTCGGCGATCGAACTCATGTTCACGTAGCTGTCGTTGACCACGATGATATTGTTCTCGTACAGCGATTGGGCCGCCCGTTCCGCCGCCATTTTGGCGACTTCGGGATCCCACTCGATGCCAAGCACGCGGCCCTGGGGCATAATCCGCTCCACCAAGGCACGGGTATGGCCGCCGCCGTTTAGCGTCGCGTCGATAAAATTCTTGCCCGGCCGGGGGTCTAAAAATTCCAAGACCTCCTGTAAAAGAACCGGCTCATGAATCGAACTCATATCCCAAGCTCGGTCAGTTTCTCGGCGATGCTGTCCGAATTCTTCTCCAAATTCGATTTGTACTGCTCCCACCGCTGTTCGTCCCATATTTCTAATCGATTATATAAACCGGCTACGACTGCCACTTTTTTCAAGCTGGCGTATTGTTTTAAATATTCTGGAATCAGAATCCGTCCAAGACTGTCAAAATCAACTTCCATCGCTCCCGATAGCAGTAAACGGGCAAATGAACGGGAATCCTGCTGGACCAAAGGCATATTTCCTAACCTCTCGGCCAATTGCTGCCAGTAGGCGCTTGGAAACAGGAATAAGCAATTATCAAGGCCCCTGGTGATTACCGCTCCCTCGCCCAGCTCTTTTCTGAATTTTGAAGGTATAGAAAGGCGTTTTTTGGGATCCAGACTGTGCTTGTATTCGCCGATCAACATGGCTGATATTTCCCAGTAAAACGGTCGTATATGAAGATATTATTAACACTCTTATCCACTCCTATACATCTAATAGGTAGTATATACCACTAGGAGCGCCTGTAAATGTGCATAACTTAAACGGCTCAACGGCCTGTTGAGCCGTTTATATCCAAAAAGAAACCCGCCTTACGCGGCGGGTTGAATGAGCTCCTCGAACGGAAGGTACGGTTGGCCGTCGGCTTCGGTGGGTCGATAGGCCGGGGGTTCAGGCAGCCAGGTCTTGATGAGCTTGGCAATGAGGGGGTGGTTGGGAGTGAATCTTGGATCTTCTAGAGCAGACTGAAGTTCGTCCTTTAAGAACCCATAGGAACACCCCGCCTCTTCCCCGACTAGGGCTTCAAACAGCGCAGTGAAGTTTTCCCAGTCAAGATGACAGTCGCAGCAAATTCTAACTTCGTGAGGACGATCTTGCTTATCGTCCGAAATGTTCTTCCACACTATGTAGTAATGTCGTGTCCCTTTTGGAATCAGGACATGACATTCAGCGCATGGATAGTCGAAATTCGCACGACGCAAGCGAACCCCTTCAAAAACCGGATAGACGCCGTCATCAAAGAGCATCTTCTCACCTCCCTCTGCGGGAATCGTAATATTCTTTGATCAAAAATACAACCAGGCTTACGCCGAAGAAGTACCAAACCCAGCGGAACCAACCGATTTGCAGATCGGAACCAAGATTGAGTGCGTGGAATATGATGAGGATCATCGCCACCCCGTTTGCCCAGGTGATCCATCTCCACCACGCCTGATCGCGATACCAGCGATGGGATTCGAATATCATAAAAATAAACCAAGATGCTATGCCGACCAATACCCAGCCGCCTAGTCCGAAAATAGTACTTGGTGGAAATCCATCCCGCCAGCGCATCCAGATAAGCAATCCCGGATGCATGAGTAAAGAAAATAAAACGATGTAGCGCGTGATCGGTAAATACCATCGATCTTCGCCAAATTTGAATATCTGCTGGAGAAAATAAACCGCGTAATGCGCCCACATCACTGTGAACGCAAGCAACCCGAACAGCGGAAAAAGCTGATACCCCGAGAGCTCCCCAAATTGCCACGCCAATCCCTGCCCCCATACAAAAACAGAAAGCCCCACCATTCCCCCACTAACAACCCACGGAATGAGATTCATGTGGAATTATTAATATTGTTATTATACAGAGTTTATTTTTGTCTTTCAGTAACCCAAGGTGTATAAATACATCATGATTAAATTAATTAAGGCGATACGGCTACCAGAATGTTTTGGTGTGGTTGCACTTGGATTCATTGCCTTTAAATACGCGGGAATAAAACCCGAAAGCCTGACACTTATAACATTACTTTTTGTTATTGCCTCTACCATGCTTCAAAATGATTGGAGAGATCGATTTCATGACATTGAAAAAGGCAAAACATTTGCATCTGAAAGACCCGCCTTGTTTCTTTGCTGGTTAATCTTATTTTGGATAATTTGTGGCGGTTTGATTATGGTTTTGTTTTTTAAATATCCAATTGTAGCAGGATTTCTTCTTGGTTTGGCGGCCATAGGAGCGGTTTATTCTGAGACACGCCGCTTACCATTATTGCCCGTAACTCTTGTTTCTTTTACCGCGGCAAGTCCAATTCTGCTACCTCTGGCATTCGGGGCAAGTTTCGCGGTTATCGCTCCTCTGTTTGCAGCAACAGTCTTGATACTATTTGGCAGAGAAACACTACACGACATAGCCGACGCGAAGGTTGATCGTGGATATAAACAAACGGTGCCTCTTTTTCTAGGAGATAAACTCGCGAGAATCGCTGTCGCTGCTACTCTTGTGGGCGGATGCGGTTTTGCTGTAGCTATTTCTCCTACTGCTCTCATTGGTTCAGCTTTCATTATCTGGGGCCTTACAGGGATAGTAAAAGATATTCGCGTGGTACAAGTGCGCCGACGAATTGATGTCGGCTTAGTCTTTTTGGCTCTAGGTTTGGCTTTAGCCTAAATTCATGTGGGCGCACCTGGACTCGAACCAGGGACCTTTGCAATGTGAATGCAACGCTCTAACCAGCTGAGCTATGCGCCCATAATTTTCATAACTATAACATATTGCAAAACCCTCCAACTATAGAGGTGAGACCTCTATAGTTGGAGTGAGACCTCTATAGTTGGAGCAGCATTTAGATCTGAAAGAAACTGCTTAAAATCATCTTCTTCATCATTGACTTGATAATCTACTATCAAAGAAAATTTCTTTGAACCTAAATAATCACTCAAACTTGACCAAGGATAATCTTTTAAAAAGGATGTTGTTCTTTTTATATCTAGAATCCCATTTTCCTTCCAGTTTGGCTCTTCTAATTCTAATGGGTTCAGATGTACATATCTGACTAGAGTTTTTAAATATTTATCATCTCCTATATGTTTTGACTTAAAAGCTCCTTGAAAAAGAGCGCCGGTTCTTTCATTTTTATTATTGAAATACATTGCATATCCTGTAGAAACTTTTTGTAAAAATCTTGATATACCTTTTTCTTCTCTTTGCTTAAGTATTAAGTGGAAATGATTTGGCATCAAACAAAAAGAAAGTACTTCTACTAGTTTGTTTCGAACTCTATTCTTAAAAAATGCATCTAAAGATCCTAAACCTTTATAGAAAAAAGTTGAGTTTAGAAGGGGAAGTTTATCGTTGCAAGCTCCCAGTAAAAATAAAAATCTCTCATAATCTTTATGATCCAGAAATACTTTTCTCTTATCCACGCCGCGATTGAATACGTGATAGTATTCATTCTCTGAAAGCGGAATATTCCTATTCATCCCTTAAGTATACACTATAGAGGTCTCACCTCTATAGGCCGATTTTGTTGATGATTTTTTCGTGGGGGCCTTCAAGGAGAACGCGGACGAAGCGATCGAACATGCTATAGCGGTAGTGGAACTCGTCCTTATCCATGAGCGCGAATTTAATTTCAGTACCGACTTCGGCTTCAAGCGATGAGAGGAAATTTCTAAGTTTTTGCCGATTGATGTCGTCCCCCACGATGAACAGGTCCGCCGGCGAATCGTATTGATTGGACGCATCCGGATCAGTGAGAAAGATGCCCGAGATGAGCGCAAGCCGCACTCGGCCGAGATTGGAAATACGGCGAGTCATGTTTTCTCTTTCGGCCGGAGACGATTTCAGCACCAAGCTTCGCAACTCGCCGAAAAATTCAAAATGCGGATTCAGGGCATATCGATCGCGCGCGCTCGGACCTGCCTTCGCTTTGGACTTCTGGAGGCCGCTTTTTTTGACCAACTTTTTTTTGTTTTTCTTGGCCATGTTATTTTTTCTTGACCACCACTTTAATCTGCCGAAGCAGTTCCACTTCCTGCTTAGTATCGGCCAGCGACTCTTGAATCCGGCGAGCCAGCTCGCCGATACTGAAATCATCCGGGTGGTTGCGGTAAAGGAATTTCAAAATCTTGACCCTGATTTTAGATCCGAACAAGTTATCCAGTATCGGCTTTGACATCGTTTGATTAATCGGCTTAGAATACAAGCAAAGAAAGGACTTTCTCTGTGCACGGATAAGGTTCCGGTCGCCCGCGGGGCTCCAGCGAAGCTGGATACGCGTCGGCGACTTGGAATCTCTGTCGGGAACAGTGTATATAAACCTCATCAAAAAGTAAACCATGGAAAAAGTATTCATCAAGCCTGTTTCCAAAGAAATTCTCATCAAGAACAGCAAGGAAGGTCCGACTGATATTTTCTCCTATGACTACGAGGCCGACCACGCCAAGCGGGGCCTCGGCAACCTCTATGTCGTGGGTAACATCCAGGGCGGCGCGGCGGAGGAATCGGATGGCCTTGATGTCGGCTATGTCATCAATCTTGTTGCCTCGCTTGCTAAGCGCGAATATTATTTGAATCCGGACCTGCCCGTAAAGGAGTCTTTCTCGGCCGCACTCAAAAAGATCAATGGCGTCGTTGAAGAATTTTTCAAAAAGAAAGACACCAAAATCAACGTGGGTATTTTTGCCGTTGCCGGCGGAGAAATCCATATTTCAAAACTCGGCAAATTCAAGATTCTCCTTTCCCGGGAAGGCAAGAATATCGATATCCTGAACAATGTCGACCTATTCGATAAAGAAGCGACGCAAGAAAAAGAGTTTTCAAATATAATCTCGGGCAAAATCCACGCCGGCGATCGACTGCTCGCTTTCTATCCGAGCAGAACCGTAGTTGCCCGTGAAAAGCTTTTGAAAGATCACCTCCTGAAATCATCGGCTGATGAATTCGCGACCGCAATTGCCGCGATCAAGGACAGCAAGCCTGATTTCGCCTGTGCGGCGGTTCATATCGACATGCAAAAGGGCACGGAGAGCGCGGTTGAGGCCCGGCCGCAGCCTAAGGAGCTGATTTCGGAGCCGGAAGTCGAACCGATCGCGAAAACAGAAATAGAGGAAGAAGACACTGAAAAACCGGCGGTCAAGGTTGCCAAAAAAGCTATAAAAGATAATGATGGGGCGGAAGAAATAAAAACCGTCGCCGTATCCGAGTTTCCCCACATTATTCCGAGTGAATTTGCCCTCGGCAGAAAAGATCTGCCGTTCGCTAAGCAATTTCGCCGGCTTCAACGCATGTATATTCATCCTCGCAATCGGGCGGTGGCCATGGGTGGCGCCGCAGTCATCGTCATCGCCGCCGTGGTATCGCTCAAAATGTTCGTATTCGTCAGCCCGGAGGCTCGCCAGTTGAGCGAAGCAGTACAATCAGCAGAATCCAATCTGAAGCTCGCACAAACTAAGATCAGCCAGAATGACCTTCTGGGCGCCCATTCCCTCCTTGTGAGCACGCTCGCCAGCCTTGCTTCGGCGGATGCTTCCGGGAAAGCGGAAAATACGATGGCCGCGATCGCCAAAGCATTGGATGACCTTGATCAAGCTAAAGACGCTTCCCTCTCGCTTGCGGCTGAAATTCCCTCCGAACGCGGCAATGCGACTTTGATCGGAACGCAGGGCGCGAATCTGTATGCATATGCCGATCAGAGCGGTACAGGCGCGCTACTGAAAGTTTCCAATGGTTCCGTCGACAGTGTTGCCTCTATCAATGCAATGTCTCCAACAGCTATATTCGGTAGTGAGACTTACATCATGCTGGTTGACCCGGCGGCCAAAAAAACCGCTTCATGGTCACTGAAAAAGTCTTCGCTCGGCACGTCTACATTTTCCGAGACCCTAGTTGATTTCGACTTTTACCAGGATAACCTCTATGGTCTGACTGGAAGCACTGTGATTAAAATCACTGACG
>Ga0209542_10018442_pt1 | contig 11296 bp, 16 predicted proteins | sample RifCSPhighO2_01_FD_184028 | JGI IMG/M metagenome (GOLD analysis project Ga0209542, IMG submission 184028) | Soil microbial communities from Rifle, Colorado - Rifle CSP2_plank highO2_0.1 (SPAdes) (version 2) | ecosystem: Environmental > Terrestrial > Deep subsurface > Rock core/Sediment ...
ATAGCCAGAAAAAGCACTGGAGAGCAGTAGACTACGAATATTATGAACATAAACAACAGAAGATACTTTCTGCATTTAATTAGACGACGCTCAGCCCTTTAGGGCTGGGTAGTTCACACTTCTTTAAAACTTCATCATCGGTCCAAGGGGGGCTTTCTTTTAAGACAAACCTTTTGTACCAGATTAACTGTCTTTTAAAAATAAATGTTAAGAATTCTTGCTCTTTGAATGTTAAAGAATTCATAGAATTTTATTTTTTCTTTCCCCAGGACTTTTCTTTCTTCTGCCAGGTATATTTTTTCATTCTTGGAGAAGCTCCATAACCACAGTAACTGCATTTCTTTTTTCTTATATGATAAGAAGGTTTTCCGCATCTACGACAACGTATAAAATTCTTTTTCCCAGATTTCTTACCCATAGAAGGAGTGCCCTTAGTCATCTTACTCCACTGCTATCAACACAATAGTATCTCCACGAATAAAAGCAGTGCCAACCTTTCTTTTTAGTTCACCATCAACTCTTTCTTCAGCATCTTCTAAGACAGTGTTAATGTGAATATCAAAAGATCTCAATCTTCCGACGTATTGCTTGTTATTTTTTAATTCTACAATTACTCTTTTGTCTCGAGCTTCGTTTAATGCGTCTAATGGTCTTGATGTTTCCATTCAGATACCCCTCTTTTTAGAGCAGTTCACTTCTTTATAAAGTTTGTTGTTATTCATGCAGTGTATTTTCTCTAAGGTCTAAGCGCAAAAGATCTTTGAGAGGGGCGTCTCTATACACCTCCCTTATGCTCTTTCCTTCAGGATATTTTTCTAAACCAAGCAACCAAGGATGAACTTTTGCAAGCGCTTCTGCTAGATTGAATGCATCTTGACGATAAGAAAAGTTTGCTTCTGGAGTTGTTCTTGTGAAAATAGTGTAGAGAAGATTATCCAAACCAAAAGAAGCTACAAGAGCATGATTCGTTGCCATTGGAAGAAGATATTGGGCTTGAACTGGAAATTCTTTTCTAATGCGTATTTCTGCTTCATGTGATTTTTCCATAGTCTCTCTAAAGAGTTGTTGCGCTTCTCTTGATAATTCCTCTAATGGTTGAGGAAAAGTATAGCCGTTATCTAGAGTATAATATGGTTCTGCACGGTCTGCTTTTTGATGTCTTCTCAAATCACGTATTGCACCAATGTCGCTTCTTATCTCTATATTTACTTTTAGGAGATCTGGAACTTTGTATATGTCTGACCTTTCATCATGTCTTTGCCTTCCTTGCGTAAAATCATATAACACTTTAAGTTTCTCTGGAAAAGGCGTTTCTCTAACATGCTGTAATATGGGGATGTAGCTTCCTCCTCTACCATAGGCATGCAAAAAATGTGCTACAAGTTTTTCTAATCCTTCAGGATCATGAGATAGAATAGTGACTCCTTTCTCAAAAGATTGCGATGTATCTCCTTGTGAATAAAGAGGATATTTATAGTGGAAATTTTTTTCTGTATATCTTAAGAGAGAGGGTGCAATAATTCCTGCATGCTTCTCTATCAGGTTAGATACTTCTCTTAGTTCTGCAAGAGGGTGCAATTTCCATACACTCACATCAAATTCTGTTGAACGTGCATCGAGAATCCAAGCTATATCTGTTTTAATTGCCTGTGGCAAGAGAAACCTCGAGAGATCAAGAGCTTTTCCTCGCAGTTCCCTTTTATACTTTGCTTTTTGAGCGCTTACTTCTTCTCTCTTCACTCCTTCATCTTGTCTCTTTAACCATTCTGTGAAGGGAAGTTGTTTTTCGTAGAGTGCAATTGCTTCTTTTGTGATATTCTTGTAAGTATTTGTTGATGATATTATTGCTTCTTCATACTCTTGTTTATGGGGTGATCGCATTATATCAGGATCATAGCAGACATTTTCAGGAGCAAAAAGGAAAAAGCGTGTTGATCTTTCAATAAAAAAGGCTAATTGATCATAAGCAAGCTCTTTTGTAAATAGTTGGCTTACATTTGTAGCTACCATTGGAATCCAGACTACATTGGCCACACTCTTATGCCCATAGTTGCCATACCACTTGGTGAAGAACTGACGCGATTTTTGTAATCCAGTAAGGAGCGCATCTGCCGGTTGTTTATACTCAAGGGAAAGCAACCATTCTAGATTTATCTCTTCTTTTTCTTCTTCTGACTCAAGTTTTCCTGTAAGTGCAGACCAAAGATGCTCGCGAAAATCTTTTGAGCTCCTGCTGAAGTAAGAAGCAAAGGCTCCCCAGACTTCAGGATGGACTGTTGCTTTTACAGCATAAACAGGATCAGTAGCACTGGTAACAAAAATCTCTAACAATGAATTTTTTTGTTCAGGAGAAACCATATTATAAAGAAAGAGGAAATTTATTTAAAGTTAAGTGTTTTTTTTAAACACACCATAATTTATAATATATTCCTTAGACTTTACATTTCAAATTTCCAAAAGTTTTATAAAAGAAAAGCTATCATTCAAATGCATGAGAATGCAGACAAGAGCGCGAAGAAAAATTAGCGGAGGGCTTTATAAGGATAATACAAAGAAAAAGATTCATATGCTTGGAAGAGATCCTAGATTTACAAAAATTGATGCTAAGAGGGTAAAAATCTTGAGAATAAGAAGTGGTGATCAGAAATTTGTATTGTTTGCTGTAGATAAAGCCAACATATATGACGCTAAGACAAAGAAGTATCAGCAAGCAAAAATCAAGACTATTTTAGAAAATCCTGCTAATAGGCATTTTGTCAGAAGAAATATTTTGACAAAAGGCTCTATTATTGACACTGAGCTAGGAAAAGCAAGAGTCACGAATAGGCCTGGGCAAGAAGGGGTTGTGAATGCTATTCTTCTTTAGTCATTTTTAAGTTAATACAGTAAAAACGAAAGATTTATATATTACTTCTGCGATAATTATTTAAAGCTTATTAATTAGTTTCGCGCTTATCAAAAGGGGGTAAGTTTTATTAAAATATATGGAGATGGTAATATGACAATCTACATTAAAAAATGCCCGGAATGTGGAGGAATTAATCTTATTCTTGATAAGGAAAGAGGGGAAGTCATCTGCAAAGACTGCGGTCTAGTCATAGAAGAGAAGATGGTTGACTTCGGTCATGAATGGCGTGAATTTGATCATGAGGATGCTGATAAGAAAAGAAGATCAGGAGCTCCTATGACCTATCTAAAATTTGATCGCGGTTTAGGAACTTCTATAGGTCAGAAATCTGATGTCTATCAACTAGGAAGCAAAGAACGAAACAAATTCTTTAGACTTAGAAAATGGCAGTACAGAATAAGCACCGCTATCGAAAGAAACTTGAAATTAGCTTTGGCTGAATTAAAAAGAGTGGCTTCTTACCTGAAATTGCCTAAGAGTGTTGAAGAGGAATCTGCAAGAATTTACACTATGGCTGTGCAGAAAGGATTAGTGAGAGGAAGAAGCATGGAAAGTGTTGTTGCAGGAGCTTTGTATGCTGCTTGCAGAAGGCATGAAGTTCCAAGAACCTTAGATGAATTAAGTGAGGCTTCTGGAATTGACAAGAAAGAAATTGGAAGAACTTACAGATTTATTACAAGAGAATTAGGAATTAGAATCTTGCCAAGCAATCCTGTTGATTATATTCCAAGATTTGCATCTGCTTTAAAATTGACAGCTGAAACACAAAGCAAAGCAGTGGATATCTTGCATCAAGCGCAAAAGGCTGAGTTAACTTCTGGGAGAGGTCCTACAGGAATAGCAGCTGCTTCATTATATGTTGCTGCATTGTCTAATAACGAGAAAAGGACACAGAGAGAGGTAGCTGACATTGCAGGGGTTACAGAAGTTACAATAAGAAACAGGTATAAGGAGCTATTAAAAGAGCTAAAATTGAAGGATAGCGCGAAAAAGATCATGAAGAAGATAGCTGGATAACTTTAAATAACTTTTTTCTTTTACAAACCTATGGAATCAATAAAGTATATTGAGAAATTTCCCACATCTCTTGATACTTATGTAATGGGTCCGATGAAATTTAGTGCAAGATCGAGAACTTCTTTAGATATGCTGCTTGCCAAAAAAGAATTGATATCTATTCCAATGTCTACTTATGAAAGCGCGCTCTATACCTGTGTCAATAGAGGAGCAAAATTTTCACGTTTGGTTCCAGAAGGCATTCATGCAGTAGTAATTAGAGATATTATGACAAGAGCCCCTGTCTTAGAGGCAAGGGATATTGAGCAGGCTATGCAGATTTCTAAGTATATAGGGGGTAATTTTGAGGAGCTAAAGGATATTGCTCAATCCACTACTAGGTTTGGAACTGTTTTAGACATTAAGGCTTACCATGTGGGCAATGATGTGTATGTTCGCTTAATAATGCAGACTGGAGAGGCTGCTGGACACAACATGACAACAAAAGCAGGAACTAGGATTTTGCAGCACCTCTTAAAACATTTTGATGGAGCGACTTATGGATCTGATTCAGGCAATATGTGCACAGACAAAAAATCAGCTGCCATTAATGCAATTACGGGAAGAGGAAAATCAGTGATAACTGAAATCAATATTCCTAGAGAAATATGTGAAATGCATTTGAAAACTACTCCTGAAGCCATTGAAAGGTTGAATACTAAAAAGAATTTACAAGGAAGTATTGCTGCTGGCACTCAGTTTTCTGCTAATGCCCATTATTCTAATATTATTGCAGCTATGTATATTGCTACAGGTCAAGATGTTGCTAATGTTGTAGAAGGATCTTATGGAATTACTCAGGCAAAAGTGACTAATGAAGGGAACTTGTATTTTTCCACAACGCATCCTTGTTTAATTGTTGGAAGCAAAGGGCACGGAAGAGAGAGTGAAAGCCAGCAGCGAAGCCTGAAGTTACTTGGATGTTTGGAGTTTGATAAACCTAATGGATATAATGCACAACGCCTTGCTGCTATTGTAGGTGCGGCAGCTGCCTTAGGGGAGTTGTCTTTGCTTGCAGATCAAACTACAGGAGGAAGGTTAATACAAGCGCATGAGCGCTTTGAGAGAACACTTGACATTGCTGAGGTATCATAGAAAGTTTTTTATAGAAGTAAAAAGGTAAAAAGCATATGGCTGTTGCGAAAAAAGAGGAATCATTATTGCCTAAACTTATTGAAAGCAATTTAGCTTTGCAGAAAAAGTTTGTTGAATTGATTGGTTCTTTTCAGGAGATGACAAAGAAATTAGATCGCATGTTGACTTTATTTGAAGAAGCTGGAAGGAAAATAACTGAGGTTGAGATTGATGAAGACAGAGTAAAGATATTAGCTGATAAGTTAGAGGCTTTGTTAGAGCAGAATAAGGATATTGCTAAAGGCTTGATTCTTTTGGAGAAATATGTCAGAGGAAGAGGCGAATATGAAGAGAGCTCTTTTAAGCCAAGAAATTTTCCTGGAGTTTAGATGGATGAGCCTTTCTTTATTTATGACGGATTAAATGAAGATAGGAATAAGATCTTGCAAGAGATTTCTGATATTCTTAAAAAACCGAAAAAACAGTATGATGTTCATGCTCTTATTCTAAAGAGATTTCTTTATGCCTTGTTTAGGTCAGCTGGCACTCAAAAGAAAAAAAATGTTTTTGTTAAAAAAGATGTTCAGCCGATTAAAATCATTGAAAGCAAGATACCTATTCCTGAGGATATAGAGTTTTTAATTCCCAAGCCAAATAAGAAATTATGAAAGAAAAATCTTTATTGATACAATTAGTAGGAGAAATGCCTCTATTTAAGATAGTTGATCTTTTAATAGACAATAAAGGAATGGATTACACAAAGTCAGATATAGCTAAGGGAGCAGAAATATCAAAAGCCTCTTTGTTTAATTACTGGAAGGAACTAGAAAAACAAGAGATTGTTAAAGTCACAAGAAAATTTGGAAAAACAAGGTTATACACTTTAAATACAGAAAGCGTTATAACTAAAAAAATTTTGGATTTAGAGAAAGCTTTGATTTCTAAAGCTCTTGTTGATGCTTCTAAGAAGGAAATTCTTATTAGTGCTTAATTTTGAATTTAAAATAAAAAATTTTAGCTATTTTTGAATTAAAGCAGTTTATGGTTTTCTTATCTGATGTATCTTTGCAATATCTCTCTAGTTTTTGGCTCTGTAAGTTTTGTGATACATCCTTTGTCTCTTAATTCATTTAGTACTTCTTCTAAACTTGGTTTTTGTTCTAAATTTTCTCTCTGAAAACTTCCTGTGGAAAAAACGGCGCGTACCCCGAGACCAGCATCCGAGTTCCGCGGATCCCAGCCGCAGTCGAGGTCAGCCCTAACTGCACCAGCCCAGAACCCAGCGACACGATCTGCTCTTGGATACCAGTAATAAAGATTTCCTGAATTGACATTCTTAGGGGGCAATCCTTGGAGAACTTTGAATAATTCAATTTCAGTTAGATAACGCTTAAAGTAATTTGGAAATGCTAACAATTAGCTAATAATGATTAAAAATTTTTGGCTCAAAAAATCATTTTGTGAGTTTTGCAAAGTTCTCCTTGGCTATTAGCTCTTGCTAGCCAGTCAAAGATGTCTATTTGCTTATCTTCCATCAAGCACTCTTCTAATGGCTCTGTGTGTTCTAGACTGCTGTTTGTTTGAGTAATATTATATGTTACAAAGAGGTTTCCTCCTTTATTGAAATAAGCATGACTAAGATACTCCCCTCTCCAAGGAGCTCTTTTTTCTAGAATTTCATTCCAAGCTTTTCTGAGAATTTCTTGTTGGAGAGCATTACCAGATGCATCTAAGATTTGTTTTTTTCCTTCTTTGCCTTGGTAAAGAGCATTAAGGAAGTCTACAAAGATCCTTGGGTTAGGAAATATTGTAATTCTTCTGCATCAGCGTATGTAATTTTTTCTAAGTATGATGCTCCGTCTTGCTCTTTTGCTGTGTCTCTCAAAGGGAATCCTTGTACCTCAATTAAAGAAGAGGAAACTTTGTCCAATCCTATATAGGCATTATGATGCAAATTATCACCATATTGCTGTGCTTCTAAGGAGAGATAATCTTTTGGGTTCGTTACAGGATCAATTTGTTCTTGTTGTTGTAGTTTCATATGTTTTAATGGATTATTTTGCCTTTTTAACTCTTTCTATTTTTATCATTTTATAGTTATTACAGATATGTATTTTAAAAAACTACTTCATCAGTCCTTTCATATGGTTTAATATCTAATGTTTTGATGTCATGCCTTATTCCTTTTTTGTGCATTAGAGAACCTAGCCATGCAATCATTACTCCGTTGTCGACGAGAACATTATTTGGAGGAATAAAACATCTTGTACTTCTCTCTGCGCACATTCGCTGAGCCATTTCTTTTAATCTAGAATTACAGCAAACCCCCCCACCTAATAAAAGCTCATTTTTTTGGCAGTGAGCTAAAGCTCTTTCAGCAACTTCTAGCAACATAGCAAAAGCAGTTTCCTGTAGAGAATAAGATAAATCTTCTTTTTTACAGCCTTTGTCATATTTTTGCTTTAAATTTGTTAATAATCCAGAGAAAGAAACATCCATACCTTTTACAACATAAGGAAGAGAGATATAGTTTTTAGACTCCAAAGCTAATTTCTCTATTTTTGGACCGCCAGGAAATCCAATATTAATATAACGAGCAAATGCATCAATAAAATTACCGCAGCCCATGTCTAATGTCTCTCCAAAGAGCCTATATTTATTTCCTTCATAAGAAATGACTTGTGTATTTGCTCCAGAAACATATAATAAAACAGGATCTTTCGCTTCTGTCAATAATTTTCCAATCTCTAAATGAGCTACTGTATGCGCTGCTCCGATAATAGGAACATTTAACTGAGATGCTATCTGTTTTGCAAATTTTAAGCCAACAGATAGACAAGGAGGCAATCCGGGAGATATAGAAACGCTTACTAATTCAATTTCTTCTAAATTTATTTTTGCTTGCTTTAATGCTTCTTCTAAAACTCTCTCTTTCACTTCTTGATGATGCTTAGCTGCTTCTATAGGGATAATGCCTCCTTTCTCAGTAGTATAGGAATGTTTAGCATTCGCTAGAATTTTCTTATCTTTAAGAATTCCAATACCGAAAGTATTTCTACAAAACTAGTGCAGTACTTTCGATACCAATCGTTGTTATTTTTTTAAGCATTTTATATTTTCTTATTCTTTTATATAACCCTCCACTACGAATTGTAATATTATATTTTGTTAATATTAAACGCATGATTTTTGTTGAAGAAAGGCCTTTTTTTATATGATCATCTATTTCTTTACCTAACCATACAGGCCAATGAGATGAAAATTTTTTTGCTTCGATAAGTTTCTTCATTAGGTTATATCGATATAACCTTACTCCAAGTTTGTAAAGTTTGGTAGCTTCTGAAAAAGTTTTAAAATTGTTTATATCCTTTTGTGTTAATTTTAAACCCCAAAATTCATCTATGAACACCACCTTTTCATTTTGAGTAAGGGTTGTTAAAATTTCTTTATCTTCCATTATTTAATCTATTTTTCTTTTTGTTTATATGCTTTACGCGCATGCATGACGCCTGTCGCGCTTCTAGAAAATATATTTTAGAGGAATTATTTAGGTATATTCATCCCAAGTTTCAATAATTAAATTTATATATTTTTAGGTCTTTCAGAAAGAAGAGGTGAAGGGGCCTTTAATGAGAAAACCCATATTACTTTCACTTATCATCTGGATTCTTTTTTTAAGTATAGGGTTTTCTGTGGCAAATAATTTTGAAAAGCCTCAGAAAGAAGATTTAGAGGAAGAACATGAAACAACCCCTATTCTCTTGAATAATACTTTGTTTGATCCTCAGATAGAGCCCGGAAATTTTTCTTCTAACGAGACTAATGAAACATCTTCACTAATGCTTGACATCTCTCAAGATAATGAAACAATGCAAGAAGATCCTCAAATTAATGAAACCGAAAATTTTAATGTTCCAGAATTAGTTCCATCTGCAAACTATAATAATTCCTTAGAAGAAGAGTTTACACAACCTAACTTTAATAATGAAATTACAGGGGATGTTCCTTGCATAGGCGGCGGATGTGAAGCTATGCCAGTCGCTAGCATTACTCAAATAAAGGAAAAAACCTATATTTATGCTCTAGGAAGGATAGTAGCGAGCATTGAAGACAGCAATATCAATTATTATCATCAAGATGCTCTTGGAAGCGTAATAGCTATTAGTGATGAATCTGGAGATATTGTTTATCAAACTGAGTATATTCCTTTTGGCGAAACAATTATGGAAGAAGGAAATTCTTCCTATAAATACACTGGAAAAGAGAAAGATAATGACTTATATTATTATGGAGCAAGATATTATGATGCATCTTTAGGCAGATTTTTGCAGCCAGATCCTATTTTAAGAACTGACGAATCGCCTTATATCTATGCAAAGAATAGTCCATTAATTAACATCGATCCTGATGGAAGAGACACTTGGAATGCTTTATTGTGGTATAATATCGCTAAGGCTCAGGCATTAAGCCTGCCTCAACAAGTAGCTGTAACAACCTCTGTTTTTGTTGATTATGGAATCATGAAAGAGAATACAGCAATAGCTATATCAAGGGCAAGCGAGCATTTAAGCAACGCCTTTTTAAACATTTTAGAGCCTAAAGATGTTCCTTTAGGCATTTCTGGTTCTGTTTCTGCAGATGGAGATAGAATGGGGATTCCATTTGACGCTAGTGCAGAAGCCTCAACAGAAATTGGTTTATTAAGTGGAGAGACTGAGTTAGGGATTTCAGGAGATATAGATGTAAAGGTTGTTAGCGGAAATGCAGGAGTCTCTTTTACAGATGAGGGATTCCAGTATGATTATGGGTTGCAAGTTAGTTTGCCTCTTCCTGGATATAAGTATAGTGTTTCTAATTCAAATCACGGAGCAAGCATGAGTGTTAGTGAAGAGCATATTAGCTTGTCTGGAAGCGAAAGCGGGTTAAAGATGAGCATGCCTGTTTACTCTAATGGTGTTTGTAAAGTTAAGGTTTGCACAGGATTAAAATTTAACGATCAATCTACTATTCATTATAGTGATAATTTCTGGAATGCAAGAAGACAAGGAGATGAAAGTGCGTCATGGCAGCTTCAAAAATCAAGAGCAAATCAATAGCTTTAAATATAAGTTGTAACTTTTAAGTAATAAGAAAATGAGAATAAATCATTTTACTGGAAAAAGAATTTTAGTTCCTTTAGGCTTAGCTGCTATAATTTCTTTACCTACTTGCAATAGAGATAGAGAACTACAAAATTTAAGCAATGAAACAGACAATATAGATTCTTTACTCTATTCTGTAGCCAAAGACTTACTCCATGCTCATGCCCTTAAAGACAATGGATATGCTACTTTAATAGAAGGAGACGCTCTTTTACAGGCAAGAGACACTACAGAAGCTCAAAATCGTTGGAGAGAGGCTCTTCGCTATTTTGATGAAAGCATAAATATTGAATACAGAGATATTAATTCAATTAAAGGAAGAGCTTATGCATTACAACGCCTTGGTAATCTAGAAGAGGCTTTATTTGAATATCAACATGCAGTTGCAATGGCAGAAACATTAGGGGTTGCAAATAATAGGGATATTGCTCCTTTGTATAATGATTTAGGAACATTATATACAGAACTTAAGCAATACGATAAGGCAAGAGAATTTTATCAAAGAGCACTATCAATTGATCCAGAATACCAAACACCTAAGAGAAATTTAGCTCTTTTAGATCAGAAAGGCTATTAACTTATTTTTAAGAAAGGAAAAAGTATAAATAATTTTCTCTCTTCCTAATAGCATGCAAAATTGGAAAAGAGTGATTTTAGGATCAACATTCGTTTTAGCTACTTCCTCTTTATATGCTCAAGAGAAGAGACAGCAAAACCCTGTTTATATTCATCCTATTCCAACTAGATTGGCTATAGCAGAATGCTCTGTATTAGAAGAATTAACAAAAGAAGCCTATCAAAAAAAAGAATATGAAAAAACAATTGCCTTTGGAGAAAAAGCAATGCATTGCAATCCAAAAAAACAAAGGGATGCGCATTTTCTTACCATGTTAGGGACAGGCTATTATAAAAATGGTATATTTAATCTAGAAGAAGGGAATTATGAAGAAGCCGAAAGATATTTTGCTGTTGCTATTCCTTTTTTATCAAGTGCTGTTGTTTTACAGGATTCCTCTTTAATGCGATCAAACGATGCATCAATAGAGAACTTTGCAAAACTCACAAAATGATTTTTTGAGCCAAAAATTTTTAATCATTATTAGCTAATTGTTAGCAT
>Ga0209542_10018444_pt1 | contig 11295 bp, 9 predicted proteins | sample RifCSPhighO2_01_FD_184028 | JGI IMG/M metagenome (GOLD analysis project Ga0209542, IMG submission 184028) | Soil microbial communities from Rifle, Colorado - Rifle CSP2_plank highO2_0.1 (SPAdes) (version 2) | ecosystem: Environmental > Terrestrial > Deep subsurface > Rock core/Sediment ...
CAAATTGACAGCTGGTTCTAAAATTACCATGCCAACAAAAACAAGTTTAGGCAAGCTTGGAATGATGATCTGCTATGACCTGAGATTTCCTGAAATGTCTCGCATCTTGGCATCATCAGGCTCTGAAGTCTTGATTGCACCATCTGCTTGGGTAAAAGGAAATATGAAAGAAGAACACTGGTTGGCAATTAACAAAACTCGTGCAATAGAAAATGGATGTTATGTAGTTGCACCTGATCAAGTAGGTAACATTTACTGTGGTCGAAGTATTGTAGTGGATCCTTACGGTAAAATATTGCTTGACATGAAAAAGCGGCAAGGAATTGGAATTGTAAACATATCACTTGATGAACTCAAAAAAACAAGAACTGCTCTACCCTTACTACAAAACAGAAGAACTGATCTATACAATAATTTTAAAATTTAGCGTTTTCTGCTCTCACAAACAAAATTTGAACACTGTCTTGACCACTTTTGTTTTCTACTATAACGAAACAACACAATAGGCCATAGACATAATTCACAACGAATTTTGGTTGCACGAAGCTTGGCTTTTTGCAAAAGTGGTGACGAGGCTCTACAGCCATTATAATAATTTGAACAGCCCATAAATCGTTTTTTTGTTGTACGTGAACGAATTACCATTAATTGGCCAACATGACACTGTGGACAGTCAACCAGTCCATTTTTTGGCGAATTTGTTCCTAAAATTATATACTTTTTCTTTTTTGAAGACCAAGACAGGTATCCATTCTTATCAAAGTACTGCTCTATCTCGCTCCTAAACACATTAGCTTTCTTTTCTGTTGACTTTACAAAATTTCGGGAATTTGTCAGACTAGCTGGAACAACTTGTACTATGTTTTTTGCAACTAACATGTTTTGTTTCAATGATTTATCGCAACAAAAATAGTTGAAGAATTTTTATAGGGATTCTTGTCAGCGACAATTGTGGAAAAGGTCTGTGTTATTGGTGCTGGAAGCACCAAATATGGCAAATTGCCTGAAAGCATTGCAGACATTACTGTCCAGGCTTCTGTTGACGCAATAGAAAGTGCAGGAATTGAACCAAAAGAAATTGATGCTGGCTATATCTCAAATGTTTTTGGTGTTGCAGACAAGCAGGTCCACTTGGGTCCTGTAGTAATGAGCAACCTGGGAATACCTGAAAAACCATCATTATCAATCGAATCTGCATGTGGAAGTGGCTCTGTTGCATTTAGAGAAGCATTTGCAAACGTTGCAGGTGGATTTTATGATGCAGTACTAGTTACAGGAGTTGAAAAGGTAACTCACACAGGTACTGAGTGGACAACAACATACTTTTCTTATTGCTCTGACTTTTTTTATGAAGTCCAAGCAGGTGCATCATTTCCAGGACTATTTGCATCTATGGCACGAGCATACTTGACAGAATTCAAAGCTACTGAAGAAGATTTAGCAATGGTAGCAGTAAAAAATCATGATAATGGTTTTCTTAATCCAAAAGCACATCTACGAAAAAAAATTACAATTGATGATGTAATGAATTCTGCTGTAGTTGCAAGTCCATTAAAACTCTATGATTGTTGTCCATTCTCTGATGGTGCAAGCTCTGTAATTTTATGTAATGAAAAATTTGCAAAGCAACATACCAAAAATTACATTCGCGTCATCGGTTCTGGAAGGGGTGGTTCCCCTGCAGCACTGCAAGGCCGTAATCACCTAACAACAATACCAAGTACCAAAATTGCAGCAGAAGCAGCTTACAAGATGGCAGGAATTAAACCAAAAGATGTTGACTTTGCTGAAGTCCATGATTGTTTTACTATCGCAGAAATAGTTGACACCGAAGATCTAGGATTCTTTGACAAGGGTAAGGCAGTTGAAGCAGTGCGGGATGGGAAAACAAGACTAAATGGGGAAATTCCGATTAATCCATCAGGTGGACTAAAATCAAAAGGGCATCCAATTGGTGCAACAGGTGTGGGTCAAGTAGTTGAAGTCTTTGATCAGCTCACAGGAAAGGCAGGTGAAAGAACTGTAAAGGACGCAAAGATTGGACTAACACATAATTTTGGTGCAACAGGTGCAAGTTGCGCAGTCCATATTTTTCAAAGTGTATAAGTTGTCAGCAAAACAGCAGTTCATTGAATGTGCAAAGCTAGGTAAGGTTCTTGCAAGAAAATGCAAAAACTGTGGCGAACGGCACTTGGCTACAGTATATTTTTGCCAAAAATGTGGAAATAAAGAATTTGAAAATGAGGAACTTGAAGGCAAAGGCACAGTTGTCACTTTTACAATAATTACGGTGTCTCCTGCTGGCTTTGAAAAGTACACCCCGTACGCATGGGTTGTACTACAACTTGATAGCTCAGACTTGAGAATATCAGGTTTTATGGCAAATATGGCAAAACCATCAGATCTTCCAATTGGTTCAAAGGCCAAAATTATAGGCTTTGATGAACGTGGAATAATTCTAGAAAAACAGTAAATCAAATTTATTGTATTTATTAAAAACTTTCAAGCGGATTTCTAATAATTTGAGCAAAACAGCTTACTATATGTCAGTAGAAGTAGTTTGCGGAAAATGTGGAAAAAAAGTGGCTAATATGAAAATGCTCAAATCGATCAAAGATGTAGTAAGACCATACAATAACAAATGTCCCTCATGTGGACAGACACTTTCTACTGCAGAATTTACACTTGATGTCCAAGGAAACTGATCTAAAAACTTTTCTGAATTGCTAGATCTTGATATTACAAATATTGCAATTTGGTAATTAAGAAAAAATCATAACATCATATTTTGTCATAAATCTTAATTACCCTGATCTTTTAGACATGGATATGGAACTGAGCGAGGAAATAGAGGATGATCCTAAGCGTGGCGGTATCTTACAATCAACATCAAAGCGCGTAAGAATGATCTTTTCTGTTATGGCAAGCCCAAACAGAATCGATATTTTAAGAATTTTAAACTCAAAGGGACCTCTGACTTATTCAGAATTAAAGTCACTTGCAGGATTTAAGTCAAAAAAAGAAAGCGGAAAATTTGCATATCATTTGCGAAAATTGTTGCGACAATCACTAGTTGCACTTAATAAATCCGAAAGACGCTACACCATTACAAATCTGGGTAAACTGGTTCTAAGTCTTGCAAGACAGATTGAGGAAAGATCAATAATTGAAAGCGGGAAAATGTATGTTAGAACCTCACATGAATCAATTGAGGAATTTAATTCTCATAAAATCATCCAGTCTTTGGTTCGTGAGGGCAGTCTACCTCTTGAATTAGCTCAAAAAATAACAGAAGAAGTAGAAAATCGAATCTACAAATATCAAACAACATACCTAACAGGCTCTTTAATTCGTGAGATGGTAAACTCGGTTCTTTTAGAACATGGTCATGAAGAGTATAGAAACAAACTTGCAAGGCTTGGCTTGCCAGTCTTTAATGTTCAGGAAATGATATCTAATGTGGATAATGTTGATTCTGGAGCCGAAGATCTGTTATTTAAGACAGGTCAAGCGGTTTTTGCCGAGCACCTTCTTTTAAATACCCTGCCTAAGGACGTGGCAGACTCGCATCTCTCAGGCGACCTTCACATCACAAATCCTGGCATATGGTCTCTATTACCTGATACAATATTCCTTAATGTCAAAGAGTTAATCGAAGATGGCCTTGACCTTAAGGGCAAGTCCCTAGGCGTAACAAGGATTACATCAACTAAGGACCTAGATAGCCTGACAACCTCACTGTCAATGGTAATTTCCCTAGTCTCAAAAGAGACATCTCAGGAAGTGGTAATGGATGGACTTATTCCATTGTTATCAAAGCACTCAAAAGACATTTCAGACTTGGAGATAAGATTAGCAAATGCTTTCTCAACTGCATCGACGTCTTCAAAATACGGTAAAAGCCCGACACTTGTTTCATTTATAATTCAATTAGGCTCTGACACAAAGATCATCAAAACAATCCTTTCTGCATACAAAGAACATGTAAAGATAACGCCAATTCCAAAGATCGGACTGATAATCGACTATGAAAAAGGTAAGATCACAGACGTATCAGACGTTCTATCTGAGATAATAGCACTTGGTGGACAGATCCTCTTTACAAAAGAGCAAACATCAAACAAGGGAGTCTTACGTGTTGATATAAAGAACGCAGGAACAACTTCGATCAAACTCCAATCACTTTCAATTAATTTGCCAAGACTTGCGTTTGAATCAAACAAAGATGAGACTTACTTTAGAGCCAGACTAGCGCTATTGATGAAGCCTGCACTTTCTTCTATGTCATTGAGGAAAAAAGACATTTCAGATCTGACAAGACGTGGACTAAACCCTATACTTGCCAGTAATACGCAATATATGCAACGGGGATCAGTATCTCTAGTCATTAATCTAGTTGGACTACATGAAGCAGTCTTTAACATTTTAGGACATGAGAGCAATAAAGAAGGAAAGGATATTTTGTACAAGGTAATTGATACTGCAGTAAGTGTAGCAAAAAAGAAAGGAAAAGAAACTGGTGATACAATTAATGTATGCATGATAGAAAGTGAGGGATCAAATAGATTTGCCACATTAGACGGAGAAAAGTACGGTAAAACATCGGTTCTTAAGACACTAGATGGCGAGTCTTATTCGGAAGGAATAGTGTTTGACGCTGGAGAAATCTTGGGTTTTTCGGCTAAAAGTGATAAAATCGTAGAATGTAACAAGATGGCAAAGATGCTTGATGGCGGCTTATTGACCAAAATCAAGTTCTCAACAGACGCCAAAGCCGATAAAATTAAGACTATAATAGAAAAGGCATCAGATTTGCTTTCTTCCTTTAAACCTGTAAAGCAGGTAGCAATCTGCGGTAACTGTGGACTAAAAGATGAGAAATTAGGTGATAAATGCCCCAAATGCAAGTCTCCATACATAATAAATTAAGACGAAATTCGTTATAACAAAACTTTTTTCGAAAAATTATGAGGAATATTTCGACTAGATCTATCTTTAGAAAAATTTACCATCTTCTTACCACTACGAAGTTTATCATACTAGTGTAAAAGTTGTTGAGCTAAATCGGATCTTGCTAAAAATTTTTTTGCCATAGAAGTTATATTCACTTGATTTCCTAGACTATTCCGGAGATACTTATGGCAGATTTTTCTCAAATAGAAGACTCGATCGTTGAAATTCGCAAACGAAATGGAAAAATGACGAATTTCAATAAAGACAAAATTACAAACGCCATATACAAGGCGATTGGGGCTGCTACGGGTGAAGCGAACCGTGGTTTAGCAGAAGAACTAACAGGGGGGGTTTTGAAAAAATTAATGGAGCAGGGCTTTTCTGCATCAACTACACCAAGCGTTGAAGATATTCAAGATATGGTAGAATCTACCCTAATTGAACGGGGCTATAGCGAAATAGCCAAAGCCTACATTCTGTACAGACATGAGCGACGCAAATTAAGAGACGACAAAATGAAGGTACTAAACACCAAACACCTTGATCCGGTAGCAAAAAAGTTTGATCTTAATTGTTTGAGGGTCTTGGCATCAAGATACCTTATGCGAAATAACAAAAACGAAATTGTTGAAAGCCCAGAAGCTATGTTTGAACGAGTCGCGATTTTAGTAGGCCTTGGAGACGTCTTATATGATAACAAGGTCTTTTCAGTTGAAGGCAACATAAAGCAGGACATAGAAGAGGCAAGAAAATACCTTGAAAAACTTGGTGACTTTGATTACAAGTTCAGGATAGGCGAATACTATCTAAACAAGTGGCACTTTCGAGGACTGATAACTCACTACATCGGTTTGGCAAAGAAAGGCCAGATGAAAGTAAGCTTCAAAGAACTCTTGACTATGATTGCATCAAAGAAGCTTGATGACTATGCCGACAAGATAAAAGAATACATGGAACTTATGACAACACAAGACTTCTTACCAAACTCACCAACAATGATGAATGCAGGTGGACGATTAGGCCAACTATCTGCCTGTTTTGTGCTTGATATGCAAGATGACATGGAAAAAATCATGAAATCAACATCAGACGCAGCACTAATCTTCAAGTCAGGCGGTGGGGTTGGAATAAACTATTCTGATCTGCGCCAAGAAGGAGACATTGTAGCATCAACATCTGGTGTTGCTTCAGGACCTGTTTCCTTTATGAACATCATAAACACAGTCACCGAAGTTGTAAAGCAAGGTGGAAAACGTCGAGGTGCAAACATGGGCATCTTGGAGACATGGCATCCAGACGTTGAAAAATTTATCACAAACAAGACACAGCCTGGCATTTTGGAGAACTTTAATGTCAGCATTGGAATATGGGAGGACTTTTGGAATGCACTTGTAAACACTGAAGACGGCAAGTACACGTTACGCAATCCTCGCGACAAGTCACCTGTCCGTGAGATTAATTCACATCAGCTAATTGATCTGATAGCACTTTCAGCATGGAAGAGTGCAGAACCGGGTCTGATCTTTTTTGATCTAATCAACAAATACAATGTATTTGCAAAAGCAAGGGGTATGCCACTGCGTGCTACAAATCCATGTGGAGAGCAAAGCCTCTATCCATACGAGTCATGTAATCTTGGCTCTATCAACTTGGCAAATCTTGTAAAACGAAAAGCAGACGGACAGTATGAGTTTGACTGGCAACGATATGAAGAGACTATCAGAAAAACTTCAAGATTTCTTGACAACGTAATTGACATGAATAATTATCCTGTCCCAGAAATCGATGTTGCGTCAAAAGAATCACGACGAATTGGACTAGGTGTTATGGGGGTTGCAGATCTACTCTACAAGCTTAGAATCCCATACAACTCGCAGGAAGGATATGAATTCCAATCAAAGCTAGCCGAGGCACTATCATACTATTCTATGGAAGAAAGTGTTGCCTTGGCAAAATCACGTGGAGAATTTCCATTATGTCCAAAAACGGAATATCCTGAAGGAAACATCCCTATTGCTGGATTTTATGAAAAACCAAAAGAAGAACACAGCCATGACTGGGACGCCTTAATCTCAAAGATAAAAAAACACGGGATTAGAAACGTACTTACAACAACTGTAGCCCCAACAGGCACTTTATCTATGATCGCAGACTGCACAAACGGAATGGAGCCAACATTTGCACTTGTTTTTGAAAAACGCGTAACCGTAGGGAGGTTCTTTTATACAAACAAAATCTTTGAGCAAGTACTCAAAGACAACGGGATATACAGCGAGGAAATTCTTGCAAAAATCGCAGATAACTATGGATCACTAATGGGACTCCCAGAAATCCCAGAATGGATGCAAAAAATCTTTGTTACAGCAATGGACATTCACTGGGCAGACCATTTAATGGCACAATCTGTATGGCAGCTCTGGATTGGCAATGCAATTGCAAAAACAATTAACATGCCCCATGATGTATCATCAGACGACGTCAAGGCAGCATATCTTTTGGCACATGAAATGGCGCTAAAAGGCATCACTGTATACCGTGATGGCTCACGACACCAGCAGGTACTTCATATGACAAGTGAAAATGCAGAAAAAAACTTTGAGGTAAGACCAAGCAATTTTGTTACCAACTTTATTACACAAAACGTCAAGAACTCTTACATAAGAGCCCAAGTTGATAACGCACTACGGCTAAAGACTCCAGAAGAAACACCAAAACAAAGTAGCGTAAAAGAGGAAATAAAAGAAGAAAGTCTGTGTCCTACATGCAAAAACAATCTTGTTTTTGTGGAAGGATGTAGCATATGCATAGAATGCGGCTTTAGTGGCTGTACGTCTGGCTGACCTATCACAACTTTTTTACTACCTTTTCTTCTGCCAACATCATTGAACAAAAAACTAGTTGGTGTAATTGGAGCAATAATAGCTGCAGCTGTTATAACAATCATTGTTGTTTTAACAGTTGATTTTGAAAATAACAATACAATTCCATTAACTACAAATCCAAATCTTGGACTTGTTGTAAATACACCAACATCTGCAACTACACTTGAAGAGCTAAACAGAGTTTATGAACAAGCAGCAACAACTGGCGTTGGAAGAAATAACTTCTATATGTTTTGGAATATTTTAGAGCCTGAAAAGGATCAATTCAATTTCAAAGAATCTGATGTTCTGATGAGCTTTAATAAAAAAAATAACATGCAAGTCACACTATTTTTTTCTGTAGTAAATGGACCTGCACTTGGACCATTTCCTGACTGGATGGGAAGACAGGCACTCACAGAAGACCTTGCAGACAACACTGTAAGGGTTCTTGATGTTGTATTGTCTAGATACAACATAATTGATACTGTCATAATTGGCGCAGAAATCGAGGAACACTTTCGCTATAACGAGGGAGGAGTTGAAAACTATAAGCACTTTTTCAATATCGTATATGAGAAAATCAAACAAAAACATCCCGACGTAAAAATAGGAAGCTCATTTGCTCTACATGCCATTTTTAACAAAAATCTAGAAAATCTAGTAAGTGAGCTTGGTATGGGCGATTTTGTTGCCTTTTCATACTTTCCAGTAGACAGCCTAAACGATATAGCAAAAACACCATACGAGGCGCAAACTGATTTGGAAAAAATATTCGATTTGGTTCCTGACAAAAAAGTTGCTTTATTTGAAATAAGTTGGAGTACATCTGAGTTTGTTAATGGAAATGAGCAGGACCAAGTAGAATTTTTAAAAACTGCATATGATTTCTATAGGAAAAACAAGTCACAAATTGAATTCTTCACATGGTACAGACAATATGATAGACCAGAGGGCTCCTGTTTTCCAGATAAACAAGAAAGTATTGAATCACAAATTACTGTTGGTGGGGGGTCTGGAATGGGAAGTAGTGAGTTTGTAATAGAACGACTTGGTTATTACTTGTGCAATGCAGGACTAGTCGATGTTAAGGGAACTCCAAAACCTGGTTGGTCAGAATTCAAAAAACAGATACAGCAATAATTTCCATGCTCTCGTTAATACTTGCAGAATCTTCACTTGAACTTGTTCCAAAAGAACTCCAAGCTCACAACTCTGTAGTTTTACACAGCAAAAGAATTGACAAAAAACCATCTGAGATTTTACTGGATAATTCATGGCACTTTGCTGCCATGAAAGGAATAAAAAACGAGATTAAAAGAGGCAGGCCAGATCTAGTACACATTTCCTTACTAGCTGCATGTTCAACTCCGCTTTACCTTGACAATAAGATTAGAATCTATATTCATACCATAAATGACAACGTAATATTTGTAGGCAAGGAAGTTCATATTCCAAAATCTTACCACAGGTTTGCAGGACTAATCGAGCAGCTATTCAAAGACAACATTGTAAAAACTGATGATAAAACACTACTGGAGCTAAAAGAGATGAAATTTGATCAATTAATTGACACAATAAACCCAGAACAAGTTATAGGACTATCAACAGAGGGAACATCAAGCACATACGAAAATGTAGCAAAAAAACTAAGTGACAAATCATGTGTAATTATTGGTGGTTTTCAGAAAGGACACTTCTCAAATTCGATTAAAAGAAGAATTGATCAGCTGATCAAAATTGATAAAATGCCTATAGAATCTCATGTTGTGACTAGTAGAATTCTTTACGAGTATGAAAAAACAATTTTTATGTAGGCCGCAAAGCCTGCTCATTTAGGCGCGGTCGTAGTATAGTCTGGTAGTACGCTGGCCTTCCAAGCCCGTCACCCGGGTTCAAATCCCGGCGACCGCATCTTATTGTTATAATTTTTAAAATCGATACAATATCATCTTTGTATGAATAAAGAAAGAAAAGAGATCGCACTTGAGCGAATGAAAATTTTAATCGAAAACGCATTGAGTAATGCAAAATCAAATCCAGAGCTGTCGCAAAAACAGGCATTACACGCAAAAAAAATTAGCACGCACTATAGAATTCAAATGCCTTATGAATTTAGGATGATGTTTTGTAAAAAATGTAAAAGCTTTATCGCACCAAGTGTAAACTCACGAACACGGATAGGTCGTTCTTCATTAAAATCGATCCGGACTACTTGCAATTTTTGCAGTCATATTTATCGTAAAGTAATAGCTCAATGATTTATAAGACCAGTAACGAGTTTGACTTTTCATGGCAAAAGTATACGACGTTCCAGCGGATTTATTGATCGAAAAATTAACGGAGATTCTAAAAAAAGAAGAGCTTCAGCCACCTAGCTGGCTGCCATATGTAAAGACAGGCTCACACAAAGAAAGGCCACCTCAAAATCGTGACTGGTGGTACACAAGATGTGCATCTATTCTACGGAAAATCTATCTTCACGGTCCAATAGGAATCACCGATTTACGCAGTATGTATGGTGGAAGTAAACCTGTTGGGTATGGTGGGGCCCATCATAGACTGGCAGGCGGTGCAATCATACGTGCTGCAATTCATAGATTAGAAAAATTAGGATATGTAGAAAAGGTTGAAAAAAAAGGACGCGTCGTATCAAGACAGGGAATGCAAAAGCTTGACAAGCTAGCAACCGAAATTTTAAATGAGCTTGTCGTTAAAACACCACACTTGAAAGTTTATTCATAATGTGATATCATGAGTCATCATGAGTCTAATGAAACAGATGATCAGGAACTAAGAGAAGCACAAATAGCCGCTCAAAAAGAAATAATTCTAAAACAAATACTATCTTCTGAGGCAAGACTGCGTCTGAACAATGTTAAACTAGTCAAACCAGAACTTGCAAACATGGTTGAAAACTATTTGATAAGCATGGCATCACAGGGAAAAGTACAATCTCAGATAACAGATGATCAGCTAAAACAAATTCTTTTATCAATTCAACAACCAAAACGTGATTTTAAGATAAATCGAAGATAAGCTAAGAAAATATAATTAGGGGAAATAGGGGCTTTACTCAATGAAAGCTGTAGTTTATGAAGAATATACTCCAAATGATGATTACAAAAAAATTTTAAAAGTAAAAGATGTTCCTGAGCCAAAACCAAAATCAACCGAAGTAGTATTCAAAGTCAAGGCAGCGGCTCTAAATTATAACGATCTTTGGGGAATGCGAGGCCAACCAATACCTGTCCCACTACCACACATATCTGGATCTGATGCAGCAGGTGAGGTAATAGCAGTTGGAGATGAGGTAAAAAACATCAAGGTTGGAGACAGAGTAGCATCACACTCCAATATGTCATGTAGAGTTTGTAGTGCATGTACTGATGGTCGTGAATATGATTGTGAAAAGCGAACTATCTGGGGATTTCAGACAGGACCGCTATGGGGTGCATTCTCTGAGGTTACTCATCTACCT
>Ga0209542_10018447_pt1 | contig 11294 bp, 10 predicted proteins | sample RifCSPhighO2_01_FD_184028 | JGI IMG/M metagenome (GOLD analysis project Ga0209542, IMG submission 184028) | Soil microbial communities from Rifle, Colorado - Rifle CSP2_plank highO2_0.1 (SPAdes) (version 2) | ecosystem: Environmental > Terrestrial > Deep subsurface > Rock core/Sediment ...
ATCTAGTGAACATAACTCGGAAACACGCAGGCCGGTACTAAAGAGTGTCTCTAGAATTGCCTTATCGCGCAGATCGTCCAAATCCGGACCATTAGGGGAGTTTAAAATCCGTTCCAACTCATTGCCTTCCAGAAAATCAATATGCCGGTCCTCTTGTTTGCCTAACTCGATCCGTTCGGCGGAAATGGCCTTAATCTCCCGCTTGGCCAGGTATTTCAAGAAAGCCCGAATAGCGATGATGTGATAGTTTTGGGTTACTTTTTTTAAGGGCGAAGGCGACTTGCCGTGAGTACTGGTCGAACGATTGAGATGGATTCGGAAGCTGCGCACTAATTCCTCGGAAATATCATCAGGCGAAGTTACTTTCGCAAATTGTAGGAAGCGGCTCAAATAGTGGTCATAGTTCTCAATCGTCTTAGGTGAACGATTCTTTTCGATCTCCAGATACTCCAGAAACTGGTTTTTGAGAGTCTCCAAATCTGCCATACTTACATTTTACGACATAAATCGCTGTTTACAATTAATTTGCCTATTTTTTTTGAATGGTTCAATAGAAGTAACAATAACAACGAGGGTGACCCGACTCTCAATACAAAATTATGTCGATGGAACTTAGAGATATAGATAGTGAGTTGAAAAGTGAGGGGTTTGAAGATAATGCGGCTGTCCGTATAGGGAAAAGAGAGCAAACACCAGAGGAGAGTTTGGCTAGGGCGAAAGATCTTGAAAATGAGGGTAACACCCAGGACTTGGCCACTTATTTACGTTTAAACAAGGTGGTGGTAGTCCCGTTTAGTTTCATTGCTAAAAACGAGAAAAACCTACACCTAGATCCGAGAGATCTAATGCCCGGGCGCTATTTTGGCGGTGTTGATACCTACATGAAAAACGAATTTATAATTGTTTATCTGGATAAAGATCGCAATATTTGCCGTACGCACATTAATTCTAGTAAAATAGCTGACCTGCGTTTATTGGCACTTGAGGCGCATAACCCAGCCCTGCAGGGTCAATTAGAAGGTGAAATAAGACAGACCCTAAAGAAGCTAGGCTTCCAAGAGATAACCGGTGGTGAGATTGGAACTATTTCTCAGATTGAGAGACTTTACCTCGAAGATATAGAGGAACAGAAAAAAGAGAAAGGTTCGGGGGAGTTTGATTTTTAGTCAACCAGTTATGATTTTTCAGCAAACCGGCGTAAAACACCGGTTTGCTTTATAAATAAAACCGTGGTATTATCCGGCTATGCTTAAAGCTAAAGACAAGACTAAAATTATCTCGAAGTTCGGTACTCACGATAAAGATACCGGCTCAGCCGATGTCCAGGTAGCCATTTTTACTACAGAAATTAAGCGTTTAACCCAGCATCTGCAGAAGCACAAGAAAGACAATAGTTCGCGGGTGGGACTATTGAAGATGGTGGGAAAACGGCGCCGTTTGCTGGAGTTTTTAAAGAAAGACGCTCCCAAGCGCTACGCCGGGGTAATTAAACAACTCGACTTAAAAAGGTAAGGCATGGCAATCAGAAAATTATCTGACAGTAGTAGTCCCCTAGTTAAGCATCAGCGGGTGGGGGTGTTTGTGGACGCCCAGAATATGTACCACTCCGCTAAGAATCTCTATCACGCCAAGGTTAATTTTAAAAAAATTCTTGAGACCGCGGTGGGCGACCGCATGCTAGTACGCGCCTTTGTCTATGTGATTAAGACCGAGGCAGGCGATGAAAAGGCTTTTGTGGAGGCGCTGGAAAAGACTGGCTACGAGATTAAGATTAAAGACCTGCAAATCTTTCCCGGGGGTAGTAAAAAAGCCGACTGGGATGTGGGTATGGCGGTAGACGCGGTAATTTTGGCCGACAAAATTGATGTGGCGGTACTAGTGACTGGTGATGGCGACTTTATTCCCCTGGTGGAGTATCTGCGGGTGAATAAGGGGCTAAAAGTCGAGGTGGTTTCTTTTGAGCGCAGTACCTCTGGTAAGTTGATTGAGGCGGTTGACACCTTTACCGACTTAGGGGAGGATGTAAAGAAGTTCTTAATTTATTAACCTAATATAAATACTATGGGAAAATTTTGGCCAGTTTTATTGCTCATCTTGGTCATTATTCTCGGTGCCTGGTGGGTGTTTAGTAATATGCAGCTTAATGTTGGAGTAACTCCTACGCCTAGTGCTACTGGGACGGTTTCACCTACCGCTACTCCTACTCCTGACATGGTAGGGATTGTGGTTACGGCGCCACAACCAGAGGAAACGGTGAGCTTTCCCTTGGCAGTGAAGGGACGGGTGACCGGTGAAAATGCCTGGACCGCCTTTGAGGGGCAGGTTGGCACGGTCGAGCTGTATAACGCTTATAATGAAAAAATCGGCAGCGGTGTTCCGCTAACTGCTACCGCCGAGGATTGGATGCAATTTCCCACCGAGTTCGCGACCACCCTTGGCGATAAAGACACGCTTAAAAAAGTCAAAACCGAAACCAGCTACCTGCTCTTCCATAATGAAAATGCCAGTGGCGAGCCTAGTCGAGATCGAGAGTACCGCCTACCAGTTAAATTTGATCTTTCTGGCGTAGCCAAGCAGAAAATCACCCTCTTTTACTATAATCAGAAAAGCGACCCCACCACGCAGTGTCTGGAGTCAGCCATTCTGCCAGTGGAGCGTGAGATTCCAGTCACCGATACACCAGTGCGCGATAGCATCAACCTCTTATTACAAGGCAAAATTACCACGGCCGAGAAAAGCTCCGGTTTTACCACCGAATTCCCCTTGGAAGGGTTTACTCTAAAGAGTGCCGTCCTGCGCAGCGGCGGGGTTTTAACTCTAGAATTTAATGATTCGTTGAATAAAACTGTCGGTGGCTCCTGCCGAGTTAGTCTGCTCCGCTGGCAGGTAGAAAAAACCGCTAAGCAATTCCCTACCGTCAAAACGGTAAAGATGATACCAGAATCCATCTTCCAGCCGTAATGAAAGATATAAATCTCAAACTAAAACCCCTGCTTAAGCAGGGGTTTTAGTTATCTAGCGAGAGCTAGAAGAGCTTGATCCGAATGGCGGCCAGGACGTTTATAAGTTCGTCCCATAAGCCACCCACTTTCACCTTGCTACCAACCTCGACGTCAGCCGTGGTGCCAGTTTCGCCATTGGCCTTTTTGACCACGGTATTGGAGCTGGTATCTACTATGACATTACTAATCACTCCCTGATGATTAATCTGTAGAGTGAACTTATCGTCGTTCACAGCGGTTACCGTACCACGCGCCTTAGCTGGATGCGTATTGGCGGGCATGGCGTGGACTGACTTGGCTTCAATGGTGTTATTGCTTTCCAAGTCACCCTTGATCATTACCCTGTCACCCACTTTGATGTCGGCTAAAACGGTACTGTTACCATCCGCCGAAATGCGGAACAATTTGGCATCTTCCACATCCACCGTGTAGATGATATTATTCTCACCCTTTACGGTAAGAGTATTATCGCCCACTGCCGTTACCGTGCCGCCCAATAGGTGGGCACGTTCCAATCTTTTCTCTAAACTTACTTCATTTCCATTCTCCCACTTGAGAAGGCTCTTTAGCCCGAGACCACCCTCGTGTGCCCAGGTAAGGCCTGGGAAGGCGACCGCTAGGGCTAAAGCCGAAACCACTGTCCAACGAGTGTATTTATTCATGTTATTTTATTTAAGTTAGTTAATAAACTGGCTATTTTAAGGGGTTGACCACGCCCTTTATACCAGCGAAGACGCTGTAAATACGCGTACTCTTACAGTAATAAATGGACTTTTATTGCCTAAATGCTAAAGTAACAAGGTAAATTGACAAGTAAAGTCGGGCAGGAGAGGAAGAAATTATAAATGGGGCTTTGGCCCGCCTAAGTTTGCTAACAAATTTGGGCGGGCCAGGATCTTACTCCCCTCTCGCTTTCTTTGTTTCGTTGCAATGGAAAATGGCAGCTCGCCCCGTAGCGAACGCAGTTCTGCTACTGGGGTAAAAACTTACAAGACCGAATTTGGCGGTAAGCCACTATCGGTAGAGATTGGTCGGTTGGCTAATCAAGCCAACGGCTCGGTCTTAGTGCAGTATGGTGAGACTAGCGTGCTGGTTACAGCGGTGATGTCGGCCTATCCGGAAACGGCCGACTTTTTCCCGTTGCAGGTAGATTACGAAGAAAAATATTACGCCGCAGGCAAGATCAAGGGCTCTAAGTGGATTAAACGCGAAACGCGTCCATCGGAGGAGGCGATCCTTACTGGTCGTCTGATTGATCGGGCACTGCGGCCGCGTTTTAATCAAAACACTCGCCACAAGGTGCAGGTGGTACCAACCGTGCTGACTTTTGATGGTGTTAACGATCCCGATATTCCGGCGCTGTTTGGCGCCTCGCTGGCGTTAATGATTTCCGACATCCCTTTTAATGGTCCAGTAGCGGCTGTGCGGGTGGGCCGAGTAGCGGAGTCCCCCGACCTGTCCGCCAAAGCTTCAGCGTCCTCCGAAGCCTCTGGCGAAGGACGGAGGGGTAAATTAATAGTTAATCCTACTTATCTGGAACGAGTACAGAGTGACTTTGATATTGTCATTGCCGGTACCCAAAATCGGATCAATATGATCGAGGCGGGTGCTAAGATTGTGCCGGAAGCCGAAGTACTAGAGGGGATAAAGCTTGGATTTTCTGAATTACAGAAATTGACCCAGTGGCAGCAAGAAATTGCCCAAGAAATCGGTAAAAACAAAAGAGAATTGGCCCTGGCCTCCCACGATGAGGCTCTGGTGACTCTAGTCCGTCAATTCGCCGATTCCAAGCTTGAAAAAGCCCTCTATGCTCCAGGTGTGGCTAAGGATGAGTTCTATGAGGGGTTGGGCAAGATCAAGGAAGAGCTGAAGGCCCACATCAGTGAGCAATTTAAAGAGCACCCCGAGCTTAGTAAGAAACTAGATGAAGCCGGCACGATCTACGAAGAGGAGATTGACCGCATCGTGCATAAAAATATTGTAAGTTCGCCAGCTGGCGAAGAAAAGCGTCCGGATGGGCGTAAAATTGATGAGTTGCGCGCTATCTCCGCGGAAGTCGGTATCCTGCCTCACTCCCATGGCACCGGCTTATTTAATCGTGGTACGACCCAAGCGCTGTCGTCGCTCACTTTAGCTGCTCCTGGCATGGAACAATGGATTGAGACGATGGAGATTGATTTAACCAAGAAGCGCTTCATGCATCATTACGTTTTTCCGCCCTTTTCGGTGGGTGAGGTAGGGCGGATGGGTGGCGCTGGGCGGCGTGAGATTGGGCACGGTGCTTTAGCGGAACGCGCTCTGGAGCCGATTATTCCAAATAAAGAGGATTTCCCTTACACCATTCGAGTAGTCTCGGAGATTTTGTCTTCCAATGGCTCCTCCTCGATGGCCTCGGTCTGCGGCTCGATCCTAGCCTTAATGGATGGCGGTGTGCCGATTAAGATGCCAGCCGCTGGCATTGCTATGGGTTTAATGTTCAGTGAGTCCGGGGAAAACTACAAAATTTTGACTGATATCCAGGGTCCAGAAGACCATCATGGTGATATGGATTTGAAGGTGGCCGGTACTAAAACCGGCGTTACTGCCCTACAGATGGATGTGAAGATCGAGGGCATTGATAGCGAGATATTAGCTAAAGCGCTGGAGCAGGCCAAACAAGCCCGCCTGGAGATATTGGGCCATATGGCCAAGGCGCTTGAGGCGCCGCGCCCTGAATTGTCTAGCTTTGCGCCACGGGTAAAAACCATCAAGATTAACCCGGATAAAATTCGTAGCGTGATTGGACCTCAGGGCAAAACTATCAACGAGATTATCGACAAAACTGGAGTGGAAATTGATATCGAGCAGGATGGTTCGGTCTTTATCACCTCTACTAAGGCCGAGGGTATGGTGGAGGCGATTAAGATGATCGAAGCGATCACCTATGAAGCCAAGGCGGGCGATGAGTTCGATGGTCCAGTTTCGCGTATTCTAGATTTTGGCGCGATGATTGAGTATCTACCCGGCAAAGAGGGGCTGGTACATGTCTCCGAAATTGCCAAAGAGCACGTACGCCACCCCTCCGATGTGCTGAAAGTTGGACAAGTTGTCCACGTTAAAGTGAAAAACATCGATGACTATGGTAGAATAAATTTAACAATGAAAGGCAGCTAGCGCAGTAGCGTTGCCTCTTAACTTCCGACATTGCGTTGCCGAGCTTGCGCACCAGCATCTAACGCAAACCGCACTGTCGAACCGAGATATGGCAGATGATACCAGGGACGCAAACGTCGGCAAAAGTTTCGGCACCGGAGTGCCGGGCAATTTGCCGGTCGCGTCAGACGATTCCAATAAAAATAGCTTTACTACCCCAAGGCCGGTCCAGACTCCTCCGCCAGTTGGCGGATTCGGAGTATCATCTGGGCCGGCTTTGCCTTTGCTCCCTAAACCCACCTTACCCTCCCCGACTCTCCCGGCTATGAGTGGGCGTCCCAGTCCCGAAGTTGCTACACCGAAATTGCTTCCCCCTGTCCCTGCCCCCTCCTCTAGCTACGATGTTGCCTTGGCGCCTGGCACTGGGGACGTGTCAGAAGGCGCGGGAGCTCAACGCAGGGATGTATTTCAACAAAAAGACAACGTCGGTACGGGGACGGTTAAGGCGGTAATTCGCACTATGGAGAGCGACTTACACACTAGTTCCCAGGGTGGCATTAAAGGGCAGGAGGTAAAAATTGCTGGCCAAATGCCGAAACCAGCTGCTCCGGTAGTGCCAGTGCCAGTGGCGCCGGTTAAACCAGTGGTTCAAGCACCAGCCAATAATGTTAGTATGGGACCGGCCGAAAAGCGTACCACTCCTTTGACCCCGACCTTACCAGTCAGGCCAAATCTGCCACCACCACCCATTACTCCTTCTAAAATCACTATCACCGCGCCGACTGGGGCGGCTACCGGCAGCGGCTCAAAGCGGTCGCTAATTTTAGTTTCACTTTTGATTTTAGTACTGCTAGGCGGCGGTGCTTACTACTGGTTTGTGATGCGCGAGCCGTCTGACTCGGTGGTGATGACACTTACCCCTACCCCCAGTGAAACGGTTACTCCAGAGCCAGAGGGCCTAGCCGCGCTTTTTCCGGATAATAGCCCGTTAGATATTACCGCGACTGGATCGGCGGGAATGGAGGAGGTTTTAAGTGAAGCTAATGCCATAGAAATCGATGGGCGACAACACGTGTTTTATCCCGTAACAATCAGTAGTCGTCCCGCCGATTTCGTGATGGATTTTACTCAGGGATTTTTCAATGCCAGTTTTGGAGTGGGCGACGGTCCAGCTATTGTGAATTCCGATCAGTTTGCTGTCTTGGTTAGTCTACAGACAGAAGGTGCGGCCCAAGACTCTACTGCCGATAAGCGCATAGGGTTGATCGTTGAAGTTGCCGACGAGTTCCAGGTGGGTAACCAAATGGAATCATGGGAAGCTTCTTTAGCTAAAGACTTCCAAGTCTTTTTCGGACTGCCCGCGCAGAATAAGATTTCCTGGCTGGATAATACCTATCGCGGAGTAGCTATCCGTTATGCCAACTTTCCTAATCCTGGCCGAGCCATTGATTATGCTATTATCCACGCCATTGATGGCAAGGACTATCTAGTGATCGCCAGTTCACGCGAGCAGATGTATGGAATAATAGATACCCTGTTAGGGTTTTGAACAACTTATAAACAACTTAACTTGTGACACTAAAAAGAAGTGCTACACTTAGGGTAGTACTTTTTTTAATACTTCTCGCTGTGCCAACTCTTGGTACAGTGGGAGAACTTGCTCTTTTGTCATCATACGGAGGCAGGCCATTTTTAAACTTTAGGCCTAGCCTCCTTTAAATTTGGAAAAATAAAATTTTGTGCTACTTTTAACCAATGACTGAAGATGAAAAACAGAGGCTGATTGCCAGCCTACAGCAGGAGGCGGAACTTATCAAAACCGAACTTTTAACCTTTGCCAAGCCGGACTTATCTAATCCCGGTAACTATATCGTTTCCGTGGAGGAAAACGATCGGGACCAAGAGGGTAACGCTTCGGATATTACCGAGTTAGAAACCAAGACCGCTCTCAAAGACAATCTATTGCGCCGGCTTAATGAGATTAATTTGGCTTTACGCCGGATCGAGTCCGGGGAATATGGTAAATGCGAGACCTGCTCCGCCCCCATCCAACCCTCGCGCCTAAAAGTTATGCCGGTGGCCCGTATCTGCATCGACTGTGCCAAAAAAGCTAATCTACGGGAATCCTAAATAATATGCCCGCAAAGGTCTACTCGGCGGCGCTCAATGGCCTAGACGCCTACTGTGTAGACGTGGAAGTGGATGCCTCGCCTGGCCTCCACTTTTTTAATATTGTCGGCCTGGGTGACAAGAGTGTCAGTGAGTCGCGCGAACGGATCGATTCCGCCTTGAAGAACTGTGGCCTGGCTAATCCCAAATCCAAAAACAACCGCATTATCGTAAATCTGGCGCCAGCTGATATCAAAAAAGAAGGCGCCCACCTAGACCTCCCGATTGCAATTGGCTATCTAGTGGCTACCAAACAACTTCAGCCCGAAACGGTCAGTAGCTCCCTCTTTTTGGGTGAGCTGGCATTAGATGGTCTAGTGCGGCCAATCAGTGGAGCGCTGGCGGCCGCCCTGTTGGCTAAAACCCTAGGTCTAAAGCAGGTGATCGTTCCCAAGGCTAACGCCAGGGAGGCGGCTTTTGTTAGTGGGGTGAGGACTATTGGCATTGATAATTTGAAACAACTGTTGGCCTTTTTAAAAGGTGAAGTAGAAATTGAGCCAGAGGCTTATATCTCCGACAACTCCATAGCCAGTAGCGCGGATGGCATAGACTTCTCTATGATTAAGGGACAAGAGACAGCCAAGCGGGCGATGGTAATTGCCGCGGCTGGTGGACACAATGTTTTAATGTATGGTCCGCCTGGCTCCGGCAAAACCATTTTGGCGCAAGCCACGCGCGGTATTTTGCCTGGGATGAATGAGGCGGAAATGATTGAGGTTACCAAAATTTACAGTGCCGCTGGTTTTACTAAAGAGACTTCGATTGTCAGCCAGCGCCCCTTTCGCAATCCGCACCATACTACTTCGGCGGCCGCGGTAATCGGTGGTGGCAATGTACCGCGGCCAGGAGAAATTAGCTTGGCCCACCGCGGGATCTTAATGCTAGATGAACTACCGGAATTTCCCCGCCACGTACTAGAGGCTTTGCGCCAGCCATTAGAGGAGGGCCAGGTAACGGTAGCACGCGCGGCTGGTGCCGGCCGTTTTCCTGCGCGCTTTATGCTGGTAGCCGCCATGAATCCCTGTCCGTGTGGCAACTATGGTAGTGAGACGCTCACCTGCACCTGTTTGCCAGGGAACGTGGTTCGCTATCGAAAGAAAATTTCTGGTCCCCTACTCGATCGTATTGATATGCAAATCTGGGTACCCAGGGAGAGCTACACTAATTTAGCCGGGCCAAGTAATAGCGAGAGTACTGAAAATTTAAAAAGTCAGGTAGTGGCGGCGCGTCAGCGCCAAACCCGACGGCTAGCGCATTATCAACTACTAACCAACGCCGAAATTGGCGTGCGCGAGATCCATTCAATTTGTAAATTATCCACTGAAGCCGAGCTGGTACTACGTCAATATGTGGAGAAGAATAATATCTCGGGCCGGGGTTACCACCGGGCGCTCAAAGTAGCTCGTACTATCGCCGATTTGGCCGGCAGCGAGGGGATTGAACTCAATCATATTAGCGAGGCGATCAGTTTCCGTTTGCCCGAACTTTCTGCCTAAAAGCGCAATGGCAAATTCATGGCAAATTCAATTTGCCAAATTTGCCATTGCTAATTTGCCATGGCAAATTGAGTTTGCCATTCGTGGCAAATTGGTCTCATGGCAAATTCGTGGCAAATTGCTTTTTCGGGAAAACTCAGGCGAATTTTTAAGGACTAAAATACTAGAATTGTTATTTAGCCAGCGGGTTTTTTGCACCATGCACCTCGAAGTGCAAATGGCAGCCAGTAGAGTTGCCAGAGCGTCCCATTAGGCCGATGTTTTGTCCTTTTGCCACTGCCAATTTGCCATCGGAATTTGATGGCAAATTGCTCAATGGCAAATTCAATGGCAAATTCAATGGCAAATTCATGGCAAATTCAATTTTGCTCAAATGACCATAGATTGTCTCGGTGCCATTGTCATGGGCGATCTTAACGTATTTGCCAAATCCCCCATTCCATCCTACCTCATCCGCAACCGTGACCACTCCCGCCGCTGCCGCCAGTACGGGCGTACCGCACTTGTTGGCAATATCTACGCCATTCCAGTCATGGACTACTCCCCAATCATAGCCAGTGGTGGGTACGATAAAATAGTCGCCTAAATCAGGCAGGTGAGCGAAGCGGCTGCTAGAGGCGTTGCGGCGATACTCTCTAGGCAACTTACCTTCGTAACTGTCGGTGATACCAGATAGTCCGCCGATACCTCCGGCTGGAGTTTCTAAAGTAACTATTTTCTGGCTTTTTTGCGCGATTATCGCCCTCCCGTCAGGAATAACTATCTCCTCCCCTTCGCGTAGCGCACCACTCTTTGACAGGCCGTTCAGGCTAATAATCCTATCTGTCTCGGATTGATAACGACTAGCAATAGCGCCTACCGTGTCCCCTGCTTTAACTCGATAAATTATCCCATCAACCGATGGGATTTTAATCTCCTCACCGGGATTCAGGGAGTTAATATCTTTTAGGCTATTAGCAGAAATTATGGTGTTTAAGCTGATACCAAAGTCGGAGGCGATAAAAGTTAGATTATCACCCGGGCGAACAGTATAGATTAAAATCTGTGCTGGCTTATCCTCCTCTAAGGTAAATTGATTATCGCTGCTGCTGTAGGCTAAAAGCGCGTTCTGCCCAGTTGTGCTAATAAAGTCAGTGTTGGCAATAGGAGTTGATTCTGAGTTAACAAACTGCGCGGCACTTAGACTATAGGCTTGTACTTCAGAAAAACGCAGACCAATTATGGCGCCCTCCTCGGCATATTTTTTTACCAAAGCGCTGGCAGTGATCGGTTGGCCACTGGCCCCACCCTGGAGCAGGAGTAAACCACTGGCCAAAATAATTGTCAGGGTAACTGAAAAAGCCTCCTTGTTCAGCAGGTTTTGTAAATTAGCTATTTTCCTCCCACCCTTTGTCTTGGCCCAATCGGAGATTCGGCTTATCAGGGGCGAAACGAGTTTTTTGAGATGCGTACTAATACGGCGAAAAGCTTTGCCACGGCTAGCATTGACCAAAAC
>Ga0209542_10018448_pt1 | contig 11294 bp, 21 predicted proteins | sample RifCSPhighO2_01_FD_184028 | JGI IMG/M metagenome (GOLD analysis project Ga0209542, IMG submission 184028) | Soil microbial communities from Rifle, Colorado - Rifle CSP2_plank highO2_0.1 (SPAdes) (version 2) | ecosystem: Environmental > Terrestrial > Deep subsurface > Rock core/Sediment ...
CGGTGACCGTCGCCGCGCCGCTCGCCGCCGCGCGGCCGCTGCCGTACGGCGCGGGCGCGTTCGACGCGGCGGTCGCCGCCAACGGCACGGTGCTGTGGGCGGCCGCGGTGCTCGGGCTCGAGCTCGGGACCTGCACGATGGCGCAGGTCCACGCGGTCGCGCTCGAGTCGCCGGCGGGCACCGTCGCACAGGTGTACGCGCGCTCGCCGCTGTTCAGCACGCACACGCTGACCGAGCACGAGCTGCCGACGCGTGCGTTCCACGGCGAGCGCGCGGCGGGCACGTGGAAGGTGCACATCGACCACGCGTGCCCAAAGTCGGTCGTGGTGGTGGCCGCCGCGCGCGTCGAGCTGTACATGGTCGCCGACGCCAATTGAGTTTATTCCGCGGACGCGGGCGCGAGTGTGATGGTGTAGACGCACCCCGAAAGGGTCCGTTCGTTGGCCTCGGAGACGTCGACCGTGTGCCCCGCGGGCACCATGCCGGCCATCTCGTCTTGAATGACCTGCCGGCCGATCTGGGCCGCGTCGGCAATGTCCATGTGGTGCTTCGCGAGGAGGTCTGTCGCGTTGATGGACACCCGGATTTTGCGGCCCGCGGGGCCGTGCTTGATGCGCAGGCCGGGGTTGCGCGTGGCGTCAAGCCGCTCGAGAAAGGCACGCGCAAAGTCCGCGCAGAACGCGTCGAGGACGACGTCGAGCGGCACGGCGAGCACGGCGGCCATGTCAGCACGCACCGCGGCGCGCATCGACTCGAGCGACTCGGCAGGCGCGGACGCTTCGCGCGACCCCTCCTGTCCCATGATAATCGAGAATGTTATTCGGTGGGCGCGAACACGACGCGGACGCCGAGGTAATACGTGCTGTCGTTGAACGTGACGCGCGCCGTGTACCCCGGCGGCGCCAGCGCGCGCGCCTCGCCGCAGATGACCAGCCGGGCAATCTCGCCCATTGTCGGCGCGTCGAGGTGGTCGCCCGAGTGAATCTCGTACAGGTTCAGGGCGACGCCGAGGAACCGCTCGGCGCCGTTGGTGGACCCGTCGGTCGCGCACCGCGCGGCGAGCTTCTGCAGGAACGCGCGCGCGACGTCCGCGCGGAACGCGTCCGTGTCGACCGCGGCCAGCCGGCCGAACGCGGCGCGGACGTCGCCGCGCGTCCGGGCGCGCAGCGCGTCCAGCGGCTCGGCCGCCGACCCCGCCTGCCCCATACAAATCAAGAGTGTTTATTCGGCGGGCGTCGGTGTAAACAGAATCCGGAAGAATAAAAAATGCATGGCTTCGGGTACGTCGGAATTTTCGTACGTGATGCTCGTAGCGTACCCCGCCGGCGCCAGCGTACAGGCCTCGCCAAGGACGATCTGCTTGACAAGGGCCGCCGCAGTCGCGATACCGAGGCCCGGGGTGGAGACGAGATCAGTCAGATCGATGAAAGAACTGCAGCGATACCCGGCACCATCTGTGCGCACAGGGTGCACGCGCATTATTGTGCCGAGCGTATACAGGAAGCGGCGCGCGACGTCGCCACGGATGGCGTCCGCGTCCCAGGGCCGCGCGGCGATCGCGGCCGCGACCTTGTCGCGAATCGCGTCGCATGTCGCATCGCACGGTGCGTCGCGCATCGCGGGCGTCGACCCGCTCAGTCCCATGCAAATCAAGAGTATTTATTCGGCGTGGGCGTGCTTGTCGAATTAAAATTGCGACGCCGCCGGGATGGGCACGTCAAAAACGACCAGCGCGGTCTGCGCTTCGATCGTTACGGTCGAAATGGTGCGCCCCGCGGGCACGATTTTGGCAATTTCCTCTCGCACGACCGCTTTGGCGAGTTCGTACGCGTCGTCCATGCACAGCATGTGCACGGCGGCCACGGATTTGACGATGCCATCGAGATAGAAGCACATTAAGTTGTTCTGCCCGACCTTCCACTTGTCCGACTGCGCGTGCGCGCGGGCGACGATGCGCAGGAACGCGTCGGTAAATTCGGTGCGGAACGCGGCCATGGACGAGCCTGCGAGCACGGCGCGCCTGTCCAGGATCGCGGCAAGCGACGCGGCGGCCGCGGCGCGCAGCGTCTCGGTGGTTTCGCCCTCCTTGGCAGACATTGATTGCGAATGGCAACGACGAAATGCGCGCCGTGTTGCAACACGGTGTTGCAACACGGCGCCGCGGTAGAATTTCTGCGCGAAAATTTCGTGTTGCAACACGGTGTTGCAACACGGCGTCACATTCATGGCGTGCGACGGCCGCGTGGCGATCGCGTGAACCGCCGACGGCGGCGAGGCGGAAGTGCGCTCGGTGCACGCGACGGAATCCGACGCGTGGGACGCGTTCCTGGACGTGTACGGCGCGTGCGGCGCGCCCGAGTTTGTGTGGGACGGCGCGCGCACCGCGTGCATCCTCGAGGCCGCGGGCGCGACGGTCGGGGTCGTGCGCGCCGACGGCGCGGCGGTACACGCGCCCCGCGCGTGCTCGCCGACATGACCGCGCGCGCGGCAGTAGAATGGAGCAGGTATGCGAACGGGTAGGCGCGCTGGCGCTGCTGTGGCTGGCGACTGCGGCCGCCGCCGCGCCGCTGGTCTGGCTCGCGCGGCGCGCGCCGCCCGCCGAGTGCGCGCTTGACGCGTTCGTGGTGGGCGGCGTCGTCGCGGCGGCCGCGGTGCTGGCGTACGCGACCGCCGCCGCGCGCGGCGCGGACGTAAAGCCGAAAAAATAAATCTATTCGTGCCGCGCGCGCGGCGCGCAATCTCGAGCGCGCAGTTGCGGTGGTGGTGCCCGTCGCCGTTGCCCGGCCCGTCGTACCGCTCGCCGTACATGATGCGGTCCTCGGACGCCGCGTACATAAAGTACCAACGGCGATGCCGGCGCGTGCGCCGCGCGACGACGCGGTCGTGCGCGCCCGCGGGGCGCCGGAACAGACGCGCAAACTCGGCGCGGCGCGCGCGCGTGCGGATCGCGAGCAGCGCCCACGCGGTCTGGTCCATTTGTCAAGTGTCTATTGGTCGTATGTGCGCGGGCACGGGCCGATTTGACATTTTAGATTGCATGTCTCGGCCCACTCGGCGCGGAACGTCACGGGCATCCGGCCGCCGCCGACGGCGTAATGCAAGGCGCCGTCGACGCTGCGCGTCTCGAGGGCCTCGCCGAAGATTCTGACCGCGTGCGATTTGTAGATCGCGGGCGCGGCCAGCGCGGCCAGGAACTCGGTGAACACGGCAAGATCGCGCAGCGCGGGCGGCAGGCACAGCGCGGCCGCGACGACCTGCCATTCGTCTTGTGCGACGACCGACAGCAGCCGGCACGGCGTGCTCGGCTGGCCGGCGATGCCAAACGACAGGCCGCTGCGGTTGGCGGGATCGCGGTTGTACGTGTAGACGTGCTTGACGGTGCCGTGCCCGACGACGTCGCCACGCGTAAACAAGACGCGGATTTCCTCCGCGCGCTCGTCCATCTTGCACTCAACGTCGACGTCCGTCCCCGCAGCCGCGAGCGCCGCGCGGACGTCGGCAAACTGCGCGGCGCCGAGGTGCGCGCGCAGCCGCGCAGTGTGCATGGCTGGGATGACGGCGCGGTACGCGCGCTCGGTCCGCGTTACGTCCTCCTTGGCGGCGTCGACGGCCGCCCGCAGCGGACGGCCCGCCAAATAGTATTGGCAACTTGCCCTCTCCAGTTCCCAGTGCTCCTTCCTGGCCGCGGCGTACGCCGCCAACTCGTCGCCCCCCGCGTTGGTGCTCATTGCGAATAATGTACGACAACGCCGTGCAAGATATTTTTGCAATACGGCCAACCGAATCCGTGTTGCAACACGGCGGTGAACGATTTTGGGTGGTGACATCACTGCGACGAGCGACGCATCTAGAACGGCGGTCCCGACAAACATCGTTAGCACGTCGCAGACCGGCACGACCGCCGCCTGTTGCAACACGGCGCCACGCAACGGCCGCCGGCAATGAAAAGCAAATCGGGCGACGGACGCGCCGGCGCGGCCGCGCGCGTCGACCTGGAATTGGCGGTGCTGCGCGCCGAGTCCGCGGCACACGCGCGCCTGCTGCGCAATCTGTGCGAGCGGATCACCGAGCTGGAAGCGCGCGTCGACGCGGGCGACGCGGCGCGGCGGTGGGTCGCGGCGGAGGCCAAAAAATAAACCGTTCATTCAAGTTGCGCCGGCAAACATTTGGATGCGCGACGTCGCCGGCGGCGGGCGGCCGAACAAGGTTCCGCTGGAGTCTGAATAAACACGTTCAATCATTTTCAGGCGCGTACGCAATGTCCTCGGCGGGCAGCGCGTAGAACTCGAACTGCATGGCGCCGGTCGCGCGGCAGTGGAACATGGGCGTGATGCGCGCGACGCGCCATAGTTTGAACCACCGGTCGACCATGCCGTGTCGCGTCCGCTGGAAGACGATGTCCTCGTCCACCTCGTCCGCGGGGACGCACAGGGTGTACACGCACGCCTCCATCCCCCCCGGCCCGCCGCCAAGAACGAGCGCGGGGCGGCGGACGATGGTCGCGACGCGGCGGACGCGCACCACGGCCGCGGTCACCGTGTGCCGCGTGACGCCACGCACGCGCAGGATGTCGTGCGCACCGTTTCTCGGGTGCCCACCACCGGACGTCAGGCAGCACAGGTCGCCCACTGCCACGTCGCCGTCCAGCACATCCGCGCGCGTCGTCGTCTCGAGATCGGTCAGCGTCGCCGGCTCGCCGGCTATCGCAACCCACTTGCACCCCGCGAACGAAGTCATGTCAGATAATGGAGAGTGTTTGGTACGCGGCGTGTTGCAACACATGTCAATACCGGATATTTATCTGAATCAATCCGCATGGAGGAACGTAGCAGTCGACAACGGCGGCACACGCGGCGGCGCGCAGCGAATCGACGGTCTTTGGCGCCGTGGTCCACGGCAATGCGAGAAGTGGTCTACCGGTAGTGGCGAATCATACCGCGCAACAAATGGACCCTGCGGGCGGAACCGACGATGATGCACCCGTGGCGCGGACGATCTGCGCGCTCGAGGCCGCGGTGGACCGGAACCAGCGCGACATCCGCGCACTCGAGCGGCAAAACGACATACAGTCGTATTACATGCTCGGGCTGACCTGCGCACTTGTCGCAATATGCATCTTGGTGCTCGTTGAAATAGCGTGGATTTACCATGTGCAAACAAAATCCGACTACACGAGCGAATTTGCCGAACTGCTTTGGGTGGTTAAACAAGTAGAGGCCGCCCTCGCGGAACCGCTCCGGCGGTACAATCAAGAAGTGGCCATCGCCAACAAATTCGACCAAATTATACGGGAAAATCTGCAGCAGTTTATACCCAAATAAACACGTTTAATCACTTGCGGGCGCGTACACAGCGTCCTCGGCGGGCAGCGCGTCGAACTTGGCCTGATGCGCCTCGGTCGCGCGGCATATGTGCCGCGGCTCGATGTGCGCGGCGCGCACCAGGATGCGGTTGCCGTTCGTCCACCCGCGCTCCGTCCGGCGGAACGTGATCTTCTCGTCCGTCTCGTCGACCGGGATGCACAGGTAGTACATGTCCCGCCCCGGGTCGCCGGGGAAGTCGTCCTCGACGATGGTCGCGACGTGCCGGACGCGCAGCACGACCGCGGTCGCCGTGTGCGGCGTGGTGCGGCACACGCGCAGGATGTCGAGCACGTGGTTCTCGGAGGCCCCGTGGCGCGCCAGGCCGCACAGGTCGCCGACGGCCGGGTCGCCCGCGCGCGGGGCGACGTACGCCGATCTTTTGAGCGCGCGCAGCGTCGCCGGCTCGCCGGCCACCGCGACCCACTTGGCCCCCGCGAACGACGCCATATCGAAATGTTTGCGCTCGACACCGCGGCGTGTTGCAACAGGCGCGGCGTCGGACACTAGTTATTATCCGAATCAACCGCATGGAGGGGATCAAGGAACTGCACCAGAACGCCACAAAGCGCAAGCGGGAGATCAGCGACATGAAAGCGACGGAAAAGCGCATGTGCGACGAGGCCGATGAAGCCCGGAGCGCCGCATGCGCGGCCGCGCGGGCGCCCGCATCGAAGGCGCGCGATGCTGATTGGGCCGCCATCAAGGCTGACAACGAGCGCATCTGTGACTTGCGTGCCGCGCAGGTGCTCGCGCACCTCGGAAGCGACGCGTTCGCCGAAATCCGCGCGGAGCTCGCGTCCGCGGGGGTCGACGTCGCGGTCGCCTGCTTCGGCGGCAACACGTGCGAGGAGTTTGACGTGTCGTTTGTGCGCGACGGCGCGGCGGCCCACGTGAAGATCACGGTCCGCCCGGAGACGCCCGGCCACGCCGCGGCGGGGACGGTCTCGTTCGGCCCGGCCGCGCGCCGAGACTGGCCGCTAGCCACCGAGTGCCGGCTGCTGGACGTCGCGGAGCAGACCGACTGGCTGATCCTGGCCGCGGCCATCGGCCTGCCGCCCGCGCTGCGCGCGGTGGACGCGGCCACCGAGTTTGTCGCCGCGCTGGTCGCGCCGGCGCACACGCAAAAGGCGTTCGAGACGTCCTTTGGAAAGGTCCTGGAGACGTACACGGACGCCGCCGGCGTCGCGCGCTACACCGCCGCCGGCGGCCTGCGGGCCGTGAAATTTGTGTGCGCGTGGGCCGCGTCGGCCGACATGGCCTTCCCCGGCGTGTACATTGACTGAGCTGCATCAATAAACTCGTCGCGATACACACTTGAATGGCGCCAAACGGGGGGTCGCAGAAAGATGCGCTGGTTGCGCCGCGTGTGCTGGACGACGGGGTATTGCGTATAGACATTGATGGAATCCTTGTCGCGCGCTTGAACGAGATGCACGCGATGGTCGCGGCCGAGGCCGTGCGCAACGATGAGATGTACACGGCCAGCGCCGCACGCATCGCGGCCAACGCTACACGCAGTGATAAAATATCTGCGATGTTCGCAGCCAGTGCCGCGCGCTTTGATGAGACATCTGCGATGTTCGCGGCCAGCGCCGCGCGCATTGATGCTCTCAATGTGCGCCTCGACGCAGTGCGCACGAACACCACGCCGTAATACATTCACATTTGCATGGAGCCGGACGGGGTGGACACACTGCGCGCGGACGTGCGCGCCAAGATGGATGACTACGTGCGCCGGCACGCAGAGATGCACGCGGCGCGCGGCGGCGACTGGGCGCGGTTCGAGCGCGAGTTCCGCACCGCGTTCCTCGCCGCGCTCGCCGCGGCGTTCGCGACGGCCGACGTGCACGGGTACTGCGTGCAAGTGTACATCCGGGACATGTGCGCGGAGATTGGCACCGTGTGCGGCGTGCCCGACAACGACGCCCGGCGCGATCTTGCGCACTACGTGGTCAAGTGCGAGATGTCGCGCATGAACTGCGGCTACAACATCACCGTGTTCGAAGTCGAGTGCTATTCCTGCTAGCCGCCAGCGTCCGTGTTGTAATACGCCGCCGTAATTGCGCGCGCTCGCCACCAAATAAACTTGCATGGCACCCAGCGGGGAATCTGTGCAGGGCGCGCCGGTCGGCGCGGAAATCTCCGCGTGGCTCGCCGCGCTCCGCGCGGACATTGATATGCTCGGCGCAGGTATCGACGCGCTGCGCGTAAACAGCGACGCGCTTCACGCGGGCATCGACGTGCTGCGCGCAAACAGCGACGCGCTCGGCGCGGGCATCGACGTGCTGCGCGCGGGCTACGATGCGAGATTGACAGACCTTGCCGCGATGCAAACCGACATTGCCGCGATACGCGCAAGTATCGCCGCGATGATCGCGCCGTAATACATTCGCATTGATGGAGCCGGACGGGGTGGACGCGCTGCGCGCGGACGTACGCGCCCAGATGGCCAGCTACGCGCGCCGGTGCGCAGAGGCGCCGGTGCCCGGCGACGAGGCGCGGTTTGTACGCGAGTTCCGCGCCGCGTTTCTGGCCGCGCTCGCCGCGGCGTTTGCGGCGGCGGGCGCGCTCACGTACACCGTGTCGGTGCGCACCCACGACATGTGCGCCGAGATCGGCAGCGCGTGCGGCCTGCCCGACATGGAGACCACGCACCGGCTCGCGCGCCGCGTGGTGGACGAGGAGATGGCGCGCACGAACTGCAGCTTCTATTTCGGCCCGCGCGAGGTCAGCTGTTTCCCCGACCGGCGCAAATAGATCAGTCGACCGCGACGCCCGTGATCGCCACCGTGTACGGCAGGTGCGGCTGCACGGCCGCGGCCGCCGCCTCGGCCGCCGCGCGGTCGGCGTAGATGCCGTGCGTGACGTGCGGCTCGTACGCCGCGTCCGGCGCGCGGCCGAGGTCGCGCGCGACGCCCGCGTGCAGCAGGCAGAGCACGATCGCGGTGGGCGCGTCGAAGCACAGCCGCACGTCGAACACCGCCGCGCCCGCCTTCTCGTACTCGGTCACGCGCGCGGTGCGCAGGACGAGCGGCACGCCGATGGCCGCCGCGCACCGCGCCGCCGCGCGCTTGAACGTCGCCACGGGGTCGGCCGCGCCGAGGTAGATGCACGTAATGTGCGGGTAGCCGCCGCGGGTAGTGCGCAGCACCGGGCTGCGCTCGCGGTCCGCGTCGTTCCATACGGTGAGAAACACCCCGGACATGATGCGAATTGCACGACTGTTTATTGTACTCGTGCCGCGGGCTGGGCGGTGAGCAGCACGGCCGGCGTATCTGCGCGATCTTTCGTGGACGTGGTCCACAACGCCCCGGCAACGACCTTGCGGCCATGGATTTTGATGCGCACGTGGTCACCGTCGATCTCTTCGACCATCGTCGCGTACTCTTCCACGATCATCTTTGCACGAACACGGGGTGGTGCATGTGCGCACGGAACGCGTGGGCGAAATCGGTGAAATCAGCGAGATTGGCAAGGTCGGTGTGCATAACGTCAAGAACGGCGGCGAGGCCGGGCATGGTGGTTGCGTGCCGCGCGGCAGCCGCGGCGCGTGCGTCCTCGATCGTCCCCCGGGAAACACACATTCGATAATAATGAAAATATTTTTCGGCCGCCGTGTTGCAACACGGCGGTCCGCGTCGTTCCACACGGTGAAAAACACCCGGGCATGATGCGAATTGCGCAACTGTTTATTGTGCTAGTACCGCGGGCTGGTCGGCGAGAAGGCCGAGGGCGTCGGGTCCAACGGCGAGTAGCGCAGCTGGTTTATCTGCACGATCTTTTCATTGACATGGTTCCATGAAACCCCGACGACGACCTTGTTGCCGCATTTTTTGACACACACGTGGTCGCCGCCAATCTCGTTGACCATCGCTACGTACTCTTCCGCGGTCATCTTTGCCGGAACATCGAGCACGAACACGGGGCGGTGCATGTTCGCACGGAACTTATCGATGAGATCGGCGCACACGGCGGCGAGGTCGGGCGTGGTGAACGCGTGCCACGCGGCAGCCGCGGCGCGCGCTTCCTCGATCGTCGCCCCGGGAGCAGACATTCGATGAATAATGAAAATGTGTATTCGGCCGCCGTGTTGCAACACGGCCAGTGTTCGTGCGCCGTGTGGCAAACACCGAGGCATGTCGCGAATTTCACGATTGTTTCTCATTTCGGACTGCGCCGTGTTGCAACACGGTGTTGCAACACGCGCTGGATTCAGTCGGCCTGCGCTCATGCGGCGAATCAAGAAATTGATCGATGTTTATTTGTTGCACGGGGCCCGCAGTCGCACGACTTTGTTATAGACATCCGCCTCGGAAATTCCGATGACGATCCATGAATCATGCGCACTATCGTAACACACGTCCGGGCCGACAATGCAGGTGAGCAGATTCACGAACGCCTCCTTGCGCATTTCCTTTGGGACATCGAACACCATCACGGGGTTGCCCTCGTGCGCGCGGAGCACCTTGATAATCTCGGCGTACACGATGCGTTCGTACAGCGTAGTAGACGCGCGCCACGCGGCGGCCGCGATGCACGCGTCCTCAAACGACGCCCCGTGAGCAGACATGACGAAATGAATGTGTGTATTCGCCGGCGTGTTGCAACACGCGCCGCCATGCACGCTAGATTTTGAGGTCGAGGATCATCGGCTGGCGCGGGTCGACGAACGCAAACTTGACGTTCGGGTTCGCGTACAGCGTCTGCACCGCCTCGATCTTGCGCCACTCGAGCACGCGGGTCGACGTGCTGGCGTTGATCGCGTCCTGGAACGCGCGCACGCCGCGCGCCTCGTGCACGCGCCGCTGCGCCTCGGCGTCGGCGAGCAGCAGCGTGCGCTCGGCCTCGCTCACGGCCAGCAGCTTCAGCCGGTCGGCTTCGGCGCGCGCGAGCATCATGTTGCGGTCGGCCTCGAACTGCGCGCGCTCGGTCGCGAACGCGAGCTCGATGCGCTGCTTGTCCATGACGTAGTTGGCGCGCTCGGCGTCCTGCTCGGCGGCCATCTTCTGCTGCACCGCGCGCTCGACGCTCTCGGGCGGCTGCAGGCGGTTGACCATCACGTCGAGGATCACGACGCCGTACGGCGCGCACTTGTCGCCGAGCGTCTCGGCGATCTGGCGGCCGATCTCGACGCGCGTCGCCGCGCCGAACAGCGCGGACACGCCAAAGCGCGCGGTCGCGTGCGTCGCCGCGTCGACGAGCAGCGGGCGCAGGATCGTGTCCTCGACGTCGCCCGCGACCGTGCGGCGCGTCGCGGCGGCCGCGGCGGCCGCGAGGCGCCAGCGCACGGTCAGCTCCGACTGGATGCCGAGGCCGTCGGCGGTGGCCGACTGGCACCCGAGCGCCGTGTTGCGCACGCGCACGTCGTACATGCGGACGCGCGTCAGCGGGTTGGCGACGTGCATGCCCGGGCCGTACGCCGCGTCGCGCACGTCGCCGAACAGCGACTCGACGCCGACGTGCCCCGCGGGCACGACAAAGACGGATGCGAGCGCGGCCGCGCCCGCGGCGGCGGCGAGCGCGGCGCCCGCGGCGGCCGCGGGGCGCGCGCGTACGGCGAGGGCAAGCTGCTCAACGACGCTTGGTTCCCGGCGGTGCATTGTGTAAAACAAAATAACAATGGCAATGTTGTGCGTGTTGCAACACGCGCGTTTATTTGTACACGGCCAGCGCGCGCTCCACGCCGGCCTTGCTGCAGCCGGCGGCGACGATGCCGCCTGACGCGCGGGCGCGCCGAGACAACCCGGCCGCTGTTAACCGCCTGTTGCACACGCGTCATGGCACGGCGGCGACGTCGGCCGGGCGCGCGTGCCACAGCAGGAACAGCGCGGCGTCGAACGGGTCGGCGCGCCCCCGCGGCGACGCGGCGCGCAGCAGCGCGATGTCGGCCGGCGGCAGCAGGCGCCGCACGATCGCGACGGCGCGGCGCTT